>Ga0209515_10002859_pt1 | contig 25538 bp, 24 predicted proteins | sample Subgroupgradi54m_FD_187454 | JGI IMG/M metagenome (GOLD analysis project Ga0209515, IMG submission 187454) | Subsurface groundwater microbial communities from S. Glens Falls, New York, USA - GMW60B uncontaminated upgradient, 5.4 m (SPAdes)... ... | reverse complement strand
GGTCTTCCGGCTGATCCCGAAGCGCTCGCAGATCCACGCCATCGGCTCATCTCCGGCAAGGCAGGCGGCAACGAATTTCACACGCTGATCCATGGCGCAGGTCTCTTCCCAAGGCATCGGCACCCCCTTTTGGATGCCCTTAGCCTAACCTGTCACCTATGTATCCGGTCTGATCTGTTACCCAGCTTACCGGTCCGTACAAGGATAAACCCCTCTCCCGCTGGCGGGAGAGGGAGGGGCCCGCGAAGCGGGAGGGTGAGGGGGGTTCCTTGCCGGAGGCTTTTTATGCGTCTGCGGCGGTGCCACCCTCACCCCAACCCTCTCCCGCCAGCGGGAGAGGGAGCGTTCTTGGGCTTATCCTAGCGCCTGGGGGCGAGGAGACGCCCGCGCTCCCAGCAGAATTTCCCTGTTGCATCCTCGATCGTGCAGGCACCGAGGACAAAAAAAGGGCGGCCCCGTTGCGGGAGCCGCCCCTTTTTCATGTCCTGCTGCCGCCGTGCCTTACACGAAATGCACCGTCAGCGGTGCGAAGCCGTTGAAGCCGATGGAGGCGTAGGTGGTGGTGTAGGCGCCGGTCGACAGCATCTCGATCTTGTCGCCGACCTCGAGATCGACCGGGAGTTGGTATTTATGCTTCTCGTACAGGATATCCGCCGAGTCACAGGTCGGACCGGCAAGGATCACCGGAGCGGTGGCGGCGGTGGCGCCGTCGCGCGGGGTGCGGATGCGGTATTTGATGGCCTCGTCCATGGTCTCGGCCAGGCCGCCGAACTTGCCGATATCCAGATAGACCCAGCGCACATCGTCGTCATAGCCCTTGCGCGAGATCAGCACCACCTCGGTCTGCAACACCCCGGCATCGCCCACCAGACTGCGGCCCGGTTCGATGATCATGTTGGGGATGGCGTTGCCGAAATGATGGGTCATGGCGTGCATCACCGCCTGGGCATAGGCGTCGATCGCCGCCACTTCCGAGCGGTAGCGGGCTGGGAAGCCGCCGCCGAGATTGACCATCTTCAACTCGATGCCGGCCTCGGTCAGCGCCGTGAACAGCATGGCGGTCTTGCCGACCGCGATGTCCCACTGCGCCAGATCGGTCTGCTGCGAGCCCACATGGAACGATACGCCGTGCGGGTCGAGGCCCAGGTCACGGGCCAGCACCAGCAGGTCTGCGGCCATGTCGATGTCGCAGCCGAACTTGCGCGACAGCGGCCAGTCGGCACCGTCGCAGGTCATCAGGATGCGGCAGAACACCTTGGAGCCAGGAGCGACGGCCGCCAGCTTGCGCAGTTCGGCCTCGGAGTCGAAGGCGAACAGGCGCACGCCGTGGGCATAGGCCCAGGCGATATCCTTCTGCTTCTTGATGGTGTTGCCGAACGACAGGCGCTCAGGGGCTGCGCCGCAATCCAGGCAGAGCTGGATTTCGGTGGTGCTGGCGGTATCGAAGTTCGAGCCCATGCCGGTCAGCATGGAGACGATCTCGGGCGCCGGATTGGCCTTGACCGCATAGAATACCTCGGCCAACGGCAGGTAGTGCCGCAGCATCCGGTAGTTTTCGGCGACCATGTCCAGGTCCATGACGAGGCACGGGGTTTCCGGCTGACGCTCAGCCAGAAAACGGGAAATCTTATCGCTCACCGCCGTACATCCTTCCGTACGTAGGTTCTTGTTCTTTTAGTCTGGTCGGGAGGGGAAGAGACCCCAGGAGCCGGCGCGCGATCAGTCCGCGGCCGAGCCCTTACTGGACAAGGGATTCTTCCGGCCGAGCAAAGCCTGATAGCTGAGTCGGCGGTGGGACAGGCGTGCCCGCTCGCACACTTGTGCGATAGAGACAGTTGTAGCGGAGAGCGGCTTTTGGCCGCGGTGGGCATCAACGAGCATTGCAGCTCCTCCGGGCACCGGCAATTGGCCGGCTGGTGCGACAGAAGAACGCTCTACGTCGTTGCGTAAACCCCTAACGGGCCAGAGGCACGTGCGCGATGGCGTCTAACGTCGCTATATACGCCTTCCTTCCGCGATGAAAAGTGAAATTTGTGCGCCACCGGAAAAAACTCGGCCCTGTGAAAAATCGGCAACAGCGTCAGGGGCTTGCTGAGGTGCCTCAGCAGGCATCGCCCTGCGGCAACAGGCTGCGGTCGAACAGGCTGAGCAGGTCGTCGGCCGACAGCGGGCGGCTGATCAGATAGCCCTGGATCTCGTCGCAGTGCTGGCGCCGCAGATATTCGGCCTGCGCGTGGGTTTCGACGCCCTCAGCGACAGCCAGCATGCCCAGATTATGGGCCAGGCCGATGATGGCGGTGACCAGATCGGACTCCTGGCGAGTCGGATCGAGTTCGGCGATGAATGTGCGGTCGATGTTCAGCGCATGCACCGGCAGGCGGCGCAAGGCGGTCAGATTGGTGTGGCGGGTGCCGAAATCATCGACCGAGATGCGAATCCCCAGCGCCGCCAGCGGCTCCAGCACTTCGGCGACTTCGTCGAGATGCTCGATGATGGCCGCCTCGGCCAGTTCCAGTTCGAGCCAGCGCGGCTCCAGGCCGACCTCGGCAAGGATCTTCGGGATCAGGCTGCCCAGCCGGACGTCGCGGAACTGCGAGGCCGACAGGTTGACGGCCATGCGCACCATGGGCAGGCCGCGATCCTGCCACGCCTTGTTCTGGGCACAGGCGGTGGTCAGCACCCATTCGCCAAGCGCCGGCATCAGCCCGGCCTTGGCCGCCAGCGGCAGGAACTCGGACGGCGGCACCAAGCCCATCTGTGGGCTGTGCCAGCGTACCAGGGCCTCGGCGCCGCACATATGGCCGGTGGTCAGGTCGATCTTGACCTGATAGGCCAGGGCGAATTCGTTGTTGGCAAGCGCCTTGCTCAGCCGGTCCTCCATCACCAGACGCTCATGCGAGCGGCTGTTCATGGCGGCCGAGAACAGGTGATAGTTGTTGCGGCCCAGGTCTTTCGACCGATACATGGCGATGTCGGCGCTTTTCAGCAGTTCCTCGGGATCGGTGGCGTCGTCGGGATAGACGGCGATCCCTACCGAGGTGGTGACGTAGAGCTTGCGGCCTTCCCAGGTCACCGGCTTGCGCACCTCGCCGATGATGCGCTCGGCCAGCTTGGCGGTGTCGGCGGTGTCGGCGATTTCCGACAGCAGGACGATGAACTCGTCACCGCCCAGCCGCGCCACCGTGTCGCCTTCACGCACCACCGACTGCAATCGCCGGCCGGTTTCGATCAGCATGGCGTCGCCGGCGGCATGGCCCAGCGTGTCGTTGATGCGTTTGAACAGGTCGAGATCGAGGAACATGATCGCCAGTTGGGTCTCGTGGCGATGGGCGCTGGCCATGGCCAGGGCCAGACGATCATGCAGCAGGCGACGATTGGGCAGGCCGGTCAGCGAATCGAAATAGGCCAGGCTCTTGACCCGCTCCTCCATCCGCTTACGCTCGGTAATGTCGGAAAACACCGCGGCATATTGCGAGACGACACCGCTTTCGTCGCGGATGGCGGTGATGCTCAGCCATTCGGCGTAGATCTCGCCGTCCTTGCGCCGATTCCAGATCTCGCCCTGCCAGGCGCCCTTGTCGCGCAGGGCCTGCCACATGGCATCGTAAAACACTCGATCCTGACGGCCCGAGCGCAGGATGCTGGGTTGCAGGCCCATCACCTCGTCGGCCTCGTACCCGGTCAGGGCGGTGAAGGCGGGGTTGACGAATTCGATGGCGCCGTCGGCGGTGCAGATCATCACCCCGTCCTGTGAGGCCTCGATCACCTTGCGCGCCAGGAACAGATCCTTGCGCGAGCGCAGCAGGGCATCGTCGCGCTCGCGCAACGCGTCGTTGAGCTGACGGGCGTATTCGTGCTGCATGGCATTGAGAATCGTCGCGAACGAGATCAGGCCGATCAGCCGGCCGTGCTCGTCGCCCACCGCGAGATGGCGGATGCCGTGCTCGATGAACAGATTGCGGGCGCGGATCAGGCTATCCTGCGGACCGATCGCCACCAGCGGGCGACTCGCCAGTTCGCCGATGGACAGACCGACGCGGCGTTCGGCGAGGGCGCGGACGATGTCGCGCTCGGTGATGATGCCCAACTCCGTGCCGGCCTCGCCGGCCACCACCGCGGCCTCCGCTCCGGCCTCGCGCATCAGTGCGGCGGCTTCGGTCAGCGACAGGTCGGGATGGAGTGTCGTCGGCGGCCCGGCCATGACCGTCCGAACCTCGCGGAAGGTCAGGTAATGCTCGACTCCGTGATTCAAGACCACATCAGTCTGCGTGACCATGCCGACCGGCCGGTCGTCATGGTCGACCACCAGGAAATGGCGAATGCCGCAATCCTTGAAGCGCAGGCCGGCCTCTTGCACCGACACGTCTTCCTGGATCGACAGCACATGCGGGCTCATCACCTGGTCGATCGCCAGATCGCATACCGCGGCACTGGAAAAATCGAGTTTCAGGGCGTCGTGCTCGGTCCAGATGCCGACGGCACGCCCATCCTGCATGACCACGACCGAACTGCATCGCCGCCTGCGCATCGCCGTTGCCGCTTCGGCAACAAGCGTGTCGGCATCGCAGGTCAGAAGCTGACGATTGGCGATGTGACCGACCGTCTGAATATGCGGACGGGCGGGGGGGACATCGGAACTGAACACCGTCATGCCTAGGCCTCGCCGAACGGCTGAGTGCAATAAGCCCAACAGGTTAGACGGCAAGGCCCTTTCGCACAAGCAATACCGGCGAGCGGCGCATCGTCCAGCCCTGGTGCCGGTCCTCCAGCGGCCATTGCGGCCGCACCTGAGCGCGGAGCGCGCCCGGCGAGGGCGGACCGATGAGCCTTCAGGCTCATCGGCATAAAAAGGCTAAGCGGAGCCGCCGCCGTTCAGCGTCTCTTGCAGGCCGCGGCGGGCCAGGGCGTCGGCCCGCTCGTTCTCGGCATGGCCGGCATGACCGCGCACCCAGTGCCACGATACCTTATGCCGCGCCGCCGCCTCGTCGAGAGCGCGCCACAGGTCTTCGTTCTTGACCGGCTTCTTGTCGGCGGTTTTCCAGCCACGCGCCTTCCAGCCGCGAATCCATTCGCTGATGCCCTTCTGGACATACTGGCTGTCGGTGTACACCGCCACCACGCACGGCCGGCTCAGCGCGCCGAGTCCCTGAATCACCGCCATCAGTTCCATACGGTTGTTGGTGGTCAGGCGCTCGCCGCCGCACAGCTCCTTCTCGACGCCCTTGAAGCGCAGGATCACCCCCCAGCCCCCCGGCCCGGGATTGCCGCTGCAAGCGCCGTCGGTGAAGAGTTCGACGGGGGTGGGGGTGTCGGTCATGAGACGTCCTTTGAACCGCGACAAAATTCATGGGCTGCGCCGCAGGTGACGCCCGCCCTCCTACTCCTACTCCAACCCATACGCCCCCGGCCCGGCGATGCCCTGATGGAAGCGCAGCTTGTGCAGATACTCCAGCGGATCTTTACGCCGGACGAAGGCGCCGGAGGGGGTGTTGAGCCAGTCGTACAGCCGGGTCAGCAGGAAGCGCATGGCGCTGCCGCGGGCCAGCAGGGGCAGCGCCTCCAGCTCGGCCGGAGTGATCGGGCGGACGCGGCGATAGGCGGCCAGCATGTGGCGGGCCTTGGTGGCATTGAACGCGCCATCCGGCTCGAAGCACCAAGCGTTCAGGCAGATGGCGATGTCATAGGCGAAGGCGTCGGTGCAGGCGAAATAGAAATCAATCAGGCCTGATACCCGCTCGTTCAGAAAGAACACGTTGTCGGGAAACAGGTCGGCATGAATGACCCCGGTCGGCAAATCGGCGGGCCAGCGGTCTTCCAGCAGATGCAGTTCGGTCTCGAGCAGATCGGCGAGGCCGGGGAGAACCTCGTCGGCGCGGGCGGCCGAGGCTTCCAGCAGCGGTCGCCAATCGCCGACCGACAGGCTGTTGCGCCGGGCCATCGGGAAATCGGCGCCGGCCAGATGCATCTGAGCCATGGCGGCGCCCAGCGGGGCGCAATGCTGCAAGGCGACGCGCCGCGGCGACATGCCCTTGAGGAAGGTGACCAGACAGGCCGGCCGGCCGCACAATTCGCGCAGGGCCATCCCGTCGCGGCCGTGCACCGGCGTCGGGCAGGCCAAGCCGCGGCTGGCCAGATGGTCCATCAGCCCGACGAAGAACGGCAGGTCACGGCGATCGACCCGCTTTTCATACAGCGTCAGGATGTAGTTCGCCGAGTCGGTCTGCAACAGGTAATTGGTGTTCTCGACTCCTTCGGCGATACCCTTGCAGGCCACCACGGCGCCGATATCGTAGGCGGCGACGAAGGTTTCCAGATCCTCGTCCGAGACCTCGGTATAGACAGCCATCGTCTCAGCCCTGGCCGGTCAGCGCCGGAGGCAGCTTGAAGGTGACACGCTCCTCGGTCACCTTGACCCATTCGATTTCGACCTCGTAGCGCTCCTTGATGGCGTCCAGCACCTCTTCCACCAGCACTTCCGGCGCCGAGGCTCCGGCGGTGATGCCGACCTTGGAGACTCCGTTGAAGAACTCCCAGTCGATTTCGCGGGCCCGCTGCACCATGGTTGCGCGCGGACAGCCGGCCTTGGCGGCGACTTCCACCAGACGGCGGCTGTTGGACGAGTTGGGAGCGCCGATCACCAGCACCGCATCGCAGCGCGGCGTGATGCTCTTGACGGCGTGCTGACGGTTGGTGGTGGCGTAGCAGATGTCTTCCTTGCGCGGTCCGGCGATGTTGGGGAACCGGCGGCGCAGCACGGCGATGATCTCGGCGGCGTCGTCGACCGACAGGGTGGTCTGGGTGATGTAGGCCAGCCGCTCGGCGTCGGCTACCGCCACCTCCTCGGCCTGGGCCTTGTTCTCGACCAGAACGATGCCGCCCTCGGGCACCTGGCCCATGGTGCCTTCGACCTCGGGGTGACCGGCGTGACCGATCAGGATGATCTGCCGGCCCTCGGCGAAATGGCGCTCGGCTTCCACATGCACCTTGCTGACCAGCGGGCAGGTGGCGTCGAGATGCATGAGCTGGCGCCGTTCGGCCTCGGCGGGAATCGACTTCGGCACGCCATGGGCGGAAAAGATCACCACCTTGCCGTCGGGCACCTCGTTGAGTTCGTCAACGAACACCGCGCCCTTTTTCTCGAGCGATTCGACCACGAAGCGGTTATGCACGATCTCGTGGCGAACGTAGACGGGACGGCCGAACTTGGCCAGCGCCTCCTCGACGATCTGGATGGCACGATCGACACCGGCGCAGAAGCCGCGCGGGCTGGCGAGGAGAATGGTGAGGTTCGGCTTTGACATCTGGCCTTTCGGGGCTTTCGGGGCAGTGAGCGAACGGGCGCCATCGCGTCCCGCGGGAATGCGGCTTGTGCCGCGCTGCGCGGGCGACTAGAGTCGCGCGCCAGCAATAGCAGAATTCTCGGCAGGGAAAAAGGTGGACGCATGAGCGACCCGGTCATCGCCCGGAAGGCCCCCTGCGCGGTGGATCTGACGGCGGGCGAGAAGTATTTTTTCTGTGCCTGCAAGGCGACCAAAACCACGCCGTTCTGCGACGGGAGCCACCATGATCTTTAATACCCCCGCCCGCCTTGCCATCCTGGCCGGCCTCGCCCTGCTGTCGGCCTGTTCGTCCAAGGACGACAAGCCGCAGCCGTCCTGCCCGACCGTGCTGATCCTGGCCGATGCCGAGCACTTCACCCAGTTCCGCCCCGGTCGCGGCCGCGACGTCACCGATATCGTCGCCGAGGGCGACATCATCGGTTTCAAGGGCTCGTGCGAACCGGGCAAGAAGAATGCGACCGTGGAAATGACCCTGTCGGTCTCGTTCAGCCTGACCCGCGGTGCCGCCAACAGCGATGGCGTGGTCGACTTCCCCTATTTCGTCGCCGTGCCCAGCATGTATCCCGATCCTGCCGGCAAGGCGGTGATGCCGTCGACCGTGAAATTCCCCGACAACCTGTCGAAGGTGCGCTATTCCGACGAGGAAGTGCAACTGAGCCTGCCCCTGAGCCTCGGCCAGTCGGGCGCCTCCTACGAGGTGATCATCGGCTTTCAGCTTGATGAGGATCAACTCGCCTACAACCGCAGCCATAAGCGCTGACCGTTGGTCCCGCCGCCGGCCTTAGAGCGTTTTCCGATCAGGCTGGAAAACGCTCCAGCCGCCATTGAGGCGGCGGCCAAGCGCGGAGCGCGCCCGGCGAGGGCAGTTTCTTTCTAGAGCGGTATCCGACTTGGTCGGAAACCGCTCTAAGGCCGGTCGCGGGATCTCTTTTGCTCCGCAAATGCGAATGGTTTGCAATTGCATTTGGCCGGAGATCGCGCTATATCTTCTGGGACGAGGCATGCTGGCCCAAAGGCATACCTCCCCACCAGACGCGGAGCCCCGACATGTATGTCTGCCTGTGCCACGGCTTCACCGACCATGAAATCAAAGCGCTGGCTTCCGCCGGCACCCGGTCGGCGGCGCAGGTCTACCGGCATTTCGGCGTCAAGCCGAAATGCGGCAAATGCGTTCCTTATGTCCGTGATCTGGTGCAGAGCGACTCCGACGCTGGAGCCCAGGGATGTTCCGGGGCGTGCCCGTGCGGACGGTGAGCGGCGGCTTTTTTTAATAGCCCTCGCCGGGCGCGCTCCGCGCTTGGCCGCGGCCGCAATGGCCGCTGGAGCGTGATCCAACCGGATCGGATCACGCTCTGATCTCACCAGTGAGAGAGCAGGACAGCCCCGTTACGATCGCCGCAATTCATTGATTGCCACGGGCCGCGCATTGTATTTCCCGCCCGGCAGCCCATAATGAGCCCGAAGCGCAGGCCGAGGGGTGAATGCAACAATTGAAGAGCTGGGTTCGCGACTATCTGTCCGATCCCCAGGTGGTCACTCTGAGCGGTCTGCTGGTGGTCGGCTTCGGTGTGCTGGCCATTGCCGGCGATACTCTTGCCCCGGTCATCGCCAGTGTCGTGCTGGCCTATCTGCTGGAAGGCGCGGTTGGTCGGCTGGAGCGGCTGGCGGTGCCACGACTGGCGGCGGTGCTGCTGGTGTTCCTGCTGTTCCTGGCGATGCTGGCCATCCTGTTCCTGGTGTTCATTCCGCTGCTGGTCGGCCAGATCTCCCAGTTGGCGCAGCAACTGCCGCATATGCTCAGCACCCTGCGCGGCCAGCTGCTGCAATTGCCGACCCTGTATCCTGAACTGCTGGGCGATCAGCATGCCGCCGAACTGGTCGAGCGTCTGCGCGCCGAACTGGTGGTGCTGGGACAGCGTTTTCTGGCCTATTCGGTCCAGTTGCTGCCCACCGTGGTGACCCTGTCGGTCTATCTGGTGCTGGTGCCGTTGCTGGTATTCTTTTTCCTCAAGGATCGCGACGTCATCCTTGGCTGGTGCCTGCGCTTCCTGCCGCGGGAACGGCCGCTGGCCGATCAGGTGTGGCACGAGGTCAATATCCGTGTCGGCGGCTATGTGCGCGGCAAGATGTACGAAATCCTCATCGTCGCCATTGTCACCTATGTGGGCTTTCTCTGGCTGGGGCTGGATTTCAGCGCCTTGCTGGCGACGGTGGCCGGAGTCTCGGTGGTGATCCCCTATATCGGCGCCCTGTTCGCCGCGCTGCCGGTGCTGGTGGTGGCGCTGTTCCAATGGGGCATGGGCGATCAGATGCTGTGGGCGCTGGGAGTCTACACGGTGATTCAGGTGCTCGACGGCAATCTGGTGGCGCCGCTGCTGCTGTCCGAGACGGTCAAGCTCCACCCCATCGCCGTCATCGTCGCCATCCTGGTGTTCGGCGGCATCTGGGGATTCTGGGGGGTGTTCTTCGCCGTGCCGCTGGCCTCGCTGGTTCAGGTGGTGGTCAAGCTGTGGCCGCAACGACCGGTCCGCAGTCTCCTGCCATGAGCCCCCTGTCATGACTCCGGGCCGCCTGTGGACCCGCGAGCGGGTGGTCGGCTATGCGGCGATCCTGGCGGTGGGCTATCTGGCGCTGGTGGTGCTGCTCAATGTGATGGCACAGCAGCAGGTGCGCGACCGCATCGGAGTGCTGGCCACCGACTACACCGGATTCCACAGTGGCGCTCTGGTGCTGGCCGAAGGTCCGGCCGAGGCGGTATTCGATACCGGGCGTCTGACCGCGGCGCAGCATCGCGCCCTGGAGTCGCGCTATGGCAGCGACCTGAGCGCCGAGCAGCGCGATTCGGTCAAGCTGTTCTACTGGCGCTATCCGCCGCCCATCTTCTTCCTGGTCCGCCCCCTGGCCGAACTGCCCGCCGTGCCCGGCTATATTCTGTGGGGTATGGTCCTGCTGGCGCCGCTGGTGCTGGCGGCGACGCGAATCGTCCCGGGAGCCGCGGGGATCGCGCTGGCCCTGGCCATGCCGGCGACCTTCGTGAATTTCATGTTCGGCCAGAACGGAGCATTGACCGCGGGGCTGATCGCGCTGGGGCTGGTTCTGGCCGAGCGTCGGCCGGTGCTGGCCGGTGTGGCCGTCGGGCTGCTGTGCTACAAGCCGCAATTCGCCGTGCTGTTTCCGCTGGTGTTCCTGGTCGGCGGCCATCTCCGCGCCTTCGCGGCGGCGGCGCTGACCGTGGTGGCGGTGGTGGGGCTGAGCGCCGCGGTCTTCGGCATCGCCCCCTGGCTCGCCTTTTTCGACAGCGTGTCGCGGACCAGCGGCCATCTGGAAGAGGGCAACGTCGCCTGGACGATGATGCCAACCGCCTTCGCCGCCTTGCGCCTGTGGCTGCCGGCCGCGGCCGCCCATGCCGGTCAGGCGATGGTCAGCGTTGCCGCGGTGGCAACGGTGGTCTGGATCTGGCGGCGCAGCCGTGGCGAGCCGGAGCGGACGGCGGTCCGCAATGCCGCCGTCTGCCTGGCCACCCTGCTGGCGGTGCCGTTCGCCTTTCTATACGATCTGGCCATCCTGACACCGGCATTGCTCTGGCTGGGCCGCGATCTGGTCGACCGCGGCGCCGCCCGCTGGGAATGGCTGGTGGTAGTGATGACAGGGTTGCTGCCGTTCTATGCCGGTGTGGTGGCGAAATTCACCGGCTGCCAGCTTAGCCCGGTGGTGATTGCGGCATGCCTGGCATTGACGGCCCGCCGAACCATCCGTTAGGGGCTCCTGACTGCTGCCCCGGGGGTTGTCCAGGCATGGGCGGCTGTCCCGGCATCTGTCCCGGGGGCTGCCCCGGCATCTGCTGGCCGGGCATGGGCGGCTGTCCGGGCATCTGCTGCCCCGGGGGCTGCCCGGGCATCTGACCGGGCGGCTGTTGACCGCCGGGCCCCCCCATAGTCTGCGGACCACCAGGCCCCATAGAGGACGAAGGCCCACCCGAGGTGGGTGGGCCGCTATAGGCAGGGTCGTTGGTCATTGGGGTTGTGCCTGGCGGAGGCCCATTGCCGGGACCGGCCATCGGCTGCCCGTCCATATCGAGCGCGCCCGACGGGCCGCCACTGCCGCCCGGTCCACCGGGACCGCGCGGGCTGCCGCCGGGGCCGCTGGGCATTCCACTGCCGCCCGGCCCGGTTCGGTTGGGCGAGGTGCCGCCGGGTCCGCCGGCCGGGCGCTTGACAAAGGATTCCAGGGGGCCGGGATAACGGAACCAGCCATCCGCATGAAGATTGGTGATCGTGGTCAGAATCAGGCACACCAATGCCAGCAGCGCCACCACCTTCTGCAACGGCGTCAGCACCAGTTGGGTTTTGACCCGCTTGCCGTCGAGACGGAGATTATTGTCGGCATCGACCACGAGTCCGCTGGTTCCAGAGTCAACGGGAGTCAACGAGTCGGCCGATCTCCCGACGGTGTCATCGCGCGTAACCGACATATGTATAGATCCTTCCATCGCGCTGACGCGACCGGGCCAGAAAGCGGGCTGCCCAACCCACCCCTTTCCTACCATTGCGCCGCAGCCTCCGTCGAGAGGATCAGGGTATGGCCACATTTCCGATATACGTCATCGCTGTTTCAAGCGAAGACGCAAATTTCCTGGGAAGGACGTCCCGGCCGAAGCCGGGACGAGTGACGCGTAAGCGGGGCAAAATCCCGGGCAGTTTTTTCTGTCGCCCCGGTCTTGCCCTCGCCCGCTGGCGGGAGAGGGAGGGGACCCGCGGAGCGGGGAGGGTGAGGGTGGCTCCCTGTTCCACAAAGAAATCAATGATCTCTTGGGAAACGGAACGGAGAGCCACCCTCACCCCGACCCTCTCCCGCCAGCGGGAGAGGGGGCGTGCACCATGGCCTATGGCCAAACTGAGACGTATGTTGCACCTGCGTGCCCGGGGGTTTGCCCCGCTTACAGTGACGAATTAAAACATCTTGATGCGCGGGCCTTTGCGGCCGCCGCTTTCCATTTCCTGGACCTTGGCCCACAGCCGTTCGGCAATGGCCTTGTAGGCTTTGGAATGCGGGCTGCCGGGCTTGACCACGGTGATCGGCTCGCCGCGGTCCGAGGTCTCGCGGATGGAGATATCCAGCGGGATCTCGCCCAGGAACTCGGCCTGGAGGCGTTCGGCCTCGGCCTTGGCACCGCCATGACCGAAGATATGTTCCTCATGGCCGCATTTCGGGCACACATAGGTGCTCATGTTCTCGATGATGCCGAGCACCGGCACCTCGACCTTGCGGAACATGTTCAGGCCCTTGCGGGCATCGAGCAGGGCGATGTCCTGGGGCGTCGACACGATCACCGCGCCGGTCAGCGGCACGCGCTGGCACATGGTGAGCTGGGTGTCGCCGGTGCCCGGCGGCATGTCGATGAGCATGATGTCGACATCACCCCAGCGCACATCGCGCATCATCTGTTCCAGGGCGCCCATGACCATGGGACCACGCCAGATGACCGGGCTGTCCTCGGGCACCAGGAAGCCCATGGACATGACCTTCAGGCCGTAATTCTCCAGCGGCAGCAGGGACTGGCCGTCGGGCGACACGGGCTGTTCGGTGATGCCCAGCATGCGCGGCATGCTCGGTCCGAAGATATCGGCATCGAACACCGCCACCTTGAGACCCAGATGGGTCAGGGCGATGGCCAGGTTGACGGTGGTGGTCGACTTGCCGACGCCACCCTTGCCCGACGCCACGGCGACGATCGACTTGATGCTGGGCAGGGCCAGCTTGCCGCTCATCGGCTCGGCTTTCTGGCCTTTAACGCCGCCTTCGGTATCACGTTCGGCGGTGAGCACCGCGGACACCGTCAACACGCCGGGCAGCTTATGCACCGCCTCTTCGGCGGCTTTGCGCAGCGGCTCGAGATGCGGGCCGCGCTGGGGATCGACCTCGATCGCGAAAGCGACGTGGCCGTCCTTGACGGCGATCCCGGAAACCATGCCGAGACCAATGATGTCTTGCTTTCGATCGGGATCGACTACACCTTTCAGGGCGTCGATAATCTGCTGCTCGGTAACATCTGCCATTCTTGACCTCTCCGTGTTTTTCCACATATCCCGTGGGGTATTCCCGGATTTGAGTAGCCCGTGTTGCCCGGGCCGGGGGTGAGTGACATATAGGGTGTGGTCCTTATTTAAGCAAAGGCTATTGCAGCCGCTGCGGAAGGGAGAAAAAGCTTAATGCCTTGGAATCCGCAAGGCGGGGGCGGTGGCCCCTGGGGAAGTGGAAATGGTGGCGGTGGCGGCGGCCCATGGGGTCGCGGCGGCGGCTCTGGGCCGCAACCGCCCGATCTTGAGGAGCTGTTGCGCAAGAGCCAGGACCGCTTCCGGCGAGCCATGCCGGGCGGCTTCGGCAGCGGCAAGGGTTTTGCGCTGATCGCCCTGGCGGCTCTGGCGGTGTGGCTGATGACCGGCCTGTATCGCGTCCAGCCTGATGAAAAGGGCGTGGTGCTGCGGTTCGGCGAGTATGTGCGGACCACCGAATCCGGCCTGCACTACCGGCTGCCCTATCCGATCGAATCGGTGATGACCCCCAAGGTCACCACCATCAACCGTGTCGAACTGGGCTTCCGCTCGATCGGCGAGGTGCGCGGCCGTGGTGCGGCGTCGCGCGACGTGATCGAGGAAAGCCTGATGCTGACCGGCGACGAGAATATCGTCGACATCCACTTTTCGGTGTTCTGGAAGGTCAAGCCGGGCGGCACCGAGGCATTCCTGTTCAATGTCCGTGATCCCGAGGGGACCGTGAAGGTCGCCGCCGAGTCGGCGATGCGCGACATCGTCGGTCAGACGCCGATCCAGAGCGCCCTGACCGAAGGTCGCGCGGTGATCGAGACCAAGACCCGTGACCTGTTGCAGAAGCTGCTGGACGGCTACAAGACCGGCATCGAGATCACTCAGGTCCAGTTGCTGAAAGCCGACCCGCCGGCTCAGGTGATCGACGCCTTCAATGATGTTCAGCGCGCCAAGGCCGACCAGGAGCGGTCGCGCAACGAAGCCGAGGCCTATCGCAACGACATCATCCCGCGGGCTCGCGGTGAAGCCGAGCGGCTGTTGCAGGAAGCGGCGGCCTATAAGGAGCAGGTGGTCAACCTGGCTCAGGGCGAGGCGGGACGGTTCACCTCGGTGGCCAACGCCTATGCCCTGTCGAAGGACGTCACCGCTCGCCGTCTTTATCTGGAGACCATGGAGCAGGTGCTGCGCGGCACCAACAAGGTGATCATCGACTCCGGCGCGCAAGGCGGCCAGGGCGTGGTGCCCTATCTGCCGTTGCCTGAACTGCTGAAAAAGACCCAACAGCAGCCGCAGGGAGGCCAGCGATGAACAGACATTCTCTCGCCATCGCCGGCATCATCGCCGCCATCCTGCTGGCCATCCTGTCGTCGTCGCTGTTCACCGTCCATCAGGCCGAACAGGTTCTGGTGGTGCGCATGGGCGCGCCGCGCGATCCCATCACCACCCCGGGTCTGAAGATCAAATGGCCGCTGATCGAGGACGTGCTGCGCTACGACGCCCGCATCCTCGATCTCGATTCCTCGTCCGAGCAGATCATCCTGGGCGACCAGAAGCGTATTTCGGTCGACACCTTCACCCGTTACCGCATCGTCGATCCGCTGGCCTTCTACCGCACCGTCCGCACCGAGGAATCGGCGCGGCAGCGGCTGCGGGAAATCGTCGGCTCGAGCATGCGCCGCGTGCTCGGCAACGTCATGCTGCCCAGCGTGCTGTCGGATGAGCGCACCAAGATCATGGCTGAAATTCAGACCCAGGTGACCGAGGAAACCCGCTCGCTGGGCATCCTCATCGCCGATGTGCGTATCCGCCGGGCCGACCTGCCCGAGGAGACCAGCCAGAGCATTTACGACCGCATGAAGTCGGAACGCGAACGTCAGGCCCGCGAAGCCCGTGCTCAGGGCCAGGAGCGCGCCCAGCAGATCAAGTCGCGCGCCGAACGTGAACGTACAGTCATCCTGGCGGAAGCCCAGCGTCAGGCCCAGTTGCTGCGGGGCCAGGGCGAAGCCGAAGCCAACGGCGTCTTCGCCGAAGCCTACAACCGCGATCCCGAGTTTTTCGCTCTGTATCGCTCACTGCAAGCCTATCGTGACGCTTTCACCGACAACACCACCAGTATGGTGCTGTCGCCCGACAGCGAGTTCATGCGCTACTTCACCCATCCGGCAGGTGTCGGTGGGGGCATGACCGGGCGGTAAGGGCATGCTTCGAGACGGCGGGCGGCTTGCCGCCCGCCTCCTCAGCATGAGGGAACAAATCCATACGACCTCATCCTGAGGAGCGGCCCACGGGGCCGCATCTTGAAGGATGGCCGTCGATACCGCAATTTGCCCACTTTGCCGGTTGAACGTTTGGCCCTATCGTTGCCGAACGGGGATTTTCTTGAACCGGCCGGCAGGCTGCCCCACATTCGGGGTTAGTCCGACCGAGGGAACACCTCACCTTTCGAGGCAATTGGAGATTGTTCGGTGACCCATTCATTTGCGCAAAAGCAAGGCCAGTGGCTGCTGTCCGGGTTGACGGGGCTGGCGATGCTGGCTTTGGCGAGCACCGCGGCGGTGGCCCGCGAAGCGCCGGTCAGTTTCGCCGATCTGGCCGAGAAGCTGCTGCCGGCGGTGGTCAACGTCTCGACCACCCAGACGGTGGAAGCCGAACGTATGCCGGAAATGCCGCAGTTCCCGCCCGGTTCGCCGTTCGAGGACTTCTTCAAGGACTTCTTCGACAAGCAGCAGCGTTCTGATACGCCGCGCAAGGCGACGTCGCTGGGGTCGGGGTTCATTGTCGATTCGTCCGGGCTGGTGGTCACCAACAACCACGTCATCGCCGACGCCGACGAGATCAACGTCATTCTGCATGACAACAACAGCTTTAAGGCCAAGGTCATCGGCCGCGACACCAAGACCGATCTCGCCCTGCTGAAGATCGAACCGCGTCAGCCGCTGGTGGCGGTGCAGTTCGGCGATTCGGACAGGATGCGCGTCGGCGACTGGGTGCTGGCCATCGGCAATCCGTTCGGCCTGGGCGGCACCGTCACCGCCGGCATCATCTCGGCGCGTGCCCGCGACATCAACGCCGGCCCCTATGACGATTTCCTTCAGACCGACGCCTCGATCAACCGCGGCAATTCGGGCGGTCCCATGTTCAACATGGCCGGCGAGGTGATCGGCATCAACACCGCCATCTATTCGCCGTCCGGCGGCTCGATCGGCATCGGTTTCGCGATTCCTTCCAGTATGGCCCGCACGGTCATCGCCGATCTTCAGAAGTTCGGCAAGACCCGGCGCGGCTGGCTGGGTGTGCGAATTCAGTCGGTCAGCGAGGAAATCGCCGACAGCCTGAGCCTCAAGGCGCCGCGCGGTGCCCTGGTCGCCTCGGTCACCGAGGGCGGTCCGGCGGCGGCGGCGGGCATCAAGGCCGGCGACGTGGTGCTGTCGTTCAACGGCCGCGAGGTTGACGAAATGAAGCGCCTGCCGCGCATCGTCGCCGAAACCGAGATCGGTAAGAAGGTCGACGTTGCGGTCTGGCGCGACGGCAAGGAAATCCATCTGCCGGTTACCATCGGCGAACTGAAGGACGAGGAAGAGCAGGCAGCGGCGCCGCAGAAGCCCGGAGGCAAGGACCGGCAGGCTCCCGGCCAGCGATCCGTTCCGGCCCTCGGTCTGACGGTCGCCGGAATCACGCCGGATCTGCGCGACAAGTTCAACCTGTCCGAGGAAGCCAAGGGCGTGGTGGTCACCGATGTCAGCGCCCGTGGACCGGCGGCGGAGAAGGGCATCCGGGCCGGCGATGTCATCGTCGAAATCGGTCAGGAGCCGGTCGCCTCGCCCAAGGACGTGGCCGACCGCATCGAATCGGCCAAGAAAGCCGGTCGCCGGTCGGTGCTGATGCTGGTGGAAAACGACCGCGGCCTCCGCTTCGTCGCCGTCCGTCTGGACGAAGGCAAGCCGGAGAAGACTGAGAAGCCGGAGAAGAAGTAAGCGTAAGATTCCCCTCTCCCGCCAGCGGGAGAGGGAGTACCCCCTGCCCCTGAAGCCGATGGCGACCCTCTTCCTCTCCACTCTTCTGATTCTGCTGCTCTGGCGCCTCAGCCGGTGGGTCTTCGTCGCTCTGGTCGATGCCGCCCGCATGCCGCCGCAACTGGTGGTCGGCTTTGGGCGATGGGCGTCGCGGCATCCGCTGCGGGCGTGGCTGCAACGCCGGTTTCCCCGGGTCTATGCCGTTCTCGCGGCCCGACTCGAGCCGCGGCGCTTCGAGGGATTGCCGCTGACCCTGCTGGTGGTGGCGGCGGTCTATGCGGCGGCGCTGTTCGGCGGACTGATTCAGGAGTTGCGCGAGGCCGCTGGCCTGGTTGCCTTTGACAACGCGGCCCGGGAGTTTTTCCAGCCATGGCGAGAGGGCGCGCCGCTGGGGTTCTTTCTGTGGTTCACCGCCCTGGGCGATACGACGACCCTGACCGCGGTGGCGCTGACCGCTACCGGGCTGCTGTGGAGCCAGCGGGCGACCCATTACCTGTTGCCGTTGTGGGTGACCATCGTCGGCGCCAATACGACAACCTGGATCGGCAAGGTGGCCATCGGCCGGCCTCGTCCCGACTTCATCACCACGGCGACGGCGCTGTCACCATCCTTTCCCAGCGGTCACGCCACTGGCGCAGCCGCGGTCTACGGGTTTATTGCCTATACCATCGCCCGGCGGCAGTCTGGGGCGGCGGCCCGTTTCGATATCGCCTATTGGACGGTGGTGCTGATCGGCCTGGTCGGCTTCAGCCGAATATTCCTGTCGGTTCACTATGCCAGCGATGTTGCCGGTGGCTTCCTGGTCGGTGGCTTCTGGCTGCTGGTCGGGTTCACCCTGGCCGAATGGCGTAACAATCGTGCTGCGCGATAAGGAGCACCCGCCATGTCCCATCTTCCCGACATCCCCCTGCACGACGGGACACCACACGACCTGATCGCGCGGGAGCCGGTCAAGCTGGCCGATCTGCTGCGCATTGCCGAACGCAGCTACAGTGGTCCGGCAATCCGGCTGGGCGATGCGGTGTCGCGGCGCTGGTTGCGACTGGCCGCCAATCCCTATCTGGCGGAGTTGGAGGCGATCGCCGGAGCGCTGGGCCGGCCGGGGGTTCACCTGCTCAATGTCAGCTATGAATGGGCCTGCACCAGCTCGGCCAGCCCCGATCCGCAAGGCGGCAGCCGCTTGCTGCGGGTGCTCGACTGGAAGCTGGACGGCCTGGGGCGCAATCTGGTGGTGCTGCGCCAGCACGGCCCGGCCGGTCTGTTCTACAATGTCACCTGGCCCGGCTTCGTCGGTGTGCTCACGGCGATGGCCCCGGGCCGGTTCTCCGCCGCCATCAACCAGCCGCCATTGCGTTCGTTCGGCTTGCCGCTGCCGCTGGCCTGGATGGCCAACAAGCGCCGGCTGTGGCAGTCGCTCGCCGTGCCGCCGGCCCATCTGCTGCGCCAGGTGTTCGAGCAGGCGCCGACCTATGCCGAGGCCAAGCGCCGGCTCTGCGAGACGCCGCTCTGCCTGCCGGTGTTCTTCACCCTGAGCGGCACCGCTCCCGGCGAGGGCTGCGTGATCGAGCGGGTGGAGGATCGTTGCGAAGTGCATGAGGGGCCCGCGGCCGTGGCCAATCATTGGCTGGCCCTGCGTGAAGGCGGAGCGCCGCGCGGCCATGACAGCCCCGGTCGCCATCGCCGCATGTGCTCGGTCATGGCCGCCGCGCAGCCCGACCTGTCCTGGCTGCAACCGCCGATCCTCAACCCCGATACCCGCCTGATCGTCGACGCCAATGCCGCTCACGGTCGGCTGATCGCCCAAGGCTGGGAGGCCCATGGGCCGGTCACTGCGATTTTCGACTTGGCATGCGCCTCCTGACCCAGCCCACTCTGTCGAGGCTCGGCACGGACAGGCCGTTGCGTTCGCCGCGGTGCTGTGCTTTCTGATAGCGGATTGGAACGGAGGGTGAGATGAAGATCGGCATCGTCGGCTGCGCCGGGCGCATGGGGCAAATGCTGGTGCGGGAAGTGCTGGACAACGAGGGGATGGCCCTCAGTGGTGGCACCGACCGGATCGGCTCGGACGCGGTCGGGCGCGATCTCGGCAGTCTGGTCGGGCGCACCGAAACCGGTCTGGCGGTCGGCTGCGACCCATCGGAACTGTTCGGGGCCAGTGATGTGGTCATCGACTTCACTGTTCCGGCCGCCACGATCCAGCATGTGGAATTCGCCGCGGCCAATGCCTGCGCCATGGTCATCGGCACCACCGGCCTGACGGCGGAGCACGAGGCGCTGATCCGCCAGGCCGCCACCCGTATTCCCATCGTCCGGGCCGCCAATATGAGCGTTGGCGTCAACCTGTTGTTCGCCATGGTCGAAAAGGTCGCCGCCACCCTGGGGGATGACTACGATATCGAGATCGTCGAGATGCACCATCGCCACAAGGTTGACGCTCCGTCGGGCACCGCCCTGGCCCTCGGCAAGGCCGCCGCCGCCGGCCGCGCCGTCAACCTGGACGATGTGGCCCAACGGGTCCGCGACGGCATTACCGGCCCGCGCAAAGCCGGCGACATCGGCTTTGCCACTCTGCGCGGCGGCGACGTGGTCGGCGACCACGACGTGATCTTTGCTGCCGAGGGCGAACGCATCATCCTCAGCCACAAGGCATCAAGCCGCCAGGTCTTCGCCAAAGGCGCCGTCCGCGCCGCTCGCTGGATCCAGGGCAAGCCGGCCGGACTGTATTCGATGCGCGATGTGCTGGGGCTGTGAGTCAGAAATCAGAAGCCAGAAGGCCAGAAATCAGAAGGAAGAGGATGAACGACAGGTGACCGACCGTTGCGAAATTCTGACTTCTGACGTTCTGATTTCTGGCTTCTGCAATGCCTGAACTCCCTGAAGTCGAAACCGTCCGCCGTGGCTTGGCCGTGGTCCTTGAGGGCCGCCGCTTGGCGCGGGTCGAGGCGTTTCGGCCGGATCTGCGGCTGCCGTTGCCCGAGCACTTTGCCGAAACCCTGACCGGCCGACGCATCGAGACGGTAGGGCGGCGGGCCAAATATCTGGTGATCGACCTGGAGGACGGGCTGGTGCTGCTCGGCCATCTCGGCATGTCGGGGCGGATGCTGGTGTCCGGGCTGGTCAACACGCCGCCCGGCAAGCATGACCATGTGCGATTCGCCACGGACGACGGCACCCTGGTGACCTATTGCGATCCGCGCCGATTCGGCCTGCTCGCCTTCGCCCGTCGCGAGTCGCTGGCCGAACACCCGCTGTTGCGCGACCTGGGGCCCGAGCCGCTGGAGGATGCCTTCTCGCCCAAGCTGCTGGGCGTGGCGCTGGCCGGCAAGCAGACCTCGATCAAGGTGGCGCTGCTCGATCAGCGGCTGGTGGCCGGGCTGGGCAATATCTATGTCTCGGAAGCTTTGTTTCGCGCCGCAATATCGCCACTGCGAACAGCGGCCAGCCTGACGCCGCGCGAGCTGGGCCGTCTGGTGCCGGCGATCAAGGCCGTGCTCACCGAAGCCATCGCCGCCGGCGGCTCGTCATTGCGCGATCACCGCCAGACATCCGGGGAACTGGGCTATTTCCAGCACAGTTTCGCCGTCTACGACCGCGAGGGCCAGGCCTGCCCGGGCTGCCGCTGCGACCCTGCCCGCACGGGGGGGATTCAACGCATCGTTCAGGGCGGGCGATCCACTTTCTATTGTGCGAAACAGCAAAGCTGATGGTATAGCGTAACCATGACACTGCGCCCGTCCGTCCTGGCCGTCCTGGTGGCGGCAATGCTGCATTTTCTTCCGGCACCCAGCTTGGGCGGGTCGCTGGCCTTTTTGCAGCGCATCGAAGACATCCCACTGGCCCCCGGGCTGACCGAGCGACTCGGCGCCGGGCTGGTATTCGTCACCGCGGAAGGGCGTATCGTCGAAGCGGTGGCCGAAGGGCGGACCACCGCCGCGCAGGTCACCGCCTTCTATGCCGCCACCCTGCCCGAATTGGGCTGGGAGGAGCGCGCACCGCTGTTGTTCAAGCGAGACACCGAACTGCTCACCATTTCGCTGTCCCCAGGCCGCGACGGGCTCACCGTCGCCTTCAGCCTTCAGCCGGATCGCTGAGCCTTTCATTGATCCCGTTCATTCGGAGACATTTTCCCATGCCGTACGAAACGATTATCGTCGAGACCAAGGGCCGCGTCGGTCTGGTCACCCTCAATCGCCCGAAGGCGATGAACGCCCTGTCCGCCACCCTGATGAAGGAATTGGGCGAGGCGCTGGATGCATTCGAGGCCGACGACGATATCGGCGCCATCGTTATCACCGGCAGCGAAAAGGCTTTCGCCGCTGGTGCCGACATCAAGGAAATGGCGTCCAAGAGCTATATGGACGTCTATCGCGAAGACTTCATCACCGCGTCGTGGGAGCGCGTGCCGACCTGCCGTAAGCCGGTGATCGCCGCGGTTGCCGGTTATGCCCTGGGGGGCGGCTGTGAACTGGCGATGATGTGCGACTTCATCCTGGCCGCCGATACCGCCAAGTTCGGCCAGCCGGAAATCACCATCGGCACCATCCCGGGCGCCGGCGGCACCCAGCGCCTGACCCGCGCCGTCGGCAAGGCCAAGGCCATGGAAATGGTCCTGACCGGCCGCATGATGGACGCTGCCGAAGCCGAGCGCTCGGGTCTGGTCAGCCGCGTCATCCCCGCCGCCGATCTGATCGAGGAGGCCGTCAAGGTCGCCGAGCGCATCGCCGGCATGTCGCGCCCGACCGTGCTGCTCGCCAAGGAATGCGTCAACCGCGCTTACGAATCGACCCTGACCGAGGGTATCCGCTTCGAACGCCGCGTCTTCCATTCCACTTTCGCCACCGAAGACCAGAAGGAAGGCATGGCCGCTTTCGTCGAAAAGCGTCAGCCGAACTTCAAGAACAAGTAACGGATAAGCATGCTTCGAGACGGCCGCCGGAGGTGGCCCTCTCGAAGGATGTCCGTAGCCCTACGCCTCTTTCTTCCCCAGAGCCTGGACGCACTGCGACTCGATGATATCGAGTTCGCCCAGGATGGCGGCAATGTCGTCCTGCTGCTGGCGCAACTGAGCCCGACGCTGGCTGAGCTTGTCCAGCAGGTGGCGCAATTGCGCCGCCTCGCCGGTGACATCGTACATGTCGATGATTTCGCGGATTTCCTCCAGCGAGAAGCCCAGGCGCTTGCCGCGCAGGATCAGCCTCAGGCGGGTGCGCTCGCGGGCGCCATAGATGCGGCGCTGTCCCTCGCGGACCGGCGTGATCAGCCCCATGTCCTCATAGAAACGGATGGCGCGCGGGGTGAGGTCGAACTCCTGGGACAGTTCGGTGATGGACCATGTCTGCAACATGGCCGCAGGATAAGGGAGCTTGCCGGCCGGGAAAAGGGCCGGCGTGATCAGGTCAGGTGTTCCTTCCCCAGATACTCGGCCGATTGCATCTCCATCAGCCGGCTGACGGTGCGCTGGAACTCGAAAGCGCCCTCGCCGCTGGGATAGAGGTGCTCGGGCGGGGCCTCGGCCGAGGCCACCAGGGTCACCTTGTGTTCATACAGGGCGTCGATCAGGGTAACGAAGCGCTTGGCGGCATCGCGGCGATCGGGTGACAACTGGGGAATATCCGACAGGACAATGGTGTGATAGTGGGTCGCCAGGGCCAGATAGTCCGAGGCGCCGAGCGGCCGCTCGCACAATTCGGGAAAGGAAAACCGGGCCACCCCGTCGGCAGCGATGCGCACCGCCACGTCGCGGCCATGAACGATGACGCTGTCAGGCCGGCCGGGTTGGCCGCCGGTCAGGCGGTCGAAGCAGCGATCCAGGTCGCTGGTGCTGGCGCCTCCCAGCGGCTGGTGCCACACCTGCATGCCGCGCTTGCGGCCGAGCCGGTAATCCCGCTCGGAATCCAGTTCCAGCATGTCCATACGGTCCTGAATCAGGCCGATGAACGGCAGGAAGCGTTCGCGTTGCAGGCCGTTCTTGTACAGCTCGTCGGGCGCGCGGTTGGAGGTGATGACGATCACCGTACCGTTGTCCAGCAGATGTTCGAACAGCCGGCCGACAATCATCGCATCGGCGATATCGAGAATCTGCAATTCATCAAGGCACAGCAGCCAGGCCTCGGACGTGATGTCGCGGGCAATGCGCGGGATCGGGTCGGCCTCCTTGCGGTGGCTGGCCTGACGCCAGGAATGCATTTCCCGGTGAATGTCGCGCATGAACTCGTGAAAATGCACCCGTCGCTTACCGGCGATGGTCGTGCTGTTATAGAACATGTCCATCAGCATGGATTTGCCGCGGCCGACATCGCCGAACATATACAGGCCCTGGCGCGGCTTCTGCGCGGAACCGTCGCCGGAATACCAGCGCAGCCGGTTCTGCTGGTCCTTGCGGGTCAGACCGAAGCGGGCCAACAGACCGGTTTCGCCCTGTGACGGACGGTAGGTCTTCAGCGCCAGATGCAGGCCTTGCAGCTTCTGCACGGCCAATTCCTGGGCTGGGTCGTGCCGGAGTTCACCAGCGGCCAGCTTCGCCCGGTACGCTGCCAACGGTCCTTCGCGCATGCACTCGCTTCTGAGTCGACATTGTTGCAGGTGCGAAAGATACCGAGGTGCTGGCCGTGTTGCAAGAGGATGACGTTTTAATCCACCAGCGTTCCCCACAGATCGTAGTCATCGGCCTCGTCGATCTCGACGCGAACGATGGAACCGGGGTCCAGTTCGGTTTCGCCGTCAAGGAAGACACTGCCGTCGATCTCCGGTGCATCGCCCTTGGTCCGGCCGGTGGCGCCATCCTCGTCGACTTCGTCGATGATCACGTCGACGATGCGGCCGATCTTGGCGGCCATGCGGTCCTCGGAGATGCTGCGCTGGAATTCCATCAGGCGATGGTAGCGCTCGTCGATCTCTTCCTCGTCGACATGGCCGGGCAGGTCGCGCGACGGTGCCCCGGCGACGTTTTCGTATTTGAAGCAGCCGACCCGGTCGAGCTGGGCCTCTTCCAGCCAGTTCAGCAGGAATTCGAAATCGTCCTCGGTCTCGCCGGGGAAGCCGACGATGAAGCTGGATCGCAGGGTCAGGTCGGGCACGGCCTGACGCCAGCTCTGGATGCGCTCCAGCACCTGCTCGTGATGGGCGGGACGGCGCATCGCCTTCAGAACCTTGGGCGAGGCGTGCTGAAATGGGATGTCCAGATAGGGCAGGATCAGCCCTTGTTGCATAAGCGGAATGACTTCGTCCACATGCGGGTAGGGGTAGACATAGTGCAGGCGCACCCAGATCCCCAGTTCACCCAGCGCTGCCGCCAGTTCGGTCATCCGCGCCTTGACCGGCCGACCGCGCCACGGACTTTCGGCGTGCTTGAGGTCGACGCCATAGGCCGATGTATCCTGTGAGATCACCAGCAGTTCCTTGACGCCGGCCTCGGCCAGACGCTCGGCCTCGGCCAGCACGTCCCCGGCCGGGCGGCTGACCAGATCGCCGCGCAACTGGGGGATGATGCAGAAACTGCAACGGTGGTTGCAGCCCTCGGAAATCTTCAGATAGGCGTAATGATCCGGCGTCAGCCGCAGGCCCTGCGGCGGCACCAGATCGAGGAAGGGAGCGTGGGCCGGTGGCACCACCTGATGCACCGCCCCGACCACCGCCTCGTACTGGGCCGGACCGCTGACCGCCAGCACCTTGGGGTGAATGTCGGTGATCAGCGAGGGATTGGCCCCCATGCAGCCGGTAACGATGACCTTGCCGTTCTCGGCCAGCGCCTCGCCGATCGCTTCCAGGCTCTCCGCCTTGGCACTGTCGAGAAAGCCGCAGGTGTTGACGATGACCACGTCGGCGCCGTCATAGTCGGGCGATATCTCGTAGCCTTCGGCGCGCAGCTGGGTGAGGATGCGCTCGGAGTCGACGAGCGCCTTGGGGCAGCCGAGGCTGACGATTCCGACCTTGGGGGCGGGCTTGATCATCGGATCCTGACGGATAGGGGTGGGGCCGGGCAGCACTTAGCCTGTTGGCGAAGGGAATACAAGGGCGACGCCCCGTTACAGCAGGGCAATCGGGTGAACAGTTCTAATTTGGCGGTGATGCCCGCCCCACTTTCGTCATCCCCGCGAAAGCGGGGATCCATGGCACCGCCAGCACCCTCTTTACGAGATTGA
>Ga0209515_10002857_pt1 | contig 25543 bp, 26 predicted proteins | sample Subgroupgradi54m_FD_187454 | JGI IMG/M metagenome (GOLD analysis project Ga0209515, IMG submission 187454) | Subsurface groundwater microbial communities from S. Glens Falls, New York, USA - GMW60B uncontaminated upgradient, 5.4 m (SPAdes)... ... | reverse complement strand
CGCCGCCTCGTTGCAGAGGTTGGCCAAGTCCGCCCCGGAGAAACCGGGCGTCTGCCGGGCGATCGACTTCAGGTCCACCTCCGCGGCCAGCTTGATGCCCCGGATGTGCACCCTCAGGATCTCCTCGCGCCCGACCAGGTCCGGCCGGTCCACCACGATCTGCCGGTCGAAGCGCCCGGGCCGCAGCAGCGCCGGGTCCAGAACGTCCGGGCGATTCGTGGCAGCCACCAGGATAACTCCCGCCTGCGTGTTGAAACCGTCCATCTCCACCAACAGCGCGTTGAGCGTCTGGTCCCGCTCATCGTGCCCGCCGCCGATGCCGGCGAACCGCTGCCGGCCGACCGCGTCGATCTCATCAATGAAGATGATGCAGCCCCGGCCGGAGGTCTTAGCCGATTTCTTGGCCTGTTCGAAGAGGTCCCGCATGCGGCTGGCACCCACGCCGACAAACATCTCCACGAAGTCGGAGCCGCTGATCGAAAAGAACGGAACGCCGGCCTCGCCGGCCACCGCCTTCGCCAGCAGAGTCTTGCCGCAGCCGGGAGGACCCAGCAGCAGGACCCCCTTCGGGATCTTGCCGCCCAAACGCTGGAATTTCTTCGGATCTTTGAGGAACTCAATGACCTCCTGCAGTTCTTCTTTGGCCTCCTTAACACCGGCCACGTCGGCAAAGGTCACCCGCTGGCCGTCCTCGGAGGTGGACTGCCGCGCCCGGCTTTTGCCGAACGAGAGGATCCGCCCTCCCCCCTGAGCCGCTCCCCGGTACATGAGCATCCAGAAAGCGCCCAGAAGCAGGAGCGGACCGGCCAGGTTGAAGAAGAAGCTCAGCCAGAAGGTGCGGGGCGGCTCCAGCTTGAAAGTGGGGATTTTCTCCCGCAGCAGGCGCGTCAGTTCCGGATCGTTATCGGGGACGTTGACCAGGTACCGGCGGCCGTCCTCGGTCTCGCCCCGGACGATATTCTCGGTCAGGATGGCGGTCTTGATCTTGTGGGAGGGAGAGTCGGAAGAAAGCCACTGGTAGAACTCGCCGTAGGAAATCTCCTGCGGGATTCCTGAAGCGGAGAGAGACCCCAGCCGATAGAGATAGATGAAAGTCAGCCCCAGGATCAGCCAGATCGTCCAGCGAAACCACCGGCTCTCCGGCGGCGGCCTCCCACCCGGAGATCCCAGGGGCACCGGGCCCTTCTTAGTTCCACCTTCCATCATCGCAGGCATACCGTTAGTTTAACACGAGCGGGACAAAATTAATGTGCCGTCTTGCACCACAGCCCGGAACCGGTGGGGCAGATCCACGGCCCCGGTCTCCGGGACCAGCAACAACTGGTCCAGCATCTCCCAATGCCGAAACCCGAACCCCTGCCGGTCCCCCTGAAGACGCCCCGCGGCCATCCGAAGCACCGCCTTGCGCAGCGCGGGCGGTTCCTTCCTTAATAGGGCCCGCTTCAGCCTCACCTCCCCCCCCCTCACCCGGGCGACCTGGCGGAACCGGCGGCTGGCCTCGGCCGTCAGCCAGATCAGGTCCTCCCGCGCCAGCTCCGCGAGCTGGCAGAGGTGCCTGCGGACCTGCGGGTTGAACTCCTTCTCCAGCCGGATCAGCAAGTCGTTGCGGATCCTGTTGCGGACGAACCGGGGGGAAAGATTGCTGCGGTCCAACAATGGATGGAGTCCGCGCTCCCGCAGGTGTTCCATCACCTGTTCGCGGGTGCAGCCGATCAGCGGGCGAACGATCCGGAGTTTGGCCATGACCCGTACCGGTGGGATACCGGCCAAACCGGTGGTGCCGGTTCCCCGCAAGATCCACATCAGCACTGTCTCCGCCTGGTCATCCGCGGTGTGGCCCGTGGCGATCGCCCCACAGCGCAGCTTCTTCGCCAGGGCGGCCAGCGCCTGATACCGGACCGCCCGAGCGGAGGACTCCAGGGAATTCCTCTTCCCTTTACTGACGCGCCGCGTCAAGACCGTGACCGGCACCTTCCACGCTCGTCCCAGTTTTCTCACCAGCGCAGCCTCCCGCCGCGCGGCGGCCGGCCTCAGCCCGTGATCTACGTAGGCAGCACGCAGCTGGATTCGAAGCGCGGAGCGCAGAGCAACCAAAGCGGAGAGGAGCGCCAGCGAATCCGGCCCGCCGGAGACAGCCGCCAGCACCCGGTCGCCTGAACAGAGCATCCGGTGCTTGGCAATGGCGGCGCGAATTGTATCGAGGAAATCAGTCATAGAAGAAAACATGACGGCGAGTGGAATTGAACCACTGACCTAGGGCTTATGAGTCCCTTGCTCTACCAACTGAGCTACGCCGTCTCGAAACGCTGAATATCGAGAACAGAGAGAATCACGACTGTCTGATGTTATCACCATACCAGCGCCTACGGCTGACGTTCAACGGTCGCGTTTCTCTCTGAGGGGGAAACCATTGCGTGGTTTCCCCCTCAGTACTCCCCCATCCAGCGAAGTACACTGAGGTCTTTTGCGGGGGAGTTTCCCACTCCCCCGCAATACAACCCCCTCTCCGAAGGAGTAGCAATATTATACTGGATGAGTGGTCGTCTCGAGGAGGCGGGAGGAAGCGGCCGCCGCAATCCAGCCGCCGCCGAGCACAACGGCGCCGTCGTAGAAGACGGCTGCCTGGCCGGGGCTCACGCCGCCTCGCAGCGGATCGCGGAACTCCACGCGGACACCCTCCCCCTCCGGCACCAGCCGCGCGGGGACTTTCGGGCTCCGGTAGCGGACTTTGACCTTGGCCTCCATCGGCTCCGGGAGGCCGGGGATCGCCATCCAATAGATTTCCTCCACCCGGCAGGAGCGGGCCGCCAACTCTTCTTCCTCACCTACCACCACGCGATTCGCAGCCGGGTCCAGTTCCAAGACGTAGAGAGGAGTTGGGTGGGCCAGCCCCAGACCTTTGCGCTGGCCGACGGTGTAGGCGGAAATCCCTTGATGCGTCCCCATTACCTTGCCCTGACGGTCCACGATCTCGCCCGGCGTGAAGGCCTGCGGCACTCTCGCTTTCAGAAAACCTTTTGTGTCGCCGTCCGGGATGAAGCAGAGTTCCATGGACTCCGGCTTGTCCGCCACCTCCAGCCCGGCCTCCCGCGCGATTTCGCGCACCCGCGCCTTCGACAAATCCCCCATCGGGAAGACCAGCCGCGAGAGCTGATCCTGCGTCAGTTGGAACAGGACGTACGATTGGTCCTTGTTTTCATCCACCGCCTGCCGGACCGCGTACCGGCCACTCTGCTCGTCCCGGACCACGCTGGCGTAATGGCCGGTGGCGAGGCGGTCCACGCCAAGGGCCCTCGCCTTTTCCAGGAGGATGCCGCTCTTGATCTTCCGGTTGCAGACCACGCAGGGGTTCGGCGTCCGGCCGCGCGCGTAGCTCTCCACAAAGTAATCCATCACGTTGGCCTTGAACGGAACGGAGGCCTCCACGACGTAAAAGGGGATCTCGAGCCGCTGGGCCACCGTCCGGGCATCCTCGATGTCGCGGGTGGAGCAGCAGGTCTGACTTTTGGGGACCGTGTCGCACAGCTCCTTGGGCCAGGTCTTGAGCGTCATGCCGATCACTTCGTAGCCTTCCTGCTTCAGCAGGCAAGCCGCCACCGAGGAGTCCACCCCGCCGCTCATGGCGACGACCACCGAGCCTTTCATCATTCCCCTTCCCGGCGCCGGAGTGCTGCCATGAATTGCCGCGTCTGTTCGCGGTCCATCCGGTAGCTCTCTTTAGAAGCAGGGAAATTGCCCGCCGACACCGCCCGGCGGAACTGTCCGACCGCCCGAAGGATCTCCCGGTCCAGCCTTACAAAAGTGCGGGCAAACTTCGGATGGAAAGCCCCGGTCAGATTCAGCATGTCGTGCGTGACCAAGACCTGCCCGTCGCAGTGGGGCCCGGCGCCGATCCCGAAGGTCGGGATCCGCAGGCGGCGGGTCACCTCCCGCGCAACCGCGGTCGGGACGCATTCCAGCACCACGCCGAAACAGCCGGCCTTCTCCAACTTCAGCGCGGCATCCAGAAGCTTCACCGCGGCACCCGCCTCTTTTCCTTGCACCCGGAAACCGCCGAGGCGGCCCGCGGTCTGCGGCGTCAGCCCCAGGTGCCCCAACACCGGGATGCCGGCGTGTAAGATCGCTTGAACCGCGTCGAGCGATTCCTCCGAGCCTTGGCCGCCCTCCACCTTCACGGCGTCGCAACCGGCCTCTTTGAGGAAGCGGCCCGCGTTGCGAACGCTCTCCTTCCGAGCAATGTTGAATGACATGAACGGCATATCCCCCACCACCAGCGCGCGGGAAACACCGCGGCGGACCGCCTTGGCGTGATGGATCACCTCCTCCATCGTGACCGGCACGGTGGAGGCGTAGCCGAGGGCCACCATACCGAGGGAATCCCCCACGAGGATCACATCCACGCCGGCCTCGTCCAGCAACCGGCCGGTCGGCAGATCATAGGCGGTCAGCATCGTGAGCTTTTCGCCCCGCTCGGCGCGGCGGATCAGGTCTGGAAGAGTGACCTTAAGGTTTCTTGCCATTTTCCACCTGGAGCTTAAACGACTCGACGGTGTTGCGCATGAGGGTCGCCACCACCACCGGCCCGACGCCGCCCGGGACCGGCGTGATGAAGTCCGCCACCTTGACCGCTTCGTCGAACTCCACATCTCCCACCACTTTGCCATCCACGAGGCTCGTCCCCACGTCGATCACGATGGCCCCCGGCCGGATCCAGGAACCCTTGACCAGGCGCGGCCGGCCGACCGCCACCACCAGGATCTCCGCCCGCTTCACGTGCTCGGCGAGCCGCCCCCGCTCGGAGGTGGCAACGTGGCAAACGGTCGTGGTGCAGAACTTGTCCAGCAGCAGCAGGCTCACCGGCTTGCCGATCAGCTCGCTGTTCCCGACGATGACCGCCTCTTTTCCGTACAGGTTGGCGCCGGTTGCGTTGATCAGTTCCATGATCGCCAGCGACGTGCAGGTGCCGATCCGGGACCAGCCGAACATCGCCTGGCCGATGTGCTGCGGGTGGATCCCCTCCACATCCTTACGGGGGTAAAGCGCGGCGGAAATCTCCCGCGCGTCAATACCGGCCGGCAACGGGAACTGAATGGTGACACCGGTGATCTGCGGGTCCTCGTTCCAATCCTTGATCTTCCGGATCAGCTCCGCCTGCGTGATCTCCTTCGGCAGACGCTCCGGCCGGTAGCCGATCCCCAGCGCCTCGGCCGCCCGCATTTGAGAGCGGACGAACAGGTCCGCCGCCGAGTGCATCCCGACCTGAACGCTCAGCAAAAACGGGGCCCGGCCGTGCTTGGCCTTCAGCCGCTCCACCTCCCGGCAGGTTTCCTGCTGGATTTTTGAGGCGATGGCGCGGCCGTCCAGGATCTGGCTGAGCACTTTTTCCTTACGAGCTTCCATTCCATCTCTCCGCGTTGCGTTCCAGCTGTCCCAACTGAGCCTGCAGCCGGTGTCCCGCGACTCCAAGGCCGCTTCCCCGCAGATTGATCAAAGCCATTTCCCGCGCGGAATCAAACGCCCCGCGCAGCAGCGCCTGCCCTCCCCGCAGATCCGAACCGAGATACGGCCCGGTCTTTTTAGAAAACTCTTTCATCACCTGCATCCCTTTGACCGCCTGCCGGCAGATCTCCAGAGGGCAATCGATGGCGGACCGGCGCGCCCGCAGCAACAGGGTACCGCCCCGGCGTTGGGCGCGGACCAGCTGTTCGTAGGCCGTCGCGTCTCGCCGGATCAGATCGGCGAGACGTCCGCGGACCCGCTCCAGCTCCCGCAGCCCTTGCTGAAGCTTACGCTTCTCGGCGGACCGCATCCCGGAGCGGGAAAGAAGGATCCGGCCGACCATGCTGCCGAGCGCGCAGCCCAAGGCCCCCGCGAGCGCCGCCGCCGACCCGCCGCCCGGAGCCGGATCGGAAGAAGCGAGGCGGTCCAAGAAAGTCTCTATATTCATCAGAAGAGGCCGGAGATCCGGCCGTTTTCATCCAGGTCCAACTGCTCGGCCAGCGGTTTCTTCGGGAGACCCGGCATCGTGAGGATCTTGCCGGTCAGAGCAACCAAGAATTTTGCGCCCGCGGCCACCCGGATCTCACGCACGCGCAGTTTCCAGCCGGTCGGGGCTCCTTTGCGTTTCGGATCATCCGTGAAGGAAAGCTGCGTCTTAGCAATGTTGATCGGCAACTTGGAGAAGCCGTTGCGCTCGATTTCCTGCAGGTCCTTCGGCGCCGAATCCACGAGCTCCACGCCATCCGCTCCGTAAATCTCCCGGGCGATCCGCGTGATCTTCTCCGTCACCGGAAGATCCAGCGGGTAGAGCGGCTCGTAATGGGCCGACTTCTCCTGGATCGCGCTCATCACTTCCTGGCCCAGCTTCAGACCCCCCTCACCCCCTTGCTCCGACACCGTCGAGATCGCGCAGCGGACCTTGAGCCCCAAGCAGTGCTCCTGGATGAGCCTAAACTCCATCTCGGTATCGTTCTGGAACCGGTTGATGGCAACCACCGGTGTCAACCCAAACTTCCGGATGACGCCCAAATGCCGCTCCAAGTTCTCAAACCCGCGGTGGAGCGCTTTCGAATCTTCCTTCTGATTAGCTTCCTCGAGCGAGAGCCCGCCGTGCACCTTGAGCGCCCGCGCGGTCAGAACCAGCACCGCCACCTCCGGTTTGAAACCGGCGGAGCGGGCCACGATGTCGCAGAATTTCTCGAGCCCAAGATCGGAGCCGAAACCGCACTCGGTGACGCAGTAGTCGGCCAGCCGCAACGCCATCTCGTTGGCCAGCACCGAATTCGTCCCCGCCGCCAGATTCGCGAACGGACCGGTGTGGACGAAGACCGGCTGCCCCTCGAGGGTCTGAACGAGGTTCGGCTGGATCGCTTCCCGCAGCAGCATCGCCATCGCCCCGACCGCCTTGACGTCCGCCGCCGTCACCGGCCGGCCCTCTTTAGTGAAGGCCACCACCATCTTCCCGAGCCGCTCCTTCAGGTCCGCAATCCCCGTGGTCAGCGCCAGGATCGCCATCACTTCGCTCGCGACCGTGATGTCGAAGCCGGTCTCCCTCTTCAGGTGCCCGATCCCACCCAGCCCCACCTCGACGTGGCGCAAATTCCGGTCCGGGATCTCCGAGACCCGCCGCCAGATGATCCGCTGCGGGTCGATCCTAAGCTCGTTGTCGTGAACCACATGGTTTTCCACCATGGCGGCAAGCAAATTGTGGGCGGTTCCGACGGCGTGGATGTCTCCGGTGAAGTGCAGGTTGATATCTTCCATCGGCAGGATCTGCGCGTAGCCGGAGCCGCAGGCACCCCCCTTGACGCCGAGGATCGGCCCGATCGCCGGCTCCCGGAGGCTCAAGATCACCTTCTTGCGCATCCGGCCAAGCGCCTGAGTGAGCCCGATGGCGGTGGAGGTCTTCCCCTCTCCGGCCTCGGTCGGCGTGATCGCGGTGACCAGGATCAGCTTCCCGTAGGGCCGGCTCTTGATCCGCTCCAGCGCCTTCAGGGAGACCTTGGCCTTGTACTGGCCATACCCCTCGATTTCCTCCATCCGCACGCCGGCCCGCCGGGCGATCTCAGTGATCTGGAGCGGCCGGGCCTGTTGGGAGATTTCAAGGTTGGACGGGGTTTTGCTCTTCGGGGTCAGTGGCATCGCTTAACGATTATAGCCGAAAGTCAGGCCGCCTCAAAGGCGCCCTTGATCAGGCGGATGCGGGCGGCCTCGTTGCCGGGGCCGGTCAAGATGGAGAGGACATCGAAGCGGACTGGGCGCGGCTGGGCCGAGGGCCGGCTCTGGAGATACCACGAAGCCAGGCGGACCAGCCGCTGCCGCTTCTGCGCGGTGACCGCCTCCTCAGGGAAACCGAACCGAATGGAGGAGCGGGTCTTGATTTCGACGAAGCAGAGGGTGGGGCCGTCTTGCGCCACCACGTCGATCTCGCCAAACTTGGCGCGGAGATTCCGGGCGATAATCCGGTAGCCGCTCTTCTTTAGAAAACGGACCGCCTCCCCTTCCCCCCGGCGGCCGAGCAGGAGCTTATTAAGAATCATCCCGGCGAATCGGGCGGAAGCTGAAGCGGTGGAACCGGCAGGGGCCGACCTGTTCGAGTAAACGCATGTGCCGATCGGTCCCGTACCCTTTGTGGCGCCGGAATTCGTACTCGGGGTGAAGGCGGTGGATGAGATCCATCCACTGATCCCGCACCACCTTCGCCACGATGGAGGCGCAGGCGATGGAAAGGCTCTTGGAATCCCCGCGGACGATCGGGCGCATCGGCAGGCTGCAGCCGCGAGGGAGGGTGTTGCCGTCCACCAGGACCAGCTCGGGCGGCACCGGCAGCCTTTGAAGCGCCCGTTCCATGGCCAGATGGGTGGCGGCCTGGATCCCGATCCGGTCGATCTCCTCGGCGCCGGCCGCTCCGATTCCGATGGAGGCGTGGCGGAGGATCTCGCGGTAGGCCCGCTCGCGGGCAAGAGGGGAAAGTTGTTTCGAATCGTCTACGGGGATGGTGAAGCGATGGTCGTGCAGAAGCACCGCGCCGGCAACCACGGGACCTGCCAGGGGGCCTCGGCCGGCTTCATCCACGCCGGCGATCAACCCCCCCTTAAGCTTTGATCGGCGCTGCGCTCTCCGATCGAACTGGAGGAGCGTCTGAAGCCTTCGGGTTCTCCTCAAAGCGTTCCTCGATGCGGCCGGCTTTCCCGACTTTCTTGCGGAGGTAGTACAGCTTGGCCCGGCGGACATGGCCCTTCTTGATGACCAGGATCTTTTCGACGAAGGGGGAATGCAGGAAGAAGATCCTCTCAACCCCCTCGCCGTAGCTGACCCGGCGGACCGAGAAGGTCTCCCGGCTGGAGCCTCCCTTGCGGGAGATCACCACCCCTTCAAAGGGCTGGATGCGGGTCTTATCATCCTCCTGGATCCGGACGAAAACCCGAACCGTGTCGCCCACCTTGAAGGGAGGGCGGTCCGATTTCAGTTGAGCCTTCTCGATTTCCACAATCCGGCGATCCATGACCTTCTCCTTGAAAGCTTAAGACATTAAGTCGGGGCGCCTGGCCTGCGTCCGGCGGAGCGCCTGAAGTTTGCGCCACTCGGCGACGCGGGGAGCGTCCCCCGAAAGCAATACGTCCGGCACGCGCATACCGCGAAATTCAACCGGACGGGTGTACTGGGGATACTCCAGCAGGTTGCCGCTGAACGATTCTTCGGAGGCCGACTGGTCATCCCCCAAGCTGCCAGGAAGCAGCCGGACCACCGAATCGATCAACACCATAGCAGGAAGTTCTCCGCAGGTCAATACATAATCCCCGATGGAGAGCTCCTCCTGGACGAGCCTTTCCCGCACCCGGTCGTCCACCCCTTCGTAATGGCCGCACAGCAGAATCAGCCAAGGCTTGGCCGCCAACTCCTGCGCCTTCCCCTGGGTCAGCTTCTCCCCTTGCGGGGAGAGAAGCACGACATGGGGAGCGCCCGATGCCTGTTTCTTGAGATCTTCCACCGCCAGGAAAAAGGGTTCGGCCCTCATCACCATCCCCGGACCACCTCCGTACGGCCGGTCATCCACCTTCCGGTGCTTGTCGTTCGACCAGTCCCGCAGGTCATGGACGCCGACCCGGACCACCTTCTTGGCGATCGCCCGGGAAAGGATCGATGTCCCCAGGATCGGGGGGAACATCTCCGGGAAGAGGGTTAAAACGTCAATTCGCACCCTTTGCCTTCTTGATCAGCTGCTTCACGGTCGGGCTTGGGATGGCTCCCTTCCCGATCCAGAACTGCGCCCGTTCGACGTTGAGCTTGAGCGCCGGCGGGTTCATCGAAGCGTCATAATACCCCAGCTCTTCGATCGCCCGGCTGTCCCGGGCCTTCGTCTTCGTGATGACCACAATCCGGTTGTGGGGCTTCTTCTTGCCCCCCAACCGCTTCAAACGAATCATGACTTCTGCCATGCGATGAATCCTCCTGTCACTCTGATTTTTCGCGCCGCACGTCGGCGCCCAGCTTCAACAGCTTCTGATCCACACGATCGTATCCGCGGTCCAGATGGTAAAGGCGGGAAATCTCGCTCGTCCCCTTCGCGGAGAGGGCGGCCAGCACCAGCGCGGCCGACGCCCTCAAGTCGGAGGCCATCACCGGCGCGCCGCTCAAGCGCCGCACGCCCTGCACGATCGCGGTGGCCCCCTCCAGCTTGATCTGCGCCCCCATCCGGCCCAGCTCCGCCACGTGCATGAACCGGTCCGGATAGATTTTTTCCGTGATCACGCTGATCCCCTGTGTTTGCGTCATCAGCGCCATCATTTGCGCCTGCATGTCGGTCGGGAAGCCGGGGTACGGCAGCGTGGTGACGTCCACCGGTCGGAACCTGCGCCGGGGCTTCGCAACCATCACGCCGTCGCGCGAGGTGATCTCGACACCGGCGTCCCGAAGCTTGTCGAGTACCGCTCCCAAGTGCTCCGCCCGGGCGCCGGAGATCGCGAGCGTGCTGCCGGTCACCGCCGCCGCCAGCAGAAAGGTCCCCGCCTCGATCCGGTCCGGGATCACCCGGTGCGTGAAGCCGTTCAGCCGCCGGACCCCTTCGATCGTGATCGCCGGCGTGCCGGCCCCCTCGATCTTCGCCCCCATCTTGATCAGCACGTGGGCGAGGTCGGCCAACTCCGGCTCGCAGGCGGCGCTCTCAATCACGGTCCGCCCTTTGGCAAGGCAAGCGGCCATCATGACATTGGCGGTCCCCAGCACGGAGGAGCCGTACGCCCCGCCGAGGTACATCGAGGTCCCGCGAAGCTCCCGCGCCTGGGCCAGCACGTTGCCCCCCTCCACTTTCAATCGGGTCCCGAGCGCCTTCAGTCCTTTGAGGTGCAAGTCCACCGGCCGAGGCCCGATCACGCAGCCGCCCGGCAGCGACACATTGGCCTGCTTCTTTTTGGCGACCAGCGGCCCCAGCACGCAGAAGGAGGCCCGCATCGTGGAGACCAGCTTGTAGGGCGCCTCGGTCCCTTGGTATCCGGACGGGTCCAGCGTGATCCGCTGTCCCTCCTGGACCACCTTGACCCCCAAGTTGCGCAGGATCCGGATCATCGTATGCACGTCCCGCAGCGGCGGGACCCCCTCCAGCACGCAGAGCTCATCGGTCAAGAGCGCCGCCGCCAGGATCGGCAGCGAGGCGTTCTTCGACCCGGAGACGGTCACCTTACCCTTGAGCGGCCTGCCGCCGCGAACAATCAGTTTTTCCATAATACCGCTACCCGGTCGAGGTCGGCGAGGTCTTTAACGATCCGGTCTACGCAGAAACCGTTTTGTTCCGCCAATATCCTGACGCTGTTTGCCTGGTCCATCCCAATTTCCAAGATCATCGGGCCGCCGGGTTTCAGCACCGCCGCAGCTTGACGCATCAGGGTTCCGATCAACTCCACCCCCTCCGTTCCGCCGTCGAGCGCCAGCCACGGTTCCCAGGCCAGCTCGCGCGGCCAGTTTTTCGCCTGCTCCGGATCCAGATAAGGAGGATTCGCGACGATCGCATCCAGCGATTCCGGCTCAAATCCCTCCAGCAGGTTTCCATGCAAGAAACGAATTTCGCAGCCGTGCGCGGCGGCGTTGCGGCAAGCAAAGTGCATCGCGACGGACGACTGCTCGATGGCGATCACCTCCAGCTCCGGACGCTCCTTGGACAGCGTTACCGCGATCGCGCCCGAACCGGTGCCGATGTCGGCGACAACCTGCTTGCCAGGAGATTGTTTCGGCGCTTCGCGCCTCGCAATGACATCTAATGCAACCTCCACCAACAGCTCGGTCTCCGGGCGGGGGTTGAAGACTCCCGGCCCGACGGCGAACCGCCGGCCGTAAAAATCGGCAGTGCCCAAAAGATATTGCAATGGAACCCCGTTCGCTCGGGCGGCCACATCAGCCCGGTAAAGAAGCAGGTCTCCCTCCAAGAGTTTCGGGGCCATGGCATACAGATCCACCGGCAGGCAGCCCACCCGCTCCGCCAGCAGCTGCTCGGCCGTCCATTGCGGCCGGTGCACCTGCGCCTGCTCGAGCACCCGCGTCCCTTCCTGAATCAATTCGATGGGGTCGTTCATTGTTTGGATTGTCCCGTCAAACGGGCCTGGCGCTCCGCCTCCAGCAGCGGATTGATCAGCTCGTCCAGGTTCCCTTCCAGAACTTCCTCCAGCCGATGGGAAGTAAAACCGATCCGGTGGTCCGTGATCCGCCGGTCCGGAAAATTATAAGTTCGGATTTTCTCCGAGCGGTCGCCGGTGCCGATTTGCAGCCGGCGATCCTGCATCCGCTGGGACTCCTGCCTTTCGGTCTTGGCCTCCAACAGACGGGCGAGGAGCACCTTCATCGCCTTGGCTTTGTTCTTCATCTGGGACCGCTCGTCCTGGCAGGTCACCACGACGCCGGTCGGGATGTGCGTGATCCGAACGGCGGAATCGGTGGTGTTCACTCCCTGGCCGCCCGGCCCGGAAGAACGGTAGACGTCGATTCGAAGGTCCTTCGCTTCGACCTGCACGTCCACCTCTTCAGCTTGTTGAAGCACCGCCACCGTCACGGTGGAGGTGTGGATCCGTCCCGAGGACTCGGTCGTCGGGACCCGCTGGACGCGGTGGACCCCACGCTCGAATTTCAGGCGGCGGAAGACACCCGGTCCTTCGATGGCAAAGACCACTTCCTTGAAACCGCCCACTTCCGTCGAGCTGGCGCTTAAACTCTCCACCGCCCAGGACTGCTGCGCGGCATAACGGGTGTACATCCGATAGAGCTCCGCGGAAAAAAGGCTCGCCTCGGCACCCCCGGTGCCGGCCCGGATCTCCAGGATGACGCTCTTCTCCCCCGCCGGATCATCGCCGAGCACAATCTCCTCCAGCTGATGGGTGAGCTCCGTTTCCCGCCGGCCGAGCTCCTCCAGCTCCGTTTCGGCCAGCTCCGTGATCTCCTCCTGCCCGGGATGGGACTCCAGCAGTTGGCGCACCCCTCGCAGCTGGATCTGCACCTGGTCCAGCCGGCGGATCAAATCCACCACCGGCTTCAAGCCCGCATGTTCCCTGGCGTAGAGCTTGACCTGGCGGGGGTCGTTCAGGACGCCCGGGTCGGACAGAAGCCGTTCCAGCTCCTCGAACCGCTTCAGGCGGTTCTGGAGGTTTTCGCGCATCCTTATTCCTTTTTCTTGGCGAACTTCTTACGGAACCGCTCGACCCGGCCGGCGGTGTCTATGAACTTCTGCTTGCCGGTGAAGAACGGATGACAAGCGGAGCAGATGTCCAGGCGCAGGTCCCCCTTCGTCGAGCGGGTCTTAAAGACCGAGCCGCACGCGCAGGAGACGATCGCCATCTTGTACTCCGGGTGGATCTCTTTCTTCATGGGATTCCTCTCTTCCTTTCCTTAACTCTTCTCGGCCGGATTGAGGCTGGCCAGGAAGTCGGCGTTGCTCTTCGCCTTCGACAGCCGGTCGATCAACAGCTCCATCGCCTCGCCCTCTTTGAGCTCCTTGAGCACCTTGCGCATCAGCCACACCTTCTTCAGCTCGTCCGGCTCCAGCAGCAGCTCCTCGCGCCGCGTGTTGCAGCGCTGGATGTCGAGGGCCGGGAAGATCCTTTTCTGGAACAGGTTCCGGTCCAGCGTGATCTCCATGTTGCCGGTCCCCTTGAACTCCTCGAAGATCACCTCATCCATGCGGCTGCCGGTGTCGATCAGCGCCGTGGCGATGATGGTGAGGCTGCCCCCCTCCTCGATGCCGCGGGCCGCGCCGAAGAACCGCTTCGGTTTGTGCAGGGCGGTCGCGTCCACGCCGCCGGTCAGGATCCGGCCGCTGTGCGGGGCCACGGTGTTGTAGGCCCGCGCGAGGCGCGTGATCGAGTCGAGCAGGACCACCACGTCCTTCTTGTGCTCGACCAACCTTTTCGCCTTCTCCAGCACGATCTCCGCCACCTGGATGTGGCGCTCCGCCGGCTCGTCGAAGGTGGAGGAAACCACCTCCCCCTTGACCGAGCGCTGCATGTCCGTCACCTCTTCCGGCCGCTCGTCGATCAACAGCACGAGCAGAACAACATCCGGATAGTTGGTGGTCAGCGCGTTGGCCACCTTCTGCAGCAGGACCGTCTTGCCGCTGTAGGGCGGCGCCACGATGAGACCCCGCTGCCCCTTTCCGACCGGAGCCAGCAGATCGATGATCCGGGTGGAGATTTCTTTCGGATCCGTCTCCAGCTTGAACCGCTGGTTGGCGTAAATCGGGGTGAGGTTATCGAACAGGATCTTCACCTTGGCGGCGTCAGGGTTCTCCATGTTCACCGCCTCCACCTTCAACAGGGCGAAGTAGCGCTCACCCTCCTTCGGCGGGCGGATCTGGCCGCTCACGGTATCCCCGGTTCTCAGGTCGAACCGGCGGATTTGGCTCGGGGAGACATAGATGTCGTCAGGTCCAGGCAGATAGTTGTAATTGGGGCTGCGCAGGAAGCCGAAACCCTCCGTGAGGATCTCCAGCACGCCTTCTCCGAACATGTTGCCTTCGCGCTCCGCCTGAGCCTGCAGGATCTTGAAGATCAGGTCCTGCTTCTTCAGCCCGGAGATCCCCTCGACGTTCAGGTCTTTCGCGACCTTGTTCATCTCGAGGATCGTCATCCTTTTCAGCTTGGCGATGTCCAGGTTCTGCGTGGAACCACCGCGCCCCTCCGGCTTTTCCTTTTCCTTCTCTTTCTCTTCAGTCATCTTTCCTTCTGCCATGGATTCCTTCTCCTGTGATTTTCTTCCAAACCCGAACCACCTGACGGCGGGTTGCTGCAAGATCCCCGCCGTTTCTGACCACAAAGTCCGCCTGTTTCATTTTTTCACGCAGCGGCATCTGGAACGAGCCGCGCCGCTTCACTTCCCGCGCCGGCCAGCCGGAGCGTTTCCCCAGCCGCCGCGCTGCCTCGCGCGCCGGCGCCGTCACCACCACGATCGCGTCCGTCCGGTACGCCCGGCCCGACTCCAGCAGCAGCGGGATATCCAGCACCGCCACCCCGCCCGGCCGGCGCCGCCGGAGCCCCCGCAGATCCCCCAGGATGCTCCGCCGCACCGCCGGATGAACGATCCGGGTGAGCGCCTTCAGCCGGGTCCGGCTGCGAAAAACCAATTGCCCAAGCCTCTTCCGGTTGACCTGGCCGTCCCCGTCCAGAATTTCCGGTCCGAACTCCGCCCGGATCTTCTTCCAGACCGGCGTGCCCCGCCGCATCAACTGATGGGCGACGCGGTCCGCGTCGAACACCACCGCCCCGCGCTGCTGGAACAGCCGGGCGACGGTGGACTTGCCCGTCCCCACCCCGCCGGTCACGCCGATCACCTTCATCGATCAGGCGTGCGAGGCCTCGTACCAGCTGCGGCCGGCCTTCAGATTCACCTCGATCGGCACCCGCAGCCGGACCGGCTCACCCGAAAGAACCGGCGCTTCCATAATTTCTTTAACCAGCATTTTCATCGGCTCCAGCTCCTTGCCCGGCAGGTCGAAGAGCAGCTCATCATGGACCTGGCAGATCATCCGCCCCGCGAAGCCCTTCTTCTCCAGCGCCCGGTCGATCTGGACCATGGCCACCTTGATGAGGTCGGCAGCCGAGCCCTGGATCGGCGCGTTGATCGCCATCCGCTCGGCGAACTGCCGGACCGAGAGCTCCTTCGCGTTGAGCTCCGGGAGGTTGCGCCGGCGGTTGAACAACGTCACGCAGTAGCCGCGCCGGCGGCTTTCCTCCAGCGACCGCTCCAGGTAGCCTTTCACTTTCGGATACCGGGCGAAATACTGATCAATGAATTCCTGGGCCTGCGAGGGATCCACCCCCAACTCCCTGGACAGTCCGAACGAGCTCATCCCGTAGACGATCCCGAAATTGATCGTCTTGGCCACCGCCCGTTGGGGCGCCGCCACCTCCTCCGGCTTGACTCCGAAGATCTGCGCGGCCGTCGCCCGGTGGACGTCCTGCCCCTTCCGGAACGCCTCCGACAGCGCCTCATCCTCCGACAGGTGGGCCAGGATCCTCAGCTCGATCTGCGAGTAGTCGGCCGCCAGGATCCAGCCGCCCCGGTGCGACGGGACGAACCCCCGGCGGATCTGCCGCCCCATCTCCGTCCGGATGGGGATATTCTGCAGGTTCGGGTTCGAGGAGGAGAGCCTCCCCGTGGCCGTCACCGTCTGGTTAAACGAGGCGTGCACCCGCCCGGTCTCCGGATGGACCATGCGGGGGATCGCCTCCACATAAGTGGAGCTGAGCTTGGCCAGCTCCCGGTACTCCAGGACACTCCTGGGCAGCTCGTGCATCGAGCTCAAGCGCTTCAACACCTCTTCGTCCGTGGAAGCCCCGGTCTTGGTCCGCTTGATCACCGGAAGCTTCAATCGCTCAAACAGCACTTGCCCGAGCTGCTTAGGAGAGTTGAGGTTGAACTCCCCTCCCGCCTGATCGCAGATCCGTTTCGTCAGCTCCTGAAGCGACCCTGTAATCTGTTTCGCCAACCCGGAGAAAGCCTCCCGGTCCACCGTGATTCCGTGGAACTCCATCCGGGCCAGAACACCGGCCAGAGGGATTTCCACCTCATTCAGGAGCACCGCGAGAGATTTCTCTTCGATCTCCTTCTCCAGCCGGGGCATCAGATCCATTGCTGCCGCCGCTTTGGCCGCGGCCGTTTGCGCGGGATCGGCCCCTTCGGTGCCCCGCCCGAGAAACTCCATCGCCAAGTCCTCCAAGCGATGGGACGGCCGGGTCGGATCCAGCAAGTAGGAGGCCAAGCAGGGGTCGCTCATCGGTCCCTTCAACTGGATTCCCTTCCTCAACAGAAGGATCTGGGTCTCCTTAAGGTTGGGACAGACCTTCGCGACCTGCGGGTCCTCCCAGATCTCACGCAGATCCTCCAAAGCTCCTTCAGTTGACAAAGAGCAGATCTTTCCATCCGCCCAGGCCAACCCGATCGCCTCGACCACGGCCTGCATCGGGAGATTCTTGCCTGTCTCCAACGCCGCGCAGAGGCGCCCTGCCGTTCGGATTTCCGGCCCAAGGGCCTGCGCCTCCTCTCGGGAGGACAAAGACCGAGCGGCCGGCAGGTCCGAGGTCCGGTCCGGCGCGAACTCCTTGGCCAGGGTCCGGAATTCCAGCATCTGAAACAGCGGTCCCAGCACCGCGCGGTCCGGCTCCTGCAGCTTCATCCCTTCCCAATCCAAATCAAGAGGGACCGCCGTATCCAGGGCCGCCAATTCGCGGCTCATGCGCAGCTGATCGACGTGGCTTCGGATCTTCTGAGCGACGGCCGGGCGTACCTTGTCATCCCCTTCCTTCTCCAGGCTCTTGAGCAGCTGCTCCACCGATCCGAACTTCTGCACCAGCTCCAGAGCCGTCTTTTCGCCGATGCCGGGCACGCCGGGGATCTCATCCACCGCGTCTCCCATCAGCGCCATCACCTCCACCACCTGATCCGGCCGGAGGCCCCATTTGTCCGAAAGGCTTTTTTCATCCAGAATCTCATGCCCGTCTTTCGACGGACGGTAGATCTTCACCTTGTCCCCAAGCAACTGAAGGGCATCCTTGTCCCCGGTGACCAGAACAACCTCCAACCCCTCTTTGACCCCTTGCAGGGTGATCGTGCCCAGGACATCATCCGCCTCATAGCCCTCCAGCTCGAAGATCGGGATCCGGAACCCGCGGAGAACTTCCTTGATCCGCGGGATCTGGTCCACCAAGGCGTCCGGCATGGGCTTGCGGTGCTCCTTATACCCCTCGTACCGCAGGTGCCGAAAGGTGGGCTTGGGTAAATCAAAAGCGACCGCCAGGTAATCCGGCCGCTCCTCCGCCACAAGCTTCCTGAGCATGGCCACTACGCCGTACACGGCGTTGGTCGGCTGCCCCTTGGAGGTGCTCAGGTTGCGGATGGCGTAGAAGGCGCGATAGCAAAACGACGAGCCATCAATGAGAAACAACCGCTTCCCGAACCTATGATGATTGACTGACGGTGACAAAAGGGGACTTCTTGGGGACTACCGAGCTTCCTTGGCCAGCGCTTTCTGGGCCCGCTCCAATCCCTGCTTGGCGCTTCGGTTGCCGGGATCCAAAATCAGAATCTGCTTGTAAATGTCCGCCGCGTCCTGGTACCGGTCTTCCCGCGTCGCAGCCACCGCGCGGCGGTTCAACTCCTTCTCCGTCTGCCCCTGGACCTTGGACCTTTCCTTAATAATCTCACGAGCGATTGCTTGAGCCTCGGCCGACGCTGAAGCAGGAGGCGCCGGCGCCGGCCGCTTCGCCGGCGGCGCAGCGGTAGATTTCTTCACAGGAACGGCGATCTGGGCAGGCACCTTCACCGCTTCTTGATGCGTGACCCCCGCCTGCTTGACCATGGCCTCTGTTTCTCTGGCAGCTTCCACCGTCTGCCTGGCCGCCTGATAGGTTTGATCCGCGGCGGATGCCGCCATCCGGGCCGCCTCCGCCGCTTTGCGCGCAATCTTGGAGCGGCGCTCCGCCTCCGCGGCCTGCCTCTTGGCTTCCTCCCACTGACGAGTGACCTTCTCCTTTTCGCGGACCTTTTCTTCCACGGCCACCCGCTTCTCGACCTCCTCGACCCGCTTCTCCGCCTCGATCCGCTTGGCGGCCTCGATCATTCTCTGCGACTCAGCTTCCTGCGCTTTGCGCTCCGCATCGGCCGCTTTCTTGCGGGCCTCGTCAATCTCTTTCATCTGCTTGACGGTTTCTTGGGCCTTTTGCTTCTGGACCCTCTTCAGCTGTTCCTTCTGAAAGCGCTCCCGCTCGATCTCGGCTTTTCTCGCTTCCTCAATCTCTTGCATCTGCTTGACGGTTTCTTGGGCCTTTTGCTTCTGGACCCCCTTCAGCTGTTCCCTCTGAAAGCGCTCCCGCTCGATCTCGGCTTTTCTCGCTTGCTCTTTGCGCTGAAGGGTACCGGCCTCTTCCCTCACCCGGCCCTGCGCGGCCTCCAACTCCCGAACCTGCCGTGACTGATCCTGTTGAGCCCGCGTCTTGGCCAAGCGCAACAAGCGCGCCGCCTCACCGTTGGTGGGATCCATCTTCAGCGCCCGCTCAAACTCCGCGATCGCCTTGTCGTACTGTTTCCCTTCCAGATGGGCCTTTCCGACCTCAATGGCGAGGCGGATTTCCTTGGCCTTCTTTGCCGTCTTCTCCACTACCGTCTCCGGAACCGCACACTGGTACTTCATCAGCTTCTCGCGGGCCTTGATCACCCAAGCGCCGTCCGGAGGGCCCAGCCGAACCCGAGCACCCCAATGGACCGCCGCCTCCTTGACCCGGTTGGTCTCCTCATAGAGGAGCGCCAGGTTGGAATGGGCGGATGCCAAATCCGGTTTGAACTTCAGGGCGGTCTGGTAGGCCTCTTCCGCATGGGAGAAATCCTCCATGCTCTCGAGGACCACGCCGAGGTCGTTGTACGCCTCCGCGTAAGACGGATTAACGGTAACTGCTTTCCGGTAGGCGGTGGCAGCCTGCTCCAAATTGCCTTGTTGCTGAAATTGATGGCCCTCAATCCGGTACAAGACGCTTTCCTGCCACATGATTTCCCCGGGGGTGAGGATCTTTCCGCCCGTCAGGGAGAAGGTCAGGAGAAGAAGGGTGCCTAGACGGTAAAGGGTCAGAGGGCGTTTGAGGAAGGCTCTCTTCATATGTAATTCGTAGTCATCCTATACAATTTCCCTTTTGGTGTCAATAACTTCCAGCGTCGACTTCACTGCCCAGCCGGCGGCCGAGCGCCAGATAATTTTGAACAGTGTCGCGCACCGCTTGGTCCAGCGGCATGACAGCCTCCCCATAGCCGGCGGACCGGAGCTTGGAAATGTCCGCGCGGGTAAAATATTGGTACTTGTCGCGCAGCTCCGACGGCATCTCAATGAACTCGATCTCCGGCTTGCGCCCCAGAGCGGCGAAAATGGCCGAGGCCAGCGCGAGCCAGGTGTTCGCCTCACCCGAGCCGATGTTATACAGCCCCGCGGCCGCGGTGTTTTTAAAAGCGAAAAACAGGGTCATCTCGACCGCGTCCTTCACGTAAAGGAAATCGCGCTTCTGCTCCCCATCCCTGTATTCCGGCCGGTAGCTTTTGAACAGCCTCACGCGGCCGGTCTCCTGGATCTGCCGGAAAGCCTTGCTGACGACGCTTCGCATCTCGGCCTTGTGCTCCTCGTTTGGGCCGAAAACGTTGAAATATTTCAGCCCGACGATGCGGTCGAGCAAGCCTTCGCGCTGCGCGACCAGATCGAACGCCTGCTTGGAATTTCCGTAGCGGTTGAGCGGCCGCAGGCGGGCCAGATCGCCGTTCTTGTCGTCCATGCCGGCGGACCCGTCGCCGTACGTCGCGGCCGAAGAGGCGTAGATGAACCGCGCCCCCTGCGACAGCGCCCAGTGCGCCAGCTCCTTTGTGGCGCGGAAGTTGTTGTCCTCCAGGAACGCCTCGTTGGTTTCCGTGGTGGAGGAGCAAGCCCCCATGTGAAACACCGCGTCGAAACGCCCGAACGCGCCGGGATCCTTCGAGATCCGATCGCGGAAGAGATCCGCTTCGACACAGTCCGCGAAGCGCAGCGGCCGGATGTTTTTTTCTTTCTCATCGCGGTGGACGGCCACCGGAACGGCGCCCTTCCACTTCTTTCCCTCTTCCAGGAAGTCGCTGATGAGGATGTCTTGGTGGCCGCGCCGGTTGAGCGCCCACACCAGAGCGCTGCCGATGAACCCCGCGCCGCCGGTGATGAGGAATCGTTTAGAGAGTGAGAATGATGGCAAGGAGGGTCAGCAGAATCAGAAACGCCAGCAGGTAGAAATCGTTGAAATAGAAGAAGTCGGAAATCCGCTCCAGAAACTTGGACCGCCGCGGCCGGCGGCACTGCCGCTCCAGGCGCAGCGTCTCCACATCCCGAAGCTTCAGACGCAACAGGTTCCCCGCCAGGCGGAAAGAGGGAAGTCTCCCCTCGCGGATCATCACCTCCACGTCATCGGCGGGAAGACCCAGCCTCCGGGCGGCCTCTTGAAGGGTCAGGAGTTTTTCTGGCTCGCCACCCACTCGTCAACCCTGGCCTTCTCGAACCTCCACTGGCCGCCCTCTTGGAGTCCGGGCACCTTCCCTTCCCGCGCCCATTGCTCCACGGTGCGAACTTCCACCTCCAGATACTCCGCCACTTCTTTGAGCGACAGGTTGGATCCCTGCCCGCGCCCCATGTGGATCGCGCCGTCGAGAGACGCGCCCGGCTCCACCTCGAGCACCGGGGTCCAGATCTCTCCCTTGACCACCGCCGGCGGCATCAACTTCAGGGAGCGCTTCGCCACAATCTTCCCCTCGACGCGGCCCGCGATGGTGACACTCTCACCGGTGATGTCCGCGCGGACTTGCGCGGACTCGCCGATGGTCAGCTCACCGCGCGTCTCCAGCGTCCCCTCGAACTTCCCGCTGATCCGCAGAGAGACCGGCTCCTGGAAGATGAGCGAGCCTTCCATGCTCGCCGTCACATCCAGGACTCGGCTCTGTGATTCCGCCTCTTTGCGCTTGCCTCTTCCGAAAATCGCCATCACTCACCTCCTTTAGCGGACCTTCGCCCCGCCCGGCTTCACCTTGCCTCTCACCCGGCTTTCCAGACCATGCAGCGCCAGCAGCACCACCAACACCAACCCTGTTGTCGCCACCGCTCCCACGTAAAATCCGCAGCCCACCGCCAAACCGATCCCCGCCGCCGCCCAGACGCTCGCAGCAGTGGTGAGCCCCCGCACGGAATCCCGGAACTGGATGATCGTCCCAGCTCCCAGGAAACCGATCCCGCTGACCACCTGCGCCGCCAGCCGCGTCGGGTCCACCCCTCCTCCCATCCCGTGGTAATGTTCGGTGAGATAAACGCCGGTCAGCATGATAAGACAGGAACCCACGCAGACCAGGATGTGGGTCCGGAACCCGGCCGCTCGGCCTTTCGCCTCCCGCTCCAATCCCACCAGGCCGCTCAAGAGAACCGCCAGAAGAAGACGCAGCACCACTTCGACGTTTGAGATCATGGACCCTCCTAGCCGATCCCCAATTCCGGCATCGCCGTCAATTCCCCGGGCGCCACCGGCTTCAGGTGATGCCCCAATCCCGCCACCATGGCGCCGTTGTCCGTGCAGAGTCCCAGCGAAGGAACCCGCAGGTGAAGTCCCATCTCCCCGCAGGCTTCGCTCAGCCGTTCCCGCAAGCGCCGGTTCGCCACCACGCCGCCGCCGACCACGAGATGGATGATCCCGGTGTTCCGGCAGGCGCCGATCGCTTTCCGGACAACCTCATCGACAATCGCGGCCTGGAAGCTGGCGGCCATGTCCGCCGAAAAACCGGGGGGAAGAGATCCCTCCTTTTCTTTGACTTCCTTCACTTTATACAATACCGCCGTTTTCATACCGCTGAGCGAAAACTCGTACGGATTTCCGGATTTCATCTTCGGAGCGGTGAACCGGAAAGCGGCCGGGTTGCCTCCCTGGGCCACCCGCTCGATCTCCGGGCCGCCCGGAAACCCGAGCCCCAGCAGCTTGGCCACCTTGTCGAACGCTTCTCCGACGGCGTCGTCCCGAGTCTGGCCCAGCAAGGTGTACCGGCCGATGCCGTCCATCCGGACCAGCGCCGTGTGTCCGCCCGAGATCACCAGCCCGATCATCCGCTCTTCCAGAGAAGCGTCCGGCGACTCCATCAGCGCCGCGTAAAGATGGGCATGCAGGTGATTCACCGGGACCAGATCCTTGCGCCAAGCCAGACCCAGCGCCTTGGCGGCCGCAACACCAGTCAGCAGGCAGCCCGACAAACCCGGCCCGGCGGTGACGGCGATCCGGTCCAGATCCCCTCCGCTCACTTGACCGGCGGTGAGCAGCGCCTCCAGCTCGCAGGTCAGCAGCTCCACGTGCGCCCGGCTGGCGATCTCGGGAACCACGCCGCCGTATTTCTGATGCTCTTTGAGGCTCGACGCCAGCTGCGCGGCGATCACCTTCCGGCCGTCGGCCACCAGCGCCAACCCCGTTTCATCGCAGGAAGTTTCAATCCCGAGGACGAGGATGCCGAACCTCCGTCAGTTGGGAGACCGGCACCAGCGTGTAACCGGCTTTCTCCAGCGCGGGGACCGCCTGCCGGAGCACCTCCAATGTCACCGGCCGGTCGTGCCCGATCCCGATCGCCTCGCCGTGGCGAGCGGCGACGCGCGCCAACTCCATGAACTGTTTTTGGATCGCCGGACCGGACATCTCATTGTCGAGGAAAACCGAGCGCCGGGCAAACGGGATCCGGACGCGCTCGGCCACTTCGGCGCAGACCGACTTTTGGGTGACATAGCTGTCCAAGAAATAGAGTCCCCTGCGCTTGGTCTCCTGCAGGACAATTTCCATCAGCGCGGCATCCGTAGTGGCCTTGGAGCCCTGATGGTTGTTGATCCCCTTCGCCGTAGGGACCGTGCTGAGGGAACGGTTCATCAGCTCAATCACCTCCCGACGCGGCATGCCGGTCAGGATCGTGCCGGCCTCGCGCGGAGCCTTCGGGTCCAGCGCCTCCATCGGCAGGTGGAGGATCACCTCATGCCCGCTCGCCTGCGCCGCACGGGCCACCTCGGCGGAATGCGCCAAGCTGGGCAGGACGGAAACCGTCAGCGGGCGATGGATGGAGGAGAGGGCCGGGACCTGCTTGAGCGTGTAGCCCCAGTCATCCAGGACGACGGCGATCTTGCCCCTGCCGGGCGGGAAAGAGAAGGGCGGCAGAGGGAGAGTGACCGGATGAGTCACCGTTCCTGCGCCGGCCCGGGCTGCAAATCTCGGATGCGTGCGGCCGAAAGGACGAAAAGAGAAGATCAGAAGACAGAGAAACACCAGGCCGGTGAGCGAATAAAGGAGCTTGTTCTTGTTCCGCATGGGCTACTGCGGCGCCGATGTCTTCTTGTAGACCTTCAGGCCCCGCAAGAGATCCACCGCTCGCATCACTGCCGGATCCTTGGCGATCGGCAGATTCTGCTCCTCTTCCTCGGAGGAGGAAGAGGAGGGCGCCGGCCGCTCGATGACCACGTCCGGCTCCAGCCCTTTGCCGTGGATCATCTGACCGGACGGCGTGTAGTAGATGCTGGTCGTCAGCCGGACCGCCGAGCCGTCCCGCAGCGGGATGACCGTCTGCACCGAACCCTTACCGAAGGTCTTGGTTCCCATCAGGATCGCCCGCCCGTGATCACGAAGTGCCCCGGCCACGATCTCCGAAGCGGAGGCGGAGCCGCCGTTGACCAGGATGACCATCGGAAAACCCAGATAGGGACTTTTTGATTTGGAGATGAACTGCTGGTTCTGGTTTTGCATCCTGCCCTTGGTGTAAACCACGAGCGAGCCGGCGGCGATAAAATCCCCCGCCACATCCACCGCCACATCCAGAAGGCCGCCGGGATTGTTCCTCAGGTCCAAGATCAGCCCGTCGGAGATCTTCCTTTTGGCCAGATCTTCCAGCGCCTTCTCCAGATCCCCGGACGTGTTGTCCTGAAACTCGCTGATCCGGACGTAGCCGATGCCTTCGGACACCGGCTGCGCTCCCTTCACCGATCGGATCTGGATGACCGCGCGGACCATGGTGACCTCAAACAGCTTGTCCTCCTCCTCCCTCATGACGGTCAGCGACACCTTGCTGCCGGACCTGCCGCGCAGCCGGGTCACCGCCTCGTGCAGGGAGATGCCGCGGGTCGACTCCCCATCAATTTTGACGATCTTGTCCTGGGGCCTCAAGCCCGACTTCGCCGCCGGCGTGTCGTCCATCGGCGCCACCACGGTGAGAACGCCGTCCTTTCCGATGGAGATCTCCAACCCCACGCCGCCGAATTCCCCCTTCGTCTCCACCTGCATCTCCGAGTAGGCGCTCGGGTCCAAGAATTGGCTGTGCCGGTCCAGCGACTCCACCATTCCCTTGAGAGCCCCGTAGATCAGCTTCTTCGGCTCGATCTCTTCGACGTATTCGGTCTGGATGACGGTGATCGCCTCGGCCAGCAGCTCCACCTGCTCGTAGAGCGCCTCTTGGACCGTCTTCGGCGCCGTCCATCCTCGGGGGGCGAAAAGGAAGCAAGCGGATGCCGCCAAAGCGAATACCCCCGCCGTCACGATCCACGCGCGTTTTCTCATCGGTTCTCCAACAGCTCCTTCAACACTTCCTGAGAGAGGCCGGGATTCGCAGCCCCCTTCATCTTCTTCATCAACTGTCCGACCATGAACATCAAGGCTGGGTTCTTCCCCTGTTTGAAATCTTCCACCGCCTTCGGCTGCTCCTGGATCACCGCCCGAGCCGCGGCCCGGATCGCCTCCTTGTCGCTCACCTGGGAAAGCCCTTTGGATTGAACGACGGCGCCCGGCGCCTGGCCCGATTGAATGGACTCCACCAGCACCTCCTTCGCCATCTTACCGCTGATCTTGCCGGAGTCAATCAGATCCACCAGCTCCACGAGACGCTCGGGCCCAAACTTTAGCTTTTCGATCGAATCCAGGTTCCGCTCATTCATCTCCCGCGCCAAATCCCCGAGAATCCAATTGGCGATCGCCTTCTGCCCCGCCTGCCCTTTCCCCGCCGGAAAACGAGATCGGAA
>Ga0209515_10002856_pt1 | contig 25549 bp, 22 predicted proteins | sample Subgroupgradi54m_FD_187454 | JGI IMG/M metagenome (GOLD analysis project Ga0209515, IMG submission 187454) | Subsurface groundwater microbial communities from S. Glens Falls, New York, USA - GMW60B uncontaminated upgradient, 5.4 m (SPAdes)... ... | reverse complement strand
TGACCTGGGCCGTGCTCGGCTTCCCCCCGGCCGTGGTCGCTGTCGCCTCCGCGGCCGGGCTCATCGGCATCGCACCGATCATCGGGCTGATGGTCCTGCCCGTCATGACGACGATCGCCTTCTTCCTCGGCCGCCTGATCCACTCGGCCGAAACCGGCACCCCGTTCGCGGTGCCCGGCTCGATGCAGAAGATACGCTTCCCGTCCTTCCAGTGGGTGATGATCGGCGTGGTCTTCGCCCTACTGACGGGGTATTCCGCCGTTTACACGAACGTCGCCTTCATCCTGTGGACCGTGCTCGGCGGGCGTTCCGGCGGCGCGGCCGCGCCCTTCAAGGTGAACTCGATCTGGACCTTGCTCAAGAAAATCTTGAGCGTCGTGACCTTTAACCGGCTCTATCTCGGCCTTCTCGCCTACACCGCTTTCACCGGCTTCGCGAGCCCCCTGACCTTCCTCGTCATCGCCTTTGCGGGCGAGCGCGCTTCGGTCTGGACGGAGAAGCTTCTGGCCAAGATTCTGCCGAAAGCCGTCGCCGCCCCGTCGACGAACCCCGTCGCCACCATCATAGACCCGAACCTGCTCAACGATGCGCCGCCGAAGTGGCCCGCCTTCCACTACATGGCCAAGACCGCGCTCATGCTCGCTTCGATGGCGGGCATCGGCGTACTTCTGTCGGTCACCGTGTTCGGCGTCACGAGCCTGCTGACCAACCTCGCCATCGCCTCGGTGCTCGCGTTCATCCCGTTCTTCTTCGCCAAGAAAATCATCAAGCTCCTGATGAAGGCTCAGCCCACCACTAAGGAACAGGACCCCGAGTTCTTCGAGATCATGGAAGGCCTGCGCGACAAGATCAACGCCGGCCGCCGCGCCAAGGGCAAAAAAGAAATCCCGATGCCCGAAATGGTCATCGACCCGATGGACGCTCCGAACGCCTACGCGACCGGGCGCAGCCCGTTTTCCGCGATGGTCGGCGTGACCAAGGGCATCAAGACCATGACCCTCGAGCCGGAGATGGTCCGTGACGGCGTGGTCCGCCTGATCGCCTCCACCGACGCCGGTACGAAGGAATTCAAGGTGTTCCGCCGGGCGATTTCCGGCTCGGTCACCGGCGTTCCCGCCGACGCGACGCCATCCCAAGTCGCGGCCATAGTGCTCAAGGCCGACCGCTCCGAGCTCAAGGCGCTCGGCGTGCGCATGCTGCGCGGCGTGTTGAGCCATGAGTTCTCCCATGTGATGGACCGTCACATGCTGTCGGGCTCGATCGGGGGCGCCATCGCCTCGGGCGTCGCGTTCGCCTCCTACGGCGTCATGTGGGCCGTCGGCCACGCGCAGATTCTTGTCGGAAAGATTTTCGGGCGCCGGCAGACGCCTGCGCAGGAGGATGCTTCCTCGGCGCGCTCCGAAGGTTCGGGAGTCAAGCCCGAGGCCCTCGACCCGATCTCGACGGGCGTCATCATCAAGTCGCTACCGGCGCTGCTCCGTTTGTTTGCCGCGTTATGGGCTCCGGTCGTTCTCTCGCTAATCCAGATGGCGGCCTCGCGCAACAACGAGGGCATGGCCGACGAGGACGGAGCGCTATTGAGCGAGGATCCGGCGTCTTTGGCGCTGGCGCTCGGCCTGCTCACCACCTGGCGGCCGTCGCCCGGGTTCCGCCTGCCGGGCGTAACGGTCCCGCGCGCGGCGTCCATGCAGCACATCATGATCGTCAATCCGCTCGAACAGCTCGAGAACGCGGGCGCGCTGCCAAAGGCGTCGGCTTCGGGCGGGCCGACGCGCGCGGACGACTTGATCTTCGAGCTTTTCATCACGCATCCCAACACGGGCGTGCGCATCCGCAAGCTGTGGGACATGTCCGAAGCGCTGAGAGGGATCCGCCCCGCTCCGTCGCGTCCGCCCGATGACGGCGGAGGCGGCGGGAGGACGAAACTGTCCTTCGTTCCTCACGCCGGACCCGCCTCCGAAATCCTCGGGGGCGGTCTTCTTCGGGGCGCATGGCGGAAGCTGAAGGCCTCCCTGCGCGTGCTCCCCGATGAAGGCCGCAACCGCCAGTTCTGGATCTACACCGCGGGCCAGGCGCTCGTGATGCTCGGCGTGAATTTTCATTACACGGCATTGCCCAAACTTGTAGCTCCCACTAAAGCAGACGCGGCGCAGCTCGGCTATAACCGCGCGATCAACTGGGGCGCCCAGGCCGGCGCGTCGCTCATCACCGGCCCGCTCATCGACCGCAGCTCGACGCAGAAGGTCATCATCTGGACGAACCTCGGACGCTCGCTCGTCATGCTGCTCGTCCCAATTCTGTTCTTTCAGGGCCTTCTCGGCTTCGGCGCCTTCGCGGCTTTGATCGCGATCGCCGGATTCCTGCAGATGGCGGGCATGACGGCGGGCTCGGTCGCCTTTAATCGAATACTCGCCGACGATGTCGCGCATTACAACCGCGCCAACGCGGTCTCGACGATCGTGATGAACGTCGTCGGCGTGATCGGGCCCCTGCTCGCGGGCGCCTTCATCGCGGTGGTCAGCGCGCATTTCGGCCTGCTCAGCGGCAACGCCATGTCCTACGCGGTGTACGGCGTCCTTCTGCTGGTGAGCGCGGTCGGCTACGGTCTCTTTCTTAAACTGCCGCGCGACGAGATGATGGCGGCGCGCCGGGAACTCGCCGTGGTTCTGAAGAAGGACGGCGTGGGCGGGGCGGTCTTTCGCGGAGTAACGGGCGGACAGGTGGACGGCCGCCAGGTCATTTTCATCGAGGTGGAGGGCGATCCGGCTTCGGCCGCGGTGCCCGCCGCGTACGGCGGCTTCCCGGTTAAGGCCATCGCGCATCGCCGCGTCTTCAACGAAGTCGTCCAGGGCTTCAAGACGATTTTCTCCGACAGATTTTTAAGATTGTATTTGCTCTCCACGACCTTATCCGTCATGTCCGGTGACGCCCTGATCTTCGCGGCTTTGCCGCGCTTCCTGGAAGACATTCTGCATGCGGGCGCCGGCTCCTTCGGCCTGTTCCTGGCCGCGGCGGCGCTCGGCTCGGGCCTCGGCTCGGGCCTGATGGCCTTCGCGCGCGATCCCGAGCAGATGGCTCTGGCGCCCTCGGCGCGCGTGTTCCGCTCCGAACTGGCCGCGCGCGACGGCTCCTTGGATGAGGTGAAGCTCGACGCGGCGTCCGCCGCTTTACGCGGCGCCGTGCCTGCGGTGCTCGCCCGCTATAAAGGGGAGTGGGCGAAGGGCGGGGCGGCGGTGACGGGCGAACGGTTCGGCGCGGACCTCGTCGCCGAGGGCGCGCGCGCGGTCGGACTGGCGCTGGGTCGCGGCGAAGACGAGGCCCTCGCCCTTCTTGAGGCGACGAGTGCCGCGAGCGACCTGCGCGCGTGGGCGTCGCTTCGCGGCACGAAGCTGTTGGCCGGCGCTCTTAAAGACGCGACGACTGGCATGAATCATCTCGAACGCCAGGGCAAGTGGACCTCCTGGCTGCACGGCCTGTCCTGGCTTGTCTACGCCGCGCTCTTCTTCTCCGGAAATCTGCACCTGGCCGCGGTCCTAATGCTCGTGTCCGCGATTTTGGGCGCGCCCGCGATCGTGGCCTGGACGAGCATCACCACGAAGGTCGTGTCGGGCTCCTACAACGAGAGCCAGGGCAAGATCTACTCGGCGCTTTTTTTCTACCAACTGCTTTTTGCCATCGCCGGCGTGCTGTTCTACGGCTGGCTCATGGCGCTCCTGCCCACGATGACGGTGCTGTGGATCGCGGGCGGCGTCATGGTGCTGTGCGCCCTGATCGACTTCTTTTCGCCAGCGGTGATCTTCCCGATCAACCGCAAGCGCTGATCCTGCCCTCATTTACTGCTGATAATCACTAGTTCCGGAACTAGTGATTATCGTTAACAATCTGTCTTTATTATGGCGAAGACGCCACTTTCCGCTTATAATTCGAGAATCAATGGGTCCGCGTAGGCCTCAACAAATACACTCCATCCGGCTTATTTGCGGAGCCATGGCTTTCCTGCTGTCGATCCAAGTAATTAACGTGCAGGCAGCAACTCGAAGCCTCGATACATTTGAACTGGTTAGTAAGAGCGAAGTCATCCTTGTCGGTCGAATCAGGGCTATTGAGAGTAAAGTTTCACGCGTCGATGTTATCTCGGTCCAGAAGGGCCGGATTTCACATAAAGAAATGATTTTTCCGCTTTTCATAAATATTCTCGATTCCCGTAGGAGCGGTTCACGTTACACGCTCAGCATCATGGTGCGCGCGGGGACACCACAAGCGCTTTCTGCTCTCGAAAAGACAGCAAAGAATTATCCTGATCAATCTGTCAGCCAAGAGGCTAGGTGGTGGTTGGCGCACAGAGAAAGATGGTAGTTCTTCGCGCCGACGCGAGTTCACCATGACAAGGTGGTCCTCCTAAAAACGAGTGGAATTGCCGTCTTAATTAGTCTCCACGCTAAAGGGCTACCCCGCCGCTAGGCCCTCCAGACACGCTCAGGCCCACCCCCGGAGTCCTATGGCCTCTCGTTCGTTGGGACCAATGCCAGGGCCTAGTTGGGACCTATGACCCGCCTCTGAATCGGAATCGGGCGTTATAATCCAAGTAGACGCAAAGGAGACTTTCCCGATGAAGCGCTTTCGCTCTCTAATCGCCCTCGCTCTCGCGCTCTCTCTCGTCGTTCTGTCTCCGGGCTCGAGCGCGTATCACGCCGTCGCGCAGACGATGGGCGCTTCCGTCAACGGCTCGGCCGCGACCGGCGTCACGGGCGTCGTCGGAGCCAACCTCGGCCGCACCACGGGCGTCGACGCGATTGCGGCCCTGTCGCCGTCGGCGCTAACGCTCTCCTCCGTTCTTGCCGCGCCCTCGCTCGCGCCGTCCGCGCTGCTCAACGCCGCCGTCCTGCCGGCCGCGTCCGCCGTTTCGCCGCGCTCCGTGAAAGCCGCGATGCCCGCAGCACTCCAGGCGATCGTACCCGCCGCCGCCAAAGCGACGACCGAGCCGTATGGCGAGGAAGTGTCCCTTCCGCACGCCGTTGGAAAGGGACTCGAGACGCTGAAGACCAATTTATCCGCCGCGTCCGCCGCCGAGAAGCCCGCCGAAACGCAGGCCGCCGAGGCGCGCAAGCAGTTCGACGGCGAGGCGCTCAAGTCCGATCTCTCCGCGCCCGTAGCCGCCGACGTGTCCGTCAAGTCCAACGCCGTCGCGCTCACCGCGGCCAAAAAGGACGACAAGGGCATGCCCGATTCGGGCGACGCCCATGACGGAACCGGCCGGCCCGTGGATAACGACGGCGCCATCGACGACCTCGGCAATCCCAGCCGCCGCGGCGGCGAGGGCGGTCCTGACGACCGCTCCGACCCCGATCAGAGCAATCGCGGCGGCAGCGGCCTGTTCGGCAACGTGGCTCTCGGCCTGGCCGGCGGCGGCGTCGCCGCGGCCGCGGTCTTCACCTTGGGCTCGCTGGCGATCTTCCCGATGATCATCCTCTCCTTGGTCCTTCACGAGATCGGCCACGCCCGCATGGCCGACAGGCTCGGCGACCCGACCTCGCGCCTGGGCACCTACGAGGCGATCGATTGGCGGCGCATCGGCGAGACCCGTTTCGAGTCTTTCCGTTTGATCATGCCCCATAAGACCGTGCGCGCCGACCGCGGCAGCCTCAACCCGCTGACCTGGGGCTCACACATCGATCCCTTCATGACCATCCTCGTCCCGATCATCACCTTCATGACGATGGGGATGATGTTCGGCGGCGCGCGCCCGGTGCAGTTCGACGACCGCTATTTCAAGAATCCGGCGCGGGACGAGGCGCTCGTCTCCATCGCCGGCCCGGCGGTCAACGCGGGCCTGGCGATCGCGGGCGCGTTCGCGATCACCGGCGCGCTGGCCGCGGGCCTGGGCGCGGGCGTCGTCGCGATGCTCGTCTCCTTCGTCTTCCTCAACGTGATGCTGGGCCTGATCAACCTCATCCCGCTTCCGATGTTCGACGGCAGCCGCATCCTCAAGGCCTTCCTGCCCGCCGCGGCCCGCGACCGCGTGGAAGCGGTCTTCGAATGGCTCGGGCCGATGGGCGCCTTGCTGCCGCTGATGTTGCTCTTCTGGTTGGCCGGCGGGCCGATCTTGGCGGGTCTGGTGTTCGTCACGAAAGCCATCATCGGCACCGCCTTGAGCGTCACGGGCGTGCAGCTGGCGAGCGCCTTCCTGCCCGCCGTGGCGGCGCTGGGCCTCGCGGTCGGCCAACTCGGCGCGGCGGCCCCGGCCGCCCCGGCGCCCCCGAACAACAGCGGCGCGGCCGCCGGCGGCGGCAACGCCCCCGTCGACCTCATCGTGATGTTCGGCGAGAAGAAAACGACCTTGCACGACGCGCATATCTCGAGCGTGGACGTGAATCTGCCCTCCGGCGTCGAGCAGTACACGCGCCTGCAGCAGGCCATGCTGGCCCAGCTCGAGAGCGCGGGCCTCGACTCGGCCGCCCTCGAGCCTTACAAGGGAACCCCGCTGGCGACCTACGCGCGCATCAACGCGGCCACGATCCGCGTGGACGGCGCAGTCGCCGCCGAGTTCACCAAGCAAATGGTCGAGCGCGGCTTCGCCGTCTACCCGAACGCCGAGCGCAAGATCATCCGCCCCGTCCCCGTCACGCCCGAGCAGATGGATCCCGCCGTGCGCAACGCCGTCACGATGGACGAGAACCTCAAGATCACGAAGGCCGACCTCGTCCAGGCCGAGGCCGTCAAGCAGTGGGGCAAGCCTGACCTCGGCTTCTGGGCCGGCCTGTGGACCAAGATCTTCAAGTCCGCGCCCCCGCAGCCGAAGTTCGGCGTCATCGACAGCGGCGCGGACATCTCGCATCCGCTTCTTAAGCGCGTCAAAGAGGTCAAGAACATGACCTCCGGCGAGAACAAGGACGACATCGGCCACGGCTCGTGGGTGACCTCGACCGTTCTGCACATGGCGCCCTGGTCGAAGAACACGACGCATTACAAAACTTTTCTTAACGGCAGCGCGACTCTCGACGACATCCTCAAGTCGCTGACCCAGGCCGGAAACGACGGCAATCTGGTCATCTCCAACTCGTGGGGCGACGACGAGGGCGACCGGGACGGCCCCGACGCCCAGCTCGTGAAGAAGCTGGCGCAGGAAGGCCACATCATGGTCTTCGCCGCCGGCAACGCCGGCTCGGGCAAGAACACGATCGGCTCGCCCGCGATCGTGACCTATAAGGACCCGACGACGGGCGCTATCCGCGTCGTGTCTGTCGCGGCCGCAGGCCGCGACAAGAAGATCGCCTACTTCTCCTCGCGCGGCCCCGGCTCCCCCAAAACCGCGAAGGACCCGAACTATAAAGACCAGCGTCCCGACCTGACGGCCGTCGGCTACAACATCGAAGGCGCGTGGCCCGCCGCTCTGGGCGACGCCGACCGCACCGACGGCGAGAAGGGCCCGGTGAAGGCGATCTCGGGCACCTCGATGTCCACCCCCGGCGTGGCCGGCGCGCTGGCTTTGCTCGCGATGATGTTCGGCGTGACCGAGAAGGGCGCCAAGCTCGACGCGATCGTCAATGCGGTCATGGCCACCCTCGAGAAGACGGGACAGGGCCCCGACAACGAGGGTGAGGGCTTTTTGAACCTGAAGGCCGCCTATGACAGGCTCGTGCCGACCCGCGAGGCGCAGGCGCGCTACCGCGATCTTCAAAACCAGTACGGCGGAATCGAGCGGACGATCTCGCCCTTTCTCGACTACCGCCCGGGGATGCTGAGCGACGAGGCCTACGGCCGCCAGCTGTCCCGCATGGACGGCGCAATCCGGGACATGGCCGCCCTGCGCGCCCTGTATCCTGGGATCGACGATCTTTCGCGCTCCGAAAAACAGCGCGAGGCGCTCTCTTCCGACGTCGCGGCCTACAAGGCCCTGCAGTCGCGCCTGTCCGACCTGGAGTACTTCCGCAACATGTCCGGAACCTGGCGCTACGGCGTCATGGTCGAGGCTGAAATGTTTTCACGCGTGACGACCGAGATCGAGCAGATCACCGGCCGTCTCAAGGCGATGGAGTCCGCCGATTCGACTCTCGCTTACCGGGCCGCCGGCCCGATTAAGCGTCTCATCCTAAATGCGACCGGCGCCGCCCCCAAACCTTAACGGAGATCGTGCCATGACCGCCTCACCGATGTTCATTATCGAAGACGACGACCACTTCCGCGAGACCTTCATCGACGTCATGTCGTTGCGGGGCATCGAGGTCACCGGCGCGCGCACCGGCGACGAGGCCATCAAGGCCCTCAAGCAAACCCAGCCCTCGATCATCATCATGGACGTTCAGCTTCCCGACGTGCACGGCTTCGACCTGTGCCGCAAGGTCAAGGGCCTCCCCAATCAGAAGGACACCCCGGTCATCTTCGTCTCCGCCTCCACGCGCTACGCCGATCCGCGCGACCGCGTCGAGGGCCTCCTCGCCGGCGCCGACCAGTTCCTGCCTAAGCCGATCAGCGTTGAAAAGTTGTGGGGCGAGATCGAGATCGTGCTCGGCAAGCATCACTGACCAACGAATAAAGAAAAGAGCCCGCGGGGGAAAATCCCGCGGGCTCTTTTCTTTAACGAATGATTTTTACGCGATCGTGATCTTCTTGTAGACTAGATCATGCGTCTTGCCGAAGCCCGCGACTGATTTTGGGCTCCAAAATGTTGTAGATTGCCCCTTTATGAAAACCTTTGTACGCGCCCTGCTCCACGGCGGGACCGCCGGATCCAGGGGCTGGGCCGTCGGACTCATCCTCGTCTGCGCTCCTCTTTGTGCCTGGGCTCAGAGCAGAGTCCTCCATGTCCGGGGGGAAGTGACGGTGGAGCGCGACGGCTCCTCGCGCAAGGCCGCCAAGGCAATGAGTCTCGAGGTCGGAGACCGCATTGTGACCGGCGCGCGCTCCACGGCGGTGGCAGATCTCGGAGAGGGGGCCGTCGTCAAGCTGCGGGAGCGCAGCTCGCTTCTCATCGAGGAGCGCTTTGCGGCCGTGCGGCTCGATGCCGGCAGCGTCTTCGCCCGCCTGACGGCGAAGCTGCGCAAGGGCGGCTTTCAGGTGAGGACTCCTTTCGCAGTGGCCGCGGTGCGCGGGACCGAGTTCTTCACGGCTTACGGCCGCGCGACCAAGAAGGGCCGGGACCTCTGGGTCTGCGTGAACCGGGGGGTTGTGGAAATCGAGAGCCTCGCCACGAAAAAAAAGCTCCTCCTCAAGGAGGGCAAGGGCATCATCATCTTCGATGGGACCGATCTCACCCCGCCGCAGGTCTACGACTGGACTAAAAAGCTAAACTGGAACATGGAGGAGGAGACGGGCGAGCTCGAGGACCGCACCTCCCTTGACGCCGCCTACAGTGATCTCCTGAATCAAGACTATGAATAAAAAAATCGGCCCGTTCTTTGGGTCGTCAATGCTCGCGGGGCTTCTCCTGCTGAGCGCAACGCCTTCCCGCGCCAGCCACGCCGCGCCCCCGGCGGAGAGCGTGTCCGAGTACGAGAGCAACCTGCGCTTCTTCTACAAGACGGGACAATTCCAGTGGGCCGCCGAGGCCCGAGCCCGGTGGGAATACGCCAATCTGCTCCCGTACCGGGATCTTACCCTGGGGCCCTACTACCGCCTCCACAAGAATTTAAAGGTCGGGGCCTTTTACCGCATTCAACAGGGGGCCCGGCACGACGACGACTGGGTCGAGCCGAGGAAGGGCGAATGGATCTGGCAAGACACCAGCAGGCGCAGCGAGCACGTTTTCATCCTCGATGCGACGCCGCGCATGGAGCTCCCCATCGGCTCGCGCGGCAGCTGGGTGGGGGCCTTGAAGAACCAGTATCTCATCGACACCTTCAACAACCACCGCACCTACAAGCTGCGGCCGGAGCTCAACTATTTCTGGATGAAGGGACTCAACCCCTTCATGAACTTTTTCGTCCATTACGAGGTTTACTTCCCGCTGAACTACGGCGTCAGCAGCATTTACGAGACGTGGCTTTACACGGGAGGCCTTTACCATTACAAGCAGAACGTGAGCTTGGGAGGCTACTTGGCCCTGCGCGACGCCATTTGGGGATCTTCGGCGGACTGGAAGAAGCAATCGAGCGAAGATTACCGGGTCAAGTACAAGGCCAACGTCATCGGCCTGCTGGTCATCTTCGAGTTCTCGGGCCCGAAAGCCGAGGCTTCCTAACCGATAATATCATCCTCATCGGGAGAGACTCAAAAGGTCCCACTCGGCGGTACAGCCTGTCACGAGGAAGAACTGCTCAGCCGCGACACTTAAAAGAAAAGAGCCGGCGGGAAATCCCCGCCGGCTCTTCTTTTTTACGGCGCGTCTTAAGCGATTGTGACCTTCTTATCCAGATACACGTCCTGGATGGCGTTGAGAATGCCCACGCCGTCCTTCATCGGGCGCTGGAACGCCTTGCGCCCGGAGATGAGGCCCATGCCGCCGGCGCGCTTATTAATAACGGCGGTCTTCACGGCTTCTGCCAGATCGGAGGCGCCCGAGGACGCCCCGCCCGAGTTGATCAACCCAGCGCGGCCCATGTAGCAGTTGGCCACTTGCCAGCGGGTCAGGTCGATGGGGTTGTCGGTCGTGAGCTTCTCGTAGACAAGTTTATGTGTTTTGCCGAAGCCCTTGATCGCGTTGTAGCCGCCGTTGTTTTCGGGCAGCTTCTGCTTGATGATGTCTGCCTGAATAGTAACGCCAAGATGATTGGCCTGCCCGGTCAGGTCGGCGGACACGTGATAGTCTTTCTCGACCGTCTTGAAGGCGTTGTTGCGGACATAGCACCACAAGATCGTCGCCATGCCGAGTTCATGCGCCCGCGCGAAGGCCTGGCTCACCTCCCAAATCTGGCGCCGCGACTCGGCCGAGCCGAAGTACACGGTGGCGCCGACCGCGACCGCGCCCATGTCGTAGGCCTGCTTCATGCTGCCGTACATGGTCTGATCGAAAGTATTCGGGTAAGACAGCAGCTCGCTGTGGTTGAACTTCAATATGAAGGGTATCTTGTGCGCGTACTTGCGCGACACCGCGCCGAGCACGCCGAGCGTGGAGGCCACGGCGTTGGCGCCGCCTTCCATCGCCAGCTTGACGATGTTCTCCGGATCAAAGTAAATCGGGTTCGGGGCGAAGGACGCGCCGGCCGAGTGCTCGATGCCCTGGTCCACGGGCAGAATGGAGACATAGCCCGTGCCGCCGAGGCGGCCATGATTGAGGAGAGACTGAAGGGATTTTAGGACCGGGGTGGGGCGGTCGGACATCGAATAGATGCGCTCGACATAGTCCGCACCCGGGAGGTGGATCGTCTCCTTGGGGATGGTGGTGCACTTGTGCTCAAGGAGCTTGGCGTCGGCTCCGAGCAACGATTCGATGCTACTGGTCATGGTGGTCGTCATGTCGGCGAGTCTCCTCTATCTGGAAAGCAGGATTATTATACGAAAGACTCGGGGAACATTTTCGGGGTCTCGATCGTATGGTCGGAGGGGCCTCGGGGCCCTTGACATAGGGGGAAAGTGATGTATAATCAATGTAGATACATAACCGCGGGAGGCGACATGGACGCGACCGTGCAAAAATGGGGCAATAGCCTGGCCTTGCGCATCCCGAGCGCGCTCGCCAAGGAAATCAATCTGCGCCAAGGCTCTCCGGTCGATGTGGCCGTTGAAGAAGGCCGGATCGTGGTGAAGCCCGCCAGAGCGCGCAAACTTTCCCTCGCGCAGATGCTGAAGGGCGTCACCGAGGCGAATCGCCATCCCGAACAGGACTGGGGCGCGCCGCTGGGCCGGGAAACCTGGTAATGTCCGTGCCTTACTGTCCGAAGCGGGGGGATGTGGTCTGGCTGTCCTTCACGCCTCAGGCGGGGCATGAGCAGACCGGTCTTCGTCCGGCCCTGACGCTCACTCCCGAGGCCTACAATCGCAAGGTGGGCCTCGCTCTCTTCTGTCTGATCACGAATCAGGCGAAGGGGTACCCATTCGAAGTGCCGATCCCCGCCGGCAGTAAGGCGTCCGGCGTCGTTTTCTCCGATCAGGTGAAGAGCCTCGATTGGCGCGCCCGACGCGCGCGTTTCTCATGCAAGCTGCCGCCGGCGACGCTGGCGGAAGCGCTCAAGAAGTTCGAAGTCTTGCTGGCCGCCTAGAATCGCGCACCGGCTCGGGCTTGCGCAAATCCGGGTTTCGCCTTACAATCCAGGCGCGTACGGAGGAACCCGTGGAATTAGAAGTGACTTGGGGCAGGGCGACGCGTGTTTGGTGGTCGTACTTTTGGCGCAACCTCATCGCCATCGTTGCGGCCATGATCATCGGCGGCATCATCGGCGGCATACTCGGCTTCGTCATGAGCATGGCCGGAATGTCGGTCACGGCGATTCAATTGGTCGCCACGCCCATCGGGATGGTGCTCGGCTTGGGCATTTCCATCGTGCCGGTGAAGATGATCCTGGGCATGGACTTCGGGGAGTTCCGCTTGGTTCTGGTGGCCAAACAGCAGTGAAACTGTTTGCCGTGCGTCAGTCGACACGCATGGCTCTACAGCGTTTTTAAGTGGACTTTGGCGGCGCGGCCGCTCTTGAAGCTGCGTCCGCCGCGCGCGCGCCCGAGCTTCTCGACCTTATCCAGTTCGGCTTCGGTATATTCGAGCTTCTCGCGAACAACCGATATCGGCGCCAGCTCGATGTGCCCGGCGTTGAGGTAGAAGCCGACCATGCCGCTACCCGGCTCGAGCTTGAAGAGACGGCGGATTTTGGCGGGGACGACGGTCTGGCCGTTCTTGCCGATGGGGGACACGGCGACGAGTTTGCTCATATTTTCTCCTAGATTCATATATTAGGATAATACGAGAAGTCGCCTAAGTCAAGCCCCCGGGTCGCCATCCTATCATACGATCGAGGGGCGCAAAAAGTTGCGTCTACTTTCCGCGAATAACGCGAAACATGGTCAGCGGACCGGTGGAGGCCGTTGGCTTCAGGCCGTAGCGCTCGAGCTTGGCGCGAAGGCCTTCTTCCTCGAGGGTCCTGCCGCTGACATACACGGCCTCTCCGGCCTTGTTCAGCGCGTCGAGGCGCGCGCGCAGGACGGCTTCATCTGTGTAGTAGCGCAGATTCACCGGGCGCCGGCCGGCGAAGTACGGGATGTACACGGTGCCGCGGCCGTTGGCGAGGACCCAGGCGCTGGCAGGGGAGCTCGTCTTCGTCCACTCGGCCTCGATGAGGTCGGGATTGTTCGCGGGGTCGGAGGCGGGGCGCACGACGAAAGCGAGGTTGAAGGCGAGGGCGGCGGCCGTCCAGGCGGTGAGTGCGCCGAGCCGCAGGCGCGGAGACAACGCCCGCAGGCCGAGCGTGGCCAACGCCCACAACGCCAACAGATCGGTGACGCGATAGACGATCGTGTACGGCTCCCACAGAATAAAGAGAAGGGCGTAGCCCGCGAGCCACAGCAGCCAGAAGATCGCCTCGCGAGTCCGGTCGACGGCGGCGCGGGCGGCGGCCAACAACGGCAAAACTCCCAGCACGACGCCCGCGGACAGATAGAAACCTTTCCGGCCGACGAACTCGGTGAAGATGCGCAAGGTCATGCCGAGCCAGGCCGGAACGGCTTGAGACAACGGAATCGAGTGCCACAGGAACGAGCGATCCGTGGTGAGGGCGGCGGAGCCTAGAAGCCAAAGTTTAAGATCGGCGAACGACAACGGTTTAACGGCAAAGAGGCCGGCGCAGATATAGGGAACGGCGACGGCAACGAAGAGAGAAGTGAAGTAGGGGCGCAACTCGTGCCGGCCCCTTTTTCGGATAAGGACATAAATTAATGCGGGCAAAGCCATCGCATGTCCCACATGGCCGAGTATCGCGCATGCGTGCCAAAGACCGACGACGACCGGGCGAGGGTGATCGGATAAGGCCTCGCGCGCGGCCAGGACGGCGAACACGGCGCCCAGCATGTAGACCTGGGCTTCGAGGCTCCAGAACCACCAGGCGTGGGAGACGGCCAAGGCGGCGGCGCCGAGGACGGCTTCGCGCTCGCCGCGTCCCGCGCGGCGGAGAAGAGAGGAGAAGACGGCGGCGCCGGCGGCGCCCAGAACGGAGTCGAGCGTCTGGAGAACGAACAACGCCTGGCCCTGGTACCCAAAAATTCGCCAGAGGCGGTCGAAGCACCAGCCGACGACGCCGTAGGCGAGGTGGTTGCCGTGGACGAGGTGCTTGAAATCGGACAACTCGACGGCGATGGCGCAGGCCACGCCGTCGAAGTTGAAAAAGACAGAGCGGAACGACAGATTTAAAAGAAGCGTGACGGCAAAAATGCTCGTCATCGACTGTCCGTCCGACCAGGACGCCTTGGCCTTCATCGGGGGCTATGTTATCAATAATCTATTATAATGCCGCCATGAACGGACGCCTCCGTGAGAAGACGGTTCTCATCACCGGCGGAGGCCAGGGCATCGGCAAGGCCGCGGCCCTCGCTTTTGCGAAGGAAGGCGCCTCGGTCGCGATCTGCGGCCGCAAGCCGGCGGCCTTGGAGACGGCCGCCAAGGAGCTGCGCGCCCTCGGGGCAAAGGTCGTGGCCGAGAACTGCGACGTGACCGATGAAGGCCAGGTCGCCGACTTCATCGCCGCGGTGGTCAAGGAGTTCGGCGCGATCGACGTCCTGATCAACAACGCGGGCGTTCTCGGCCCCCAAGGTCCGCTCGTCAAGGCGCCCTCCGCCGAGTGGCGCGCGACGCTCGAGGCCAATCTGACGGGTCCTTTCCTGATGACGCGCGAGGTTCTGCGCGCCACGATGCTCAAGCGCGAGCGCGGCATCGTGATCAACGTGTCCTCGGGCCAGGGGCGGCACGGGACGGCCGGTTGGGGGCCGTACGCCGCGAGCAAGTTCGGGCTCGAGGGCATGACCCAGGTCTGGGCGGACGAAACGCGCGCGACCAAGATCCGGTTTTATACCTTGAGCCCCGGGCCGACCGCGACCGCGATGCGGGCCGCGGCCGCGCCCGAGGAGGACCCGAAGTCGATCAAGAGTCCCGCCCTCGTGGCCCAGTCTTTCGTCTCGCTCGCGCTCGACGAATGCGCGCTGCCCAGCGGCGCGATCCTGCGCCTCGACCCCGCGGGGAAGATGCATTGCTAGAGAAGGCCGAGTACGCGGGGACGAGCCATCTTGTCGCGACTCGCGCATTGGTTCAATACAACGATCATGTGTTTCGGCTCGTTTGCCGTGGACTTAAGATGGATGGGGAGCTTCTCGAGTTCGGGCCGGGACTCGGCGACTTTCTGGAGCGCTTTAAAAATAACGGCAAGCTGATTGATGCCGTGGAGAACGAGCCCCAGTTTTTTGACGCCCTGAAGCCTCTGGCCCGGACGGTGGCGGCGCGCTTGGGCGACCTCCCGGGCCAGTACGACGGGATCGTGAGCGTTAATGTTCTTGAACATATAGAGAACGACAGGGGAACCTTGCGGGAACTGTATGCGAAGCTTAAGCCGGGCGGGGTGCTCAACCTTTATCTGCCCGCGGCACAAATCCTATACGGGCACTTGGACGCCCTGGTGCATCACTTCCGGCGATATGACCGGGCGGAGTTGATATCCAAGGTCAAAGAGGCCGGATTCGAGGTGGAAGAAGTGTTTAATGTCGACGCTTTGGGTTTCGTGGCGTTCTGGATTTACAAGATTCTGAAGTGGGGGGACGGGAACATCACGCCGAGATCGATGACATTTTACGACAACGTCGTTTTTCCGTTCGTTCATGTCGTTGACCCGCTCGTGGGACGCAGCTTCGGGCGCAGCATCTACCTCCGGGCGCGCAAAAAAGGTATTTTCAACCCATCATGATCTGCCGCATGTGCCGCAGCGAGAACATGTATCGGTTCCTGGACCTGGGCTTTATGCCGCCGGCCGACGAGTTCCTGCGCAAGGAGCAGTTGAGCTATCCAAGGGCCTACTACCCGCTTGACGTCCTGATGTGCCGTTCCTGCGGCCTGAGCCAGCTCGGCTACGTCGTTTCGCCTGAGATATTGTACCGACACGACTATCCTTATGAGGCGTCGACGACGCGCACGGGGCGCGAGCATTTCGCCAAATTCGCGGCCGAGGCCGTCGAACGCTTCGGCCTGGGCGCGCGGGACCTCGTCATCGACGTGGGCAGCAACGTCGGCGTCCTGCTCGGGAACTTCAAGGCCAACGGCACGCGCATCCTCGGCATCGACCCGGCGGCCAACATCGTCCGCATCGCCGAGAAGAACGGCATCCCGACCCTCAACGAGCTGTTCAGCGCCGACCTCGCGGCGAAAATTCGCGGCGAGCACGGCAATGCGTCGATGGTGACGGCCTCGAACTGCTTCGCGCATGTGAACGACCTTGTCGATTTCGTGAAGGCTTTGGATGTATTACTCACGCCGGAAGGCGTGTTCGTGATGGAGGCCCCGCACTTCCAGACCTTGATCGAAAATCTGGAATACGACACGATCTACCACGAGCATCTTTCCTACCTGTCGCTGAAGCCGATGATCCCGTTCTTCAAGAAGCACGGCCTCGAGGTGTTCGACGTCGAGAAGCAGAATATCCACGGCGGTTCTTTCCGGGTTTTCGTCGGAAGAAAGGGAAAGCACAAGATCGAGGCGCGCGTCGCCTCGGTGCTGAAGGGCGAGTCGAAGTCCGGCCTGCATTCGGAGAAAGTGCTGCGCAAGTTCGCGGCGGATGTCGAGCGCAACCGGGCGGAGCTGCTTTGGCTTCTGAGGGATCTCAAGCACAAGGGCAAGAGCGTCGTCGCGGTCAGCGCCCCGGCCAAGGGCATGACGCTTCTGAACTACTGCAAGATCGGCTCGGAGACGCTCGACTTCGTGACCGAGAAATCCGCGCTCAAGATCGGCCGGTTCACGCCGGGCTCGCACATCCCCGTGCTGCCGGACTCGGAGCTGCTCAAGCGCAAGCCCGACTACGCCCTGCTGCTCGCCTGGAATTTCGCGCCCGAGATCATGGCGAATCTGAAGGACTATGTGAAGAGGGGAGGCCGTTTCATCATCCCCATTCCGTGTCCGCGCATCGTGGCGCCGTGAAGATCGCGCGCCTCAAGGTCGCATTCAAGGACGCCCGGGGCTCGATTCTGGATATCCTCGACGACGTGGATCTCAATTCGGTCACCTTGATCACGAACAAGAAGGGCGCGGTGCGCGCCAATCACTTTCACAAAAAGACGGTGCAGTACACCTTCGTGCTGTCCGGACGGGTGCGATATGTCGGGAAAGGCCCGGGCGGGCGGAAATCCGCCGTGCTGAAGGCCGGAGACCTCGCCGTGAGCCCGCCTCACGAGGCGCACGCGATCGAGGCGCTCACGGACGCGACCTTTCTCGCCTTGTCTTACGGTCCGCGCCATGGACGCAATTACGAGGCGGACACCTTCCGGCTCGCCAAGCCCCTCCTCTCCCCTAAGAAACTCACCCGGAAATGACGCCGGAACTGACGATCCTGACTTTGACGCTCAATGAGGCGGGGGCGCTCGGCGAGTTTCTGAGCCAGCTCGGTCCGGCGATACGACCGGTCGTTTCGAGCTACGAGGTTCTCATCGTCGATGGGGGCTCGACCGACGCAACGGTGGAGATCGCGAACAAGGCCGGCGTGCGGGTCGTGAAGCAGAGTAAGCCCGGCTATGGAAACGCCTATCGCGAGGGGATCGCGCTGTCGAAAGGGAAGTATATTCTCGCCCTCGACGCGGACTCATCTCATCCGAAGGATATGTTCAAGACCTTCTGGGAGCGTCGTCACGCCTATTCCGTGGTCATGGGCTCGCGCTATTTGCCCGGGGCGGGTGATTCGCGCCCTTGGGGGCGCAGACTTTTGAGCCGGATCCTGAACGCCGTTTACGCGACGGTGCTTGCTTGTCCCCTGACCGACATTTCGGGCGGCTTCCGGCTGTATCGGACCGAGGACGCGCAGAAGATCGTGAGCGAGGGACCCTACTACGACGTCGTCGCCGAGATCATCGTGCTTCTGTGGGGCGAGGGCCGCAAGATCCTCGAGATTCCCTACCGGTACGTCCCGCGCGAGCAGGGCGCGTCCAAGGCGCAGATCGTGCGGTTCGGCCTCAGCTACGGCAAGACCCTCTATCAATTGTGGCGACGCTTAAAATAGGCCGTAAGGCGCTGGTTCCGGCCCTGGTCCTGCTCGGGCTGACGCTCGGGTTGTGGGGCATCGGCTGGGGGCTTCCCAGCCACGGCCGGCTGGCGCGCGTGCTGCCGCCGGGCCTGGACGGCCTCGGCTTCCAGAAAGAGCTCGCGGACTCTTGGGGCGCGATGCACCAGGAGCTCGGTGAGAATTTGATGGTCAATCCCAAATCGTTCGGTACATTTACCGGTGTCGTTGAGATTAAATCCGGTTGGAAGAAGCCCCCGAAAGAATTGCTCAATTCCTACCGCTCATTCTATGTCCGTTCCGAGCACGAGGACGAGCAAAGCATTCTGTTGGCGTTGTCGCGCATGAAGCCGAGACAGCTGCAGTTCAAGCCGCATTTGTTCACCTACGGCGCATTACACATCTACTCCGTGGGCGCCGCGCTGGCGCTCGGCGCGCTCTCGGGTCTCGTGACTTTGAAAAGTTCGATCTTGTTCTATCTTGCCGACCCCGCGCAGATGGCCGCCATGTACATGGCGGGCCGTCTGCTCTCGGTAGCGGCGTTCGTCGCCTGCGGGCTGATGCTGCTCCGACTGGGCCGTCTCTCTCTTGGAAGCGTCGAGGCCGGAGGCCTCGCCGCCGCGATCTTCCTGATGACGCCCGCGGCCGTGGTGCAGGCGCACGTGCTCAAAAACCACACCTTCTGGTCTTTCTTCGCGCTGTGGACGGTTGACCGCTGCGCCCTCGTGCTCAAGCGCGGGGCTCTCAAGGACTACGCGGCGGCGGGAGCCGTCGCCGGGCTGACGACGGCGTCCTTCCTCGGCGCCTGGCCCGCCTGCCTCGTCGTGGGCACGGCGGGCGCAATGCGTCTGGCCGGACTGCATGAGCCCAACGGCCGCCCACGCCGGCCGCTGCCCGAGCTTCAGGGCCTGCTCCTCGCCGGTTTGTGCGCCGGAACGGCGTTTCTTCTCGTCAGCCCGTACTGGATCGTGGATTTCGGCGAGGCGATGCGGGAGATGACGGTCCTCAGCGGCTTCGGCGCCCTCGACCTCGCGCATCCCTGGCTGTTCGTCACGCACGCCCTGCGCCGCTCGGTCACCGATCCCGTGCTGACCTTGATGTTCGGCGGGACCGCGCTGGCGCTTCTCAAGGGCCGGCGCGAGCCGGTCCTCCTGCTGTGCGCCCTGGCCTTCCTGCTGGCGCTCGCCTCCACGGCGACGGTCGGCAACGTGCTGTCCACGCGCCAGGCCCGTTACTTCCTGGGCTGGATCGCGATCGGCTCCTTGCTCGCGGGGCGCCTGCTCGTCGAACTGCGCGCGCTCAAGGGCCCCGCGGGCCGCTTCGGCACGGCGACCGCGGCGATCGTTCTGGCCGGCCTCGCCTGCCGGGGACTTGCCTACGCGCACAACTTCTCTCTGGGCGCGGGCGACCGCTCCACGCACTCGCTGTCCGGCGAGTGGATCGAAAAGAACATTGTGGAAGGGTCTGTGATCGGCCTCTTAAGATATCCTCAGCCGTCGAACAGCCCCTTCTTCCGCTATGATCGCTACCGGCTGATGTTCATCGAGCCCAAGCTGGCGCCGACTTTGCCGTCGGCCAAATTGCCGCGCTATCTGGCGTTGACGATCCCCGACTACGACGACCGTCCGGCCCTGGCCCCGATCCTGGCGCATTACGATCTTTTGGCGTCGTTTCCCCGCGGCAAACTCTTTCCCTGGATCGAGATTGAATCGACCTCCACGACGGCCAATCCTTTAATCGAGATCTACCGGCTCAAGGGGAAGGCGTGAAGCGCCGGGAATTGATCGCCGGCTTGTTGATCGCGCTGTTCCTGCGCCTCGGCTTCACCATTCACGCGTATCATAAAGACGTACAGCCGACGCCGACGGGCAAGTACGAGTACGAGCCGATCGCCCGCGGCCTGCTGGCGTCCGGCGTCTACAGCGACCCGCCCGGGGGCGTGCCCACGGCGCGGCGTGAGCCGGGCTACATTCTTTTCGTCGCATTAATCTACAAGCTGTTTACGACGCATAGGATGTATGTATTTTTGACGCAGGTTTTACTTTCGACAATCACCGCTGCGTTGCTGTACGGCCTAACGAACCGCCTGTTCTCTCCCGTTGCCGCTCGATTCGCGTTCTGGGCCTGCGTCTTTTATCCCTATTTCATTTACTACGCCGGTTATTTTTTCCGCGAAGATTTTCTGGCATTTCTTCTTGTTTTGCTGTTGTACGTACTCGTCCGTTGGAAGGGGCCGGGCGCGGCGCTCGGCGCGGGCTTCCTGGCGGGGTGGCTGTGCCTGGTGAACGGCGCCTGGGCACCGGGCTGCTTCTGGTTCGCCCTCGCGTTGTACGCAACGGAAAAACGCGGCATGAAGATCAAGCGCGCCGCGGCCTTCATGCTGCCGCTCGGCTTGCTTATCGGCGCGTGGGCGGCCCGCAATTGGTCGGTGTTCCACGAAGTGATCCCCTTTTCGTCGAATGTCGGCGGCGAGATCTACATCGGGATGACCGTTCCCTACGACGTTCTGGGCACCGAGGAGCAGACGCGCCTGCTCAACGCGGACGCGACTTTCCAAGGCATCGCAAAGCTGGAAGGAGAGATTCCGAAACACAAGGCGTACATGGCGGCGGCCAAGGCGTATTTTCTGGAGCACCCCGTGAGGTTCCTGGCGACTCAGGCCGAGCACGCGGTGAAGCTTTGGCGCGTCCTGCCGCATAACCGCGCCTACACGCACAGCTACTTCGTCATCGCCGCGACGGCTCTGGGCTCCGACGGCTGGCTCATTCCGCTGGCGCTGTTCGGCCTCTGGATCAAGCGCCGCGACTCGTGGACGCGCTGGTTCTTCGTCCCGATGATCGTCTCGGTCACCTGGGCGTTCTCGATCAGCCAGGCGCCGATCCGCTACCGCGTGCCCTTGATGATCATCGTCCTCATGCTGGCAGGCGCCGGCTTTGAGGAACTGATGCGTCGACGGAGAAAGTTCTCCCAGATAGCATGAACGAGCCGGTATCCCCTAGTTCAGTATAACGTGGGTTGCTCCGGAGGGAGCCTATCCACACAGAACAGGAGATACCGGCTATAAATATTCTACCACGATCGTAGGGCTTGATGTCCACAAGAAGACCATCGTCCCGCAACCCTCTCATCGTCAAGGCCGCTTCGCTTTGCTACATTGAACGCGCGTGCATTTCAACAGTTGGCTTTTCCCGGTCTTTTTCGGCGTCGTTTACGTCGCTTATCTCACGCTGCGCCGCCATCGCCTGCAGAATTCCTGGCTCCTGCTCTCGAGCCTTGTCTTTTACGGGCTCTGGGATTGGCGCTTCATCGCCCCTCTCCTGCTGTCGGGAACCATCGATTTCTACGTCGCTCGCGCCATGGCGCGGCGCCCGGATCGGAGGCAACGCCTCCCCCTGCTGATGATCTCGCTCATCGCGAACCTCGGATTTCTCGCTTATTTCAAATACTTGGGCCTGTTCATTGAAACGGCGGCGGCCTGCGCCGCGTTCCTAGGCCTGGACGCGTCATTTGAGTCGCTCAAGACGATCCTGCCCGTCGGGATGTCCTTCTATACGTTCCACGCTCTCAGTTATGTCATCGACGTCTATCGCGGGGAGGTCGCTCCGACCAAACGTTTGGATGACTTCCTTCTTTTTTTGTCTTATTTCCCCCAACTCATTTCCGGGCCGATCGCGCGCGCGCGTTCACTTCTCCCCCAGCTCCTGAGGGACCGCCGGACGACCGCGGAGGACGTCGACGCGGCTGTCCCGCTGATCCTATGGGGGTACTTCAAAAAAGTCGTGGTGGCCGACCAGCTTGCCCGGATCGCATCTTCAATCTTCGCTCACGGACAGGAGCGGATAGGCCTCGACGTCATTCTCGCCCTCTTGGCCTTCACCATACAAATGTACTGTGATTTCTCCGGCTTCATCGACATCGCCCGCGGCTGTTCCCGGCTGATGGGAATCGATCTGCAGCCGAACTTCGCGCGGCCCTTCCTCGCCCAGAATCCGACCGATTTCTGGCGGCGCTGGAATATCACGCTGTCGCAGTGGCTGCGCGATTATCTTTACATACCGCTTGGCGGCAGTAAACAAGGACGCCTGCGGACCGCGCTCAACATCATGATCACGATGGCGCTGTCGGGTCTGTGGCACGGCGCTCAGTGGCATATGGTCGTATGGGGTCTCTACGAAGGCGCTCGACAGCTTCTCTGGAGAGCGGCACGAGAGCTTTTCCCCTCGCTCGCCCAGACGGTGGGTCCTGTGTCCTGGGGCAAAAGGATTCTCACTTTTTCCTCCTTCGCGTTCGGCATGATTTTCTTCCGCTGCTCCTCGCTGCGGGAGGCGGCCGCCACGATCGCCGCCCTCGGCCTCGACGCCGGACCGCGCACGGCCACCCTCGCGGCGACGATCGCGTATTTCGCGTGGCCCGTATTCGTCTGGGATATCCTCGAGGAATTCGCCGGCTCTTCCATTAAGGCGCTGAGCGCCCGTTCCTCGGCTCGCGCGCTCGCCTACGGCGCGCTGCTCATCGCCCTGGCGCTTTTCGGAGCCCGTGACACAGGCCCGTTTGTTTACTATCAATTTTGATGAGCGCTCCCAAAAGCCGGTCGATGCGCGCCGCGATCACCGCGATCGCCTGGGGTTTGGCAATCGCTTATGCCGCCAACCTCGCCTGCGGCAGTCTGTTTCTCATGAGCACCGATTACGCCGCGCCGTTGTCCGCGCTTAGAAAACTGCGCGCCTTGGAAGCGCCGGTGGATTGGATCATACTCGGCGACTCGACTGCCGGCAACAGCACGCGCGCGGAATTTCTCTGCCCGCGACTGGGCGTGACGTGCCTCGAGCTCTCCACTGTGGCCGACTTTTCCATCGTCGAAAACGCCTGGCTGCTCGAGCTTTACTTGATGCGTTTCCCGCCCCCAAGCAGAGTTCTCATGGTCGAAAGCTTCGGGACTTACGGCGTAGAACCCGCGCCCGATATTCTGGCCAAGGGCTTGGAGGTCGGCTGGGGCGACCTCGGCGGCCTGGAACCGTTTGGATTTGCGCGTTACACTCGGGCGTGGTGGCTGTGGCTTGGCTGCCGAGTCGCGCCGGCCTATTTCATGGGACAGGAAATCGCTGAGGCCATATTCATGCGGCGGGTTTCGTGGGAGCACCATCCAGCCGTGAATACGCACCATTGGCGAGAGGCCGGCTACCAACCCCTGGCACCGGCTAACCGCGAAGCCCTGAAAACGATCGCTCGTCTGGCCCGGACACGCCGCTTCGCCGTGGACATCATTCCCGCGCCCGTCTCCAAAAGAATCCTCGCGGAGCCCAAGGACGCCGCGATTTATGACGACGCCGCCGCCGCCGTCGATTCTTTCTGCCGCCTCCATCCGGAAATCTCGCTTATCCGAGGGCTGCCGAAAAGCTATCCCCAGGCGATGATGAAGAACGGACGGTCTCTCATTCATTCCGGACCCCGAGCGGGCGATCATTTCAGCTTGCGGCTGCTCCGGCACTATCGCGCCCGATTGAAAACTTAATCAGTTTCCATAAATCCTACAATGAGCCGCATGAAGAAATGGCTTCTCCTATGCGCGGCTCTTTTAGGCGACGCCCGCCCTCTGCTCGCCGCCCCGCGGGCGCCTGCTTCAGCTCGCCGGCGCCCGCGGTGAGCGCCGCGACCGCCGGCGTGATGTCCGATGGGGCCTGGGGTCTCAAAGGCGTCACCTTGACCGTCTCCTCCGGCGAGATCGTCGGCCTGCTCGGACCCTACGACGCGGGCAAGACCACGTCCTTCTACAGCCTGCGCTACTACGGCATCAACCCCATGAACTGGGGAAGAAAGTTCACAGCTCTTGCATTGATAAGGAAGAGGGGCTAACCTGTTCGGGTGCGACGGCGTTCCGGCCCATGAAAATCATTTTGTTCGTCGTCCTGGCGTTCTCCAGCCCGCGCTTCTGCCGCGCCTCGGATGAGGCGCTCGCGCTGGCGCTGCGCGACGGCGATTTGAGCGAGCGCATCCGCGCGGTCGGCGAGCTCGGAAAAACGGGCGGCGCGCGCGAGCCGATGCTTCCGGCGCTGGGGGACCCGGATTGGCAGGTTCGCTTGAACGCGGTTCCCTGGATAGGCAGACGCGGGAAAGGGGGGCGAGCCGCGCTGGAATCGCTCCTGGTTTCGGAGGCCTGCCCGCTGGTGCGCATGAGCGCGTTGTATTGGCTCGCCCAACTGGGGCGGGAGCCGGAAACATTCTCGGCGGCGCGAAGCGGCGAGGACATGCGCGGCTGCGAATCCTGGGTGGGGCCGATCGCGCGGGACTATCCGCGCGTGCCCGGGCAGAAGACCGACCTGGTGGTGGTCACGCCTTCGGACGGCCTGGGCTGCTTCTATGCGCGCTTCAAGCGTCCCGGGAGCGCCGCTTGCCCGGGGGGCGCTATCGTGACCGGGACGGGAGCGTCGCCACAAACTCCGGACTTCCTCTCGGACGAATCGACCGCCAGCGGCGTGGCCCTCTGCTGTCCGCCCGGCCGGGACCTTGCCTCCGGCAAGGGGATCGTGCCGGAGCGGCGGACGACGGACTGCCATCTCATGCCGGAGAAATGCCCGGCCGGGTGGGTCGAGATGGAGCTGGGCCGGCGGAGTCCCGTGGAGCAGTCCGACGCCTCATGGGTCGAGTGCTGCCCCCAGAGCGGACCCTTCCAGGCGCTTCCGCCTCAGCGTCCCGCGCGGATTCCCGTTTGCACTCCGAAGACGCGCATCGACTGGCTGGCCCTCGGCATCGAACGGGAGGACGGTTGCGAGCCGTACGATCCGAACTGCGGCATCAAGGTCAAGGAGGACGATGCGCCGACTCCGCCGGAGCCGCTGTGGGTGCCGTCGTCGCCCAAACGGCAGGCCCCCAAAACGAGCCCCCAGAAACGCAAACCCTTGCCGGCTCAAGGTCTGATCTTGGGCCGGGGGCAGGACCCGGGTGAAATGAGCGCGCCCATAGCGGCCTTGCTCGACGGGCTGAAGAGCGGCGCGGCGCCAGAGCGCGAACGTTCGGCCCTGGCCCTATCCGCAATGGGGCCGCGGGCGTTTTCCTCCGCGGCCGGATTGGCGCCGGTGCTCAAGGGCGATCCCAGCCCGCGGGTCCGGGCTTACGCCGCTCTGGCCTTGGGCAGCGTCACCCGGGGCAACGACGCCGCCGTCTCTTTCCTTCAAGAAGCTTTGTCGGATCCTCATCCCGGGGTGCGTTACAGCGCGGCCCAGGCGCTCGGCAGGATCTCAACCCCCAAAGCGCGCGAGGCTTTTCTGCGCCACACGCGGGCCGAGGCGACGAGATTCATTCAGGCGGAGAGTGTGCCGTAAGTATTCGCGCAAAAATAACTTCATGTTTTTGTCTTCGACGGGCTGATGGTGTAATTCCAATTCAATTGAGGCATGACGCTATGGTGGCGATGAATGTTCAGAGCAGCAATCTCCTCCTTTGACACT
>Ga0209515_10002855_pt1 | contig 25566 bp, 26 predicted proteins | sample Subgroupgradi54m_FD_187454 | JGI IMG/M metagenome (GOLD analysis project Ga0209515, IMG submission 187454) | Subsurface groundwater microbial communities from S. Glens Falls, New York, USA - GMW60B uncontaminated upgradient, 5.4 m (SPAdes)... ... | reverse complement strand
GTGGTCCATATGGCGTTCAACTTAACGATCATCCAATAGAATTCAAAGAATACTATGAGAATTCTACACATTCTTGGCTGAAGATTGATCCAACCAGTAGCGGTTCTATAAAAATAATTGGTACTAGTGCAATACCAGAATTTCCAGTTACATATCTTGTTTTGATAATAAGCATAGCTTCGTTGATAGTGTTTTTCAAAATTCCATCTGCAATAAAGATGTGGACATGAGTCTCATTGGATTCGAACCTGCCAATCTAGTAGATTCAAGTCCCCTCGTATCTTTTAATGTAACAACCTAATGGATACATCATAAACCTTAATAGAATAAATGGGAAGTCTGATGTACATGAATAAAAAGACATTAGGCTCTATTTTTCTTATTTCTATTCTGATTATGGGATTTTCTGGTAATCCATTAGCTTTTCAAAAAAGCGACACTCATACCAAAAGTGTTAGTGGATACATAAATCATTTTCATAAAAATTTCAGTGTAATGGCGTTTGCAGAGTCAGACGGTGAGAATAAAAAACAAACAGATAAACAGAATGCGGAAAATATCTCGGACAATAGTAGCAGTACTTACGTAGGTAGCGAAGGTGATCTTAACCTAAACGATAACACTACTGCTTCTGTAGGTAGCCAAGGTGAGTTTAACCTAGACAACAACACTGTCTCTGCAGGAGTGCAAGGAGAAAATAATCAAAACAATAACAATACTTCTGTAGGTAGCGAAGGTGAGATTGAAAACGAAAACAATAACGAAAAAGCAATGCACCAGGAAACACAACAAGATGCCAATAATGTTGACAATGCAAAAAAGAAGAATACCATAGCAGCAGAAGTTGATATAAACAATGAGAACATAGGAACACAATCAATCGATAACAATGTTTCAGTGAAAACAGAGCATCCTACCAACGATACTGTAAATATAACGGTTAGCGCCTCAACTCAAACCGGTCCTAAGGTGTTGCTCATAAATCTTAATAGTACTACTATCGATGTAGCAAACATGAAATACATTGATGTAAGGTATGACGGAAATCACATAACTCCAGCAGCAAACGTGAACGAAGTTTTACATTCTAGCAGTTCTGATCAACCACATTATGCTATACTTGTTACACAAAGTGGAGCACAGATACTCGTTTCAATTCCTCACTTTTCCACTCATACAATAACAGTTAGTAAAATTAACAAAGTGATGCCATCAATTGTGCCTGAATTCCCATCTGTGTATACTCTAGTATTATTGATATCAATACTATCAATAATTGTATTTAGTGTGACCTCAAGAAAATACACTCTATCATTATTCAAGAAATACTGAACCTAGAAATTCTTGCAACAATTCATGAAATATTGGAAAAGAATCGTAGGAGATAGAATGATTTCAATTGTGAATCTTCCACAGTGTTTAGAAACTAATTATGGTGTTTAGACTTAACCTAAGCGGGTCCAAAATAAGACCAAGATGGGTACTGGTTCCCATCGAATCCCCCCATTTTTGGATTCAAACGATATGCCAATGCATTGAAAATCATTGTACAGATCATATACAAGACCAAAACACTCGAAGATAAACTAGGAATCAACCATTAAATGCAACTATACCGTATACAATGTTGTTACAAAATATTGCTTCTAATGGATTGATTGTACAAAATAGCTTTTTGGTGGTATCATGGACAAGGTAAAATTTTTCGCAATATTTCTTCCTGTTCTGATTGGGCTGGCATTTTTATTCAGGATACTAATCCCAATTGTAATAGCATCAGTAGTGGTTTTTATCATTACGATGATTTTGTTTAGCAAGAAAGATGGCCGTAGTGGATTTTTTAGAACCTTTCAAGCAAGAGAGCCAGCTAGATTTGTCTGCCTAGAGTGTGGTTTTTATCACAATGAAAATGCCTGTCCAAAATGTGGCTCGAAAATAAAAAAATATTACAACAAGCCATAAAACATCAAAAGAGATATCAATCAAGGTATCGTTCTAAACTTACAATGGCTGACGAGAAAAAGAAGATAAAAACAACACAAGACTATAACAATGCGTTAGCTTCCAAAGGAATTGTAAGGTAATTTCCGAGGTGTTACATCGTTAGAAGTCAATCATCATTACTGATTGGGATGCACGTTTCTACCTCTGGTTCTTTAGACAACTCTGTTGATAATGCAAACGCACTCGGATGTAATGCATTCCAAATATTTACAAGGAAACCGCGTGGCTGGGCTGCACCGCCTCTCTTACAGAAAGAAATTATAAGTTTCAAAAAAAAATTAGATGCAAGTGCTATTGATAGATCTGCCACTGTAGCGCACATGCCATATCTTCCAAATTTTTCTTCTCCTGACACGGTCTCCTTTCAAAGATCTATTAAATCATTGATCGAAGAAACTATGCGATGTAGCAAGCTTGGAATTCCTTATATCGTTGCACATCTTGGCAGCCACAAGGGGGCTGGTCAAAAAGAAGGTATTGAAACTGTTGTTAAGGCATTTACAAAAGCAGCACAGAACACGCCTGATAGCGTTACCATACTTTTGGAAAATAATGCTGGTCATAAGCACAGTGTTGGCTCTAGCTTTGAAGAATTTGCTGAGATTTTTTCTTACCTTGAACCGCTAGGCAGATTTGGAATCTGTTTTGATACATGTCATGCTTTTGCAGTAGGGTATGATTTGCGAACTAAAAAGGCGGCATCTTCGGCACTTGACAAATTTGTAAAACTCGTAGGAAAGAACAACATCAAGATATTGCATCTGAATGATTCAAAAGGAAAAATTGGATGTAACACAGATATACACGAACACATTGGACTAGGTCACATTGGAGAAGTTGGTCTTGCTCATTTTGTAAGATTTGCAAAATCAAATCATATACCAATCATTTTGGAAACGCCAATAGATAAAAGACGTGATGATCTAGGTAACATAAGAAAAGTAAAGGAATTAAGTCAACGGTAAAGTTGCTTCTGTAAAGCGTGTATTCGTGAAAAATAAAAAAATATTACAACAAGCCATAAAACATCAAAAGAGATATCAATCAAGGCCTTGTTCTAAATTTACAATGGTTGACGAGAAAAAGAAGATAAAAACAACAGAAGAGGACTATAACAAGGCTTTGGCTTCAGAGGATCCAACTAAAATTACAAAAGAGGAACAGGAAAGGCTGACTAGAGAAGCAATAAAGAAATTCAAATCCTTGCCATAAAAACACCCGGTTCTAATCTTTCGAAGCTTGAACCACTATAAGGCACAGACTATCGGGTCAGCTACTACCATCGTCTTAAAATAAGACCGAGATGGTAGTCAACAAAACATTTATTCTATAATGTCCTATAGACACCTATGGTAACAACCATACAACTAGAAGAAAGAATCAAGAACAAGCTAAACGAACTGAAATTACACCCACACAAACCATACAATAAGGTCATCGAGAGACTAATACATAATGCCAGTGAAGACGAACTGAGTCCTCAAACAATAAAGGAAATTGAATCTGCCTTGAAAGACATTAAAAATAAAAAACTATACTCTACTGCTGAAGTAAAAAAACACTAGAGCAGTTTCATTTGAGATGCTTTTACTACATTGAATCAACAATCTGATTATTGATTAAAAACATATTTTTCGGGAAGATCAATTAACAACAGCTCTGTCTGTGTGCTGGCTTCAATTGACAAGGCCTTCTCGTTTTCTATTCTTGCCGCATCCCTTGTCTTCATCATGTATCCGTTTAGCTCAATTTTGCCATCAATGACAAACAGGTAGGTCTTTCTGTAAGGGTCAAGCTTGCGTCTCACTTGAGCACCTTCTGACAAAGAAGATATGAAAAAGTACACGTCTTGATGTATGTGCAGTGACTTTTCAGTCATGGTGTTATCAGGTGCAACAACAAGTAACAATTTGTTTGTTCTCTCTTGTTTTGAAAATTTTTTCTGCTCCCAGGATGGCATTAGATTCTTTTTGTTTGCAAATATCCATATCTGGAGCAATCTAAGAGAATCAGATTTTGAATGATTATACTCTGAATGCATTATTCCCGAGCCTGCAGTCATTCTTTGAACCTCGCCAGCTTCAACAACCCCAGTGTTTCCAATGCTGTCTTTGTGCTCTAGTACTCCATCAATGACATATGTAACAATTTCCATGTCACGGTGTTGGTGAAAATCAAATCCCTTGCCTGGCGCAACGACATCATCGTTGAAGACTCGTAATGGTCCAAAGCTCATCTTGTTTGGGTCAAAATATTCGCCAAATGAAAAATGATGTGTTGTGTCAAGCCAGTCTAGCTTGTTTTGGAAATGCTCTTCAGATCTTGTTATTTTTATCATACATTTGTTTTACATTAGATAAACTACATATTTTTTTACCTGACATAGATTCGATATTAATAGTCCAAAAGAGTATGATAAATTTGGAGCAGGATTTAGTTAAAATAATTTTTGATGATCTTTAGTAGATGTTCATAAAAAAAGGCTATTTTTACTGATAATTCATGAACTCATTCGCTTTTATCTGGGCACATTTTTTCAATTAATCATTGTCTGACGATTTGATAAACTCTGTAAAACAACTGATACAGCTTGGCAAGGGCGATCCTGGAAGACTGGAATACATACTTGACATGCTAACCAAAGGTCGAATACTACCATTGTCTGACCAAAAATACCTAGAAAACCTAATTCCAGTATATCTTGGAGGAAATGACCCAGAGTCAATACAAAGAAAAAATGAGTATACTATTGACCGTCTTCAAAAAGAGGTACAAAACCTAAACGAGAGGATAGTAAAACTTGAGAAAAGGGGATTTGAAAGATATGTAGGCAAAAAAGCAGTCTTCTTTTTTGTTACTGTTTTTATTGGTTGGAATGCATTACAGGCTTATGTTGAAACATTTTTGAATATGTTTTTGCCTGTCAATTCGGTACAATATTTTTTTCCGTTAAACTTGATTGCAAATTATATTAATTATCCTATAGTGCAGTTTGTCTTTACTGCTATGATGTATGCTTGGGTGTTTATTGGTTTCATACATCTTGCCAGGTTTATCAGATCAAGGAAGATTTCATCCTAGATTGGAGAATTATTTTGATGAATCATAACAAAATTTTTCTTAATCTAGAAATTTTTTTAAATTAATAAATCGTCTGGCGTGATTTCTCCCTTTGCTAATCTTTCTTTAAGCATGTGAATGCTTTTTCGCGAAAGATCTTCTTGGGGTTTTTTTGTAGACGTGCTTGATTCTTCTGATGAAACATTTGAAAACTGCTTTGGTGGTTTTTTGAGCAACATTCCTAAAATCCAAAGTATAATTCCTGCACATGCAAGGCCTGCAAAACTAAAGTGTATTAACTGGTCAATTACTGGGATTGGCGGAATGCCATCTGTTGTAGTATATTAGTCCCTAGTGTAGAATCCTGAGTGCCAATCGTTGAATCCATGTAATCTGACATCATATGTGGTGAGTAAATGTATCCTGGTATTGAAAATATGATTAGAACCACACCTATGATTATTAGTTTTAGTCTCACTATCTCTCAAACAAAAATGAATCTAATAATCAGTTGTTTGTAACCAAAGCAGACATTCAGTTCAAGCCAAGATGATAGCAATGAAAATATCATATTAGTACATATCAGAATATGTGTTTTCAGATAGAAATGAAGCTGGTAAACTTCTTTCAGAAAAGCTTGCAGACCTAAAAGGCCAAAATTGTCTGGTTCTTGCAATTCCACGAGGCGGAGTTGTAATTGGTGATCAAATTGCATCGTCCCTTGGCTGTAAACTAGATGTTATAGTATCAAAAAAGATCAATCCTCCAAACCACCCAGAGTATGCAATTGGTGCAATAATGTCTGATGGTACAATACACTGGAACCAAGACATGCCGCAATACCTGAATCATCCATATTTTGTAAACGAGATAAACGAAAAGAAAAATGAGGCACAAAGACAGCTTGAAGAATTTAGAGGCAATTCAACCTATGACTTGAAAGACAAAACAGTAATTTTGACAGATGATGGAATTGCAACAGGCGCAACTGTTTTTGTGATTCTAAAATGGCTTGCAAAAAACAACCCAGCAAAGATCATTGTAGCTTCGCCTGTCATTCCAACCAGTACATATGAACAACTCAAGAAAATGTCAGATAGGATAGTTGCGTTGTTGATTCCAACCGCCTTTTATGCTGTAAGCGAATTTTATCAAAAATTCAACCAGGTTTCAGAAAAAGAGGTAAAATCTATCTTAAAAAAATACGGATAAATTTAATCTAGCGGCTTACAAATTAATTTCAGATGTGAATTATCCCACTACTTGCCAAGTATTCTATTCCCTTGACAAAATCATTATCTGATATCTGACCATTTGCCCACCATCCAGCATTTGTTTTAACCCAGCCTGGTATTTGTTGTGATAAACTGGAATCAGATTGGGTCTTGGGGACTTTCATTATTCCTTGTTGAATTAGATACTGAATTCCTTTAGTAAAATCGGAATCACCAATTTGTCCTTGTGACCACCACTTGGCGTTGTTTTTAATCCAGGTTGGGATTTGTAATTGACCTTGAGATCCAGAACTTGGAAACATGTTGGTATTAATCAAATCATACTTTATCGTACCTATGAGATCAGGATTTAAAGAAGATAGGGCTTTGGTAGGATGGCTTGTCAGATGGAGATACATTAGCACACCTGTCTCTTTATCATATCCTACCTCGCCAGTGGTTGTTTCTGTCTTATTTGTAGCAGTAACTACCACTCTTTGGGTACCATTGAAGTTTTGGGTAGTTTCAGAATAGCCAGCTACTACTTTCTTGGCAACACTAAGGGGAGTCTGGGTAATTACTAGGATTGGAAAACCTGCCTCAACTGTAGTATCATTGTAAAATCCCGTTTTCAAATTCAATATGTTGTTGGAATGGATTTTAGTAGCGTTGACAATGCTGGTTATACTGACACTTACTTTGTCTGCCCCAACAAAGTCGCCAAAGGTATAGGTCTCAGTACTGGGTACGCTACCAAATTCTGTAGAATATGTTATAAAATCACCAGGATGGACACAGATGCTTGCTTGTTTGCATTCTATGTTTGGCTGAGATAAGGCAAAGGCGTTTTCAGAAATGCCTGAAATTCCTACAATTGCAATTAGGATTATGAAAATTTTCAGATTTTTCACAAAGGCATTGTCTTCCAATATGGATTTAATCTCTTGTTTTACCTTTATTGATTGTTAGATTAAATTTTAGTTCATACTAGAAAATGAAATGGAAATCAAAATAGGATGTACAGGATATAATGATGGTTGGTTGGAGGGTTGCCAGAGTTAAAGTTGGTATGATAAAAAGCAAAAAACACTGGACCAGTCAGGAATGGGACAGCTAAAAACATACGGCGAGATGATGACAAAGTTTGCCGAAACATGGGAAAAGATGTGGAGAAAGTAAAATCATAATCTAGTTGAATCTGTACATTTGTCATGAGAATAAATAGGCGTGTATAACAAGAATTAAGGTATGAAAGACATTAACGAAATCATGCCAAAGATATCCAATATGCGGTGGGGTGCTTTATTGAATAAATATCCAACAAATAACAAAGTAAAACAGATGAACAACATATTTCCGAACAATGGCAAGTGGCATACCGTTATTGAAGAAGAGGATCAGGTATTTGTCGACGGAGTACGTATATGGAAAAAAGATATGAATGCTTGGACATGAAACCTAGCTAATTGAATTACAACAAATTATCAAATCATAAAGCTGCGCAATTATCCTACTCTGACGCAATTAGACTTCAGCAAAAGTTAGCCAAACAGGTAATCACAAAAGATGTCGTATCCAAAATCAAAAACGTTTGTGCTATTGACGTATCTTACAAAAAAACTACAGCACACTGCTCTGCTGTTGTCATGGATAGAAAATCTCTACAGCAATTAGAAGCTGTTAACACAAAAACTCATGTAAAGTATCCATACATACCGAGTTTTTTGATGCTAAGAGAGTCTGAACCAATTTTTCATGTACTCAAAAAATTAAAGACTGCTTTCCAGCTCCTGCTTGTGGACGGTAACGGTCAGCTACACCCACGAAAATGCGGGCTTGCATGTTATGTTGGTATTATTCTGGATATTCCTACAATCGGTGTTGCAAAGAGTCAACTTTGTGGAACTATTAAAGGTAACTTTGTTGAGATTGATGACAAGAAAGTAGGTACAATAATCCAAAAGAGAAAAAACAAAAAAATTTTTGTGAGTGTAGGCCACAAAATTAGTCTAAGAACCGCTGTAAAAATAGTGGATGAGATGATACTTGATAATCAATGGCAACCAGAACCACTAAAAATAGCTGATCTCAATTCAAAAAATCAAAAATTGTTTGTTTGAGGTAATTGATATTATTTTGATTTCTCTACCTGTTTTTGTGATTTAAGTATTATTGATTGCTTAAGTGACAATATAATTAGAAACATGCAACAAAATCATTTTCCAAATTAAATTCTACATTTAAAAAAGGATAAAACGGGCTTGTTTGCTAGTAACCAAGTTGAAGGATTCCAAGTTCCTTTTAGAGGAAGCCTATGATCTCTGTCAGGAGGGAGAATATACTCTGGCCCTTGAATACTATAATCTTATACTCTTTAAGGATCCAAAAAATTTGATGGCACTAATTGACAAAGGCGTTACACTACAAAACCTTGGTAAATACAGGCAAGCAATAAAATGCTATAACGAGGCCCTGTCACTAGATCCTACAAACAAAACCATACTACTTGTCAACAAAGGATCGGCTCTGCACAGCATAGCAAAGTATCAGGATGCAATTGACTGTTATGATATGGCATTAACGACTGATTCTAAATATGCAATGGCAATTGCATATAAGGGATTGGCTCTTGGTGAACTTGGCTTGCTAAAGCAAGCAATAAAGTGCTTCAACGATGCCTTAAGAATTGACAAAAAATACGATATTGCCTTAAACAACAAAGCAATAGCACTACAACTACTCAAGGCAAATGACAAACCCAAGCCAAAGTTGCAGAAACCGTAACTAAAATCATGGAAGATTTTGTAGTAAGATTAAACTAGGGAAAAGCCAATTTAGATCATGAAGTTCTTCCTTGTAGCGCTTTTATTAATTTCAGTCCCTGCATCATATGCCATTTCGGTTTCACTTGGAAGTGTCATACCATTTTACATAACTGATGGTAACCTGAACACTAGTCATAGAGCAGTTGAGACCATCTCCATTTCGGGCCTGGTAGATTTCACCATAAACGGAATACCTATTTCTGGCCCTTCAACTATGACTGAGACTGGAGTTGACTCGGGAGTCTTTGTACTTTATCTCACAATTCCAACCTCAGTTAACGGTAAACCACTCAAAGACGGCAACGTGGTTGTTATGACATACCATCAGAAAGCAGACTATTCTGGAAATCCAACTGATATTACACAATCTGTCACAATATCTGTAACTCCATCTGTACCAGTCTCTTCACCAACTTTATCTCAAGATAGAGTTGGAATTGGGCAAACTTTTTTACTCCAACTTTATGCACCAAACTGGAATCTTGATTCTTACACACCGGACTCTATTCCTCTAAATCTAATAGAATTTCGAGACGGTGGTTTGGTTACAACTTTGGCAGATCCTGCATTTAGTATCCCGACACGTGATATAAGAGAGACAGGACCTAACACAAATCTTTTTGTGGCACAGGTAAAAATTCCAAGGGAAGTTGATGGAGTTCCACTTGACATTGGTTCTACAATAGAATTTAGCTTTACAGACCCAACTGAGGGGTCCTCGCCTACAACATCACACATCTTCGTAACAATTGGCCATGTAAATTTACAAAATGTTGGGCCATCCACATTTTCTCCACCAAGTGTTACAACCCTGGCTTCCATCAAGGATGCGACAAAGCTGTGGTGTGGTCTTAATGCAGGCAATACCAGTTTTGTAAAGATACTCCAAATTCTATCTGAGAACAAATATGTTACAGTTACAAAGTCAGGTTCTGTCACACAAGTCCCTATGTGGTTTAAGAATACTGCTTGCTGGTGGTCAAATGGAAAGATCTCCGACAGCGACTTTATCTCAGGAATACAATTTCTGCTTGACAAAGGGTTACTCAAAATATGATTTCAGATTGAAAAAAATCACATATTACTTCAAACCTTAAATAGAAAATAAAATCAGCCAAATCAATACATGAAAACTATTGTAGTAATTACAATTTCATTGTTTGCCATTTTGCTGCAAACTCAATTGGCAGATGCGACAAGTATAGGACTTGACAAAAAAGCATACACATGGACAAGTCTAGTACATATCAGTGTTTACGCGCCAGATTTCAACTCTGATCCAAACTTGGTAGATACAATTGATGTTTCTGTATCAACAAGTGGACATACCATATCACCATACAAACTAGTAGAAACAGGAACAAACACGGGAATATTTACTGGCAATGTGACCCTTACAGGAGATCCGTCTATCAAAGGAGTACAGGGAGTGGATGGACAAGGTACCAACCCAACAGGTCTTGAGGGTGGAAGAGGTCCCAATGATGGATTTTTGTCATCTGAGAACAGTGACGGGGTAACAGTTTCTTTTGAGTATAACAGGGATCAAACTGTAACAGGGTCAGCTCTTATACAATGGAATGTTGGTCAAATAAAATGGCTCAAGGAAAATTATCAAACAAATGAACAAGGCGTATTACAAATAGTAGACCCAGACATGAATCTAAACCCAAAAGCTATAGACAGATTTGAAACCAGTGTGTGGTCTGACTCGGATTCTGGCGGCACAAAAATTGCAATGACAGAGACAGGAAAAAACACAGGAATTTTTCAAGGACGGGTATATTTCACTACTGAATTCCAATCCTCAGGAGAGCGACTGCATGTCACAGAGGGCGACACAATTACTGGTGAATATGTAGATAGGACACTACCATATCCGCACTCCCCTTTTGACCAATCGCACCTTACAGCAACGACTGCAGTTGGAACAAATGTTTTGCCACTTGAGCAAATAAATGCAAGCAATCCAAGAATTGCAGATTCTAGGGGTAGCGCTATAACCACAGTCAAAGTAAATCAACAGGTCCTAATAGAAGCTGATCTGAAAAATAACCAAAAAAGAAACCAACCCTTTGCATATCTTGTCCAAGTTGAGGATTCTAATGGTGTCACCTTGTCTTTATCTTGGATAACAGGAAGATTGACTGGCGGCCAATTTCTAAACCTTGCCGAGTCTTGGTTACCACCCTCTTCTGGTAAGTATACTGCTAAAATTTTTGTTTGGCAGAGTATATCTGAACCAAATGCACTTTCGCCACCTCTTTCCACAACTATAAACGTCGCATAATTTTTTTCACAAATTCGAGTAAAGACTTGCAAGAGAAAATTTAGTTTATAGATTTAACATTAATCCCTGATTGATAAAATTCCTCCCTCTCCAAATTTTGGTGCATAAATTACATTGTGATGGTATTCACGAAGTTGTGCTAACCATTCTTTACGTTGGCTTGTTTCTATTTTTGAGAGATCATATGGACACATTACAGAACCACCAAAGTCATCAAAATGGTCATGTGTCTCGCGTTCAAGTTCCATTTCCACTGTCATCCCAGTAAGGGTACTCACGTCTGAAACAACTCTTGAAACTATTCTAAATGGAGGTTGCAAACCAGATAATATCATTTCTATATTTTTTCTAGCATTCTCCATTATTTCATTACGATTGGTAAAACCATTGTGTATCTGATATACGCGTAGCTTTTTTCTCTCAAAATATTCAAGAGGTATTCCATAATTTAGCATTTTAAGTACAATAAACCCAGAATCCTCTTCTGTGGCGTATACGCCCTGTTCTCCTTTTGCCACTCCATTTTTTAGAAATCGAAATTCTATCAATCTTGCATATTCGGGCTCCTCATAAAATAGTGCGATATGCTTTCTTGCATCAAGCGAATCTACAAACTTGATTGGTACAGGATTTATCTCATACATAGTGACTATAGCCCATTAATGATGATTTAGAGGTTCTATATTTTGGGTATGGTATAATGTCTATTTTCTCATGATGGTGTGCTTTTGGGATTGCCATTACACCACACAAGTAAGATATTCCCAAGTGCTGCACGTGTCTATATTGTTATCAACACAATATTTATTCAACTTGGTAAACTAGCTAAGAATTTTCAATTTTAGCTAAATAGACAATATCAATATCACAAAGTAATTACTTGCAAAATGGTAGCATATTACGATGATAAGATACAAAAAGCTCTGGTTGCTCTTGCTATAGAACAAGCATTAATCCAATTTAATGATGCATCATTTGAGATAGTCACAAGCAAACTACTCTCTGATTATGACTGTTACTTGTCAGATTGTTATAAAAATCCCGAATATCTGAAAAAAACATTAGTTGACCTGTACGGCGACTCGCACAAAATCATTGTAGAATCAATCAAGCAAAATCTTGGAGAATTTTTAACTAGAAAAGGCGTTTCAAAATTTCTTCATGGGTTGACCGAAAAATAAACTTGGTACAAAATTAGAATAATTATCAACAATTTACCTTAGTATAGGTATAGTGATGGTACAAGGCACCGAGTCCTGCAAGGTCGCACTCTTCAATATAGTTATTTCCAAAAACAAATTCGTACATTGCCGAATTTTTTTTAGTCGAATGGCCCAAACCAAGGGAGTGACCAAATTCATGTCTGACTACACTCTCAAGTTCACTTGAAGAGAGATTGTTGGAATTATAAATATCGATCGTTGCAGCGCTGATGTGATTTTTTGTATAATATGGAACAGTATAGCCTCCGTAGGAAGATTTTTCGTCTTTTAATAAATCTATTATAATATCTCCATGAGGTACTGTGGATTCTGAAATTTCAAATTTTTGTGTTTTGCCCAAACCCAATGATGCTAGTGCTCCAGCCCACCCCTCAAAGTAAATGCTACCATTTTTAGAATAATGTGAATCTGATTCTATTACATTTTTGATTATAGAAATACTGTCTTTGTCTAGATTGGCATAATTGATTATTGTTACCTCTAGTGTGACCTTATTTGGTGGCCACGAAGTGAGTATGTCAATTGATTCATTCTCTGAGAATGCGTTGTGTGGTATTAAAAATATTAAAAGAACAACTGTATATGCGAGTTTCTTCACCTAGCAGATAACAAAAAATTATATCATATCTATCGACATGTCTTATTTTATTACGTCCCCTGAAATCACCATAATTTTTAACTAAAAAATGATTTTTACTATGTATCTAATTTAGATACAATTTCATAGTTTGTAAAATCAATATTTCGATAAATTTACGAATTGGTGTTTGTATCACATGTTACATACAAAGATAAAGATTGGAACTTTTTGATTGTTATAATGTGGATATCGTAAAACTTGGTTTTCAAATCCTAGCAGTAGATGATTCGATGCGATATGTCGAAATAATAGGGGAAAAAGGAGAATCACTTTTCAGTAAATTAAAAAACGGAAAGAAAAGCCTAGGTGAAAAAGACGAAGCGATGTTTTCACATGATCTGTTTATTATGAAAAAGATGCAAAAAGTATTTGATGAATCTCTTGGCAAAGTTGTTTTTACTCACATGGTCAGAGAAAAATTACACCAATTGATTTGGAACTATGGTAATTTTATAATTTATTGTACCTGCGAAGGAAATACGGAGAATCGAAAAATCATAGAGATTGCTTCTAAAATTGAATCACTGTTAAGACAACTCACTTTGATACCACCCAAAATAGTCTGATGAAATTTGGACCATATCCTTTTCATTGATTAGAGCAGAAAATTGTACATAATAGAAATTTATCACTTTTTGATAAAATTGATGATATTTACAAGTTATAGATAAATCAATATAAAAAATATAAAATTAATGAGTACCTGAACAATAAACTATTAATCTACTCTGAAGTAGAACAGTGCACTCATGGGGCCACGTGTATCAAACTACAGCCTAAAGAATAAGATAAATTCAGTTATAGCGGAATTTCTTTTCTATTTAACGCGCTTAGATTCATTCCGATTTTCTGCTCAAAATGCAGAGAGGGTTTTAATGCATAAGACATTAACTAGCATTCTGTTTATCGTTTTAATTTCAAACCTAGGTGATAGCATATCAAAAAAATTTACAAGTATCTCGCTAAACAAAATTACAAGCACGGCAATTGTAACAGTACTGGTGGCGTCTCTTATATTTACAAATATGCCAACAATCCATGCTCAAGGATGTATTCCACCACCACCTAATATGATTAGCTGGTGGCCTGGTGATGGGAATGCAAATGATATTGTTGGTTCTAATATTGGTATACTAAATGGCGCTACATTTGGAACTGGGAAGGTGGGACAAGCATTCAGCTTTAGCTCTGCATCCGATTTGGTATCGGTACCAAACAGCAACAATTGGCACTTTGGCTCAAATGACTTTACGATAGACTCTTGGGTTAATCTCAGATCAATTCCAAATGTTGGACCACCTGTAAATGGTTCACCCTTTACGTCCTTCATAGCTAACGACGAAGGACCAGGATCCACTAACAAGTGGATCTTTGGCATTGGTGGAATCCCCGGCTCAAGTCAGCTCACGTTTCATATCAATTCTCCTAGTCTGGGTCCGATATTCATAGACACCACACCGATAAATCTTGTGGCTAATCAGTGGTATCACGTTGCACTTACTAGGTCTGGTAGCACCGTCACTTTCTACGTAAATGGCAATCCGGTTTATTCGCAGAACCTTAATGTTGTTATACCAAGCCCTAATGCGCCATTGACGATAGGAACCGCAGAACCTGTAGTTACCTCTCCAAATGGACTGATAGATGAAGTCGAGATCTTCAACCGCGCTCTTACACAATCAGAAATTCAATCTATCTTCAATGCTGACAGCGCGGGCAAGTGTAAGGGCAACCCAACTACTGCTGTCAGAACAAATCTCGGTTTTAACACAAATACGTTGGCACCCAACGATGACGGGTCAACCGGCCTGGTTAATATTGGATTTACCACTAACTTTTTTGGCGATATCTTTACTCAACTATACGTAAACAACAACGGAGACATTACGTACGATAGCCCTCTATCCACTTTCACACCATTTGACCTTACCGCTACAAGTCATAAGATAATAGCGCCGTTCTTTGCAGATGTGTGGACATTTGGTCCTAATAGTAAGGCCGTGACCTATGGCCAGGATACCGTAAACGGGCACTCCGCGTTTGGCGTTAACTGGATTGATGTAAATTGCTTCCCTGGATTCATTAGAGACCCTAACGGTCTTAACCGATTTCAGTTGGTCTTAATCGATCGCTCCGACATTGCTGCCGGCGACTTTGATATTGAGTTCAACTACGACCGGATCAAGTGGGAAACTGGTGCAGCAAGTGGCGGTAATATTATGTGCCTCCACGGTCATTCTGCCCGCGTCGGTTTCTCACAAGGCACAGGTAACCCAGGTACCTTTTTTGAGCTACCAGGTTCAGCTATAAACGGAGCCTTTCTTGACAGTGGTCCTGCTAGTACCTCACTTATCCACAACAGCCTTAACAGCCAAGTTCTTGGTAGGTATATATTCGAAGTTCGTAACGGCCAGATAAATACCGGTACATCTGTATCTCTTTCAGAAAACATTATCTTACAATCAGGATTATCTGCACAAACCAGTACTGCATTCACTTCAAGCATCGATGTAGGCAGCGGAGGAACGGCAACGACCACGCTCCCTGCTGGAACAACGGTATCACTTACACTTCCTGCTGGCCAATCTGGAACTGTGACAATCCAAACTACTACTGCTCCAACAACTGGATCTGGCGGATCAGCACTTGGCTTTGTAGGTGATGTGATAGACATAGTGCCACCAACTGGAGCATGTGCAACAGGATGTACATTCTCCTTTACGTTTACTTCGGCTCAAGTTACAGCTGCAGGGCTTACAGACTCATCCCAGGTTAAGATATTACACGACCACAACAATGACGGCGATTTTAAAGATGCAGGAGAAACACTAGCCACTACAATTACTACTACATCGCCTGATCACTTTATCGCAACAGCTACTGACTCTTTTACTTCTAAATTTGCCATTGGTGGAATAATACCAGCACTTGCAATCCTTGGACATGGTGGAACAAGTTATGTGCCCCCGTCTTTAGACCTTAGTGAACTAGCTTCTGTACAGGGAGCATTGCCCGAAAACATACGAAATGAAGTACTAAACCATGACCCATACAAACCGATTTCTCCATCATCTGAGAAATCGTTTGATTTTCCTCTCTTAATTGATGGAGGGGGATACGTTTTGGCCGGTCTAACAAATACAATTATGACACAAACAGAAAAAACTGGAACTCCCGCAGAGATAAAACTGAACATACTATCTTCAACAATACAACATGTTGCTTTGTACACCAACCTGCGTGGAGATGCAAGAGATATCGATAAGAGCGACACTTACATTATTTATGAAAAAGGGCAACAATTACAGATTGTTGATCCGCACGGATACTTTGCAGATACCAAATTTGATTTGTCAACAAGCGGAATCAAGAACACCATAATCTATAAAATCACATTTGCAAAACCAATGGAAAAATCCGATATTGATTTAAGAGTTTGGGATGATCGTATGTCGTCATCTGATAATAGGATTTTAGATGCTTGGCAAGTAGTACCTCAGACTTCGATTCCACCAAGTCAAACTGGACCAATTACAACTGCGCCAACTATACCTGCGCCAGTTACCACGCCAATACAAAATGTGGCACCTGTCTCAGAAAAACCATCTGATCTGATGCCTGCTATCAAAGATTGGGGAGGATATTCACCTCATCCAATTTCAGACTCTGAACTGTTAAATGATATGGGAATCAAAGCTGATCATATCCCATCTTGGTTTATGAAAACAACGAAATGGGTTGTAAATAGCGAAATGAGTGAGCAGGAGTTTGCTAATGCGATAAAGTACATGTATGAAAAAGGCATAATAAAATAAAAAATTAAATTAATTTTACAAAACACCCAGTGGAAATGTAATAACCATAGCAATACCAGAAACAGCGGTACTTGTAACTGGATAATCTGTTACTAGAACTTGATTAATCTTTCTTCATATGTATTCAATTATTACGATGCCAACTGAGCTCTAGGTTATACACGTATTTGGTGTTGTCTCCATATAGCCATTCTAGACTAGTATGATCTTTCCAGTCATTACCAAACTTTTTGATTACATTAAGGCAGTCTTCTCTTGTAATGTGATTGACACCAAAGCCAGTGACCATTATTGAATTATTGGCTTGATGTTCAAGACCAAAATCATGACCAAGTTCATGTCTTACTACACTACCAAAGACATTAATCGGAATGTCTTCATAATCAAACGGAATAGGTCTCCATTTTCCACTAGACTCTTTTACTAATTTATGTTTGTCTAGGAAATAATATGTCTCAGTATATACCCAGATGATTCCTTTTTTCTCTGTATTGTACTGTATTCCCATATTTTGCCAGAAAAGGTCTTCAGGATATTTCATTATATGAATTTCAGTTGTACATGTCTTAGGGTTAGCAGGGTTCGTCAGTACTGTCATATTCCAGTGGTGAAAATCTCCACTGGTGTTTCTTAGCTTGGCTTGCCAGTCATAGATAGCATTCATTGACTCGGAAATATAGTCATCTTGGTTTCCAAATATACAGAAAACAGGATATCCAGAATAAAGATGATCAAATAAAACAGGAGAGACTGTTTGTTCTGTAACAGAGATTAAATTTGTATAAGAATTGAGAGACATTGCAGCGGAGATAGATCCTACTGGTATTGAATTAGGTTCCGCAAGCGCGTAACTCCCATAAAAAAACTGAAATGGCAAACTTAGCAATATGCTGATTACCATTACTGTAATGCCATAGCGGAATTTTCCTGACACAAAAAGAAGCTTGTTTTATTTCTAAAAGGAATCAGGACGTCTTTTCATAATACTGACAAGGGTGAGAATCTAGTTAATCTTGATTTTTATTCAAAAGTGGGTCCAAGAATAAGACCATGATGGTAGCCGGATCCCATTGATGTAGCTGCTTCGTGGGACAAATTGTACGACAACGGTAACTGGGTCCTACAAGTCCCACACCTATCATAGTTAAATAATAATTTTAGCAACCAGATGCAGCTTGAAAGAGAAGATATCCATACGTGGTGCTCCAGACTTTATGGAATTCTTCAATTCGCTTGATAAGAAAAGTGAGAGATATAAGGAGATCAACGATGCATTGGACTTGCTAAAGAAAGATTACTCAAAAGGAGATAAAATTCAAAGAGATCGCTGGCCACGAAAATACATTAAAGAACATCAAATTCCCACACTCTTTCGTTACAAGCTAAGATCAGGATGGAGGCTGGTATACACAGTATACGGTACAAAACAGGAAAAAGTCTGCACTATTTTGGAAGCGTTTGACCACAAAGAATACGAAAAGAGGTTTGGCTACTAGCTTATCTTAGTATGGTTGATTTCTTGTGAAGTTTCTTTAGCTTTGGATTGTCTGCAAATATCCAGAGAATGGAACCTTTCTTGTCGTACATTATCTTGTTTGACTTTTCCAGATAAGCCAAGATGGTAGTAAAGGTCTTGTACTGTACCTGCTTTGGAAGTGCTCGCCATAATTTGTTTTTAGAACTAAACTCCTTATGTTTAGAAATTATGTCTTCTACCATCTTTATAGTATCAAGACGTGGCATATGTGAGGATACAGTTCTGGAACCTTGTTTTCCAGATCTCTTCAAGGCAACCTTTGTACTCATTTCCTACCTATAGATAGGAACTCTTCTTATATATACATATTTGTATAATACAAATTTGTACATAATGTATCTGAGGGTCTAAAATAATGCTGGATGGTGGGCAAATGGACAGTTTCTAATCAAGAGTTTGTATCAGGAATACAATATCTTATTACTCAGGGAATTGTGAAAGTGGGGGTTGAGTAATTGAATTTTTTATCTATCAATAATCTGGACATTTGTAGCTAATTCAAAACTTCCTTGCATGATACATCTACGGTACTAAAATAATTCAGTAATCGAATATCTTATCGTATTTGATATTATCTAAGGCATTCAAAATCAGACAAATTTTTTCCTTCCCAATGGAAGATATTGGCGTTGATTTTTGATTTAATGGTAATTCTAGTTAGAGAAAAAATATGGTCTTGTCAGCCTCTGTCATAGATTACCTACGAAGCCAAACAGATCGTCCACTCATTGAGAGAGCAATTATTGAAATTACTGAAGCTGCAAGCACAATGGCTGCCATGGGACCAAATTCAGGAATTGTTTTATTTGCTGCCGAAGCTTGTTGTTGAGTAGGAGCTATGGCCTCAGGGGGATTTCCTATCCTTATTGTAAGGACTTTTTCCATTTGAATATTCATTATCGTGGCACCTCCTTTTTCACCAAATTCAGTTGCATATATTGATGGATTTAGTTCGATATTTTGGGTAAAGTTTGAGGGAACGGTAACGGTAATATTTATGAATTCTAACTGTCCTGGGTTAAGAAGTACGGTTTTTGGAAATGAAAGAAATTCTGCTCCTTTTCCATCTGCTTTTAATTCTACGGTAGTAACATTATTCTTATTATCAGATAAAAGTCCCCATTGAACAGTTTTTGTTTCTCCTGGTTTGAGTTGAGCTACAATTTTTCCCGCTGCCTGTTGTAATCCGTAACTCGCGTTTGCCCCTGTTATGAGCAAAAGAATGCTAGCAAAGAGAAAAATGCCAACTAATTTCATGTACTACTTTCAATACAGGAGGTTATTATTGATTTCTTACATGAAGAATAGAATGTTTTAGTATCACTTTCTGTTTTACACGTTGATATGATGAAAAAGTTTCTAACAGGCAGTATTTTTACCTTGATTATTATAACTATGCTCACAATTACTGCATTTGCACAAGTTCAAAAGGTTCCAGTGGTGGTACTTTACAAGGTAAAGCCAACTGCGCAGGAGGAAAACGATGTGCAATCAAACGGAGGAGAGATTACAAAACACTACAACATTATAAACGGTTTTGCTGCCAACCTTCCACAAACTGAAATAGACAAGCTGAAACAAGATTCGTCAGTTATTAGTGTTGATCCAGATATCAAAGTTCATGCTCTTGATATTAGTGCTGACACACAGATAAGAGCTGATCAGGTTTGGGCAAAAGGGGATACTGGAACGGGGATACCTGTTGCAATCTTGGATACGGGAATAGATACTACCCATCCAGAATTTTCTGGAAGAATACTAAAATGCCACGAAGAATTTACAAATACAAATACTTGCACTGATGGAAATGGTCATGGCACACATACCGCTGGAATAGTTGGGGCAGCAGGCGTTAACCCGACTGCAAAGGGAGTAGCTCCATCAGCATCTCTCTATATTGATCAAGTCCTAGACTCTACAGGAAGCGGTACGATTTCTGGAGTAATTGCAGGAATAGATTGGGCAAGAACCAATGGAGCCAAAGTCATTAGTATGAGCCTTGGTACAAATCCGATTTCTACTTCGGAACCAAATTGTGATTCTGTCGATCCATCGGTGACAACAGCTGTCAATAATGCAGTGGCATCGGGAATCTCAGTTGTTGCTGCAGCAGGAAATGATGGTATTAATGGAGTAGGTCTTCCCGCTTGTATTAGTAGTACAATAGCAGTAGCTGCCGTAGACAGTACAAATAATATTGCTTCGTTTTCAAGTCGGGGAGGTCCAGTAAAAGACCATGGAATTGCGGCGCCAGGTGTAAACATATTTTCTTCAGTTCCAACAGGCAGTTGTTCTTTATGTGATCCAACCGGATATGCTATATTGAGTGGGACATCAATGGCCACACCTCATGTAGCTGGTACAATAGCACTTTTGTTGAAGGCAAATCCAACACTTACGCCAGCCACTATAAAGAGTACTCTCTTTAATACTGCCTGTACTAGTACTACGAGCCCCTCTTGTCCTACCGGAGCTGTACCAAACACGGCATATGGTTTTGGTAGAATTGATGCGCTTGCAGCTTATAATGCAGTAACTCCACCACCCACATGTGGACTGACATTGGGTCCACCACTAAATTATGGTTCCTTGGCGCCAGAGGCGTTTAGTGCCCTCGTACCTCTGTCAATAACCAACACTGGAGCTTCAACAGGCACACTTAGAATAAGCGGAACCGATTGGTTTGGTGGCAGTACGTCACACATTACGGTAGACAATACCCATTATGCATTTACACCACCAGCACCGCCAGGTTATACTTCCATGACCCCACTATTAGCAACACCATCACCAGGGTTCGCAATACCACCGGGAGTCAGTACTATGGCTTGGCAGCTAAAGGCACATCTGATCAATCTACCATTTAGTGGTACATTGACTCAAACAATGACCTTTTCATTGACTTGCTGACGTGACAAAAGGACATTACACACATTTTTGAAAATATTTTATTTCAGAATTATGATTTGCTAAAACAAGATCACCTTTAAATACTTCTACCAAATTCTTTAGTTTGTGTCTGGTATGAGAAAAATCGTTGTAATAACTGTACTAATAGCGAGTTTGTTTTTGATGCCCATGGGCATGTTAAAGGATTCAAATGCAGTAACACTTTCAGGTACTGTATTAATTTCAGGTACATGTGGACTGACATTAGGTGCAGCACCAGATTATGGTACCTTGGCGCCAGGGGGGACATCTTCTGAACCAGGAATAGGCCTGACAATAACCAACACTGGAACTGCAGTTGGTACACTTTCAGTAAGCGGAACCGATTGGGTTAGTGGCGGTATCTCACACATTGCGGTAGGCGGTACCCATTTTGCATTTACACCACCAGCAGCCCCAGTTTATGCTTCCAAGACTCCACTAACAACAACACCAACAGCAGTACCAGGAGTAATATGGGGGACCAATGCTACCGTTTGGCAGCTAAAGGCAACTCTGATTAACACACCATTTTCTGGTACATTGACTCAAACAATGACATTTTCAATGGCTTGCTGATGTTAGGAACATATGCAAGACCGCACTTGCAACAACTAAACAGCCAGTTGGGACAGTAACTACAACATCAAACCTTTCCACCTTCTGGCAGCTTCAAGTGAATTTGCTTTAACTCTACATTTTCAGGTTCTCTGACACAGACCATGACGTTTACTGCTACCTGTTAAAGGTGGAAAAATGACGACTCATGCTATTTTAACATCAATCTTAATTGTCCCTTGTTTGTTACTATGATGTGATCAACTTTTTTAATAATGCATTGAAAAGGAGACTTGTTATAACAATTGCCGTAAGTACCCTGATTCTATTTTCAAATAATTTAATTCAAGAATCTGCTTTTGCTCTTACTATTACGTCAACAGTAACCATTCCTGCACCAACGATAGGTCCTTCAATCATATCACTTACTGGTAGTAACCCTGCCGCAAATGGATATGTAACTGGTGCAATTATCACTGTACAATTTTCAGACCCAACAAACCAACCATTTAAAACGACAACAAACAATCATTTACTGACAGCAGATGTCAATAACTTGTTTTCATTTAGCGGTGTTTCTGGCAATACTATTGGAAATAGTTACACTGGAGCTTGGTCTGACCCATCTACGTTTGTTATAACAATACAAGATCCAGGTGCAGTAACTGGACCAACCCTGATTAATCATTTACAAATTCAAGTCAAGTCAACTGCAAATCTAATAAACTCAGCAGGAACTTCACTTGTTTCCACATCGCTTTCTCCAGTACTTTTTGGTGACTTTGGGTTCCCGCCTGCTCCGTTGATTACTGCTTTTGTGGCAGATGATCCTAACAACGGCGTAAATGTATTTCATGTGGGAGATACACTTACTATACGATTCTCAGCACCAACAAACCAACCTGGTGGAACCGTAGTACAGAGCAAGACAGCTGTAGATGGTCTATTTACATTCTCACAAATTCTTGGCACTAGCTTAACAGCATATACTGGTCAGTGGATTGATACATCAACATTTAGAATCACAATAAACGACATTACAGGAAATACTAATCCACAAATTGGTCTTACAACAGTATCGGTAAATCCAAGTGCACATCTAAAAAACTCTGCAGGAACATCACTTGTATCAACTTCTACATCACCAACACTTTCTGGTAGCTTTGGCACCTTCACAGTTAGCCAGCTTGTTCTAGGAGGAGGTACTGCAGTTGCCACTCTTCCATCTGGAATATCTGCACAAATAACGCTTCCACCTGCTTCTGCTGGAACTGTAACAATAACAAAGACCACTGCACCTACTACTGGTAGCAGTGGTTCTGCGCTTGGCTTTCTTGGAAACGTAGCAGACATCTCTCTACCGCCAGGAGCTTGTCAATCTAGATGTACTTTTTCATTTACATTTACAGATGATGATCTCAAAGCTGCAAACATTGCCAGTCCTTCTGGCGTTGTTATATTTCACGATCATAACAATGATGGAGATTTTAAAGAGTTAGATGAGTCACTTGTAACCACTGTTACTCCATCTACACCGCCAGGACCATATACTGCAACTGCCACCGATGACAGAACATCAAAGTTTGCCATTGGTGGAGTAATACCAGCACTTGCTATTCTTGGAGCATTTGGTGGGCATGGTGGAGGGGGTATTGGGGCTCCACCATCGTTTGTTTCCACATCGTTTCACATTTCATCAACTGAAGCAAACGGTGGTTTAGGAGGAATTCTTGCATCTGGTAAAAATCCAACAAATGTTGTAACTACAGGAACACCAGTTCAGCTTAAACTCGAACTTTCGCTAAGTAATGGTCCTAGCTCGATACAACATGTAGGATTGTATACAAATCTTAATGGACAAGACAGGGAAATTCAAAACAGCGACACGTCTGTCGTATATGAACCAGACAAGCCGTTAGAGATTTCTAATCCTGCAGGATTGTTATCATCTGCTAATGTAGTCACAGCACAGAATGGTAATTATCTTGATCTTGTATTTAACATGACCTTTGCGAAACCTATGAAAAAATCTGATGTCATTATTCGTGCATGGGATAAGGACCTAATAACATCTGATACTAAATTGCATGACGTACTGGAAATTAAACAAGCTCAAACTATATTGCCAACAACAACCATTCCTCAACCAGTTCAACCAAACTTGGAAAAAGCAAATCAAGTTCCCACTTTACAAATTCCAGTCTGGGTCAAAAATGATGCTGGATGGTGGTCACACGGTCAGATTGGTGATTCTGACTTTACTAAGGGAATACAGTTTCTAATTGAACAAGGAATAATGAAGATTCCACAAACCAAACCTGGTCATCTACAATCTTCCACCATACCTTACTGGGTCAAAAATAATGCAGGGTGGTGGACAAATGGATGGATTTCTGATCAAGAGTTTATATCAGGAATACAATATCTAATTACTGTTGGAATCATAAAAACAAGTAATTAATGGCTTTTTTAAACAAATTATTTTTTATTATCTTAACAAAATCTAAATTTTTTTATAAAAAATAGTTTTTATTTAAATTTAGTTATATATCGGTTCAGTTGTATATTACAAGTGGTTGGGGTGGTCAAATTCAGAGAAGATAAGCCACTTGGTGATGTAAGTCGGTACTAAAAACTAACCTAAATCTAATTCATGCCAACTTTTTCTTTGTAGACATTGTCGGCCTCTCAGATCCTACCATGTCAACAAAAACTCAGATAAAAAAAATTGAGACACTAAACAAGAGTATTGCAGAGTGTGATGTTTTCAAATCTACTCCAGAAGATTTGCTGCTCGTTCTGCCAACTGGAGACGGCATGGCATTAGGTTTTCTTCAAGGTCCAGAGCTTCCTTTACAGCTTGCCATTCAGCTTCAAAAGAAAGTTGCCGAGTACAACAAGGCAAAAATTCCTTCAGAAATTGTACAGATACGAATTGGTTTGCACAGTGGCAATGTTTTTGTTGTTAATGATATCCAAGGTAACAAAAACATCTGGGGGCCTGGATTAATTATTGCAAGACGAGTTATGGACTTTGGTGATGAACACCACATATTGTTAAGCAATACTTTGGCAGAAAGTCTCCACGAGTTAGCTGACGAATATCAACAGATAATCAAACCCGTGCATGACTTTACATTAAAACACGGCAAAACCATGCTAGTTTATTCTGCGTATGGGAAGGACTATGGAAATCCAGAGCATCCGTCAAAGGGTGCTGCTCAGAGAAGCAAGATGGGCGAGGAGATTCTCAAAAGAAGCAAGACTACACTTTATCCTTTTGTAGAAGTTGAAATGTCCATTAAAGATCCTAAAAAATCACTTGTTCACTATAAAAGAACTTACCAGGTTAAAAACATCTCAGATGAACCAATTTACAATGTTCTACACGGTATTGCAACAGATGTAGAAAAACACTCCATAAATGACCTAAATGTAAAAGTATATGACGAAAATAACAGGGATTTGAAGA
>Ga0209515_10002852_pt1 | contig 25594 bp, 21 predicted proteins | sample Subgroupgradi54m_FD_187454 | JGI IMG/M metagenome (GOLD analysis project Ga0209515, IMG submission 187454) | Subsurface groundwater microbial communities from S. Glens Falls, New York, USA - GMW60B uncontaminated upgradient, 5.4 m (SPAdes)... ... | reverse complement strand
CACGGCGGGCGGTGATGTGGTCATTGGTCCTTTCCAGCTTAAACGGCAGGATGGTTTGTCGTGCCATGGCTCTCCCCCCTCTGCGGGTGGAGTGGTTGCACCTCACTGGTGAGGATTGGTCCCTCATCGAACCCCGTCACCATAGAGGGGTTATGCATGTGTGAAGGGGGCCATGTCTATTTTGGGCCTCTTTTTCCTCTGTCGTTTAACATCTCAGTTCAGATATTGAAGCAAGGGCGAGATCAATGGTCAAACGAGACCGAGGTGTAACTCTAGAACCACGACAGTGGGTGACGATCGTCCGCCACGTGCCTAAGGGGAATGGACGGTCGGCGGGATATTGGAGAACATGACGGTGCCGGACGCCTCCGTCTTGTAGATGGCGGGGTGGGGCGCAGGGACCGGCGGCTGTTCGGCCGCGGACCGCGAAGCTGCCTTGATCATGCCGTTTGCAGAACGCTTCCGTTGCCCGCGTCGGTACAGGCTGAGGACTTTGGTCACGTAATCCCGAGTCTCCTGGTAGGGAGGCACCGCCTTGTACCGAAGGACTGCGTTCTCTCCGGCATTGTAAGCGGCTAACGCCAGCCTCAGGTCACCCTGGAACTGGTCCAGGAGCTGGCGGAGGTGCCGGACACCGGCTCCAATGTTCTCGTGAGGATCAAAGGCGTCTCCCACGGAGAGGCGCCGGATCGTAGCAGGCATGAGTTGCATCAACCCTTGCGCCCCCTTACGCGAGACGGCCTTGCGATTAAAGTTCGACTCAACCCGAATGACGGCCTCGATCAGCGCAGGATCGACGCCGTACTCGGTAGCGAATGCCTGGATCAATTCCGCCACAGCAGCGGGGGTAAGTCGGGTTGTGGGAAGCAACACCCCCGGCTGAAGCAACCTGGACTGCGGTGCTGTCGGCGCATTGGTAAAGTGAGCGATCCCATCCTCGCCGATTCGGTAGTAGATCTCCCCCAGCGCCGGCCTCGCCCACAGCAGGGCAAGACCCGCAAACAACATCGCGATCAGCCTTCTCTTCCCCACACGTCCTCCTGGTCCGTGGCCGGTCGTTAAGGTCTCTACTCTATAGCAAACCCGACCGCCGGATGCAAACACAATCGGCTCGTCCGGTCTCAGTAGCCGAAACCCGAGAGCAGCCGCTCAGTCAAGTAGAACAGCAGAACCCCAACGAACACCATGAGCGCCATGAGGATCCCCTTCTCACGGTTCACCTCCGGCATCAGGTCTGACGCCGCCACATAGATCATCACCCCTGCCGACAAGGCCAGCCGATACCCCAGCAGTCCTTTGAGGTAAGAGGCACATACTACAGGGAGCGGTTTATAGATGACACCCGCGAGCCTCCACCTGGCTCGGCGGAGGACATCGCATAAGAGGGGGAGTGTAATCTATAAGGCGCTCCCATTAGTATAGAGACCTTCAGGCCCGAGCGATCGGTTGTTAGTCCTGTCTGCGTGCGGAGATGCACAGGCAGGTTGGGAACGCAGAGTAAAAGCTGAAGGCTGATCGCTGAACGCCTCTTCTGTGGGGGGTTAGCTCAGTTGGGAGAGCGCGGCGTTCGCAACGCCGAGGTCGGGGGTTCGAATCTCCTACCCTCCACCATGCCTTCATGCCTGAACTTCAGGATCGCCACAAAAAATTAAATTTTGACACTTTGCTTTTATCAATATAATATTATATGGACTCAAGTCCGAGCAGGTCCAAGGCGTTGAGTCAATCGCCCTGCAGCCTCTTGAATCCACTGGGGGTTCATTCCCCGCGGCGTGCCGCGAGTTCGTCATACCGGCGGAAGCCGGTATCCAGAGGGCCCGACTGGATTCCCCCGTATCAAGTACGGGGCAGGCTTGTCAAGCACGGAATGACGGGCGACGGGCCAGGACAGAAGACGATACCCCGCAGCTTGCTGCGGGGTAGTTCATTGTACCACCACGAGCCCGTGGCGTGAAGAGCGGAGCTTTGTTCATTATTAAACCTAATCCAAGAAAAAACCATGCAGCCAGACAGCAATAGAGCTACAGATCTTAGAATGAGACTGGGCGAACGGCTGGTAAAGGCCGGCCTGCTCCGAAATGACCAGTTGGAATCAGCCCTGGCGGAGCAAAGAAGGACAAGCCGCCTACTTGGCGAACTCCTCCTGGAATTGGGCTTCGTGTCGGATGAAACCCTGGCCCGGTTCCTGGCAGAGGGCTTCGGGATGGAGTACACTGATCTCAACAGGGTCTCGATTCAGCCAGAAGCCCTTGGGATGGTTCCACCCTCCTTTGCTCGGACGCATCGCCTGGTCCCTTTACATGTATCCGGGGGCTCCCTTGCCGTTGCCATGGCCAATCCTGTTGATGTCCATGCCATTGATGCTCTCCGAAAATTAACCGGCCTTCGACTGGAAATCTTGGTCGCTCCAGAATCCGCTGTCGTGAAGGTCCTCGATGCAAGGTATCAGGGGCAGAAGGGGCAAAAGGTTGAAGGTACCAAGATTGAGGAATTGGTCGAGAGGAGCGTTAAGGACTTGCAGAAGAAGCCGGGAAAGGAGATCACCTCGGTAGCCGACGTTCCTGTAGTTCGCTTAGTAAATCAGATTATCCAGGAGGCTATCCAGAAAGAGGCCACTGATATTCACTTTGAGCCGGACCCTACCACCCTCCGGGTGCGCTACCGGATTGACGGTATCTTGAACCAGGGACCTGTGGTCCCAAAAAACCTCATCCCTCCCCTGTTTTCTCGAATGAAAATAATGGCTGGACTTAATATTGCGGAGACCCGCCTTCCTCAGGATGGGCGGTTTGCCATCTTCGCCGAGGGGAGGGAAATAGACATCCGGGTCTCGACCTTCCCTATTATTTACGGTGAGAACGTGGTCCTGAGGCTCCTGGACCCGGCCAGGCTACCCCCTGGGCTTGGTAAGCTGGGCCTTCTCCCGGATACGCTGGCTATATACAAGGAGCTCATAAAAAAGCCCCATGGCATGATCTTGCTTACTGGTCCGACCGGTGCGGGGAAGACCACCACCCTGTATTCTGCCCTTTCCCATATCAATTTAGAGGAGAAGAATATCATTACGATAGAGGACCCCATTGAATACGAGACCCCCAGTATCCGCCAGACTCAGGTCAACCCAAAGGCCGGTATCACCTTTGCGTCCGGCCTTAGAGCAATCTTCCGTCAGGACCCCGATGTCATCCTGGTAGGGGAGATAAGAGACCAGGAGACAATGGAAATGGCCATGCGGGCCGCCCTGACCGGGCATCTCGTCCTATCAACCTTACATACCAATGATGCCCCAAACACCATCATTCGCCTCTTGGACATGGGGGCCGAGCCCTTTACTCTTTCCTCCTGCCTCTTGGCTGTCATTGCCCAGCGGCTGGTGCGGGTCATATGCAAGAGCTGCAAGGAGAGTGTGGAGCCAAGCACCGATTCCCTCAGGTCAGCCGGCCTGACCGGCAAGGAAGGGACCCACTTCTTTAAGGGAAAGGGCTGCGCTACGTGCAATTACACCGGTTATAAAGGGCGAACAGGTATCTTTGAGGTCTTTGTTCTCACTCCCAACATTCAAGCGCTCATCCTCAAGCGGGCAGACGGGATTGAGCTCAAGGCGGCCGCCCAATCTGCCGGCATGCGGACGATGTTCGAGGACGGGCTGAAAAAGGTGGACATAGGGATAACGAGCCTGGAAGAAGTCATGAAGCAGGCCGTAATGTAGGGCGATGCTGCACTTCTCCTACAAAGCGAAAGACGATTTCGGGCGAACGGTGAAGGGAGTGCTGGCGTCCGAGGACGAGAGCTCCCTGGCCTTTACCCTCAAGGAGAAGGGCCACTACCTCATCTCGGCCAAGGAAGTCAATCCAACAAAGCCAAAGCCATTCTCTTCCTTCAACATGTTTAACAGATTTAACAGAATTAGCAGAAAGGAACTTATCGCCATCACCCACCACCTTGCAATCCTCTTCACATACGGCCTGCCAACTCACCAAGGGCTTCAGGACCTGGCCCAGCAAACAGAGCGGCGGAGGTTGAAGAGGCTCCTGGAAGACATCTGCAGGGACATCGAGCAAGGGGCCATCCTTTCCGAGGCGCTGGAAAGTCACCCCGAGACATTCTCTAAAGTCTATATTGCGGCCATTAAGGCCGGGGAGACGACAGGGAAGCTGGACCTGGTGTTGAGGCGCTTGGTGACCTTTCTGGAATGGCACGAGGACCTGGCCAATCAACTCAAAGAAGCCACGACGTACCCCTTTATCGTTCTTACCTTTGCCTCCGCCCTTGCCGTTTATCTCCTAACCTATGTCATCCCCCGCTTTGTCGCTATCCTTGTGCAGTCCAATATTCCCTTACCTCTTATGACCAGGATCGCCCTCGATGTCGGCAGTTTCGTCAAAAGCGGATGGATCATCTTCGGGATCCTTGGGGTTTCTACGGCCATTGGCATGGGAATCAGAACGCCTCATGGAAGGCGCATGTTCGACCAGGTCAAATTGAACCTTCCCATCTTCGGCCCTGTAATCCGCAAGGTCGTCTTATCCCGCTTTGCCCATTATTTTGCTCTCCTCAATAGGGCAGGGGTGGACCTTATTACCTCCCTGACCATCGTGGAGGTGGTCACCGGCAACATCATGTTAGAAGAGGCCATCCGGTCTATCAGGTTCCAGGTTCAAATGGGCGAGCCGATTGCAAAGGCCTTGGTATCCACCGGGCAGTTTCCTCCTATAGTAACCCGCCTCATCTTTATCGGGGAATCCACCGGCGACTTGGATGAAACCCTGGACAAGATCTGCCAGTACTTCGATCGCGAGGTGCCTACGGCTGTCAAGAGGGCCATTGCCGTCTTTCAGCCTCTCCTCATCGCCTTTCTGGCCGTGATTATTCTCTGGCTTGCCATGGCGGCCTACCTTCCATTGTGGGAGATGATTAGAGGCATAAAGGGGGTACGCGCATTATGATCATCCGGCTCAGAAAGAAAGAGCGAGTAGGGGGAAGAGGCAGCCCGGTCTCTTTCGCAAAGGGGTTCACTCTTATAGAGGTTGTCCTCGCTATAGCGATCATCGCGATCCTGGCAGCCATGATTGTGCCGTTGGGATTTCAGGTCCTGAGCTCCCAGAGGGAGATCTCCACTCAGGAGAAGCTCCAGCACATCAAAACGGCCGTCCTCGGAGACGCGAATCTCACCTCAAACGGGCTTAGGGTAAGCTTCGGCTACCTTGGGGATATGGGGTCTATGCCACAGAACCTGGACAGCCTGGTCTTGAAGGGGACCCAGCCGAGCTTTTCGTCAAATAGCGCCGTTGGCGTGGGCGCCGGATGGAATGGACCCTATCTTTCAGGCGGGTTCGCACCGGACGCCCACAGGATAGACGAATTCAATACCTCTTTAGATTATCTGATCAATGAATATACCAGCTCCAATGGGCAAGTTGTGGTTGCCAGGGTTCGGAGCGCCGGACGGGACCGGACCTTAGAGACGGCTGACGACTACGCTCTTGAGATATTTAAAACCGAAACCTTATCGACGGTGACGGGCTATGTGAAAAATGCAGGAGGGCAGCCGCTTCAGAACGTCTCAGCCACCGTCAACTATCCAAAGGACGGTCTGCTGAGCAACACAACCGTCTCAACGGATAAAAATGGGTTTTACCAGTTCGACAATATCCCCTACGGCATCAGGAGCCTGACGATACAACCCGGGCTTGTCTTGGCCAATGGTAGCCCTATAACGGACGATGAAGGGGAGATGGTAAAATTCAGTGTCACCAATTTCTCACCCAATGATATATCCATTACGTCCTTAAAGGCCGAGTATACCTCCTCCCCTCTTGCCTACTATGAAAAGGTGAAGTTCGGCGGCGTAAAGGTCTTTGAAACCAATCCCCCAACCGTGTGCCGGGTAGGGAGCGGGTCAGTTGCCACCTTCGCCCCACTCGTCGTCAAGGGCTCTGCGGTGACGCCCCAGCTCCCCATCACCGTCCATGTGGCATCGGCTACCACGAAGGTAGCCGATATCATTATCGACAAACACCCTGGTGAGACCACGAAGGTGGAGCTCAGGTGTTTCCGGAATAGTTCATGCCAGGGCGGCGGTCAAAAAAGAGATATGGTCGGGGTCCCCTTTACCATGACCTTCAGCGATGGCTCCGTCGTCTCCTTTACCCCCATAAGAGGGAAAGAGATCGACGATGAATGTCCGGGGGGATAGTTCAAAGGGAAAGCGATTGACGATGTCGATGAGTAGTTGGAAGGAGGCCATGTTCGGGCCAAAACGGGTCATAGGGATTGAGCGGCACCCCTCCGGGATGAGGTTCGTAGAGCTGGATCAGGATTCGGTCCCTCCCAGGGTTCTGGATTTTGGGATTTTAAACCTCCCCCAGGAGCCTACAATGGAGGCCATGCGCATTTCGGGGAGATGGGGGCGGAAAAGGTTGATGGCGAATGCTGCCATCACGGGTCCGGCAACAGAGCACGAAACACTCTCCCTCCCCCCTATGTCAAAAAAGGAGTTGCGGACTGTCGTTGGACGGGAAATCAAGAAGACGGCAGGATGGGTTTCCGCGTACCAGGTCATAAGTGTCGTTGAGGAAGGGGAACGCAAAAAGCTCCAGGTGCTGATAGGCTCTGCCTTAGAAACCGAGCTCAAAGGATTGCGGCGTGACGTGGAGAAGGTGGGCCTCGTTCCCCGGCTTGTGACGACTCCACCAATCGCATTAAAAGAGGCCCTCTCACTTGCCGAAGGGTTCAAATGCGTCGCCCTTATCCACTTCGGTGCTCAGGGATGGAGCGTCGTCATCGCGCGTGGGGACGGTTTCTTCTGCAGGGCCAACCATCAGGAGCCGGATTTGCAGCCGGATCTGGTAGTCCGGGAAATTGAAAGGACACTCATTCATTACAGACAGAGCAATCGTGGCCAGTCGATAGAACGAATCTTTCTGAGCGGAGAACCGCAACATGTCGCTATGATGGGTGCGCAGTTGGAGGGGAGGCTTCCAGTCCAGGCAGAACTATTCCGGCCTTCAAAGTCTTTGGACATTACCCCATTAGGGGAAAGGACGGCCGAGTTCAGAGAGGCCCTTCCCTCCCTGGCACTCGTCCTCGGTCTAGCCTTAATTAGACCCGGCAGAGACACACTGAGCCTCCTCCCGTCAGAGGTGAAGGCACAGAAACGGGAGAGCAGGAAACAGCTTGTAAAAAGATCCACGGTTGCTGCGCTCGTGTCCTTGCTATTCCTCGGCCACCTAGTTTTTGCCTACCGGATAAGCGCCACTCAACGATTGCTCAAAGACAGGCAGGAAACCTTCCAACGATTGCAGCCCCTTGTGCAGGAAGTATCCGAGGTGAATAAGGCAAGAGAGCTCTATCAGACGGTCTCGCCTTTCCTGGATGACGCCTCCCGAAGGGGTCCTACCTGGTTGCCGCTCTTTCAGGAACTGAGCCTGGCCGTTCCTAACGAAGTAGTCCTTCAAAGCCTAAAAATAACGGCCACCAAGGATGGCTGGCAACTCGTGTGTCAGGGGGTGGCTTCAGGCGCAGATTCATCAATCGCTATGGCGGCATTCAACCGTTTCTATGCCCGCCTCAATGAATCATCCACATTTATCCGCCTCAGCTCCGAGCTGAAGCTCAGACATGTCACTGGAGGCTCCACCTCCCTGACCACAGTGCTTCCACAGGCTGCTTCCACTCCTGCCCCCCCAGGTTTTGAAGCGACGTTCGAGGTCAAGGGCGAACTAAGGGGAAGGCTCAATAATAAGAAGATCGCCCTGACGGGTGGAGGCGGCGGCGTGGGGGTCCTGTAATGTCGAACAGTTCAAGATGGCGATCCATTTTCACTGGAGCGCGCTCGATCGTGACCCGTCTGAAGACCGGAAGAGCCACTCCTTCTGTAGGGGCCTTCATTGGACGCCTCAAGGTGAAGCCCTCCGCTGGTGGGATTGTTTTGCTTGCAATGATAGGGATAGTTGTAGTATCTGGAAGCTTGTATGGTCGGATTCAGAGGTTAAGCGACCTGGGGAGGGAATTAGCCAAAGTGGAGCGGGATCTGGCCAAGGCTCAAGAGCAAACCGTAGATTATCTCCCCCCGAGCGAAGCAGAGCGAAGTGCGTGGTCCGTAGCGGAAGCCAGGTTTAGGGAACGATTTCCGCCGGACCGGAACGTACCCCAGTTCGCCTCTGATCTGGCAAATGTGGCCAGCTCCTTCTCTGTCCAGTTCGACCTTTCGCCTGTTCACGAGCAAACTCAACCCCCCTTTGTCATGCCGGAAATCAAAGTAAAGTTAACTCCATATCGGGTAAAGCTCACCTTCGCCGATAGTTACCGAGACCTGGCAGGTTTTCTGGATGCATTGTATAATATCCCACGCGTCTGGGGGGTGGAATCCCTTGAAGTCAGGCGGGGTTATCCCTTCCTTTCAGGTGATGTCACCCTTTTGCTCTATTACTCGGAGGCACAAGGAGATGGTTAGGAAGCTCGTCCTGATGTGCCTCTTTGTCTTCCTTCTGCTGGCGGCCTTTTACATCTGGCGCCCGAAGTGGTCAGTGCGATCTCAGGTAACCCCTGCGCCACCTCCTTCGGCACAGAAAGCAATGGCCCCCTTACCACCAGCCCAGGTCCCCTCCGAGCCGGAAAAGCATTCGGAATTGTTGGCCTGGGGCCGGAATCCCTTTTTGACTCCGGAAGAAGAGGGTAAAGAACTAGCCCCCAAGGGCGCAACGACCGCGTCCCTAATGCCTAGCAACCCGAATATAGTGAGTGCTATAATTCTCCAGGGGTCCAGGAAGGTAGCAACAGTCAATAATCAGATTGTTATGGTCGGAGACTTACTGGGCGAGGAAAAGGTTTTAGATATTAAAGTTGATCGAGTTGTGCTGGAAAGGAATGGGAAACGGCGAGAAATCCTCTTGCGCCAGAGCCAAATTTCCATAACAGTCCATCCCCCTAAAAGAGGTGGATGGTAGAAATGAACAAAGGACCAGAGAGCATACGCAATTGAAGGGAAAAGGGGAAATGGTGAAACGGATTTTGTTGGGGCTCTTAGTCGCCCTGACCTCCTTCTTGGCGGTTGCCTGCGCGACAGCCCCGGTTGCCGAGCAAGAGAAGAAAACGCGCTTAACCATGCCTGCGGAGAAGCCTGCCCAACCAAAGACGGAGTTCTCAAACAAGGGGATGAAAGGACTCAAGGATATCCCCCTCTTCCAGATCGACGAGGACAAAAAGATTGAATCGAAGTATACATTTACCCTCAGGGATGCAGATATCAGAGAAGTCCTGTTGGCCATTTCCCAGCGGACCAAACTGAACATGATTGTCGATCTGGATGTTGAAGGCAAGGTAACCGTCGACATCAAGGAGGTGACCCTTACGCGGGCCCTCACTGCCCTCCTTACCCCTCTTGGTCTGGTCTTCGAAACTGATGATGGATTCATCAGGGTTTCCAAGCCCAGACTTGAAACCAGGCTTTTCTTTCTCAATTATGTCTCCACAACTCGAAGCGGGACCCGGACAACTTCTACCACGACTACTACAGGTGGTGGCGGGATAGGGGGTGGTGGGAGTGTAGGGGGTGGTGGGAGTGTAGGGGGTGTCATTGGTGGGACCACTAGTACGGTGACCGGCACCGACTCCGCCGACATCTTCACTGAGATCGAGAAGGGCATCAAAACCCTCATGTCGGATAAGGGCAAGATGACCATCAATAAGCAGGCCAGCTCCATTGTGGCTACCGATTTCCCTGCCAACCTAAGAAAGATTGCCGAGCTCCTGGAGGTTGTGGAAGGCTCGATCCAGCGTCAGGTCCTCATCCAGGCTAATATTATGGAGGTTATCCTCTCCGATGACTATCTGATGGGAATCGACTGGAGCATTGTTCCGGGCCCTGGATTCGCCATCAAAGGAATGCTTCCAGGCGGTGCGGCAGCAATGCAGGCCCTCAGCGCTGGGACCACCGCCTTCCGGTTGGGCTTCTTTGCCGACCCGGTCAACATACTGGCCGATGCCTTATCCCGCCAGGGCCAGGTCAATGTCCTCTCTACGCCCAAGATCTCGACCCTGAACAACCAAAAGGCTGTCATCCGCGTGGGGACTAACGAGATCTTTTTCCAGGAGACCCTCACTCTGCCTACGCCCACAGCTCCTGCTATCCGCACCTTTTCCCCCCAGTCTATTACTGTAGGGATTGTCCTCGATGTGACCCCACAAATTGGGCCGGATGGGACAATCATCATGAACATTCATCCCAGCATATCCGAGAAAACAGGGGACGCAAGGGCACCCGACGGCACCACCATACCCATCGTCGCCGTTCGAGAAACTGACACGGTCGTGAAGGTGCGGGAGGGCGAGACCATTATTATCGGGGGGCTGATGTCAGAAAGAAAGAATATGGATCGGACCTCTATCCCCATCCTGGGCGCGATCCCCTGGATTGGGGCCATCTTCGGCAGGAGCATTGATGAGACTCGAAAAAGCGAGCTGGTCATTACTCTCACCCCCTTTGTGCAGGCAGGCAAAGCGGTTGGTGAGCTTTCTCAGGCGGAGCGCGCCAAGCTCCTTGGGACGAGCTATCTCCCAAAAATAAACAGTAAATAGACCACCTTTCTCACTGATAGAAGGCAAGTTTAAAAAAATGTATGATACCTTCTATGGACTGAAGGAAAGACCCTTCACGCTGACCCCTGACCCTAAGTACCTCTTTTTGAGCGAGACCCATCAAGAGGCGCTGAATCTCCTCCTTTACGGGATAAACCAGAGGGAGGGATTCATGGTCATTACCGGTGGAATAGGGACCGGCAAGACCACTCTTGGCCGGACCTTGTTGGATAGATTGGGTCCGACGGCTACCAGCGCCCTCATCTTCAATCCCATCTTATCAGAGGTCGAGCTTCTCAAAGCCATCCTCCAGGACTTCGGTGTAGCCCCGGAAAGTGACTCAAAAAAGGTCCTGGTTGACCAGTTAAACACCTTTTTACTCCAGCAGCTCTCCTTGAAGAAAAATGTCATCCTGATCCTGGATGAATCCCAGAACCTTTCCCCTTCTGTCCTTGAACAGATTCGGCTCCTTTCCAACCTGGAGACAGACAAGGAAAAGCTCCTCCAGATCATTCTAGTAGGCCAGGAGGAGTTGAATCAGAAGCTTAGCGACCACTCCCTCAGGCAACTAGACCAGCGGGTTTCCGTTCGTTATCACCTCCGTGCTTTGACAAAGGACGAGACGGCAAAGTATATAGAGCACAGGCTGAGGATTGCCGGCTGCCCATGGACGATTGACTTCTCGAAGGGAGCCATAGAGCAAATCTACACGTACTCCGGAGGAACTCCACGGTTGATCAATATGGTCTGCGATAGGACCCTTCTTGCAGGGTACCTGGAACAGACCAACCACATAACCCGTGCCCTTGTCCAGCGCGGGATCGAAAGCCTCTCCGAAGCCGAGGCAAAGCCACAGAAGAGACCTTACCTTCGCCCACTGGGTCTGGCAGCCTCCGTGGCCTGCTTACTCCTTATTGGGGCCTCCCTCCTCCTGCACCAACTTGGTTCAGGGGTCCCTGCGCTCCTCAGGCCCTGGTTAGGTTCTGAGGCGCCCGGGTCGGCCGGGAAGCCATCCAATCCGAAGGTGGATGCGACGTCTGGAGCCGGCGTTGCTCCCGAAGATCGAGCGATCAAAGGTGAGGGCGTGGGTACGACGTCTGAAGTAACACCTGGAGCCGGCGTTGCTCCCCCATCAAGGGCCGATGCCGGTCAAAAAGAGTCCCTCTATTCGGTATCGATGGGTTTCTACCAGAATCGAGGGACTGCGCAAAAGAGACTCCAGGAGCTCAAGAAAAAGGGGGTTCAAGGTCTCATCTATTCCGGGGCAAATCCAGGAAAGACGTTGCGTCACTGGGTCTTGGTAGGCAGGTTTTCAAACCAGAAGGCCGCTGAAGAGTTGGCAGCCAGGTTAAAAGAACGGGCGGGTTTCTCTCCGGCCGAGGTCCTGGTCATCCCCTCGACGGTTGGACCCGCTGATGAGGCCAAACAGTGAGCTTGATCCTCGATGCGCTTCGAAAGGCCAGGGAAGGTAGAGAACCCGCATCCCCTGACCCTTACTTGATTGTAGGGAGGAAGAAGTTCTCCCGTCAGCGGGTTATGACAAAAAAATCCGCGCTGGCCATCCTGGGGGGTAGCGCTCTCCTGGGCATTGTGGCTTGGTTCCTGCTCGCTCCCAAGGCGCCCCAAGACCGCTCTACCATTGCCGCATCAAGAGAAGCTACAAAGCAGGTTCAGGCAGTGCCGCCTCAGACATCGGAAACCCGACTGGCAGAGCAGGCACAGTCGGCGCAGCCTCAGGTAAGCAAAACCCAGGCGCTCCCGCCACCGGAACCCCGATCCATTGAAGCTACCACGCCCCTTGAGCCCCGACCTCCTCAAGCCACTACTACAGAACAACCTGAGGCTGTTGACACTCCACACATAAAAACATCGAAACCTATCCCCATTCCGGGGAAAGCGGTAGTTCTCGCTCCAGGGCCAAAGGGAAAGAAGGTGAATATCCCCAAGACCAACGAGCTCCGCACGGCCGCCAGAACGGATTCTGAGACCATCGATGAGCAGTCCGCCGCGCTTGGCGAAGAGGCTTCAACCCATAAAACCCCCTCTAAACGGATATCAATCTCTGAATTACAAGGGAGAAAACAGGTAGAGCAAGAGCGATTTCATTTCCAGCTCGCTATTTCATCCCATAAAAACAAACAATTCCAGAAGGCTCTTCAGGAGTATCAAAAGGTCTTGAAGCTTAACCCTTCCAATAACCAGGCCCACAATAACCTGGGATTGGTCTATAAGGATATGGGGGATCTTGACCGAGCAGCTACAGAGTATATGCAGCTTATTGCCATCGAGCCCAATAATGCCAAGGCCTACCATAACTTAGGCACCATCTATTACCTCCAGGGAAGGTTCTCGGAAGCGGTGCAGGAGTTCAGAAAAGCCTTGGCTATAGATGGGAGCAAGGTTGAGAGCTATGTCAACCTTGCTTTGGCTTATAAAAAACAAGGTCGGACAGGAGAGGCGGTGCAGGTGTTCCAACATCTGCTTTCCATCGACACCCAGCTGGCGGAAGCGCATTACAATATGGCCCTCTTGATGGAAGAGATGGGAGACGTTTCCAATGCGCTCCTGCACTTTCAGAAATTCGTAGATCTATCTGAAGGTAAGCAATCGAATTTAGTGGAAGAGGTCCGCAGGCACATAGAAAAACTCACTTCTAAGAAAGAGCGGCAGGTCGTGTTAAAATAATATGTTATCATGAGTCGTTTGCGCACCCCCACTCCCCTCTCACCTGCCTTGCGCTTAGCGCTCCTGACCATAAATACGATGACGTATTCAGTGGCATTACCGTTCTACTGAGCCTGTCGAAGTGCGAACGTTCATGGTTCGACAGGCTCACCACGAACGAGAGGACTCACGTCATCGTAATACTGAAAGGCAGTGCTTAGGAAGCAATGAGCCTCTGGCAAGCAATCCTATTCTTCGCGCTGGGCGCCCTCGTAGGACGCGCCCTCAATGCCTGGTCTTATCGCCTTCGGCCTAAGGCCATGCTGAATGCAGCCTTGTCGCTTGCATGTCCTCTCTGCCTGAACCTTTCAAAGGTTTTCGGCTCTTTCCCTGTCCTTGGTTTTCTGCTCCTCAAAGGCCGGTGCCGGCAATGCGGGCAAAGGTTGCCATGGCGGGGTCCCATCGTCGAAATATCAGCAGGACTCCTTTTCGCCTCCCTTGCAGTCAGCTCCAGCTTTAACCTGAGAACCGCCGTGCTCCTCATATTCCTTTCGGCAATAATAGGAGCAAGCCTTACGGACATTGACCGGAGAATCATCCCGGATAGCATTACCCTGGGGGGAACTCTCTTCGGATTGGCTGCAAGCGCACTCATAAAAGACCCTCCTTTTCTCTATGCAGCGCTTGGCGTTGTCACGGGGGGTGGACTCATCTTGCTCATGGCTCTTATAGGCCGTGTCATCAAGGGTCGAGAGACGATAGGGGGAGGCGACATCAAGCTTGCAGCCATGCTGGGCGCATTCCTGGGCTGGAGGCAAACGGTGGTGGCAATAGTGCTGAGCCTTTTTGCGGGCTCCGTGCTTGCTATCACCTTAATTGGTTGTAAGCGGAAGTCCTGGGGTGAGCCTCTTCCCTATGGGCCTTTTCTTGCTTTAGGCGGGGTTGCTGCCCTCTTCTGGGGCAATAATCTATTCGACTGGTATCTGTACTTTTTCCGCAAGTAGCCAGGCGACGCGTTGCCTGGGTCAAAGATGAAGAATGGAACACCGTTAGAACAACAAACTATGGATTGGAAGAGTTTGTTACAAACGAGCATCCTCTCCTTTTTTGAAAAAGAGAACCATTCCCTTTTGAAGGCGAGGGTGAGGTTCAGGATAACTTACGCCATTCCATTGGTCCTGCTCTCCTTTACATTGGCTTCCGGCTTTATGGTCTTTTATCTCTTGACCCCATTTGCCGCTTTCAACGCACCAAGGCATTTCCTAGGCATTCAATCTAAGGTGTTCCTTTTGGTATTGGCCATGGGCCTGACGGCCATGTTCTCCGGTATCCTCCTCGCCCTTGAAATCATCAGGCCCATGAAGGCCATGATAACCACCATGAACGCCCTTGACGCAGCTCGTGATCCCCAAGAGAAGCTCGCTGAGGCCGAAAGTGAGGTCCATGTATTAACTCAAACCTTCCACAGGTTCCTTAGTTCCCTGAACAGATATATAACAGACACTGCAATCCTGGAGAATATCCCTCAAGGGGTTATCACCCTCGATAGAGAGGGTAGGGTTGCCTCGATAAACCGGATTGCTGCTGATATCTTAAGGGTAGATCACCAAGCTGTAATCAAGACCCATTACAAATCCCTTATCCCCTCTTCCCTTGAAAACATTTCCTGCCTTCGCGCCTTTGAAGACGCCCTTCAAGGTCGGCACGATGGCCGTTTTAACCAGTTCTGGATTGAAACCAATGACCGGAGGAGGACCTTAATCGAGTTGAAGTGTGATCCATTACAAGGTGATTCCACTGCCGGGGTCACTGTCCTCTTAATCAAAAACCTCTCTCAGATCGGGAGTGTTCGAGAGCAACTGGAGCGCATCGGCCAATTGACCTTTCTGGGCACGCTGACCGCAGAGCTAGCCCACGAGATCAGAAACCCTCTGGGTTACCTCTATGGCCTTATGGAGATTATGGACAACGAGCTTCCACAAGGCGACCCGAAACGAGAGCATATCAAAATCATCACTAATGGGATCGAGAGGTTAAACCGGGTTATCGAGGATCTCCTCGAGTGTCCACAAGCTGCTTCGACAGCCCTGCAACCCATCGATGTCTCTCGATTGCTCAGGGACGCAGTCATTGAGCTTAGGGATCTCTTTGCCAAAAAAAGGGTGGAATTGATCGAAGCATATCGGGAAACCCTGCCCAAACCTACCGGCTCCGCCAGAGGACTCTCGAGGGTCTTCCTGAACCTGCTACGCAACGCCTGTGAGGCGACCCCTCCAGGGGGCAAGGTCAGCATCTCTACAAGACTCGAGAGATCGGAGGACAATCTGGGGGCCATTATTGTCGCAATCGCAAACGAAGGCCCACCAATTTCCCTTGAAGAGCGTGACAGGATCTTTACTCCCTTCTTCACCACCAAGAAAAAGGGGACAGGCCTTGGGCTGGCTATAGCCCGGTCCATCGTTTACTCCCACGGAGGCAACATTAGCCTTAAAAGCGAATCCGAGAAGGGCACGACCTTTGAAGTGAGCCTGCCGGTTCGAACGTAATCCAGTCAAAGGAGCTTCGAGATGGCCGACCGCATCCTGATTGTGGAAGATGAAGAGGAGATGCGACTCATCCTGAACAAGGCTCTCACGATCCAAGGGTTTCAAGTGGAAGAGGCAGGAGATGGAGAGACCGCCTTGAAGAGGCTCCAACAAGCCTCCTTCGATGTGGTCGTTCTCGACGTGAGGCTACCGGGCATGGACGGCCTCGATGTCCTGCAACAGATAAAGATCCTTGATCCTGACCTGGTGGTCATCATTATGACCGCCTTTGGCTCAAAGGAACTGGCCCTACAAGCTATGAAGAGCGGGGCGTACGATTACTTTACCAAGCCCTTTAAGCTGGAAGAGATGGGGGTCGTCCTGAGACGAGCCCTGGAGAAAAGGCAGCTCCAGCGCGAGTTGCAGGCTCTCCGGGAGCGAGTCAGGCAGGAGTACACCGTCTCCAATATGATCGGCCAGAGCCCCGGGATGGGCGAGGTCTTCCGATTGATCCATAAACTGGCCCCGACCGATGCCACCGTGTTTATTACCGGGGAAAGTGGAACGGGAAAGGAGTTGGTGGCTGAAGCCATTCACATGCAAAGCCCTCGGCGAGAGAGGCCTTTTATACCGTTGAACTGCGCAGCCGTTCCCGAGGGACTGCTTGAAAGCGAGCTCTTCGGCCATGAAAAGGGGGCGTTCACCGGGGCTGTCGCAAGGAAGCCGGGGAAATTCGAGCTTGCCGACGAAGGGACCTTATTCCTGGATGAGATTGGAGACATGACTTTTCACCTCCAGGCCAAAATCCTGAGGATCCTGGAGAAGAAGAATTTCGAGCGGGTTGGCGGAACGAACACTGTGCGGGTGAATGTCAGGATAATCGCTGCAACCCATAGGAACCTTCAGCAGTTGGTAGAACAGGGGAAATTCAGGGAAGACCTCTACTACCGCCTGAATGTGGTCTCTATTAGTCTGCCCCCCCTCCGCGAGCGATACGAGGATATCCCTTTACTGGTGGACCATCTCATAAGCGACGTAAATCGGCGGCTACATCTCCACATTAAAGGGGTGTCCCAATCAACTCTGGACCTCTTTTTAAATTACCCTTGGCCAGGCAATGTCCGAGAGCTCAGAAACTGCATCGAGCGGGCAGCGATTCTATCGGAAGGGGAGGTCATCTCCCCTGAGGTCCTTCCCCTGTATTTCCAGGGCCTCAAGAATGAGCTCGCACCCGAAGGAGCCGGGAAAGAACCATCTTCCCTGGATGGCCAGGTAGAGCAATTTGAGAGGCGCCTCATCGCTAGCGCCCTTAGACAGGCGGAGGGTGTCCAATCGAGGGCCGCCCAGTTGTTGGGTATACCTGAAAGGAGTCTTTGGTACAGGATCAAAAAGTATCAGATAGAGACCGAGGCATTCAAAAAGCCTCAAAATTTGTAGCCTAACCTCGCCCGCTTCTACAAATGTTGTAGATACACCCCTTGATCGTCCTCCCTTCCAGAGCATTGCCTTTCCAAAAATCGATCTAACCCTTTTCGGAAGCCTACTTAGGGGATGGGTGTTTTTACCGGGATTCGCCCTCATTGGCATATCAGTTGCTATACTGAATAACCGTTGGACGCTGAATAAAGATAAAGCGAGTGATAGTGGTGAAGAAGATTCAGAAGGGGGTGGTCAGCGAGCGAGAAAGAGCGAGAGAGAAAATAATCCATGAGCCAAGCAGTTCTAATAGGGAGGAAATGAGTCATGCGCAATAATCGAGGATTTTCGCTGATCGAAGTCGTAGTTGGAGTTGCAATTATCGCACTCCTGGCCGCCGTGCTCGTGCCCTATGTCGGCCGTTACCTGGAGGATGCCAGGATTACCAGGGCCAAGAGTGATACCAACAGCATTGCCGCGACCGTCGCCAGCTTTAGCAAGGACATAGCCCTCTACCCTGTCTTTCCTGATGGAACGAAGCTGGATAAGGCGCAGGAAACCCTGGTAGCGCTCTACACCAAAGAAGGAGAAGACCCAACTGTGGGCTCTACAGGGTGGGCAGCGGATGCCGAAACAGGGACCAATTATGACACCCTGGAAAACCAGCTCATCAACAATACCCCGAGTGGGGCCAGCGCGAAGGCGTATCCCGCTTCCGGGAAGACCTACGTCTGGAAGGGCCCCTATACCGCGGAATTCAAGCCGGACCCATGGGGGAACAAGTACCTGGTCAGCGTAGAGGGGCTGCAGTCAGGGAGTGCTAAACGGGCCTTTGTCATCTCGGCCGGCCCCAACCGTCAGCTAGAGACCAACATTTCCCAGACCACTGGTGACATCACCACGGGTGGTGATGACATCGTAACGAAACTCAAGTAGACACATTGTCCAACCCATAGTGTTGAGAGAGAGGAGGACACGAAATGTTCAAGCTGGCAGGATGGACGTGGAAGCGCTTACGGAACAAGAAGGGGATTTCTACCTCGCTCGTTGAGGCGGGAGCGACCATTGCCGTCGGCCTCACCCTGGCCGCCGCCATCATCCCGGTCGTGATGGATAAGGGGGAGGATGGCTCGATCGCCCGGGCCCAATCCGACGCGCAGGCCCTCGGCACCTCCATCCAGGCCTTCTTCGGCGATGTGCAGGAGTATCCCTCGAGGGAACGAGCGGCCAGCGGAGAGCGGGACTCGGGATTTGACACGGTGGCGGCGTTCAGGACGGGGACCGACACAGCTATTGCCGCTACCGACGCGTCTCAAGGCAAGGATCCGTCTGGTTTTTCCACGGCGATTGGGGGCGCCGGCCTGGTGGGCCGACTGAACGATCACCTGGTCACGGACCCCATCACCGGCTCCACCGTGGCCAACTACCGCAATAACGGGCTGAACTGGAAGGGGCCCTACTCCAAGACCATCAATCAGGATCCCTGGGGCAGAAACTATGTGGTCCTGGCCCGGGCGGCCAGTCATGTCCTCGGAGGAACGGCCGACAGCACCACCGATCCTACAACCACTACCCCAACGTCGAGGCTCACTCCCCTGTACTACTGGGTCCTCTCGGCCGGACCTAATGGCAGACTTGATACCACGCAGGCCTCTAGTGAACTCCAAGGCGACGACATCGGTACAGTCGTGACGGCCACGAAGGCCCCTGCAACCAGCAAGTAATCCCCCGCAAGCGCGCCAGAGAAGGGCCGGGGGAAAACCCCCGGCCCTTCTTGCTTTATAAGTGCGGTCAGACGTTACACCGTCACTCCCGCACGCACACGTGCAAGTAGTGAGGTGACGTTGCTCCACTCATCTGAGGGCTTGCAGCGTGGGTGAGCGTCTGCTATCTTCATCCTAATCCCGGTCTGTTCCAGTGGTTCGTTTGGTGCCTGGGAATGACCTTGCTGGCAGGGGACCAACAATCATGCAGATGGAGGCATCGGTCAGCGCCCTGCCGGGGACGAGATGGAACGGACGGGTGGAGGCGCGAAAGTCATGGCCAACAGGGCGCGCGACTGGCTCGCTCAAGCCGGGCATGATCTCGATCATGCCCGGCACAGCCTGGATGCCGGAGACTTCGAGTGGGCCTGCTTCGCTGCCCATCAGGGGGCGGAGAAGGCCGTCAAGGGCCTGCTGCTGGCCCTTGGTGGGGAGGGGTGGGGTCATTCGATCACCCGCCTCCTGATGGACCTGACGCTCCAGGTTCAGGTCCCGGAGGCGCTGCGACAGGCTTCCAGGCGACTGGACAAACATTTCATTCCGACTCGTTACCCGAATGGCTTTGATAGCGGCGCCCCGAAAGACTACTACACTGCCGAGGAGGCCGGACAAGCGATTGACGATGCCGAACGTCTGTACCAGTTTTGCGAGCAGTCGATTCATTGATCGGAGTCGTGTGGTTCAGGCGCTGCGCGCGGCAGCCCTCGCCCTGAAATCGTCCAGGCCTGAGATCGTACAGATCACCCTGTTCGGTTCGTTCGCCTCCGGTGTCCCGACCCCCAGGAGCGATGCCGATCTCCTGATCGAGGTCCCGGGATCGCTTGACTGGAAGGCTCGTCATGAGGTGGCCCAGGAGTTCACAGCGGCCTTTCAGGCTGTTGGTGTACCGGTCGAGGTCATCGTTGGAACGTCCGACGAGATCCGCGCGGGGGTGAGGGATGGACGCGGTGTGGCGGCCGTGGCCCACCGACATGGGCTGCGCCTTGCCTGACTCTGCGAAAACGGGTCAAGTCTTGACGTGCTGCGAAGCCTTCCCGAAGCCGCAAAATTTGTAGCCTGACCTCGCCCGCTCCTACAACTGTTGTAGCTACACCCCTCGATCCCTCCTCCCTGCTAGAACCTTGCCTTTCCCCAGATCGAGCTAACTCCTTGTCAGAAGCCTAGTTATGGGTTTTTGACCGGAATTCGCCCTCATTGGCATATCCGTTGCTGTAAGAGTACAACATAACCATTGGAAGTCAGAGCAAAGATCACATAGGCATTGTCCAACCCATAGTGTTGAGAGAGAGGAGGACACGAAATGTTCAAGCTGGCAGGATGGACGTGGAAGCGCTTACGGAACAAGAAGGGGATTTCTACCTCGCTCGTTGAGGCGGGAGCGACCATTGCCGTCGGCCTCACCCTGGCCGCCGCCATCATCCCGGTCGTGATGGATAAGGGGGAGGATGGCTCGATCGCCCGGGCCCAATCCGACGCGCAGGCCCTCGGCACCTCCATCCAGGCCTTCTTCGGCGATGTGCAGGAGTATCCCTCGAGGGAACGAGCGGCCAGCGGAGAGCGGGACTCGGGATTTGACACGGTGGCGGCGTTCAGGACGGGGACCGACACAGCTATTGCCGCTACCGACGCGTCTCAAGGCAAGGATCCGTCTGGTTTTTCCACGGCGATTGGGGGCGCCGGCCTGGTGGGCCGACTGAACGATCACCTGGTCACGGACCCCATCACCGGCTCCACCGTGGCCAACTACCGCAATAACGGGCTGAACTGGAAGGGGCCCTACTCCAAGACCATCAATCAGGATCCCTGGGGCAGAAACTATGTGGTCCTGGCCCGGGCGGCCAGTCATGTCCTCGGAGGAACGGCCGACAGCACCACCGATCCTACAACCACTACCCCAACGTCGAGGCTCACTCCCCTGTACTACTGGGTCCTCTCGGCCGGACCTAATGGCAGACTTGATACCACGCAGGCCTCTAGTGAACTCCAAGGCGACGACATCGGTACAGTCGTGACGGCCACGAAGGCCCCTGCAACCAGCAAGTAATCCCCCGCAAGCGCGCCAGAGAAGGGCCGGGGGAAAACCCCCGGCCCTTCTCTGGTTAGGCATGGCTCATTTTCGACAGTGAAATTTTGAAAGGCCTTACACAATGAATGCTTTATGCAAGTGGGTGGGAGTCACGATAGGGATCGTCCTTGCGGGGGCCATCCATGCGGGCAGCGCCTTTGCGGATTCGCTCACGCTCGAGGGTGCGGTCCCGCTTCTCGCGGCGCCCAGACTGATCGCCGTCAACAGCGTGACACACCGCGCCTACATGGCGGTGGGCAATAGCTGGTCCCCCTCCTCCTACTCCGTGTCGGTTATTTCCGGTACTGCCCACATCACGGACATCCCGGTCGGATCCGGTGACTGGAGCACCGGGCCGATCTTTGTCGCGGTCAACGAAACCACCAACCGGGTGTACGTCAATCATACGGGCGCGAACTTCGCCAATGCGATCGACGGCGGAACCAACACCGTCATCGCCAGTTTTGCCACAGGGGCCTATCCCGAGGGTATGGTCACCGACCCGCTCACGAACAGGCTGTACATTGCCAACACGAACAGCGGCAGCGTGTCGGTGTTCGACACCTCGGGCGACGCGAACACGCCCGTGGCGACGATTTCGATTCCGGGCACCGGTGCGGGGATTACCAACCTCTATCTCGCGATCGTTCCCTCGACGAGCCGTCTATACGTCACCGCGCCTCACCTCCACAAGATCTTCGTCGTCGACACAGCCTCAAACTCAATCTTCAACAGCTTCTCGGTTGGAGGATCTCCTCGCTATGTGGTCGTCAACCCAGTGACGAACAAGCTCTACCTGACACTCGATGGGGACCCCAACGTCCTCGTCGTGAACGCCTCGACGGGCGAGCCCGTCGGCTATGTGTTTGTGAGCGGTCCGGCCTGGGGGCTCGCCGTGAATCCGACGCTCAACCACGTCTACGTCACGACAACCGGGTCCGGCGCGAACAGACTCATGGTGATCGACGGCGTGATCGACGGCGTGGTCGCCACCAGCGAGGACCTCGGGTCCGCGCTGGCCTGGGTTGGGGTCGACACGTCGAACGGGCGGATCTATGCTGCCACGCCTTGGAGTTCGCCCCCGGCGGTCGTGCTCTTGCAGGTTACGCCGAATCCTTCAATCACAACCGGCACCCTCACTGTGACAACAACCCCGGTAAGCGGGCCGATCGTTGTCGATGGAACGCTGAAGGGCAACGGTTCGATCTCGATCCAACTCCCGGCGGGCGTCCACACCGTGAGCTTTGGAGACGTCAGCGGCTTCACGACGCCATCCCCACAGTCAGTGACCATTACCGCAGGACAGACGACGAGTGTCACTGGGACGTATGCCCCACTACTGCCACAACTGACGCTGACGGTGCTCACGATCGGTACGGGCAGCGGCACGGTGACGAGCAGCCCGGCCGGGATCGCCTGTGGCGCGGACTGCGCGGAGTCCTATCCGGCCGGCACGGTGGTCACCCTCACGGCGACCGCGAACCCCGGCGCCACCTTTGTCCGCTGGCGTGGGCATGCGGATTGCGCGGATGGGCAGGTGACCATGTCGGTCGCCAAGACCTGTGCGGCCGTCTTTACTATGGTCTCGCTACCCTAACTGGAGGATGGTCGCGCACACTCCACTATTGCCCAATTGGAGCCTTTTCGGGAAGAGAGGGATCACCCACAAACTTCACCGGCTCCTTCCCATTGACGACATCAGGCGTGATAGCCAAGTTCCCCGACAGGCGGCACTGACCACCTTGTTGGCGTTGTCGCGGCCGGCAAAGATCAACGTAAAGCCGCTCGCAATCCCCCCGCCAATGCAGAAGACCGTCTTGACCGGAAAATAGACCACCGTCCCTAGCCCACTTCCCACCCCTGTCCCGATTTGCGATAGCGTGCTTTCTTGCGCCCCCGACTCCGCCCAGCTTGCCGTGCTCTGTCCAATAAGAAACAACGCTAAACCCAGCGCGGCGATCTGCCTCATGGATAGTCGCTCGGTCGCCATTCCACTCCTTCCTGGAGCGGACGGCGCGCTGGACCATCCAGCGTCGCTGCTGCTCTCGGCACCCGCTCGCTGGGGTCAGGGTCGCCGATTTCCCGGGGGTTGTCTACGCGTTCACGATGACCGATCCCGGCGTTCACGATCGAGTGATCTTCGCGTTCACGATGGCCCGAAACCCGCAGCTTGACCTTTCCTCCAACTCGGTTCAGGCCAAACGTTCGACGGCGCTTGTAGGTAGCGAGCGACTACGGCGTGCATGCCACTCAGATCGGGCAGTGGAGAAAGCAGCTGTTGAAGGAGATACCCGTGGTCTTCTCGGAGAGAAAGAAGGCCGGAGAGAGGGACCGGGATGAGCACGAGGCCGAGCTGTACCGGCAGATCGGGCAGCTCAAGGTCGAGGTGGAGTGGTTGAAAAAAAGTCAAAACAGCTTCGGTGAGTGAGAGACGACAGATGATCGAGCCCGGATACGACCGCATCCCGGAGGTCCTCACCCTGAACCAGGACGATTAGCGGGCGGCGCGAAACCCAACGTTGCTTCTCGACAGCGTCGGCGTATCGTGGTCCACAAAGAAGACGCCGGCTCTCGTGCCGCTGGCGCTGCCGCCGGCGGAGGTGCTGCCTGAGGCGGCGCCACCGCGGTACAACGCGTTGGTTCCAGCCTCCACAGTCACGTCATTACTCGAGCCACCACTACCACCAGACACGCTTGATCCGCTCAGACAGTTAAGATCACTAGAAAACAACGCGTTGCCGGAAGCGGTACACTCACCGTTGATAGACGACACTATCCAATCGGCCACCCACTCGGCGACGTTCCCAACCATGTCGAAGGCGCTCACGTTGGAGACGCAGGCGCTGCGACGGCCGGTACTGATCGTTGCCCCTGCAGTGCTGATATTGCACTCGGTGCTCCCATCGTCCGTCCCCGAGCTCGGGTCTGGGGTCCCGAGGGCCGCGGCCTGCCACTCCTGGTTGGTCGGCAGGCGCTTGCCCGAGTTCCGCGCTGCTGCCACGGCCTGGAACCAGGTGATGAGGCTTGCGGGGGTCACATCGGCAATCGAGACGGCATAGAAGTTCGTGCAGTTGGTGCCGGAGGTCGCGCAGCCGGCGGTAGCCAGATCACCATCCGTAAGCCCGAGTTGGGTCGCGCTTGAGTTCTGTAGGTCGGACCGGGTGACCGTGCCAAGCTTGATCTTCTTGATGAGGGCCGGATTCGTGGACGGGACCTGCCAGACGCTCGCCTCATACGCGTCGATGCAGATGGGCCCCGACGCCACCGCGTCGGGGGGGCACTGCAGCGGCTCTGCCGCACGCGCAGCCTCGGCCGCACGCGCAGCCAAGCCCAGCGAGAGGCCTAACGCTCCCGCCACCAGCATCCCGATCAGTCGTCGAATCATTGCATTCTCCTCCTGTTGAAAAGACGCGCATTCCCCCTCCCCGGTTGCGGGGACGCGAAACCAGCCAGGGCTACCCTCGGCGCGTTGCCATGCGTCACACCGGCACACTCTGTGATCGTTACGGGAACGCCACCTAGGGCCCCACACGGATCGCCATCGGACGGCTCGTTCCGTTCATGGCCCGCATGGCATCTCACCCCCCCAGGAAGGGTAAGCGCCCCGGACGGGCTGGTTATCTGAGTGAAACGGATTCATGATGTCAGCACTCGCTCCACAACCGATCTGAACGCCTGCAGATCTCGGATCGGTTTCTCCAGGTACGCATTGACGCCGAAATGCAGAGCCTCGATGGCGTTCTCTTTGGCGCCAAACCCTGTTACGATGATCGTGCGAGTATGGGGGTACAGGCCATCCCGGAGGTCCTCACCCTGAACCAGGACGATTAGCGGGCGGCGCGAAACCCAACGTTGCTTCTCGTCAGTGTCGACGTATCATGGTCCACAAAGAAGACGCCGGCTCTCGTGCCGCTGGCGCTGCCGCCGGCGGAGGTGCTGCCTGAGGCGGCGCCTCCGCGGTACAACGTGTTGGTTCCAGCCTCCACCGTCACGTCATTACTCGAGCCGCCACCACCACCGGACTGGTTGGTTCCGCTCAGGCAGTTAAGATCACTAGAAAACAACGCGTTGCTGGAATCGGTACACTTACCTTTGATAGACGACACTATCCAATCGGCCACCCACTCGGCGACGTTCCCAATCATGTCGAAGGCCCCCACGTTGGAGACGCAGGCGCTGCGACGGCCGGTACTGATCGTTGCCCCTGCAGTGCTGATATTGCACTCGGTGCTCCCATCGTCCGAGCTCGGGTCTGGGGTCCCGAGGGCCGCGGCCTGCCACTCCTGGTTGGTCGGCAGGCGCTTGCCCGAGTTCCGTGCTACTGCCACGGCCTGGAACCAGGTGATGAGGCTTGCGGGGGTCACATCGGCAATCGAGACGGCATAGAAGTTCGTGCAGTTGGTGCCGGAGGTCGCGCAGCCGGCGGTAGCCAGATCACCAGAGGTGAGCCCGAGTTGGGTCGCGCTTGCGTTCTGCAGGTCGGACTTGGTGACCGTGCCAAGCTTGATCTTCTTGATGAGGGCCGGATTCGTGGACGGGACCTGCCAGACGCTCGCCTCATACGTGTCGATGCAGATGGGCCC
>Ga0209515_10002851_pt1 | contig 25595 bp, 36 predicted proteins | sample Subgroupgradi54m_FD_187454 | JGI IMG/M metagenome (GOLD analysis project Ga0209515, IMG submission 187454) | Subsurface groundwater microbial communities from S. Glens Falls, New York, USA - GMW60B uncontaminated upgradient, 5.4 m (SPAdes)... ... | reverse complement strand
CGTGCATGCCCAGACCGGTGATGCCGATGCGGCGGGCGCTCCGGCGGCGGGCGGCGGGCATAGCCTGGGTTACGTGCTCTTGACGTGCTGGGAGTGGAGCTGGATGGCGTCCACCATGTTCTTGTTCAGCTCATGGCGGACCGATTCGTAGGCGACGCGGACGGCGTTCTTGATGGCCTTCGCGCTGGAGGCGCCATGGGCGATGATGGCAATGCCGTCGATGCCCAACAGCGGCGCCCCGCCGTGCTCGGCGTAGTCGATCTCCTTGCGCAACTGGAGAAAGGCGTCGCGGGCCAGCCACGCGCCCAGGCGCGTGATGGGGCTCATCGTGAGCGAGCGGCGCAGGAGGGCCTTGATGGCGTGGGCGAGACTCTCGGCGGTCTTCAGCGCGACGTTGCCGGTGAAGCCGTCGCAGACGATCACGTTGTACTCGCCGGTGAAGATGTCGTGCCCTTCCACGTTGCCGACGAAGTCGACGCCCGATCCTTCAAGCAGGCCATAGGCCTCCTTCATGAAATCGGTGCCCTTCGACTCTTCGGCCCCGACGTTGAGCAGGCCGACCGTCGGCCGGCTCTTGCCGAGGACGCAGCGGGCGTAGGCTTCGCCCATGAGCGCGTACTGCAGCAGGTGGATCGGGCGTGGGTCGATGTTGGCGCCGACGTCGATGAGGAGGGTGTCGCCCTTGACGCCGGGCAGGAGGATCGCGATGCCGGGCCGCTCGATACCGGAGAGGAGCCCGACGAGCAGCATGCTCGCCGACATGACCGCACCGGTGTTGCCCGCGGAGACGAACGCCTCGACCTTCCTCTCTTTCAACAGCCCGAGGCCGACGTTGATGGAGGAGTCGCGCTTCTTGCGGATGCTCGCGACGGGCGACTCGTCCATGCCGATGACTTCCGGCGCGTGGACGATGGAGAGGTTCTCGGGGCGCTTGGGGTAGCTGGCAAGGGAGCGCTCAATCGCGTCCCGCTGGCCGACGAGGACGACTTCGACGGGCAGCTCGCGCGCCGCCCGCACGCCTCCGGCCACCGTCGTCTCCGGCGCCGTGTCGCCTCCCATGGCATCGAGGGCAATCTTCATCCCGTTCGATAACCCCCGTTCGGTGAGCGATCGGCACACACCGAGCCTCCCACACCCGTCACCTTCCGCTGCCTCCCTCGCGTGCGGTATCGAACGGGATGCATCGGCGCTCCTACCGCTGGCGTCAGCTCTACGACTTGCCCTTTTTCGGCTTCTTCTCAGCTATGACGACCACCTGCCGGCCGCGGTAGGTGCCGCAGCCCGAGCAGGCGCGGTGGGGCAGGATCGGCTTCGCGCACTGGGGGCAGGTGGTCAGCGACTTCGTCGCCAGCTTCCAATGGGTGCGGCTCTTGTCCCGCCGGGACTTGGAGTGTTTACGTTTGGGGAGCGCCATCGTGTTACCCTCCCTGATGGCTGCAGGCGGCAATATTGAGGTTCTGTCCGCAGACGCGGCACAGCCCCCGGCAGTCGGGGCGGCAGACAGGGATCATGGGATAGCCCAGGAGGATCTCCTGCCGGACGTCATCGGTGATGTCGACGACGTCGGCCGGCCGGACCTGATAGTTGAAGATCGCGTTGGCATGCACGGCCGAGGTGAACTCCCCCAGGCAGCGGGCGCACGAGAGCCGCAGCGGGCAGCGGATGTCCGCGGTGACCACCAGCTCCTCATCCACCTTCGTGACGAACGCGTCCACCTCGAAGGGCTCCGTGAGATGGATGTCGTCGCGGTCCATGTCTAGGGCCGCCGGATCGTAGGTGGCGTGCTCCCGCCACCCCTCTTCCGGCACCCGGCTGACCTGAATTCTCATCCGGGACTCCTCCCTCGGGAAAGCGGGCGGCATCTCACACACATCGATGTCTCCCACACGACTCATCCGCGGAGTTTCCGGCGGAGTGCCGCCGCCACGAAGAGCGGCATGAACGCCGAGAGGTCCGCGCCGAAGGCTCCGGCCTCCTTCAGGAGACGGGCGGAGACATAGGCGTAAGACTCGGAGGGCATCATGAAGATGGTTTCGACCTCGCCTGAGAGTTTGCGGTTCGTGAGCGCCATCTGGAACTCGTACTCGAAGTCCGAGAGCATGCGCAGGCCGCGGATCATGACACGGCTGTCGTGGCGGCGCACGTAGTCCACCGCGAGCGAATCGAAGTGGTCGATGACCACGCCCCGCATGGACCGGGTGGCCCGCTGGAGGAGCCGGACCCGCTCCTCCACCGTGAAGAGCGGCCCCTTGCCCGGGTTGTGGGCCACCGCCACGATCACTCGATCGAAGATCGTACGCGCACGGCGGATCAGATCGATGTGGCCGTAGGTGACGGGGTCGAACGTGCCCGGGTAGACGGCGGTCGCTTTCATCCCGTTCGATACGAGCTCCGGCTCGATGCACCACGCTGGTCGCCAGGGAAACCCGCTTGGCCAACGTCTCGAACGGGATTCATGGCACCCGATAAAAAGAGAGCACCGTATCCCCATACCGGTGCTGTGTCCACTGGTGGAGCGTTCCCACCGATACTGGCAGCTCAGTCCGGCGGTGATGTTCGATCACGACGATGCCAGCGGGTGCGAGAATAGCATACTCACCGAGGGCGTTCAAGGCTTTTCTTCCATCGTCGGAGTAGTACGGCGGGTCGAAGCAGACCAGGTCGAACGGTCGCTCGGCCACCGAGAGCTGGCGCAGGCCCCGCTCGAACTCCAGGTGGAGGATCCGCCAGGCGCCGCGGGAGAGGTCTGGCCCCAGCCGCTCCAGGTTCTGCCGGATGCACAGGGCCGCCTCCGTATCGGCCTCCACGAACGCCGAGAAGGCGGCCCCCCGCGAGAGCGCTTCAAGGCCCAGCGCCCCGCTGCCGGCGAAGCCGTCGAGCACGCGCGCACCCTCGATGGCCTGGCCGAGAATGTTGAAGAGCGCCTGCCGCACCTTTGCCTCGGTGGCGCGCAGCGTCCTGGGAGCGCTCAGCGCCAGCCCCTTCCACGCCCCACCCGTGATGCGCAGCATCAGAGCGCATCCCAAAACGCCGCTTCAGTGGCCCAGTGGCAAGATGGCGAAGTGACCAACAGCGTCAACGACATGGCCACTTCGCCACTCAGCCACTTTGCCACTCCCATATTTTTTGGACGCATCTTAGGCAGACTCGCGCCGGAATCGCGCCAGCCGCTCCCGCAGGGCGGACAGGGCGGGGTCGTTGAGCGCGGGGTCGCGGGCGATGAGGGCTCCCGCCTCGTGGCGGGCGGACTCGAGCAGTTCCCGGTCGCGCGCCAAATTGGCAAGCCGGAAGCGCCGCCAGCCGTGCTGGCGGCGGCCGAGCAGCTCGCCCGGGCCGCGCTGTTCCAAATCCCGTTCCGCCAGCTCAAAACCATCCGCGGTCTCGACGAACGCCGTCAGCCGCTCCCGCAGCGACGGTTCCCCGGCGTCGGCGATGACCGTGCAGACGGCCGGGTGCGGCCCACGGCCGATACGTCCGCGCAGCTGGTGGAGCTGGGCCAGGCCGAACCGTTCCGGATGCTCGATGACCATGACCGTGGCGTTGGGGACGTCCAGGCCGACCTCGACGATGGCGGTGGAGACGAGCAGGTGGAGCTCGCCCCGGGCGAAGGCGCGCATCGTCTGCTCCTTGAGCGCTGACCGCATCCGGCCGTGGAGGAGCCCAACGCGGAACTCCGGGAAGATGTCCGCCTGCAGGTGCTTCGCCATCTGGGCCGCCGCCCGGAGGTCCTTGGTGGAGGAAGCGTCGATAAGCGGGTACACGACATAGCCCTGCCGGCCCTGCGTAAGCTCCCGGCGAACCATCGCGTAGAGCTCATCGCGCTGGGCTTCGCGCAGCCAGCGCGTCGCGATGGGGCATCGGCCGGCGGGCAACTCGGTGACGGTGGCGGCGTCCAGGTCGCCGTAGATGGTGAGCGCCAGGGTGCGCGGGATGGGGGTCGCGGTCACCACCAGGACGTCGGGAGCCGCCGCCTTCGTCGCCAGGCGTGAGCGCTGGACGACGCCGAACTTATGCTGTTCATCGATGATGACGAGCGAGAGGCGCTTGAAGGTCACGCGACTCTGGATGATCGCGTGGGTGCCGACGACGACGACCAGCTCGCCTGCGGCGATCCGCGCGGCCAGCCGTGTGCGCTCGGACGCCTCTACCCCCTGCGAGAGCAGTCCCACCGGCACGCCGAGCGGCTCGAGGTAGGCGCTGAGGACGCGCAGGTGCTGTTCCGCGAGGAGCTCGGTGGGCGCCATCAGCACCGCCTGCCAGCCACTCTGGACTGCCGCCGCGATGAGGAACGCCATGATGATGGTCTTGCCGCAGCCGACGTCGCCCTGCAGGAGACAGTGCATCGGATACGGCCGCGCGAGGTCCGCGAGGAGCTCGGCGAGCACCCGCTCCTGACTCTCGGTCAGCGTGAAGGGCAACCGTCCGCGCAGGCCCTGCGTGAGCGGCCCATCGAGCTGGTAGCGCTGGGGTTTCTCGACCGCTGCGGTCTTGGCTCGGCGCTGGGCGAGTGCCAACTGGAAGAGGAAGAGCTCCTCGAACGCCAGCCGCCGCTGGGCGGACTGCAGCGCATCCCACGAATCCGGAAAGTGCAACTCGCGGACCGCCCGCGTCACGCCCGGCCAGCCGTGCGACTCGCGCAGGACGTCGGGGAGCAGCTCCTCCAGCTCGTCGGCGTCGCGCTCCAGCGCCGTCGCGATCATCTGCCGGAACCACCGCTGGGTGAGCCCGCTCACCAGCGGGTAGACCGGCACGATGCGGCCCATATGAATGGAAGACTCCTCCCCGGGCTCCACCAGCTCCAGCTCCGGATGGACCATCTGAAGCCGCGGCTGCCGTTCCGCCTCGCCGTAGAGGAGGCATGCATCACCCACGCGGAGTTGCTGGGCAAGGTAGGGCTGGTTGAACCAAAGCGCGCACAGGACGCCGGAGGCGTCCCTCACCGCCACCTCGACGATGGTCCGCCCGCCGCGGATGCGGCGCAGGCTCCTTGACATGATGGCGCCCCGCACCGTGACCGGTGTCCCCGGCGTGACGTCGCGGATCGCCACCAGATGGGTGCGGTCTTCGTAGCGGCGCGGCGGGTAGTAGCAGGCATCCTCCACCGTGCGGATGCCAAGCTCCGCGAGGGCGGCCAGACGATTGGGCCCGACTCCCTTGACGTACCGGATAGCGCGTTCGCGAAGGGGAGCTTGTGCAATCGGCATCGGATGGGTATAATACGGCCACTCAGATCATGTGACGATTCGACGACGGAGTCCGACCATGCGACACTGTGCCGTCTGCGGCAAACGTCCGGTCATTGGCCACCAGGTCACCCATCGCGGGATGTTGAAGGTGAAAGGCGGGGTGGGCCGCAAGACCGTCCGGGTCAACCGCCGGCGCTTCCTTCCCAACCTCCAGCGCGCGACGATCCTGCTGAACGGTGCCGTCAGGCGGGTGCGCGTCTGTACGTCGTGCCGGAAGTCCGGACGGGTGCTGGTGGCGCCTCGGAGACCCGCGCCTCGCCCAGCGTAAGCGCCAGCGCTCCCGAGGCGAGGGCGGGGCTGGCCACGACGTCGTAGACTCCCTCCGGGTCCACCACAGGGACCCGGCCTCTGACCGCTACGCGGACCGTGCCGTCTGAGACGGTGCCGGTGCGCGCAGATAAGCCCCGCATACTCACCCGGCGCAGCAGAACCGTCGGACGCGGATTCCCCTGCCCGAACGGCGAGAGCCGCGCGACCTCGCTGACCCACACGGCCTGGACCTCGCCGAGTGAGAGCTCCAGATCCACGGTGCGCGTGTTGAAGAGCGTCTCCCGCTCCTGGAACACCACCCGGGCCCGCTGGTTGAGCAACTCGCGAAACCGCTCCAAGTCCTTCCGGTGCACCGTCAGCCCGCAGGCCTGCGCATGCCCGCCGAATCGCACGAGCAGGTCCTGGCAGTCCCGAAGCGCCTCGAACAGGTTGAAGAGTCCCACCGACCGCCCCGAACCGGTTCCCTGCTCGTCGTCCATCGCCAGCGCGATCGCCGGCCGGCCGTAGCGCCGGGAGAGATGGGCGGCCAACGGCCCCATCAGGCCCCGGTGCCATCCAGCCCGGCTGACCACCATCACGTACTGGTCCCGGAAATGCAGTCGGCTCACCTGCTCCTGCGCCTGCGTGAGAATCTGACGGTGCAGCCGCCTGGTCGTATCGTGGGCCGCCCCCACCGCCGCAAGATCCTCCTCCAGCCGTTCGTCGCAGACTTCGAGGAGGACCCGCCAGACCGCCGAGACCTCGCCGAGCCGGCCGCTGGCGTTGAGCTTCGGCACAAGCTTCTTGATGACCGCGTCCGGCTCCGCGCGGGAGAGTCCAACCACCTCGCAGAGCCGCCGCAGTCCCGGCCGCCGGGTATGGACAACCTGCTCAAGACCCAGTGACACGATGAGGCGGTTCTCCCCCACGAGCGGCGCACAGTCGGCGAGCGTGCCGATCGCCGCCAGGTCGAGCCAGCCGGCCAGCCGCTCGTCGTCTGTCCCCGCCAGCGCCTGTGCCATCTTGAACGCCAGCCCGGCGCTGCACATCCCACGACCCGCCCCACCGCCGCAGTACGGGTTGATCAGCGCATGCGGCTCAGCCGAGCGCTCCAACGGGACATGGTGGTCGATGATGATGACATCGATGCCGCGCGCGTATAGCAGGCGGACGTCCTCCGGCTGATTGGTGCCGCAGTCGACGAGGACGACGAGGCGGGTCGACGCATGGGCCAGCTGCTCCACGAGGGCGCGGGGCAGCCCATAGCCGTCGGTGATGCGGTTGGACTGGCGCGCGCGCACCGAGGCCCCCAGATCGCGGAGCGCTTCATAGAGGATGACGCTGGCGGTCAGGCCGTCGGTGTCGGAGTCGCTGAAGATCAGGATGGGCTGGCACTCCGCGGCCGCCCGCTTGAACCGCGCCACGGCCTGCGCCATGCCAAAGAGAGCAAACGGGTCGCCCAGCTGGCCGAGCGACGGGCGCAGGAACCGCCCCGCCTCGGCGGAGTCGGCCACGCCGCGGTTGAGGAGCAGCTGGGCGGTGAGCGGATGGAGCCCCAGCGACCCGGCTAGCGTGCGGGCCCGGTGCGGATCCTGCGGATGGACGCGCCACACAGAGGACATTAGACGAGAGGCGCGGGTGGTCTTCCCCCGCCCCGTGTCATACGCGTTTCGGCTGAAACAGCCGGCGCCACGTAATGACCAGGGCGGAAGCGATGTAGACGGTCGAGTAGACACCCGAGATGAACCCGAAGAGGAGGCAGAGCGAGAAGTCCCGCAAGACTTCGCCGCCGAACAGGTAGAGCGCCAGCACCTCGAAGATCACGGTCAGCGAGGTCAGCAGGGTGCGGCCCAGCGTCTCGTTAACACTCAGGTTGATCACCTCGATCAAGCTGAGCTTGCGGTGGAGGCGGAGGTTCTCCCGCACCCGGTCGTAGATCACGATCGTGTCGTTGATGGAGAAGCCGGCGATCGTCATGAGGGCTGCGACCACGATGAAGTCGATCTGCCGTCCGAGGAGACACAGCATTCCGCCGCCCACCACAATGTCGTGGATCAGGGCGATGACGCCGGCCGCGGCGAAGTCGAGATGCTTAAAGCGAACCGCGACGTAGAGCAGGATGCCGACCAGCGACCAGACAATGGCCAGCCACGCTTTCTGCTGGAGGATCTTGCCGACCACCGGGCCGACACGGTCCAGGCGCACCTGCTCCGGCGCGGCAGCGTCATAGTCAGCATGGAACGCCTCCCGGGTGAGCGACGTCACCTGTTCGATCTCCGCCTCGGTGTCGGCCGGGGTACGGATGAGCCATTCGGTGGGGGGGCCGTACTGCTGGATGACGGCATCGCCCAGCCCGACCTTCGAGAGGGTAGCGCGCAGGGCGTCGGCATGCAGGGGCTGCGTGAAGCGGTACTCCTGCAGGAGGCCTCCGGTAAAATCGACGCCGTAGCGGCCGTTGCCCCGCCAGATGAAGCTGACGATTCCGAGCCCGATGATGAAGAGGGAGAGGACGTAGCACCATGTTCGCTGGGCGATGAAGTCGAGCTTCGTCTCGCGGATGAACTGCATCATCGACAACCGCTTCAGGCCGCCGGCTCCGAGCATCAGGTCGAAGGCGATCCGGGTCACGAAGATGGCGGTGAACATGCTCGCGATGAGCCCGATGATCAAGGTCGTCGCAAAACCGCGGATGGAGCCGGTGCCGAACCAGTAGAGGAAGAGCGCGGCGATGACGGTGGTGACGTTGGAGTCGAAGATGGCCGAGAAGGCTTTGTCGTAGCCGGCGCTGACCGCCAAGCTCAGCGGGCGGCCCGCCCTCAGCTCCTCCCGCATCCGCTCGTAGATGAGCACGTTGGCATCCACCGCCATGCCCAGCGTGAGGACCATGCCGGCGATGCCGGGGAGCGTGAGCGTCGCGTGGAAGTAGCCCAACCCACCCAAGATGAGCAGGAAGTTGAACGCGAGCGCGCCCACAGCCACCAAGCCGGCGAGGCGATAGTAGAGGAGCATGAAGCCGACCACGAGCACCGCCCCGACGGCGGTGGCGAGCAGCCCAGCATGGATGGAGTCCTTACCGAGCGACGGTCCGACCGTCCGTTCCTCCTCCACGATGATGGGTGCCGGGAGCGCCCCCGCCCGCAGGACGATGGCGAGGTCGTTGGCTTCCTCCCGCGTGAACCGGCCTGAAATCTGCCCCGCATCGGTGATGCGGCTCTGAATCGTGGGCGCCGACTGCACCGTGCCGTCGAGCACGATGGCCAGCCGCTTGCCGATATTGGCACCGGTCAGCCGCCCAAACGCCTTGGCGCCTTCCTTGTTCATGCGGAAGCTCACCACCGGCAGGCCGAGCTCTCCAGCGTCCACAAACGCGTCCGATAAAATGGAGCCGGTCAGCGTCTCTTCAGTGTCGAGCAGCAGCGGGGTCCCGGTCTCATCCTCGGCCAGCCGGAAGCCCTTGGGCCCATTGCCGTCGAGAGCTTGCTGGACGAGGCGCGAGTTCTCCGACACCAATTGAAACTCCAGTATCGCCGTCCGGCCGAGGAGCTTGAGCGCCCGATCGCGGTCGGTGATGCCGGGCAACTGCACGAGGATGTGGTCGGTCCCCTGGCGCTGGATGAGCGGCTCGCGCACGCCGAACTGGTCGATGCGGTTGCGGACCACCTCCAGCGCAATGCCCGTGACGTCCTTGTTGCGCGCCTCGGCCGACACCTTGGACGTGTCCACCTTCAGCACCAGGTGCATCCCGCCCTGCAGGTCCAGCCCCAGATTGATGCGCTTCGAGAGCGGGAACGTGAACCAGCAGGCCGCCACGACGACGAACAGGACGACCGGGATGCGCCACCGCAGACTGGCGGGCATTATCCCACCACCTGCGTCTCACGGCAGCTCGTCCGACACACCCGAGGAGCCGCCGTGACTGACAAACGCTGCACCGTATTCCCGCTCTTGATGCTCATCCTCCTCCTCATCTCTTCTTCACCGTTGTCAGGGCCCCGCCAACGGCGGGGCCGGCGCAGGTGGTGGGATTACGCCTTCACCTCAGCCGGAGCGCCGGCCTTCGACTTCACGAGCCGCCCGATGGCGGAGGACTCGACCTCGATCCGGACCGTCTCATCCACGCGCAGCGTGATGGACTCGGGCCGCACGTTGACGACGGTGCCGAAGATGCCGCCCGTCGTCACCACCTCATCGTGCTTCTTCAGGTTCTTGATCATCCGCTGGTGGTCCTGGCGCGCCTTGGTCTGCGGACGGAAGACAAGCAGGTAAAAAATCAGGAACATCATCGCGAACGGGACCAGCATGGTGAGCGGTCCCGGTGACGCACCAAACGCTTCAGGCATTAGTTCAGCAACCCTCCTCTGATGACTTCGACAGGCCGGGCGACGAGCTCGTGCACGGTGGCCAGCTCCGTCTCCGGGTAGTAGTACGACAGAATCTCGGCGGCGGACCACCCCCGCCGCGCCAGCTCCGCGGCCCCCCACTGGCACATCCCGACGCCGTGGCCCCAGCCGCGGCCGTCGAGCAGAAACGCATCCCCCACCGGCGTCACGGAAAAGAGCGGGCTCCGGAGCCGGTCGAACCCGAAGAGCGAGCGGAACTCGAAGCCCGTCAGCCGCACCGTCCGCTTCGAGCCGACGATCGCGATCTCCTGCGCCCGGCCGCTCTGGGTCCGCTTCGTGACCCGCAGGGCGCTGACCGGCCCGATCGATCCGCGCGGGCTTTTCGACAGCGCCCAGCCGATATCGGCTTTCGTGAGGCGGCGCTGCCACCGGTAGAACGGCGATGCCGAGCAAAAATTGCAGACGACCCCACCCCGCAGCGGCTCCAGGTCGAAATCGCCCATGGCCCGGGCGTGCTCGGTGACCCCGCCGCAGGTCGAGTGGTAAAACGTTGGGAAGAGCCGGCCGCGGCTGAGGAGGATGAGCCCGGCGCTGGCCTTGACCGCGCGGGTCGTGGCGGTCTTCTCCTCGCTCTTGCCGCCGTAGTCCTGCGAGAGGACGTCGCCGGTCACGTCATACTCCACGTCCTCCTTCGTGAACCGCTGGTACATGGCGTAGGTCCGCGCGGCGATCGCGATCGCCTTGAGCACCTCCTCCGGCCAGTAGTCCGGCGCCTCCTTGCTGAGTACGCCCTGCAGGTAGTCTTCGAGCGCGATGTGGTTGATGACGAGGAGCGTCTGGTCTTTCTGCTTCACGATCTCGAGCGTGCCGCGCAGCCGCCGGCCGTTGAGGCTGATGGCCGCCTCGCCTCCGGACGCGACCCGGATGCCGGAGACCGGCAGGATGTTGACGCCGAACGCGATGCCGGCCGGCACGGCGCGCACCGAGACCGCCGCCAGGCGAGGCCCCTCTCGGATCGGTTGGCCGCTCTGCCGGCCGAGGATCGTAAACGGACCGTGGATCTGCAGCGACACTTCGGGGTCCGAGCGCACGACGGCGACGCGGATCGACTCAGGGTTGGGTTGAGCCGTAGCAACGGGAACAACGATGGAGAGTAGGCAGTAGGCAGTAGGCAGTAGGCAGAACACAGAAGGTCGCGGCCTGATATCGGTTGCGGCCTTCTGCTTTCCCCAGCCCACCCTTCGCGCCAGCCGGGGCGGGCTACCTTCTGCGTTCTGGACGTTCATGGTCTGAATCGCCCCGCGAGCCAGAAGATCAGACTCAGGAGGAGGCTGGCGACGAGACAGCTGGCGAGCGGGAAGTAGAACGAGCACCGCTCCCGCTGGATGAGGATGTCGCCTGGCAGGCGGCCCAGCCACGGCAGCTTCGGGCTGAGCAGCAGGACCAGTCCGAACCCGGCGACGATGGCACCGAACAGGAGCAGGGTCCGCCCCAGCGACTGCAGTTCAGGCGGCATCGCGACTCGAAATGGCGAAGAGCTCCGGCGGCGAGTCCTTCAGACGGCCAACATGCTGGTAGGCAAGGCGCGTGGCTTTGCGGCCGCGAGCGGTCCGCTTGAGCAGCCCGGCGGAGAGCAGATACGGCTCGACGACGTCCACGATCGTGTCGCGCTCCTCATTGAGTGCTGCGGCAAGCGCGTCGATGCCGACCGGCCCGCCACCGTAAAACTCGATGATCGTCTTGAGCACCTTGCGGTCGAGGCCGTCCAAGCCGAGATCGTCCACCCCCTGCGCGGCCAGCGCGGTGAGTGCCACGTCCTTCGTGATCTTCCCGCTCGCCTTGACCTGCGCGTAGTCGCGCACCCGGCGCAGGAGCCGGTTGGCGATGCGGGGCGTGCCGCGCGAGCGCTCGGCGATCGCCTGAAACGCCTCCGGCTCGACACTGATGCCCAGGATCTCCGCCGAGCGCGTGAGGACCTTCACGAGGTCCTCCGGCCGGTAGAATTCGAGGTGGTACACCATGCCGAAGCGGCTGCGCATGGGGTTGGACAAGAGCCCGGAACGGGTGGTGGCGCCAATCAGCGTGAAGCGCTTGAGGTGGAACTTGATCGTCTTCGCGTAGGGGCCTTTGTCGATGACGAAGTCGATCTCATAGTTCTCCATCGCCGGGTACAGGAACTCCTCGACGACCTTCGAGAGCCGGTGGATCTCATCGATGAAGAGCACGTCGCCCTGCTCGAGGTTGGTGAGGATGCCGATCAGGTCGCCCGCGCGCCCGATCGCTGGGCCGCTCGTCGCGGTGATCTTGGCGCCCAGCTCGTGGGCGACGATGTGGGCGAGGCTCGTCTTGCCCAGGCCCGGCGGCCCGGCGAGGAGCAGGTGCTCGAGCGCTTCACTGCGCCGCTTGGCCGCCTGGATCGCGACGCGCAAGTTCTCCACGACCTGGTCCTGGCCGACGAACTCCTCGAACCGCTTGGGCCGAAGGCCGATGTTGAGGACCTGGTCGTCGTCGGTCTCGGCCCCTCGACTCGTCCCGCCGACGGCGGGGCTCGCTCGGGATTCCGCCCCGCGGGGCTTCACGGGCGGTAGTGCGCCGCTTCCCAGCTTGAGGAGTGCTTCGGCCTCTGACGAGGCCTTGACGCGCGGCGGCGGGGTCACGCGGGGGTCTCCACCGTGGGACGCGTCCGGCGCGCCGGCGCGCCAGCCTGCCCTCCCGGCCCGCCTTCCCGTGTCGATAGGGCCGTGGCGGCCGGCGGCTCCTGAGCGGGACGCCGCTGGCGGTACACTTCGTTCAGCAGCTCTTCCGAGGATTTCATCGAGGGGTTGCGCGTGAACGCGGCCTGGACCATCTCTTTGGCCTCGCTCTTCTTGTATTCGAGCTGGACGAGGACCGCGACCGCTTCTTCTTCGAACGTGGCCTCGCCAGCCGTTGGAGCCTCGGCAGCAGTCTCCTTGGCCTGGATCAGGCCGTACTTGCCGACCCGGCCCTGCAGTTTAGCCACGATCTCTTTCGCGCGCTGCTCTCCGATGCCGGGCAGCGAACGCAGCATGGCCAGGTCGCCCTGGTCGATCGCCTGGGCGATGAGCGGGATCGGCTGGGCGAGCGCCTTGAGTGCCGCCCGCGGGCCGACGCCGGACACGGAGATGAACCGCACGAAGAACTCGCGCTCCACTTCGTTGAAGAAGCCGATCAGCACCGGAATGCCCCGCCCCACCTCGAGCTGCTGGTAGTGGAACGTGACCAGCTCGAGCTCGCCGCCGGGGCCGGTGCGCTCCGGCACGGTCCGCAGCAGTGAGGCGGGCATCAACACCTCGTAGGAGATGCCCTGCACCTCGAGGAGCAACCGATGGTCGCCGATCTCGCGCACGATGCCGCGCAGTCTGGAGATCATCTGTCGATTCCCACCGGCAGCCGCCGGTTCTGCGAAGCCGTGTGGGCGTGCACGATGGCCAGCGCCAGCGCATCGGAGGCGTCCGCGCTCCAGCCCGCGTCCGACATGCCGAGCCACTGGCCCACCATGCGGGCCACCTGGTCCTTGGTGGCATGGCCCCGTCCGGTCAGCGATTTCTTCACTTGGGTCGGCGGGTATTCGGCGAGTGGCAGGCTGTGGTCGCGGGCCGCCAGGCAGGCCGCACCCCGCGCATGACCCATCAGGGCGGCGGTCATCACATGCGCGTGGTGGGTGAAGAGCTTCTCCAGCACCACGATGTCGGGATGGTGGCGGACGATGAGGTCGGCGAGGGCGTCCCGAATGATGCCGAGCCGCTCTTCAAGCGGCTCATGCCGCCTCGGCCGGATGTCACCGGCAGCGATGAAGCGCATGCGGTCAGTCCCGATTTCCAGGAGGCCGTAGCCCGTCGCGTTTAACCCCGGGTCCACGCCCATCACGATCATCCCTCACGCGGAGGTACTGTGTTCGGTGAGCAGGACGTCGGGGATGTCGAAGTTCGCGTACACGTGCTGGCTATCCTCTTGGTCCTCCAGCGCGTCGAGCAGTACGAGCAGGGTCCGGGCTTTCGCCGGGTCGTCCACTCGCACGGTGGACGCGGGGAGCAGGCTCAGCTCCGCCGACTCCCACGCAAAACCCGACTGCTGCAGCGAGAGCTTGACCGCCTCGAACGACTGGACCGGCGTCGTGACGGTGGCTTGCTCGCCGTCGACCGTCAGGTCCTCAGCACCCGCCTCCAGTGCGGCCTCCATGAGCCGGTCCTGGTCGAGTCCCGCAACACTCAGCAGCATCAGTCCCTTCTTCTGGAACAGCCACGAGACGCTGCCGGCCCCGGCGAGGTTGCCCTCGTGCTTCGAGAAGAGGCTGCGGATCTCGGCGCTGGTGCGGTTCTTGTTGTCGGTCAAGAGCTCGACGAGGATCGCGACCCCGCCCGGCCCGTAGCCCTCGATCACCATCTCCTCGTAGGCCGTGCCGGGCAAATCGCCCGTGCCACGCTTGATCGCCTTCTCGAGGACGTCTTTCGGCAGGTTGGCTTCGCGGGCCTTCTGGACGGCGAGACGCAGGCGCGGGTTCGCCTCAGGATCACCGCCGCCGAGCCGGGCCGCGGAGGTGAGCTCCCGAATGACTTTCGAGAACACCTTGCCGCGCTGGGCATCAACGATGGCCTTCTTGTGCTTGATGCCCTTCCATTTGGAGTGTCCAGCCATATGGAGTTCCGTCGGTGAGAGTAGCGCTAGTATAACACCGGCTAGAATGTGAACTCAAGCTGTGGCTGGGGCTCGGCGGGCCTGCGGAATGTCTGGCGCTGGGGCACCGCATCCTCCTCATCGCGGTTGAACCCCAGACGCTTCGTCCACACCTCCCACGTCCGCTCCACGATCTCCCAGTACTGGCCCTGCCCTTCGTGCCGGCGGCCGAAGCGGCTGTCGTAGAGCTTGCCGTCGCGTGTGTCCCGGATGCGGTGTTCGATTTTCGCGGCGCGCAACGGCAGCTGCTCCCGCAGGCGGTGAAAGAAGACCGCCTTCACGCTCCCGGGCAGCCGCAGCAGCGTATGGAACGCGAACGACGCTCCGCATCGTTTCGCCTCCTTCAGCAGACCCGGGATATCGGCGTCGTTCAGGCCGGGGATGACGGGGGCGACCCCGATGCCAACGGGGACTCCGGCCTTGGCGAGGAACTCCATCGTCTCAAACCGCCGGCGGATCGTGGGCGCGCCCGGCTCGAGGCGCCGCGCCGTCTGCTCATCGAGGAACGGGATGCTCAGTGACACGCTGACCGACGCCTCGCGCGCCAGCGCAGCGAGCAGCGGGGCATCCCGCCGGATGAGCAGCGACTTCGTGATGACAGCGGCGGGGTTGCGGTACGCCAGGCAGACCTCGAGACAGCCCCGCGTCAGCCGCCACGCGGCCTCCAGCGGTTGGTAGCAGTCGGTCACGCCGGAGAACATGATCAGCTCGCCCCGCCACGACGGCCGGCGGAATGCCTGCTCCAGCAGGTGGGGCGCGTTGCGCTTGACGAAGATCTTCCGCTCGAAGTCGGTGCCCGCTCCGAAGCCGAAGTACTCGTGGGTGGGGCGAGCATAACAGTTATGGCTGACGATCCCGTTTGCGATGAAATCGCCGGTACCGCTTGTGACGTCGAACATGGGCAGCTCAACGCCGAGCCGCTGCACATTGACGACGCGCAGCGGCGCATCACTCTTGAGCGCCTGCCCCTCGATGTCCCGCTTGCGACTGATCGCTGGGTCCACGCGGTGGAAAAAACGAAGCGCCTCTCTCAGACCACCGCGCAGGCGCACATACTGGACCGATCGCCCATTGGAAACATCGAGCGTGCAATCGAAACCGAGACGGCGAAGTGAAGACGAGGCGCGATCGATGATTTCTGGATCGGTGTTCGCAATGCGGAGGATGCCACGACTATAGCTACCTTCGGCGTCGAAGATGCCGGCGAGGAATCCTCTGCACCATTCAAGGCTCGATGCCGCTGGCCAGCCGATCAGCTCGCCAATACGCTCGACCCTTGCCCGTGCCTGGGTGCGAATAGCCCGCATGGGCTTGAGACCGACGAGGGTGCCAAATGTGCACTCGTCGGTTGGAACCTCGAAAGCCGACAGATATCGACGGGCTCGATGCAGCCCTTCGAAGTCGGCGAGCGCCAGGCGAAACCGGTGCTGGACGTCCCTTGCCAGCCGCCGACCATCGTAGCAGTAGGTGCCCAACGTTCCATCGCCACGTATCATGCCGGAGAGGTACCCCCTCCGATATTCGGCGTCCGCAGGCGGCGATTCCACGAAGCGACCCGTCCCCATGAGATCCACGTTCCTGGTGAGGTGCGGCCGCCGCGCGCGGCCATGCTGGGAACCGACAACGCTCTTCCAGCCTCGGTTGGTCAGGAATTGATGGTCCGCGCTGGCGATCAACTCCGTTCCATCTTCGAGCAGGAGACGGTACGCCGGCTTCACCGTCGACCAATGCGCCAGCACACGTGTTCGTACATACCGACGGTACACGCCATGCCGAATCGTACCGTAGATGTCATCTCCAACCCGGAGATCGGCGAGGGCACGGGTACGACCGTCGGCCATGAGGATCAGCGTATCTCCATGTAGACAGTACGCGCACGCGTGGAAGCATCCCCGGTAGGGGTTGACACTCCAGCGGAAGCCAATGTCCGGGCTCTCGTTGCGCGAGAGGATCGACTGGGACTCGTCCTCATAGATCTCAAGTGCTGCGGCCGGCGGCTCACCGAGCAGCTCGCGGTGCTCGGTCAGGTAGGGGTTGGGCGGGTTCCAGACGCGCTTCGGCTCAGGCATCTCACCTGAGCCAACTATACTAGACTAATGTCTATCTGTCAATCGAAGAACGCCTCAAAGATCTGCCCACCTCAGCCGAGCCGGCCAAGACGGGCAGATGATGAACGAGACTGAGGGTATTCTGGATTAATCCGGCAAACCGGAGCACTCGACATCCGCATGACCCAGGAGCAGCGCCACCGTTTTCAGCAGCTCGTCGGGGTCGCACGGCTTGGTCAGGTAGGCGTCCGCGCCGAAGGCGAAACCGCGCAGCTGATCCACCGGCTTGTCCATCCCGGTGAACATGAGGATGGGTAAGGACCAGGGGTTGAACCGCTGGCGCAACTGCCGGCAGACCTCGTAGCCGTTCATATCCGGCAGCCCCAGGTCGAGGATGACCAGGTCAGGTAGCGTGTCCACCACCCCGGTCAGCGCAGCCGTCCCGGAGCGCTCCGCCCGCACCTCGTAGCCGGTGCCTTCCAAGAGGGCACGGAGCAGGCGGATCATCCCCGCATCGTCCTCGATGACCAGAATCCGTTCCCGTCGAGACGCACGCATCTCCATCTCTCTCCTCCTGTTAAGGGCCCGCGTGGCGCGATCCGGAAAAAGAGACACGCCCCCCTGGATTGCGAGAGGGCGCTTCAACAACTATGGCTGACGCGAGCCCCGGCTGTCAAGAGGGGTCCCTGGATGGCTGGTCGGGCAGGACATGGGCGAGCAGCGCCTCAATCTGCTCGATGAGCGCCTTCGAGGCGTGCGGCTTCGTAATGTGGGCGTTGGCGCCCAGCTCCCGGCAGAGCGTTTCGTCCATCTCCTGGCCCTTGCCGGTAAAGATGCTGACGGAGATGCGCTGGAAGCGGGGGTCTGTCTTCAGGGCGGCGCACACCTCGAAGCCGCTCTTCTTCGGCAGCATCAGGTCGAGGATGCTGACGTCCGGGTGGCCCAGATGGACCTTGGTCATCGCGTCCTCACCATCCATCGTGGTGAGCACCTCGTAGCCGGCCGCCTGGAGGCCCTTGCCGATCACCTTGATGATCACCGGCTCGTCATCCACCAGCAGCACCCGATGCTGTCCCTCCGCCATGCTCCCTCCTGCTTCGTGGTGAGTCGTGTTGCACAGTCTCGTGGCGCTACCAGCGGGCGGCCTCGGCCAGCGCCACCAGCTCCGTGAATCCGGCAACCGTCGCGTCCGGCCCGGCCTGGGCCAGCTCGTGCACATCGGCCAGGCCGTGCGTGAGGGCGACGGTCGCCACACCCGCCCGGCGCCCGGTCTCGATGTCCACCGGGCTGTCGCCGATGAACACCGTCTCGCCGGCCGCGGCACCCTGCCGCTCCATGAGGGCGTGCAGCGACGACGGATCCGGCTTCTTCGGATACGCCCCGTCGCCGGCGATGATAGCCGTGAAGCAGTCCGCCACCCCAAGCCCCGTGAGAATCTGCGTGGAATACGGGTCCGGCTTGTTGGTGATCACCGCCTGCGCCCGGCCGAGCCGTTGGAAGCGCTCGAGCGTTTCCCGCGCGCCCGGATAGAGCCGGCTGCGGTCGAGCAGGTGCCGGCCGTAGTGCTCGCGGTAGAGCCGCAGGCCGCGCTCCAGGCATCCCTCGTCCTCCGTCCCGAGGCAGCGCTTCACCAACTCCCGGATGCCGCGGCCGACGTAGCAGCGCACCTCCGAGGCCGGGACGGGCGGCAGGCCGAGGCGCTCCAACATGCGGTTGGCCGACGCGGTGATGTCCTCCAGCGTGTCCACGAGCGTCCCGTCCAGGTCATACACGATCAGCCGCTTCATGGTCCCCGAACGACATGCGCCTGTGCCACGCACTAGGCGCCGCCGGCTGGGCGCTCAGGCTTTGCGCTGGTCAGCAGCGTCCGCACCTTCTGTAAGAGGTGCTCGGGGTTGTAGGGCTTGGGGAGGCGGTCCGCGTAGCCAGGCCCGATCGACTGATGGATCTCGTCCTGGGCCTCGAGCACCGTCAGCAGGATGACGGGGATGGCGTGGGTCGCGGGGTCGCTCTTGAGGCGGCGGAGCACCTCGCGCCCATCCATCCGGGGCATGAGAATGTCGAGCAGGATGAGCTGCGGATGCTCCGTCTGAGCCAACTGGAGCCCCTCGTCTCCGTCAGCGGCCGAGACGACGCGGTAGCCCTCACGCTCTAGCCGCATCTTGGCGACCTTGCGCACACTCGTGTCGTCATCGATGATCAGGATGGTGGCGGACGTCCGGGCCATCGTCGGGCCTCCCTGCTGACTGTCGCTCACGGTACTCATGGTCTGGTCCTCGGCTCGCCGCCCGGCTTCATTCGAGATCGTGCGGGTACGGCATGCCCGCGTCCCGCTCCAGATAGAACTTGAGGCTGCGAAGGAAACAGGCCCAGGTATAGCTGGCGTGCGGCAGGGCCCCGTCGATCGACTTCCACTTCAGGTGCTGGAACCGCACGACCGTGCCCTCCGGCTCCTCTGGCAACGTGAAGCACACCTCGGTATGCGCCCACTCGACCGGGCCGCTGACGCACCGCCACATGACAAGCCGCGGCTCCTCCAGCCGCTCAATCCGCATCCGGACCACATGCTCCGGGTTGCCGAATCCGAACGCCGCGATAGAGCCCAGCAGCGGCTCGGCGTCGACATCCCGCGTCCACCAGTTCTCGAGCCCCCCGCGCTGGGTCAACGCCTGGTAGACGGTCTTGACCGGCGCGCGGATGATGAGCTCGTGGACGATCTCCGGCATGCGACCGACGGCACCGCTCGTCTCAGGACGAGGCGGGCTTCGAGGGCGTGCCGCCCTGGCTCGAGGAGCCCTGGCGGGGCTGGAAGTCGCCCGCGGCCCAACCGATCAGCCATAAGCCTCCCAGCAGCGCCGCCAGCGCCACCAGAATACCGAAGACCTCATGCATGGGAACCTCCTGCCGGCGATGTCATGGTAAGCCCCTATTCCTGAGGCAGGTCGCCGGTGTCCACGCGGAACGCCTCCGCGTCGATCTCGGTCTCCCGCCCGCACTCGAAACACTGGACCGTGACCAAGCCGCGAGACTCGTCCGAGCCCACGACGGTCACGTTGAGCGAGTGGCACTCGGGACACCGCACCTGATTCATCCCGGCTTCCGGTCGGCCGAGGCCGTCGGCGTCTCCAGCTCGCGACCCAGCGCCTCGAAGAACTGCGCATAGAACGCCGGGTCACTCACCGTCCACTCCCCTTCCTTCACCCGGTTGGCCTCTATACCCCCGCCGCCGGGCAGCGGGATCATCCATAGGAAAAACCGCCGGTGGCTGCGCGTAAACACCCGTTCGGCCACCTCGGTCGCGTTGGCGTACACCATCGTGCCGCCTTCCCGACTAGGTTGGAGGCTGACCGTCAGGCGGACCGCCCTCGTCCGCCGGTTCTTCCCGAAGTAGCGGGTGGCCTGGAGCAGCCGCTTCACCTCGTCCTGCTGCTCCGGGGTGAAGTTCAGTGCCAAGACGGTCCGGTTGACCGCCGCCCAGCACGTCGCCTGGTCGATGGAGAACATCCGGGCATTCTCGGGACGCGGCCCCTGGAACACGTCTTTGTACGCCGACGGCCCACCGCAGCCGGCGGCGGTCCATGCCGCCGTCAGGAGTGCCGCGGTCCGCCAGACCGTCCGAGGTTCCGTCTTCATGGTCATAGGTCGCGTCGATACCATAGACTATTGTGCCACAGTGGCGCGCGCGCGTCAGCAGGAAGGTCGTGTCTTATGTTCGCTGATTTCACAAATTGGGTATTGATGTCGCAGATGGGTTGATCGGCGAAATCATCTCACCATCGGCGTCATCACTCCAGATTCAGACACCGCCAGCAGGAAGACCGGCTATTTTCCTTGCGCGGCGGCCCTATTCGTGCTGGAATACAAGACCGATGGCAGAATACAGAAGGACACAGACGATCAGACCGCTTTCCGCGATGTTAACCGTGTGCGGCGTGGCGCTTGCCGCGTCCGGCTGCACGGCGCTGGATCAGGTCACCTTGTGGCACACCCGCATGGATCGCCAGCGGATCTTCCAGTTCTACGGCGAATGCCTCAACAAGAGCCGGGGCGACCTCGTGACGCTCGCGAAGTACTGCAGTTCGGTCGCCGAGATCCGACGCGTGCGCGAGAAAGAGGTGGCGCTCGAGCGCTGTCCCCTCTCCGCGTACGTCCCCTGCCTCCAGCAGTAACACGCCTGTGGAGGGATTGGGACATGACCTTCCGTCTCCTGGTGATCATGGTCTTGCTGATCGCATTCGCGCTGTGGCGCGAGGCCACCGCGTACGTCGACGACTCGCGCTTCAGTGATCTCTCCCAGATGAAGCAGGCTGCAACCATCAACGGAGTCTCGGTGCGTCAGAGCCTCTCCGGAGAACTCGCCAGCGGGAAGGACCTGCTCACGTACCGGCTCGCCCCGCCTCCGAACTGGTCAGCCTTCTCGTCCCCGTCGCTGTCCTCCAACATCAGCACGACCCTCATGCAGTCCGCTGGGCTGACGGCTCCGGACTCCTCTTCCGCGCGGGCGTCCGCCCGCTCAGTCAGTTCAGACCAGACACACGTCCTGCGTCAGACCACACGGTAGCGCAGGTGCCACCTTGCGCTACCCACCAGACAGCGCCCTCAGCCAATACCGGATGTGGCGCGGCCGGCCGATTCCGCGGCAAACAGCACGAGTGAACAGCCCACCGGAAACATGAAATCCGGCAGGTGCGGCGAGTAGACCCATCAGCCCCATCGCAGCTTCGCGCGACTTGGAGGCCGCAGTCCCTGAGGCCAGCCCCACCGACAGCCACGCGACCTTCAGCATCTTCGCGCGTCCCATGCTTGCTCAGCCTCGCTTCCGTTTGGCCAGCCGGAACCATGCGGCCACCCAGCCGAGGTCTGCGGTCAGCACGCTGAGGTTATTGTAGCTCCCCTTACCGGGAAACACAAAAGCCGCCGGCATGCGCCGACGGCCCTCTCTCCGGCCCGAGCCTCCAGTCCCGAGCCAAGGGTCTCTTCTTTCGGCTAAAAGCGGTAGACCTTCACCACCTTCCCGCCGTGGAACTCCACGCCGCGCTCTTCCATACTGTTACGGAACTGCTCGCCCCGCGCATTCAGGCTCTGGAACATGTCCGCGCAGCCCGCCGATGTGAGGATCAACAGCGCCATGCCGATTGTCCGTGCCAGTCGTGCTCGCATTGGAGCCTCGGGGCAGATGCCGCGTCCGCCACATCCACATTAGTCGGAGTATACTTGCTCCCGCCCAGGAATTGCCAACCCCCGGACACAAAAACGGCAGCCCCGCTGCCGCGCCACCGCTGAGGGTGGCGGCTTTACTTCGCGGTCATCTTCATGTTATAAGCTGTGCATGGCGCGCCATGCCCTGCGCGAGCTCCATCCCAGGCACGCCCTTCTGGTGCCCGCGGCCATCATTGGCTCCACCCTCCTGCTCCTCATCGGCCTCTCTCTGCCCCTGCTCTATTCACAGAAGATGTTCTGGCAGAGCACCTACTCGGTATGGACCGGCGTCGTGGAACTGTGGAGGCAGAACGAGCTCGCACTCTCCGCCATCCTCTTCTTCTTCTCGATCGTCTTTCCGTTCATGAAGCTCACGGGCCTGACGGTCATCTGGTTCCTGAAGCTGCCCGAGGAGCCGCGCAGCCGCCTGCTCCACTGGCTGGGAGTCCTCGGCAAGTGGTCGATGCTGGACGTGTTCGTCGTCGCCATCCTCATCGTGCTCGTCAAACTTGGCCCGTTCGTCAAGATCGAGCCCCGCGTGGGCGTGTACGTCTTCGCCGCCGCCATCGCCGCCTCGATGCTCACGACGATGTACGTCGACAGGCTCGCCAAGCGCTCCTTCCGCTCCCGCTAGTCCCGTCCCCCTACGTGCCGGATTCCCGTTTGGCGAATACGGACCACAGGGCCAGCCAAGCCAGATACCCCGCCAGGAGGCCGAGCTCGACCCAGAACATGGCCAGGTCGCTGGGTGAGGCCAGCGACGCCATCTCGCCGCTCAGGTTGATCAGGGAGAACCCGAGCAGGCCCACGGCACCGGCGATGAGCACCGCCGGCGTGAACGACAGCTGTCTCGAGGCCGCGAAGATGAACACCGCCCATCCGAAGGACAGGGTCCCAATGCCCCGATCCAGATAGGCGTATGAGGGGATGCCGTAGTAGATGAAGAGCCACGGGATTTTGGTCCCAAGCCAATGAGCGGCCGTAACGCACAAAAAATAGGTCGCCCCCACCCGGAGCGACCACCGCAACACCGACTCAGCCTTTCCGCAGGACATCACTGTGGGCAAAAGGAGGCTGCCTCCTTTTCTCCTACTCCTTCCAGCGCCACCACTTCAGTCGCTCCGGATCCGGCCGCGCGTGCGAGGCGTAATAGACCGCGCACCGGAACACGTAGAGCATGCACCGGTCCACCCGGTACCCGGTTTGTTTGCACAACCGCTCGTACAGCGCCTCAGGGTTCCGGCCCTTGAGTGCGCGGACCGACGTCACCCCGATGCCGTAGAGATCCTCCGCCACCGCCGGCCCGACTCCTGGAATCTCCTGCAGCGCGTTCAAGCTCTCCCGCCTCGAATGCAGTCTTGTCTCCCCCGGAATTCCCTTCAACAGGCGCCTGTCACTTTTCACGTTCGAACTTCGTCGTCGCAATCAACCAGAGGTCCCGGAGCAGGCCGAACACCAGGCAGGCGACCGCGGCCCAGAAGACGGCAAAGCCTGCGCGCCAGCGCAGGCTCTCGACGGACGGAGCGCCCCAGAGCATGAGCAGCTTCGAGATGATGAGGAGGCTCACGCCCGCCTTCACCTCCCAGCACATCCCGCAGGTGAGCCACTCCTTGACACGCACCGGCTTCCTGCGGCACTCGGTCTCTTTCAGCATGCCCTTCCCATCAGGAATTCCAGGTCTACACTCTTGACGCGATCGCGGCGATCTCAGATTCGGTGAAGGCCCGCAGGGTCTGCGAGGTGAGGTTGCCCAGGGAGCCCACTTTCATCATCAGGGCCGCCGCCGTCTCGTCATCCGGGGCCTCCATCGTCAGCACGACGTCATGGTGGCCCAGCGTCCAGTAGATATCCTTGATCTTCACACCCAGCCTGCTTGCCGTCTCCCGGAACGCCTTCGCCCGCTTCGGCGTCTCTTTCACCGCCCGAATCCCCTGATCCGTGAACTTCGCCAACACCACATACCACGCCATCCTGCCCTCCCTCTGTCTAATCGCCGGCACCCATCAAAGCTGCGGTCGTCTGCTGCGGCTGAGGCTGGGTGCCTGCGGGCCCCATAAGGCTGGTGACGGCTTGGTTGAGGATGTTGCCGGTGGTGTCCTTCTCGACAACCGTCACGGTGGGAATCCCGGGATGCTCGAAGAGGACCGCCAGGAACTCCTTGCCCACCTCGCGCAGCACGCGGCTTCGCCGATCCGGCGAGGCATCCTTCTCGAAGACCATGTTCAGCCGATTCGTGAACTGCTCGTCCTGCCGGGCCTCCTGCAGCTGCATCTGCTGTTTGCCCTCCGGGCTGTTCAGGAACTTCAGCAACTCTTCAACGCTGTCATAGGACGCCGCATACGCCGCCCCGCCGGCGGCCAGGCTCAGCCCAAGCACCAGGGCAGACCATGTCATCCGCGTCGCCTGCCAACACCTGCCCACGCCGGTGGGCAGGTGTTGATGCCGAAGCCGACCGGAATCGGACAGGTCGGCTGAGGCACCCCGGAATTCACAACCACACTTCTGTGACCGGCTGGAACAGCTCTTGGTTATCATAATCGGCCGGCAGGATGTTCTCCGCTTTACGGTTGAACAGATTGTACCCTTCCTTGTAGAACCCGTCGGCAATCAGCTCTGAGCAGATTTTCTTTCCTGTGCTATTGAATCGGTTACGAAATAGGAGCAGCGTTTCGCCCATCAAGCTCGCAGCCCCAAACCACACCAGTTGGAGGAAATCATATCGTAGATTGTTCATCGTCGCCCACCACAGCGCCACCTTGATGCGGTCACGCTCCTTCTCCCACACGATCTTCCGCAACACCTTGACCTCAAACCCCTTCTCGACATAGTCCTTCTGGAGGTTGGCGACTTTAGACCGGGGCGGCTGTCCTTCGATGAGATCGTGCCCGCCTAGACTGCCCGCGACGTGCGTCCACCGACTGCTCTCGCCATGACCCAGCCGCTTCTGGACCAACTCGGTCAGCTTGTTGCCGCTCGCCACCAACACGAGGTCGCCAATCTGGACCTTCTCCGGATCGATCGCCTTCATGAACGCAATTCTACTCCCAGCGCGGCAAACAAGAAAGCCGCCAGCTCCCGCCAGCGGCTCTCATCGACCCCTCCCTACTCAATTAAGTCGAGACTGGCTTGGGTCTGCACTCTACTTTGCAGATACAGGAGGGTGTTCGTTGTTGCAGCGACGTTCTCGATATTTACAAATTCCTTCAGCAACTCGCTGTTGTAGTGACCGCGCTGGAACGCGGTCGTGATACTGTCAGCGTTGGTAAGCGGCGTGTAGCGCACGGTCTTCATGAATGACTCTAGATAGGCCTTCTTTGAACTGGTGATGCGCTCATTCAAAAACACCAGGACCGCCTTCTCTTTCCCTATCGCATAGCCTAGCTCGAACAGTACATTATGGTTGAGATACGTAAGATCGCATGCAAAGATTGAACATTGTTCGATGGCGGCTAGGACGTCACCACTTATCGTTGCAGTCTTCCGATACTCCTCCCAGGACTTTACGTAGTAGTGCTTTTGATGCCCATTGAACCGCGTGATGGCAGTTTTAATTGCATCAACGTTCTCATCAGCTCTTTCCTCGGAACGCCCCTGATATGCGAAGAAAATCAATTCTCTCTCAGCCATTTTGGATTCTCACGCGCCGGTTCTGGATTTCTCTCAGCGAGCCTCAGAAGACCTGGGCTTTGCATGACATGTTACTATTGTGACGGGTAGCCCGAGTTATGCTCGAATGTTGTGGATGGAGAGAAACGAACAGGCGTATCCTTGGTTGAGAATGTGGAACCACGGCGTGTTAGCGACACGCCACAACCAGG
>Ga0209515_10002847_pt1 | contig 25628 bp, 23 predicted proteins | sample Subgroupgradi54m_FD_187454 | JGI IMG/M metagenome (GOLD analysis project Ga0209515, IMG submission 187454) | Subsurface groundwater microbial communities from S. Glens Falls, New York, USA - GMW60B uncontaminated upgradient, 5.4 m (SPAdes)... ... | reverse complement strand
TAGGGTTGTCCTGGAAAGTTATCTCCATAAATATAGGGATCATCGTTGTAGTAAATGTATTTAATGTTGAGCATAGCCAGGATGTCTTTGATGGCTACATAGTCTTTTTCTCTTACCGCTTGGAGAAAGCTGGGGCCGAAGGACTCAAACTCGGCAAAACCATTAAACTCGTTTCTGCCTGCAAGATAGGTAATGGTGGAAGGACCTTCGTAGGCTGCATTGTTTGCTCCTTTTATGGCCTGGTACCCAGGATCGCTGAGTGGAAGAGAAAGAATTTTTCCGTCAATAGGGAGTGACCTGAGGTAAGAAAGGACTTCTTCGTACTTTGGATCCAGAGCGACAATTGCGCTGACGTCCTTCGTTTGCCAATGGATATACTGAAGGGTTTTCCCGCTAATGAAGGGCCAGGCGATAATCATGAGAAACCCGATGAGGAATAACACCAGAGAAATCCCCTGCCATTTTTTTATGCGAGTCAAGACTACTAAAAGTGCTTGACCCAAAAGCAGCGTATAGAAAAAGAGGTACACCCACATCCACTGTCCGAAGAAAACACGAAACATAGAAAAGCCGGGAATATGAAAGAGAAGCATATAGAAAGAAAGCCCTATGGTGGTAATATTTGCGGTATAAAAAAAGAAGGTGATGAGAAAAAAAATACCGGTTAAAAGCATCGATTTTCTCCTGTTCCATAAGAAACCAAGAACAAACAGGATGGGAAAGATAATAAAAACAAAGGAGGAAAAAGTAAGTGGTACCATCTGCTGTAAACCCAAAAGACTTATGCTTGGCTTAATACCAGGTACAAGTGCGTTAAAGTACCCTAAGCCGCCATCCAGCTTTGCTTCTTGAGAAAACACAACCTGGTAACTAGGGCTTCCCGGTGTCAAGAGGCTTACGATCTGTGGGGCAAGATGAAAAGCGTGCAAAAGAAAAAACAGAACAACTCCAATGGCAATACCTTTCCAAGGAAGTGGTTTGTGTACAACGTAGCGCGTGTACAGCACCAGAAACAACAGGCTCAGTGGATAAAAAGCAAAAAATGCCGGCGCTCCAATGATGCTAAAGTTTGCCGAAAACAGGAATGTAATCCCCAAAACAACAAGCAGGTATCTCATATTATGCGTCAGTACATATCTCAGAAGTAAAAAGAAAATAAGGGGATTTAAGAATATCTGATTATCGGTCGAAAGCATATGATTCCAGATTAAGATAGAAACCGGGGCAAACACATAGTACATCCCTGCTATAAGAGCAGAAATCTCAGCAATCACAGTGGTACGTATTGTGCTCTTTTCTTCGTCTTGAAAAAGCAACTGTTTAACGACAAGGTAACAGGAGAAGAATGCAACGCTTAAAGAAAACCCATGGACAAAAGCAATCAGAAGCGTTGGGGAGTGCAAAATACTTTTAAGCCCAGCTAACAGTAAGAAAAAGGGTATGCCAAAGTAATTAAGCCCCTCTCCACCAAGCCCCGAGTGAGAAACGCTGTAGAGCGCCTGACTGGTAAGGTAGTGCAGTGGATCATAGAAATATAGCCTGCTGCTATCCCCTCCTAAATCCATCTCTCCTGGCTTAAACCAAAAGAAGGGGACGAGAAAGAGGAAAAGGAAAATAAGAAATGGGGTAATGTAACGGAATTTCTTCATTCTCGAAAGCGTTGCACAACGCCAACAACAAAAAAGAGAAAAAACCAAACACTAGTCTTTTCGGTTGTTACCGAAGGGCCAAGAAATAAAAATTGAATATACGCTAAAACCAAAAGAGCCAAACAAAGAAGAAAAGTTGCAGTTCCAGACAATTTATACACTTTAATTCCTATCACATAACACCCCAATAGAAAAAACGTAATAACGTCAAAGCTTCCCGTTATAAAAAAAATATCCGTAAGAAGTGCAATAGCAAGAATAGTAAACGCTGCTGATTTTTTCCCCTCTAGTTTAAGAACTGGATGGTTGTCGTAAATTTGATTTTCCATAAGCTTGATTTAAATGAATCTCCGAGGGCTAAAAGCCCTCGGTTTCTTTGGTTAATTTACCGTTGCTTTCGTACATATTCCGATATCACTTTGTCTGTAATTTCTCCTGCAGATTTGACAAAGAATCCGTCCGCCCAAAATGTCGCACCCCAGTATATTTCATCCAGCTCTGGAAAGAGTTCTCTGATTTTGTTCGATGTGCCACCTTTCACAGTTTTCATAATCTCACTGGGGCTCCATTTTGGTGCTGCTCCCACGTACAAATGCACATGATCTAGGTTTACCGCAAGCTCGTAGATTTCCCACTCGTTGATCTGTGCTGCAAACCGAATCATTCCTTCAATCCTTTGCTTCAGTTTCCCCTTCAAAACTCGCTTGCGGTACCTTGGAACCCAGACAAAGTGATATCTTAGGTCATACCTTGTCTGAGCCGTAGACTTCAAACCTTTCACGTTTGAAGTCTACTACCTTTGTCAAACCTTGTAAACGAGCTTTACAGCCGAGGGTTAAAAACCCTCGGATAGTCGCTTAATCATTATATCATCTCTTTAAAAGTTTTATTCCATACAAAAGAAAAATTAGCAATGTGATAATAGTTATGCCCAAACTATAATAAAATTTCTTCTGCGCTGTCATTTCAACAATGACAGTAATACTATTCTTTCTCGACAAATCTTCAGGCTTTATATACCAAGCATTTGCGTATCCATTAACTTGGATATGCGTATTGTCATATACTGACTCTTTACCATTTGTCTCAAATGGATTTTTGTCAATAAATTGATTTGCTGGCACTAACTCAATTATTTTTCCATCATAGTATGAATCACTTTTATTTTCTATCTTTAAAGATGCGTTTGTTGGATACAGTTTCCAATATGAATTAAATGAATCCTGAAAAATAAGCAAAAAAGGTTTTGTAACATTTTTTATTTCAAGGTTATATTTTGTTGGATTAATTCGTTGATAAGTAATTTGTAAATCTTTATTATCTTCCTGAAATGTATCGTTATTACAAGTATGAGTTGAAAGAATCTTTTTGCATGCCGCACGGTCTACAAAAGCTATCCGTTTATCTTTATCATCTTTATATGAGTTAGGAAAAAAAGACAATGCCTTTGAATATTCTTTGTCATACTTTGGATTTGTATCATAAAAAGAAACATTTGAAGCTGCATAAAAATGAGGCAAATAATGCTCTACTTCTATAAGCGAGTAGGTACCTGTTTGATAAACTTTCTCTCCAGAAATTTTTTTGACAAAATTTCCCAGCGCAGGTTCTGAAAAAGGTGTGCCAGTATATCCATAAGGAAATGCCGGGAAAAATTTATTTGAAACTTTTTCATCAGCATTATAAATAATATACCGTATTTGGAGTAATGACATCATTTGCTTAATTGCGGAATAATTTTTCTCCTTTACTAATTTTACATAACTTTCGGAAAAAGGATCAATATTTTGATATCCAGAAAAATCATTTCTTCCAGCTAAAAAAGCCGGCATTGAATGACCTATATATACTCCTCTATTCACCCCACCTACAATGTTATATGCATAGTCTGTAAATGGCATATGAAGAATTCTTCCATCATTGGGAATTTTTTTAATAAATTCCAACATTTTTTCATAGTGCGGATCCATATGAATTACCACACTAACATCTTTGGATGCTCGATGAACAACATTTACAATATCTCCATTAATAACTATCCATGAGCGAGCAATAAGAAATCCAATTGTCACAATAGAAATAATAAATATATATTTTTCCTTCATTCTGGAAAATAGATATGATATTGCCGTAGCAATCAAAAGCGTATAGAAAAATGTGTATACCCACTGCCATTGTCCATAAAAAACACGAAACATCCCAAATCCGGGAATAGAGAATAATTTTCTATAAAACGCTACACCAATATGTGTGATATTTGCCGATACAAGAAAAAGTGTGATAAAAAAGAAAATACTAATTAGTAATACTGTTTTATTTTTTCGCAGAAATAAAAACCCTCCTACTGTAAGCGCGGGAATAATAATCAGACTCCACATTATTTTTTTATTCTCGAGAGGTAAAAAAAAGTGTTCACTTACTTTTCCAGCTGATAAAGTACCCATAAAATAATCCAACCCACCATTTACTTTTGAATTGCTCTCAAAAACTCTATTATTGAAATAACTGTCCTTATCAAATACGTTACTTGCTGCAGGAAGAAGGTGGAAAGCGTGAAGACCAACAAAAAATACTATACCAAAGAGTATCCCCTTCCATGGAATTGGTTTTTGCAGAACAAAAAAGTTATAGAGCAACAAAAAAGCAATTGCTAATGGATAAAAAGCAAATAAAGGCGGGGGGGCCTGAAGAGAAAAATTTGTGGAAAAGATAAAAGTAACCAAAAGCATAATCCACAAATATCGTAAAGAAGAAGTTATTAAGTATCGTAATATTAAATAAAATATCATTGGATTGAGAAAAACTTGATTATGAGTTACAAGTGCGTACTTCATATTGTCAATTACACTTGGAGAAAATGTATAAAAAAGAGCCCCGATGATTGCCGCAGCAAATTCACCTACGCTTATTCTCTTTTTATTCTCTTTGAAAAGGAATTCTTTAATAATTAAAAAAGTAAAAATAAACGACCCGGATAACTTGAATCCATTAAAAATAGCAATAAGTATAGTTGGAGAATTAAAAAAGAATTTTAGAATGGTTAAAAACAGTAAAAATGGAAGAAAATATTGATTATAGGAAAGATTACCAACTCCCCATGGAACAACACTATATATTGAAAATGCTGTTAAATTGGATAGGGGATCGTAGAAATATAGTCTGTTACTATCTCCACCCAAATCCATTTCTCCAAGTCTCAACCAAAAGAATGGTATAAAAAAAAGAATGAACGCAATTAGGATAAAAATAACAAGTTTTTTATCTGCAAAAAATTGACGTATCATACATTTTTTTTCTTTATAAATTCTCTTATAACAAATGAGAAGAAAATAAGCAATGTTATAAAAGTTATACCAAGGCCATACGAAAAGTATTTCTGAGTTTGTAACACCAGGTGTAATACATATGCTGCTTTTCCTTGCCTGTCTTCCTTTGTAATAAGCCATGCATTTGCATACTTATTAACAAGCAGGTGTTTGTCTTCATGTATGGGTTGCTCGTTTGCTAACAAAAGCTTCCAAGATGCATTATACGCATTTTGAAATACAAGTAATGTTGGTAATTCACTTTGTGTTTGTTTTATAGAAATAATATAGTCATTAGGATTATTTTTTGTTATTGTAATATCTGCTTTTGACGGTATATATGGCTGATTACAAAACGCTAAGATAAACTTACTTTTCTGACAGATCGCTTTTTCAATAAAAGCTGATTGATAAGATACTTTCTGATTGCTTATAACATGCACCATATCATCTTCATAAATACTGTCAGGAATATATACCTCTGGCCGATATACCTTCTCATCAAATTCAAAAATATTAAATGGCCCATTTTTATAAAGTGAGCGTACTGGGAATTTTTTTACAAACTCTTTGTATTCTTCTTGCGTTTTTGGTAAAGAAGTCATCATGTAGCTATTTGGAAATTGGGGAAATTTTTCTTCGTATATCTTAGGATCAGTATTATGTAATATATAGCGGATATTAAAAAATGAAAAGATTTGGGTCAGAGCCATGTAATTTTTCTCACGAGAAAAACGCATAATAGTTTCAGGAATTGGGTTAGGCCAAAAATTTTGATACCCAGCGAAGCTTTTTTTATGTGTTAAATAAGATATAGAAGATGGGCCAACGTAGGCTGCATTATTAGTTCCGTAAACTACTTGATTAAAATTATCTGTAAGTGGCAATATTAATATTTTCCCTTCATTCGGCAATTTTCTAATAAATTGAAGAGTCTGCTCGTAACGAGAATCCATAATCATTGCTGTCTTGACATTATTAGATCCCCATTGAACTGCGTCTATCAAACTTCCATTTAAAAACGCCCAAAATCCGATAATAAAAATTATAAGAATGATAACAGCAGTAAGTTTAATATACGCATCTTTTAATCTTGAGAAAATAACATAGAGACACTGCCCAAATACTAGCGCATAGAAAAAAATAAAAACATACGCCCATTGGTAAAAAAAGTGGCGAAACATAGAAAAGCCAGGAATGTAAAAAAGTCTTTTATAAAATTCAAGTCCAATATTAGTTATGTTTGCCGACACAAGAAAAAGGGTAATCAAAAAAAAGAAACTAGTAAGTATTATTTCTTTTCTTTTTTTCTTTAGCAGCAAAAAGCCGAAAATAACAACAAAAGGTACTATAAATGATGTCCATCGAAATACAAGAATCGGTGATGGCATAAGAAGACTCAGACTTATTTTTCCTTCCCCTCGAACTGCAACAAAAAAATTTACCCCTGAATTTATTGGATCCTTAAGTATAGCTGCGTTAATAACGTTAGCTGGATCAAATAAGCTTGATACTTCTGGTATTAAATGGTAAGCCTGTGTACCAAGTAACAACATAATTCCTAAAAATACATCCGCTAATATAATCTTTATTTTTCTAACAAAAACAACGTAAACAATAAGAAATATTATAGCTAATGGGTAAAATGAAAAAAATGCAGGAGAAGACATTAACGAAAAGTTAGTAGAAAATATAAACGCTATAAAAAGAGAGCCGTAAAGGTAGTATTTATTTCGAGTTAATAAATACCTAAGTAAAAAGAAAAACATCAGTGGATTTAGAAATATTTGATCATGCGATTGAAGTGCCTTAACCCAAAAAAAAATTAGTTTTTCGGAGCCGGTGGCAAGTATATAAAAAATCCCAGCAAGAATTGCAGAAAATTCAGCAGAAAGAACTCTTTTATCTTGACTTTTACCTTCTTGAATAAATTCTTTTACTATAAAATATATAGAGACAAAACCAACAGAAAGTTTGATACCGTTAAATATACTAATAAGTAAATGTGGCGAAACAACAATTTGCTTTATTAACCATAATAAGCTTGCATATACAAGGTATCCATGTACTCCTGAATTTATTTCTCCTTTACCAAACGGATCTAAGCCGTAAAAGGCAATTTTAATATAAGATAATGGATCGTAGAAATAAAGCCTGGTACCATCTCCTCCTAAATCCATTGCTCCGGGAGTAAACCAAAAAAAAGGAATTATAAAAAGAATTATCGCTATAATTATGACTGGATTAATTTTTTTTATGATATGGCTCATTGTTAAAAACATTCTCTATGCATTATACACTATGTTGATTACAAAACCTGGCTATAGTATACTGAGATTCATTTGAAAATAAATAGATGAAAATCCTAATATTTAACTGGAGAGATCTCAAACATACATGGGCTGGGGGTGGAGAAATTTACATTTTCGAACTGGCTGCACGTTGGGTTACCATGGGAAATGAGGTAATAATATTCTGTGGACAAGACTTTGAAAAAACGCTTCCACCCTTTGAGATAATCAATGGAATACACATTTATAGAAAAGGAGGAAAGTTTAGCATCTATCTATGGGCAATATATTACTACTTTGCTCATTTAAGAAAAAAGGTAGATGTAGTCATCGATGTTGAAAATGGCATTCCCTTCTTCACTCCCATTTTCTGTAGAAGACCAAAAATAAGTTTTGTATACCATATACATGGTAACCAATTCTTCTACGAACTCCCATCTCCCCTAAGCTATATTGGATTTGCAATTGAACGATTTGTTTTTCCATTGCTATACAAACATTTACCTATTGTTGCCATTTCAGAAACAACAAAGCAACAGTTGGTAAACATAGGGTTTGACAAAAAGAATATTTCACTTGTCTACTGTGGTATTAATAATACAAAACGACCAACAAAAGAAATCAAAAAGTTTTCCAAGCCAACAATCCTCTATTTGGGTCGTATAAAAAAATATAAAAGAATAGACCTACTTATTAAAATATTCTCAGAAATAGTTAAAGAAGTACCAGATGCACACCTTATAATTGCTGGGTGGGGAACAGAAGCTTCAAACGTTGCGGACTTAGCAATGAGAAGCCCTCTTCGCAGAAAAATTAGCCTGATGGGTCCGGTAAATGATGAGGAAAAGAAAATACTACTTTCCAAATCTTGGATTTTTGTGAATCCATCAATAGGTGAGGGTTGGAGCATTGCAGTCATTGAAGCAAATCTCTACGGAACCCCTGCCGTATCGCTGGGTGTTTCAGGATTGGCTGAATCAATACTGCATAAAAAAACAGGTCTACTTGCAAAAGACGAAAACGACCTCATTAAAAGAATTTGTGAGATTCTTAAAGACTCAGGTCTTCGAGAAAAATTAAGCAAAAATGCTACAGTTTGGGCAAATAGTTTTAGCTGGGATCGCTCCGCACAAGAAAGTTTGCAGATTTTAGAAAAAACAAGGAGAAAAAAATAATATGTTTGGCAAAGAATACTCATCACATCTTAGTCTCCTCATGCAATCCTTTGGAGAAATAAATGAAAACTATGAAAAAAAAGCACTAAAAAAAACAAATAGCAATAGCCTTATCGACAGATTGAAAAAAATATATATCTTGCTATTTGGAATCCCTGAAATAGGTTTTCAAATGCGAGCCCTCTACTTTAAAGAAATCTTATCTTCCAATTTAATTGACAAAAATATAAAAGACATACTCGATGTGGGATGCGGTATAGGCGCGTATACTTTTTGGCTTGGTAAAAAATTTCCCTTGGCAAACGTTATTGGGGGAGATATAGATAAACAAAAATTACAATCTTGCAAAAAATTACGTAACGAATTACAAAGAGAAAATATTACGTTTTCCTATATCGACATGACCAAAATAAAAAACATAGAAACATATGATCTTATTATAGCCATTGACGTACTCGAACATATTGAAAACTATCAACAGGTATTAAAAACCTTCCACAATCTTTTACGTGTTAATGGATATGTATATATACACGTTCCACAACCAAATCAAAAACGTATTTTTAATGTACTTAAAGCGTGGCATCACAAAGATCACATCCGCGAGGGAATTACCAAACGTATTTTGGAGGATAAGCTCAAAAAATTTGGCTTTGAGATAGTTGTATCGCGAGAAACGTTTGGTTTTTTTGGTAAGCTGGCCTGGGAGACCAATCATCTTATGCTATCACGAAGTTTCGCTCTTGCAGGTATTACTTTTCCCTTTCTTTATATGTTAGCCAGATTTGACCAACTTTGGAGAAACACAGATGGACTGGGCGTAGCCATTCTTGTACAAAAAAATAATTATGCAAAATAAACTTGTATCGATAATAATTCCAACAAAGAATGCTTCTCAATTACTTCCCGCATGTTTACAAAGAATCAGGAGACAGAGCTATAAAAATGTGGAGATTATAGTTGTTGATGGAAAATCACCAGATTGGAACAAAACAAAACAAATTGCAAAAAAGTACAACTGTAAATTTTATACAATCTTTACAAAGGTCAAAAGAGGATTATACGATGCTACAGACAAAAGAAATTACGGGGCTAACCTAGCTAAAGGTGAATACATATATCATGTTGATGCCGATATGGAGCTAACTCCCAATGTCATTGATGAAGCGGTCAAGTTATGTGACAGAGGTTTTGACGCTGTGATAATTCCGGAAGATTCATTCGGCGTTGGACCATGGGCGAGAGCTAAAAATTTAGAAAGAAGGTTTTTCTGGGGCGACGATACCATAGAATCTCCCAGGTTTTTTAAAAAAAAAGCTTGGGATAAGTTAGGCGGATTTGATAAAAAGATGGGCTCCGCAGAAGACAGGGATATGCACCAAAGGATACTTGAAGCTGGATATAAAGTAGCTAGAACTAAAAATATGCTTATGCATAACGAAGGAGAGTTAACCTTAAAACAGGTTTTTCAAAAACAGTTTAGATATAAAAGAGAAATACTGAAATATATTCAAAGGAGACCTTTAGTTGGCATAAAAAGTTATATTCCGCTTAGAATATCGCATATCGTAAACTGGCGAATGTTTGCTTCGCGTCCCGGAGATACTTTTTTACTTGTTATTATGAAATCAGTTGAATCTTTCGCTGGAGTTTTGGGAATCCTCTGTTCCCTAACCATTGACAAAATTAGTTTCTTCGATAAATAAATCTCTAATTTCTTTCTACCTTTAAATATTCTATTTCTCGACCAAAACATGAAGCTTCCAAGCAGTATGAGATAATTTACTAAGAAATATTGTTTCATAATTCATGGGGTAATACATCATTAGATCAAAAAACAAATACCATATTCCCCTTACAATAATTAATGGATTAATACTGTTTTTAGGGGCACGAATTAATCCAGCGTTTGAATACTCTGCTGCTTTTGTTTCTCCCAATAGTTTTTCCAAAATAATTTTTGGCAAAAAGAAAATTAATAAATGGGCTAGTTGATAAAATAAATGTTCGCTAAAAAATGTTTTTTTTATTTTAAATCCATGTTTTTCTAATATTTGTTTTACTTTTCCATGCGTAAATTCTGGATGAATATGTCCAAAATAGCGACGGGTAAGATTTTGACCATGGCCAATTTTTTGAAAAAACCATGTGTAGGTAAACTGTTGACCTTCACATGGAACTATTAAGAAAAAAGTACCGTTTTTCTTTAATACTCTTTTTACCTCTTTTAGAAAAAACTCAACATTTGGAACATGTTCTAAAACGTCTAAACAAATGCAGACATCAAAAAAACTGCCATTATATGGCAATCTCTTATCTTTAATCTGACTGTATTTAACTTTATCACTTCCAAATTTTTTTGCATAAGAAATGGCAGTATGACTGACGTCACAACCATATATTTTCGCTTCTGGAAAGTAATATGGCAGGCTTTCTGTTATTCTCCCTCCACCACAACCAATATCCAATAGTTTGCCTTTCTTAAGATAAATTGTGTTTACAAGTGAGCGTAAACGGTAATCCTGATTAAAAGACAAATAATAAGTTTTAGGTTTTTCATTTCTCGCCCCCATAAATACTTGCTCATAATCAAAATTTTCGTTTTTCATGATAATAAATTATTTGTTTTAAGAAATTCCTGTAGATATTCATCCGATGTCTTAAGTGTGAATAGTTTGTTCATTTTTTCTACATTCATTTCATAATTTTGTTTCTCACCATTTTTTGAGTATTTAATTTCGTCATTGAAATATTGCTGTATATTCTGAAATGAAAATGATCCAACACCCCCTACATTGAATACTTCTTTATAAATTCTTTTACTTATTAAAAAACTAATTATATTTGCTAACTCCTTTGTTGTAATTAATTGCAATTTGGAATCAGCAGTAATGTAGAGTGGTTTATTATTCATAACATCATAGAATGGACCTTTTCTGAGCTCTTTTCCTAAAATCATCGACGAACGAAGAATGAGATAATTATAAGCATATTTTTTTACAATCATCTCGCTTAAGTATTTATTAAATCCATAAACAGAGAGATTATTGGGGTTTATAGACTGTGTCTCTTGTGTCGTAGATATGTTAGAGTGATTTTCATATACATCACTAGATGATATATATATGTACACATTGGGGTTAAAGTCAAAAATACTCTTATAGACAGAGACTGTTGAAGCAATGAAATCATCTACTGGATTTTGGTTTGCCCAAAATCTCTTACTGTTGCCATTGGCATTAATAACTATGTCAAAGGTCCTGCCAACAAATCTTAGATAATTTGCTTTTTCGATTCCTGTAATACGAAATTTTGGAGAAAGGTAGTGAACAAGATCCGATCCAAGCATTCCTTTACTTCCAATAACTGCTATAGTTTTCAATGTAGTTAATGATTAATTGCGTACTCGTAATTTTTTTCAAGCCATGCGACCGTTTCTTTAATACCTTTCTCTATCGGTGTTTTCGGTACCCATTGTAATTTTTTCTTCATTTTGTGGATTCCAAAAGTCTTATGTAATGCACCATCTGGTTTACTTGTATCGTAAACCAATTCCCCTTTATAACCCACGACCTTCTTTATTGTTTCAGCAAGCTCTTTTATCGAAATCCCTCTCCCTGTTGCAATATTCATCGGTTCTACATCATTATATACTGCTCCAGCCCGCAAAATCCCTTCAACTCCATCCTGGACATATAACCAGTCTCTTACTGGCTTCCCTGTTCCCCATACCTCTACCTCAGATATATTATTGATTTTCGCCTCATATATTTTTTTGATCAACCCTGCAAGCGCTTTACTTTGTTGTGGATTAAAATGTTCACCCGGACCATACATGTTGGCCATAACAAGATGAATTGAATTAAATCCATACTGCTTTTTCAATGCAAGCCCATATACGATTGATGCTTTTCGCGCAAATCCATAACTAAAAATACTCTCATGCAATTTCCCATTCCAGTAATCCTCTTCATTCATTTCCGAAATCTCCAAATATCCCGGGTAAGAGCAGCCGGCAACAATATTAATGAATTTATCAACCCCAACTTTCTGTGCCGCTTGCATAAGAAACGTTCCCATGAGCATATTATCCATAAACAAATCAGCTTGTTTTCCAGTGTGATACGCTATACCTCCTTGATTAGCAGCGCAATTAATAACAATATCTGGCTTCGTACTATTAAAATAAGAGATACAGTCTTCTTTCTTACGAAAATCTATTCCATCTTTTGTTTTTGGAACAAATATTTGACAATCAATCTTTTGTAATTTTTCAATAAGATGTTTCCCTACAAAACCATCGCCCCCAGGAATAACAATTTTTTTATTTTTATAATATTGAAGGAAATCCATACGCTATTATGTAGATTTAAGTATATACAATTGCAGGTAAAAAATAAATACTACAACCGACTATTGCCTATCTTCTTCATGTCTCTAAACGCTTTTATATAAACGTTTTCCCAGGTATTATCTCTGTTTATTTTTTCTGCAACACTTGTAAGCTTAGCGTACAATACATGATCTAACAATAATCGCACTATTCCATCAGAAAAATCTTTAATAATATCCTTTGTCATAATTCCGGCTCCTTGTTCTACTATATATCTACCAAGAGGGGGAACCTGTGTTGTAACCACCGGCAAACCAGATGCCATATATTGTCGAATTTTACCCGCATCGCCATACCATCGAATGGACTCGGGAAAAGCTCTATATGGCGCAAGACCAATATAAGAAGTCCTAACAATTCTTGCCACTTCGTCGTTATCTTCCACAAAACCGTAAAATATTACTGAGTTTTCAAGTTTTAATTTTTGTGCCAATCTTTTTAAAGATGGGAGCTCTTTACCTCCTCCTATGATTCGTAGTATTGCTTTTGGAATCTTTATTTTGACTTCTCTAAATGCTTCAATCGCTAATTCAACACCAAAATCCGGTTCTAAAGTGCCTAAATAAATAAGACTATTATGAGTTCTTTCAGATATTGGAACGGATCTGATTTGTGATGGAAATAATCCGTTGGGAACATGAATCACATTGTATTTCTTTTGAGGATCAAGCCCATTTTTTAACCTGCCGTCTTGTATTGCAGAAGAAACATCCCACGTAAAATCTGCATGTTTTACACAAAACCGGTCAAGCCACAAATAAATCGTATTCATAAATCTCTTCCCAAATTTACTAAATCTGTTAGGCGAATAATCAGAGACATAATAGACTACAATCTCAACTTTACCTAATTTCCTCAAAATTATTCCTGCAAGTGTATTAATTGACTCTAGTCCAATAAAGAGATTGAATTGCTCTTTTTGTGTTACTGCTATAAAAATTACGGAGAAAAAATCTCTTAACTTATAGGATATTCGGGTTAGTCCTGTCCTTTCCATCGTACAATAGAGATAAACAGGAAAATAAAAAATTGCTGATAAACGATATTTTTTAAAAAGTTTACCATTCTCGTATCTCTCGATAAATGGATTAATTGTATCGCTGATTGGATGAGGCTGATCAAGAAGCAACAGAGTCTTAACCTTGGGAACAAAAAAAGATATCATTGGCTCAACCATGCCGTTTTTGGGTAACCGTCTCCCTTTCTCATAAACAGAAAATGTTGCTATAAAAACTGAAGAATTTTTGTTAAAAAATATATTTTTTGCAAATGTTGATTCCATAAGCAATCTAGCAATTAGAGTATCATGTATAATCCAAAAAAGACAATTAGCATCTCTTTACGCACAATTGTTAATAAATTAATTAATCAAAATTAAAAATTGGTTCTTTTATTTTCAAAACATTTTCTCTTGCTCCTACAAACTCAACTCCTAAATCCTTCAGAGTATTTACGATTTCTTTATTATTATTAACTTTATAAAATCTAGCGTATAAGTGAAGATAGATATCTCTGACTAATATTAAAAGTGTTCTTGGGAGAATCAATGCGCTGATAAAATAAACCCAATAAATTATACTTTTTTTCATTGTTGGATCTAGCAGGCAGATTCTTTCTGAAATCTGAAGCATTTTTTTATTACCGACGTTAAGTTTTATTGTGGGAAACAAACGAACATATAAATGCATAAGCTCCGTGTGTAAAAAAGCGTTATATACTTCACTACTTACTTTTCTTTTCACTGCATTGAGATAATTTTCACATCTTAGTTTTCCACTTATTAAAGTAAAAAAGTGGTGTTCAGCATTGTTATCAATCTTTCTTCGCGACCAACAGGCAATAATATAAGGCTTCGTAATAAAATAAGCGCCGAAATTTTCTATAGCATAAAACAGTATATCTATCCCCGGAACAGGATCAGTATCAACTATCCTTATATTGCTTGGCATTTTATTTTTAAAAATTATTCCCGTCATAAAGTAAGGATCTGATTCAAGAATAAAAGATAATATCTTTTTGTTTTCCAAAAATGGGGGTAAGTATTCATCTCTGACAAATGGTTTTATTTTATAGGAGAAGATCCGCTTCTTATCAAGAGATAAGCTAAAGTAATTAACACGAACATATCCAGGTTTGTAGTTACTTACCTTCTTATATATTTCTTGTAGGGAATTTGCGTAGGGAAGAAAATCGTCATCACTATGAATAAATACATATTCTCCTTTTGCTTTTTTAATTGCTCTTTTTATATTTAATGCATTTCCAAGATTCTTTACGGTTCTCGAATAATTAATTCTCTTATCGTTTAATTTACTTATTAGAACTTTTGTATCATCAGTCGAACAGTTATCAGAAATAACAATTTCAAAATCCGAAAAATTCTGCCGCAATATGCAAAAAAGTGTAAATTGCAAATCTGATGCTCTATTATAAGTAGGTATCACTATTGAAAAAAAAGGTTTTTTAACCATAAATATTTTTCTTAACCATGTTGTGTAAAAACTTGTTCCCAAATTATATACTCGAATAATAAAATCTGCAACCAGTCTGAACGGTACCAAAAGATAACAATCTTAGATATTGAGATTTTAATATGCTAAAATAGGACTACATACTGCTTATTTGAAATAATTATGTATACAAATCGTCAAGAATTTCTTAAGAAGCGTTACGATCCCATCAATAATCGTACAATACTTAGATATCAGGAAGATGCACGCCTAAAGCCAATTTTGTCAGTTTTAAAAGAAGCAAGAGTCCCTATAAAACTATTAGATATTGGTTGTTATGACGGCCACATTGGTTTTCTTTTAAAAAAGAAGTTTGGTAAAAAATGCGAAGTTTATGGAATAGATGTTGCAAATAACTCTATTAAATTGGCTCGTAAAAGGGGTATCCATGCAAAAGTTTGTGATGTGACTGTAAGAATTAACTTTGAGGATAATATGTTTGATTATATATTTGCAGGAGAAATAATTGAACATTTGCAAGATACAGATTTTTTTATGTGTGAAGTTAAACGGGTATTAAAACCCAATGGCACTTTAATACTTACCACTCCAAATTTTCTATCGCTAGGAAGAAGAATTTATTACCTGTTTGGTAAAGGTATATACATGGAAGCGTCTTTTAGTTTACCCGAAAACGCCGCAGGCCATATTCGCTATTTTACTTTTGAAACTCTTAAAGAATTACTTTCGTATCATAATTTTGAATCGACGATATCTTTTTCCGAAGCAGTTAGTTTCCCAGGATTTGACAGTAATATACTTGCAAAAATTTTCCCAACATTTGGTCGATCAATTATTATGTTCTCTAGAAATAAAAAGACAAAATGAGAATTGTTGTCACCGGTGGCGCAGGATTTATTGGTTCACATCTTTGTCTTTACTTGATGAAGAAAAATCATCATGTAACTGTTATTGACAACCTCTATTCCGGCTACCTTGAGAATCTTAATTCAGAAACAAGTAATATAAAACCCACGTTTATTAACATGGACGTGCGCGACCCAAAGATTGAAGCAGTCCTAAAAGATGCCGATGTAGTTTTTCATTTTGCCGGAATGAATTCTTTATCGGCCTGCCAGAATAATCCTGCAGAAACCTCTAGTGTAAATACAGCAGGAACAACCAATATTTTAGAGTGTGCTCGCAGGTGTAATATAAAACGAATAATTTTTTCATCTAGCTCAGCAGTATATGAAAATGAGAAATCTTTCCCTTCCACAGAAGATATGCAGATAAATCCAATATTACTATATGGACTTTCGAAAAAACATGCTGAGGAAGTTTGCAAATCTTATCAACAACTTTATGATATGGATATAGTAATACTTCGATTCTTTAACGTGTATGGGCCGCACATGGATTTTCGCCGGCCAAATCCTCCTTTTGTTAGCTATATTATGGCATGTCTTCTCAAACATAAAACTCCTGTTTTGCATTCGGATGGAAATCAAGCCAGAGATATGATCTACATTGATGATGTTTTAAGTCTATGCGAGACAGCGCTTACTCATAAAAATGCAAAAAATGAAACTTTTAACGTGGGATCAGGAAAAGCCCATTCCATAAAGGATATTTATCAACAAGTTGCTACATTTTTAGGAGCAGAAAAAATAAAACCAATTTTTAGAGAACCGTCGCTTTTATGGAACAAATACCCCGACCTTTTTAAAGGAGATTTTCCGCTTGGGATAGAATTTGTGGAAGAAGAAGTTAATAGATATACCCTTGCTTCTATCAAAAAAGCCAAAAAGCTTCTTAATTGGAGCCCTAAAGTAAGTCTCAGTGAAGGATTGAAATTAACTACTCAATTTGCAATCAAAAACTACTAGCTCCGATTTTTTCTAAACGACTCCCAGGCAGCATCGAATTCTTCTATGGTTTTCTGAGTCATTTCTTCCTTTAGCATTAAATCTAAAATTTTTGGAGGCACTGTAACGATATCGCTTCCTGCTGTAAATGCATTGCCAACGTCTCGGATGTTACGTATCGAGCCGGTGATAATTTGGCTTTTATAACCACCAGCATCAATAAAGACCCGCGTTCTTCTAATTATATCTTGAGGATCATAACCGGCATCTTTTGATCGATTATAAAAAATGCTTGCATAGCTTGCACCAGATATAATTGCAAGAAGCATTTGCTCAAAGGACATCATAAGCGTTGCGTTTGTTTTTATTCCTAAGTCTTTTAATTTTTTGAGTACTGCGAGTCCCTTTCCATCTAGAGTCATAGGCACTTTAACAACTACATACTTACTCCATGCGGCATATACTTTTGCTTCTTTTATCATTTTTTCAATCGATTCATGTCCTGTAATCTCTACAGAAACTGGAACTTTCGCGAGATTGCACATCTGAAGAATTGTTTTTTTTAAATCTACGCCTTTTTCCGTAAGGAAGAGCTTTTGATTAGTTGTAACGCCATCACAGATACCTCTTTCCTTCCAAATTTTGATTTCCTCGACATTTGCAGTATCTACAAATATAAGCCGTGCCATATTTAAAATCGGATAAAGTTTTTTATCTCCATTAAATTTTTCACTAGAAAGGTTGGTTTTATATCACCAAGTTTTTCTTCAAGAGTATGTAAGTACTCAGCTTCTATAATATTACCTACTAGAATAGTTTTGCAACCTACATTGTACCCTGCAATAATATCATATATCCCATCCCCAATCATCCATGATTTCTTAAGGTCTATATCAAGATCTTTTGACGCCTTAACGAGAAAACCGGTTTTTGGCTTTCTGTCGTCACAATCTTTTTTATACTTTAGGATACTTGCATACGGATGATGCATACAATAGTATTGTCCATCGAGTGCTATTCCTTGTTCCTTGAGTTTTTGTGTAAGATAGTCTTTCATCTGATTATATCCTTTCAGACTTATCTTTCTAATACCTACTCCCGGTTGATTTGAGATTAACACAAGAAGATATCCTAGTTGCTTAGCTAGATGCAGAAAGTCAAAAATTCCTGGGACAAATTCAATTTCTTTTACAACAAGCGGCGTATCAATTATCCCAAATTCACGATTGTAATGCATCTTGGTAATAACACCATCTCTGTCTAAAAAGATAGCTTTATTTTTCATATAACAATCACTTTTTGATTTGCCACTGCTGTTAAAAATAACGGCCGCAGTTATTTTCCCCATTGGCTAATAAGCTGTTTTAATCGATGAATAATGAGATGATGAATAACAACATGGAAGCCTTCGACATGGACGGTAATATGATTTTTGTTTACTGTTGGAACGACAACACACGCATCTGCCATCTCTTTCATGACTCCACCAGTATCCCCAGACAAACCAACAAGTTTTGCTCCTCTTTCCTTTGCCAGCTCAAATGCCTTTGGAATATTTTGTGACCACGTACCCCCCTCGGGCCTTGCTGAACCACCGTGCACAGAGAAAGCAAATACAACGTCATTTTTTTTAATCCATGGCTCCATTTGCTCGGAAAAAATAGTATCAAATCCAAAATCATTGGTCCATGAACTGGTGAGGACTGCGTTATCGGTAAGACAAATTACTTTAAACCTCTTTTTTCTTTGCTCATAAGAAGCTCCCATTACTGTATACTTTGTTAGATCGGCAGAGAAATGAGAGGCAGTTGAAGCAGAGCCTCCATTTCCCATTACAAATATAGTTGCTTCTTGTTGCCAGGCTTCAAAAAGAATAGTTACAATCTTATCGATATCTGCCACTGGAATTTTTTTAATAATTTCCTTGGATTCATCAAAATACTGCTTTATAAATGTCCTGTGGGAAAGAGGCTTTTTCATGATCTAAACATTAACAAGTAATTTTGTGCCTTCAAAGTCAAAATGAAACTTAACCTCATCAAGACCTTCTTGTACTAAGGCCTTTCGCAATTCATCTTTTTTATCTTCGCAATAAAATGCAAAAAATCCCCCTCCTCCGGCACCCATTATTTTTCCTCCTAACGCACCATTCTGGAAAGCAACATCATACCATTTGTTAATTTGAGAGGTGCTTGCTGCCTCTCGTTCTCTTTTTACTCTCCAGTGCTTATCGAGCAACCTACCAAATAATGTGATATCCCCCTTTTCTAATGCTTCTTTTATTTCATATCCAATCGCTTGAATTTTTTGTAAATTTCTTATCATCTTTGGATCTTTTGCAATCATCCCTTCTTTCTGTTTTGCTAATACCTGATTTGCACTACGAGAAATTCCCGTGTAGAACATAAGAATATTGTTTTGTAAATCATTAATCGTTTGAAATGATATTTTAAGAGGATATGCTTTCACCTTACCCTGTTTATTAATTTCAAAACACATAATACCGCCATACGAAGCAATATATTCATCTTGTTTGCCACTTGGATCCTTGAGAATATCCATGTTTATGTGACAGGCTTCTTCTGCAAGAACATGAACAGGAACCGCATTTTTTTCTAAATGATGAAGTGCGTTAAGCAACCCCACTGCATAACTTCCTGATGTTCCCATTCCAGTCCCAGCTGGGAAATCACCTATTGAAACGATCTCTAATCCTCTCTCTACATTTACTTTCAAATATTGTAACGTTGCCTTAGCTATACGATGATTAATTTCTTCTATAGTTTGAACCTCCTCTGTTTGGGAATAGGCCACTTTAATTCCTTTAATTGGGCGGCGTTTTACAGCAATGTACATATAATAATCAATTGCAGCGCTTATAAAGAAAGAGCCATACTTTTGGTAGAAACCTGGTAGATCCGTACCGCCTCCACCAATTGGCATGCGTAAAGGAGTTCTTGTTATAATCATTAAGGTAATTCTTCAGCGAGTTTAGACATTATAAAATAAGCATATATAAAAGTCAATAATTGCCTAAATACCAGATAAAAAATCTTTCCTGTATAATTTTTCAACTGTATCTAAAACATACAATGCGTCTTTAATGCTTTTATCACTATATCTTTTTTCTTTAATGTGCTCAAAAAATATCCTGTTTTCATTTTCCCAAGAAATGTCTCTCTCCTCAAACACGAACTCTTCAATATCTGAAGGCCCCATTTCAGACTTCTTTTTATAGAGAATGAGTTTTTCTCTTCCGTAACTTCTCCCAAGTCCATCTATTTGAATTTTTGCTTTCTGCAACATTATCTCAAACGAGAAAATATTATTCCACTCGCAACAAGTGACGGAAAGCTGAGCAACCTGTCCTTTTCTATTACTTAAGATAAAAAAAGCGCTATCTTCAAGTTCAGACTTCCAGAAAAAGCGGGAAGTTAAGCCAATAGTATTTTCCATCTCTCCACAAAAAAAATTGACTAAATCAATTAAATGAGATCCTTGATCTAAGAGTTCTCCTCCACCGGATATTTCTTTATCAAATCTCCATTCCTTTTCGTAACCTAGCCTTCCACCGTGACCATACCTAGCTCTGACAAACATAATCTTGCCGTATTTATTAGAATCAATTAGATTCTTAGCCATTACTGCGCCTGGATGATAGCGATGATTAAACCCGAACATCACAATTACTTTTCTTTTACGATAAGCTTTTGCAATTTTTTGTAATTCTTTAAAGTTTCTGGCTCCGGGTTTTTCTACTAATATATGTTTACCCTGCAAAATAGCAGCTTCTCCGATTATTGATAGATATTTGTTAGTGGTAGAGATTATAATCGCCTGAATTTTAGGATTCTTAACAATCTTTTTCCAATCGGTCTCGCTTTCACATCCAAACTCACGTGCAAATTTGACAGCCTTCTTTTTATCAATATCGCAAACAATAGATAAGTTTACTGCTTTAGGCAAAGCGTGTGCTCTTTTTCTTCCTATTAAACCAGCCCCTATTATTGCAACATTCATTCACCTTTTCCTCTTCCAAAATATATAAACCCATTGTCCAAATATTTTTGTCTGTCTAAGAAGTTTCTTGTGTCTATTATGATTTTTTCCTGCATCAAATTAGATGCAACTTTAGGATCAATACTTCTAAATTGCGGCCACTGTGTCATTAGAATTAATAAATCCAGGTCTTTTAAAAATTCTCCAGATGAATTCATAACCTTCAGAGACGCTAGATTTTGATTTTTGATTGCAGGGTCAAAACCTCTAATTTCTGCCTTCTCATCGGCCAACAGATTAGCTAGTTCAATAGACCGCGATCGTCTTAAAGTGTTTGTGTTTGGTTTATAAGTTAGCCCTAATATACCAATTTTTTTACCATTAAGCTTCGGATAAACTTTTTTGATCTTTTTTAATAAATAATTTAATCTGTCTTTATTAACCTTATAGACGGCATTAAGCAATTTAGCATGGTAGCCAATTTTGCTGGAAAGTTTTATTAAAGCTTTAACATCTCTACCTAAAGTTCCACCTGCAAATCCCAAACCAGGACTAATAGGAGCTTTTGCGCTAATTCTAGGATCACTTTTTAGTCCTAAAAATACATCTGAGGCATCTGCGCCTAATAATTCACAAAGGTCAGAAATCTCACTGGAGAAACTTATATTTAGGGCTAAGTAAGAATTTAGAGCATGTTTTAACATTTCAGCGCTCTCCACAGACATTTTTAAAACTTCGCACTTGAAAATAGGAAAGTCTTTTAAAAATTGCTTTATTACTTTTTCATTATCTGCACCTAAGACAACTGCCGAAGGTTTAAGAAAATTTTCGAGTGCAGTTCCTAATCTTAAGTTCTCGGGGAAGTAAATTATCTTTGAGTTAGGATTTAATTTTTTTATTAGTAAACGGGTTGTTCCAATTGGAACCTGACTTGAAATAACAATAGTAGTTTTTTTTGAAGAATACTTAACTACTAAGTTAAATAATTTATTCAATGAACTTAAGTTTATCTCATCAAAATTATTAACGTCAGTATCCAAAGTGATAAAAATATAATTTTTGTTTTTTATTACTTCTTCTGCATTACTACTGAAGTGTAAATTCTTATTTAAATATCTTTTAAGATATTGCGTAAGACTAGGTTCATATATTGGAAGTTCTGCCAAATTTAATTTATCAATATTTTTTTTGTCCAGATCAAACCCAAAAATGTTATATCCTGATTTAGCAAGACAGACGCTGTAGACTAAACCTAGATGCCATAATCCCAGTATCCCGACAGAAAATTTATTATTATTTTTCATAGAATAGCTCTTGGTCAATTCTCCTTAATTTGTATAGATTATTACTAAACCCCTTTACGCTTTTTAGTTTTTCAGGGAAGTTCCATTTTGCGCTGAGTAATCTTCCGGTAATATGGTCAGATTCGGAAGAAGACAGGTAAGCTGCTAACTTAGCAGCCAACTGGGGAGGAGTTCCCCCGCCGTCTTGTTGTTTAATAGCATTTTCATAAAACTCCTTACCGCTTTTCTCGGGCCCCTGTTTAATGAGATACTGATTTAAATATGTATTAACAGCCCCCGGGGATATGGAATTTACCTGAATATTTTTTTCTTTGAGTTCATCAGATAAGACTTCAGTAAATCCTGCAACAGCAAATTTAGAAGTAAAGTAAGCAGTAAATTTTGGCATTGTTCTACTTCCCCCAACTCCAGCTCCGCACAAATTAATAATTTTACCTTTCCCGTTTTTTTCCATGACAGGAATAACTAAATATGAGCAATAAACCATTCCCATCAGATTTATTTCAATTGTTTTCTTAAAGTCACTCAGATTTATTTTTTCAAAAGAATCAATAGAACCATAAATACCGGCATTATTTACTAAGATGTCAATTTTATTTAACTTTTCCTGAGCGAATTTAATCAACTCTTTACAATCGCTCAATTTTGACACATCACAAATTTTTCCAAAAGCTGCTTCTCTTTTTTTATTTAAAGCTTTGAGAGCTTTTTGTAAATCTGATTTCGTACGGGAGCAGATAATAACTCTTGCTCCTTGGATAACTAGTTCTTTAGCTATCTCAAGACCAATTCCTCTGGCTCCGCCTGTAATAATGGCAGTTTTATCCGATAACATAGGCAACATACTCGGATATTATATAGCGGGGGTTATCAACAATGCAATAACTATCATTGAGATTGAAATGGTGTTTTAATGGCTATCTACGAAACAATTTTTTAGGAGATAGATACTTTTCTATTGCGGGAATCCTACCTGGATTACTAAGACCATAATACTTATGATGCGTCAAAAACCCCGCAAGTTGTCTTTCCGTAACTAATCTTGGTAAAATTACATCTTCAAAAGAAAAATTTTCTTCTGGGAGATTTATAAAAATGCTTTTATCCAAGATAAAAAAACCTATATCTACGCCATTGAGATTTTCCTTTGTTCTGCTTCTGTCATATATTTGAATCAGTCCATGTCCATCAACAAAGATATTATTTTTTGTTATACTGTCTAAATTACTATAAACAACAACCGATGCTTTCGTATTCATCTTTTCATAAAAGTCTGTTAAATCTGTAAGCCTAAGCGGCCAATAATTATCTCCGTAAAGAAGTAAAAAATTATTGTCTAATAATTGAAGTGCATTTTTAATGCGTGTCCCAGTATCTGCTTCAACCGAACTGAATGAATAATGAATTGAAAGTCCAAATTTTTTACCGTCTCCGAAGTACTCCTCTATTGTTTTGTGAAGATAGCCAACTAACAAAATCACTTCCGAGATTCCATTTTTTTTTAATAGTTCAATAAGATAAGCAAGAAATGGCTTGCCGTGAATTGGTATCATCGGTTTTGGAGTGGTAAGTGTAAGAGGGTGCATGCGTATTCCTTGACCCCCTGCAAGTATTACTGCCTGCTTAATATTGCTCATCTACGTTGTCTAGCATAGTACAAAAGTTTTAACAACCCTTCTACATATCTACGTATATATTTGGTGCCTGTATTACATCTGCCACTTTTATTAGCTCATCTATTCCTTCCTCTATAGCAATAGTTGTATGAAATCCCAAGCTTGCCAATTTTTCGTAAGAAACACAGTAATCTCTTTGTTCTAAATCTGTCCCAATATCGGCAAAATGCAAATAATAATCGATCTTTTTCTTAATCAAAAGACAAATGTCTTCTTTGTTAAAGTTCATTGTGCTATCACCCACATTATATATTTGACCTTTCATTTTTGAATAATTTTCTAATGCAAAAAGAAATGATCGCCCCATGTCTCTCACATGAATAAATGATCTCATAAATTTTTTTTCATAAACAATAATACTTTTTTCTTTTACCGCCTTATAAGTAAAGTTGTTTGGTAACACATCAAGTCGCATATGAGGTGATACACCAAATGCTGTTGCAAAACGATAGATGACAAATTCTTTATTTTTTTTAATTATTTCTTCTGCTTTTGCTTTTTGAGATCCATATTCACTTAAGGGATGCAATGGGGATTTTTCTGTACATATTTTTTTTGTCACTTTTCCATAAACGCTTCCTGTAGAGGCGAAGAAAATAGGCATTTTTCCTTGAATTTGCTTTACTAGTGTACGTGTTCCATTTACATTAATATCAAATGATAGCTCTGGATCTCTTCTGCATGCCGGAAAACCGACAATGGCAGCAAGATGAATAATTGCATCGATATTTTTTAAAGCATGTTGCATCTGTTTGTTATTTCTAATATCGCCTTTTATAAAGGAGAATTGCTTCGATGAAAAAAATGCAATAAGTCCATTACCACCTGCTTGCAGTGAATCAAATACAGTAACGTTATAGTTATTTTTTAAAAGTAAACCAACGAGTGTTGTACCAACATATCCTGCACCACCTACAACAAGAATGTTTTTAAAAGAAGGTTTCATAAAAGCTAAAACTTTCTGTTATCAAAAATATTTGAGCTTCATTAATGAATCTCCGAGGGCTAAAAGCCCTCGGTTTCTTTGGTTAATTTACCGTTGCTTTCGTACATATTCCGATATCACTTTGTCTGTAATTTCTCCTGCAGATTTGACAAAGAATCCGTCCGCCCAAAATGTCGCACCCCAGTATATTTCATCCAGCTCTGGAAAGAGTTCTCTGATTTTGTTCGATGTGCCACCTTTCACAGTTTTCATAATCTCACTGGGGCTCCATTTTGGTGCTGCTCCCACGTACAAATGCACATGATCTAGGTTTACCGCAAGCTCGTAGATTTCCCACTCGTTGATCTGTGCTGCAAACCGAATCATTCCTTCAATCCTTTGCTTCAGTTTCCCCTTCAAAACTCGCTTGCGGTACCTTGGAACCCAGACAAAGTGATATCTTAGGTCATACCTTGTCTGAGCCGTAGACTTCAAACCTTTCACGTTTGAAGTCTACTACCTTTGTCAAACCTTGTAAACGAGCTTTACAGCCGAGGGTTAAAAACCCTCGGATAGTCGCTTAATCATTATAA
>Ga0209515_10002844_pt1 | contig 25654 bp, 20 predicted proteins | sample Subgroupgradi54m_FD_187454 | JGI IMG/M metagenome (GOLD analysis project Ga0209515, IMG submission 187454) | Subsurface groundwater microbial communities from S. Glens Falls, New York, USA - GMW60B uncontaminated upgradient, 5.4 m (SPAdes)... ... | reverse complement strand
CGTGGCTGATTTGGGCCGCCAGCGCATCATGGCGTTTGGGGTCCAGCTCGATGATGCGTCCGCCAACCCCTTTCCACAGCCGGCTCACCTGCTTCAGCGCTTGCCGGTCCGTGCGGGCCGTGGGGGTGAGGATGCAGGGAGCCCCCCGAAACAGCGCGGGATCGGCCGCATCGATGCCGGAGCATTCCGAGCCAGCTATCGGGTGGGAGCCGACAAATCGGATCCGGGAAGGCAGGATTTTTTCGAGAGAGCGGACGATCGGTTCCTTGACGCTGGTCGCGTCGGTCATCAGGAAGGAATGCTTCGTGAGCCGCGCCACTTCACGAGCGGCGGAGATCACCTTGTCCGGAGGAACAGCCAGCACCACGAGGTCCGACTGGCCCAGCCAGTCCGGGCAGAGCTCGGTGTCACCGTCATGGATTGCGCCCCGCGCCTTCGCCCGCCGGACCGTCGCTTCATGCTGCGCGAATCCGATCACCCGCCGGGCCAGGCGGCCCCTGCGCAGGGCCATCCCCAGCGATCCGCCGATCAGCCCGATGCCGATGATGCTGACTTGCCGGAAGGGGGGCAAGCTTACAGTTCCCTCCCGACCGCCTTGGCGATCCGGCGGAGCTCGGTCATCAACTTGGCGAACTTTTCCGGCAGCATCGCCTGGGGACCGTCGCAGAGGGCCTCCTCCGGCTTGGAGTGGACCTCGATCAGCAGGCCGTCGGCCCCGCCGGCCACGGCCGCCTTCGACAGCGACGGCACCAGTCCCCAGCGCCCAGCCGCGTGGCTCGGGTCCACCACGACCGGCAGGTGGCTCAGGGCCTTGATGATCGGGATGGCGCTCAAGTCCTGCGTGAAGCGCGTGTCCGTCTCGAAGGTGCGGATCCCGCGCTCGCAGAGGATCACGTTGAAATTGCCGTTCTGCAGGATGTACTCCGCCGAGAGCAGCCAATCCTTGACGGTCGAAGCCATGCCCCGCTTCAAGAGCACCGGCTTCTTGGAACGGCCGACCTCCTTCAACAGGTCGAAGTTCTGGATGTTCCGGGCACCGATCTGGATGAGGTCGGCATGGCGCTCCACCATGTCCAGGTCCCGCACGTCCATGAGCTCGGTGGCGATCGGGAGCCCGGTCCGCTTTTTCACCTCGAGCAGGAACTTGAGCCCCTCTTCCCCCAGACCCTGGAAGCTGTACGGCGAGGTCCTCGGCTTGAAAGCGCCGCCGCGCAGGATGACCGCGCCCCCCTTCTTGACGGCCCGGGCGATAGAGTAGAGGAGGTCGAAATTCTCGACGGCGCAGGGACCGGCCATTACGACGATCCGGTTGCCGCCGACCTTGACGCCGCTGACGTCCACCACCGTGTCGGTCGGCTTGAACTCGCGGGAGACCAGTTTGTAAGGGGCCAAGATCGGCATCACCTTCTCAACACCGGGGAACACTTCCAGCGGTTGAACGCGCAGGAGGTCTTCCTCCCCGATCACGCCGATGATGGTCCGCTCCGTGCCGCGGGAGATCGTGGGTTTCAACCCCAGCGCTTTGACCTTGGAAACGATGTGCTTGAGCTGAGCTTCAGTGGCTTCCGGTTTGAGCACGATGATCATGCGGTGTTCCTCCCTAGCTGTTTTAAGTTTTGGATGAAAGCGTCGTTCTCAGCAGCCAAACCGACGGTGACCCGCAGGTATTCCGGCAGGTCCCATGGCTCCATGTGCCGCACGATGATCCCTTTCTTGAGCAGGGCCTGCGCGATCTCCCCGGCCCTCGGCCAGGCATGGAACAGGATAAAGTTGGCGGCGCTGGGCACGCAAGAGAAACCCATTCCCTGCAGAGCTCCATGGAGCTTGCGTTTCTCTTCCCGGAGAAGCCGACGGGTCGCCTCCAGGTGCTCGGTGTCGTCCAGCGCCGCGGCGGCGGCCACCTGCGCCAGCGAGTTCACGTTGAACGGCTCCCGGACCCGGTGCATCGCCTCGACCAGGTCGCGCGGAGCCATGCCGTATCCGACCCGGAGCCCGGCCAGGCCATACGCCTTCGAGAAGGTGCGGGCGATGATCACCGGCCGGCGGCCGAGCCACGGGCGGGTGTCCGGGTAATCAGGGACGTCGGCCAATTCCGCGTACGCCTCATCGAAGAAAACGATCACCTCCGGGTTCAATCTTTCGAGAAAGGATTCCACCTCCGCGCGGGTCACGTAACTGCCGGTCGGGTTGTCCGGGTTGGCGATGAAAACCAGCTTCGTTCTCTTAGTAACCGCCTTCCGCATCCCCTCCAAATCATAGCGGAAACCCTTCATCGGGACCGTCCGGACCTGCGCTCCCGCCAGCTGGCCCGCGATCCGGTAGATCAGGAACGTCGGGTGGGCGACCACGATCTCATCGCCCGGCTCCACGAACGCCCGGACGGCGAACGTGATGATCTCGTCGGAGCCGTTGCCGATGATCAGCTGTTCCGGGGCCACCCCCAGGTGGCTTGCCAGCTTCCGGACCAGGTAAAAGCAGGAACCGTCCGGATAGCGGTGCAGGGAGGGCAGAGCCAGACGCACCGCCTCCAGCGCCTTCTTGCTCGGCCCCAGCGGGTTCTCGTTGGAGGCCAGCTTGATCGCCGAGGGAAGCCCCAGCTCCCGCTGGACCTCCTCGATCGGTTTCCCCGGCGTGTATGGGGTGACGCCTTCCAGAATTTTCCGCGCCAGTTTCGTGAACATCATTTCCGCACTTTCTTGACAGGATAAGATCCTAAAATCTTAAGTTCTTTTGCTGACTTGCCGAGTATTCGCAGTGTCTTCTTAACATTTCGATCACCTTCATGTCCTTCGAAATCAATGAAGAAGACGTATTCCCAAGCCCGCCCTTTCGATGGCCTAGATTCGATCTTCGTCAGATTGATGCCGTTATTCTTGAAAGGAGTTAGGGCGTTATACAAGGCTCCAGGCCTATCTTTCAGAATCAGGAGAATAGATGTTTTTGAGGATCTTCTTCGGGAAAGCGGCCCCCGGCCAAGCACAAGAAAGCGAGTGCGATTTTCCCGTTCCTGCGGAATAGGAACCCATTTCAAGCCATGCTCTTTGGCCAATTCTTTCGGGCCAATCGCAGCGCGCTGATTCAGCTTGTAGAAGGTGCTCCAAATGCCAATGCTCTTTTTCAGCAATCGCTGCACTGCCGCCGCTGTGGAATCAGTCTCCGACCTCGAAGCACCCGGGAAATTCTTTTGCAGCCAGAAATTGCACTGTTCAAATGCTTGCGGATGAGAAAACACCACCTGGATTTTTTCCGGATTCGTTCTGGGTCGAGTAATCAGGCCATGCTCAATAGGAAGATCGATCTCTCCGTGAATCCGGGCAGTGGTATCCATGTAACCGACATAACGATCGAGAGTGTGGGTTACCGCTCCGCCCAGAGAATTTTCGATCGGCACCACGCCGTAATCCGCCTCACGGCGCTCAACTTTACTGAACACTTCTTCGACGGTTGGCTGATGGACATATTTGCACCGAGGGCCAAAGTGCTTGAGCGCCACTAAGTGGGTGTTCGTTTTCTCCGGACCGAGGTAAGCAATTGTTCTCATGGGTCAGCGTCCCTGAAGGCCCCGGTTGCGGCGCAGGATCTCCCGGAAGATCGCCTTCACCGAAGCCGACGGCAGGGGACCCGAGTTGCCGCGGACCATCCGCCCAAGCACCGCCTGCTCCCGCTTGCCGTCGTAGACCGGCAGGCGCTGTTTCTTCTTGATCCGCCCGATCCGCAGGGCGGCCGATGCCCGCCGGTTGAGCAGGCGCAGCAGCTGCAGGTCGATCCGGTCGATCTGCCGGCGAAGCGGGTCGAGGGTCACGCCGGCTGTTCATCCTCCGTTCGTCCTTCGACAGGCTCAGGACGAACGGGCTCTTCCGCTTCTTCTGTCTCAGCGGTCTGGGCGATCTCCGCTCCGGATTCGGTGGCGGAGATGCCGGCCACCTCTTTAAGCTCGGACGGGATGCCCTGCAGTTCCTCTTTGGACGGCAGGTCGTCCAGCGACCGGAGCCCGAAGTGGTCCAGGAACTCCCGCGTGGTCGCGTACAGCAGGGGCCGGCCGACCGCCTCTTTGCGGCCGGTGATGCGGATGAGGTTGAACCGCAGGAGCGTGTCCAGCACGCCGCCGGCGTCGACACCGCGGATCTGTTCGATCTCGATCCGGGTGAGCGGCTGGCGGTAGGCGATGATCGCCAGCGTTTCCAGCGAGGGCTTCGTGAGCCGGATCGTGCGAACCCGGCGGGTGAGCTTGGCCGCGTGCGCGGCCAGCGCCGGGTCGGTCACCATCTGGAACCCCTCCGCCACCTCGACGATCCTTAAACCCCGGTTGGCTTGGTTATACTCGGCCGCCAGCTCCAGCAAGAGCCGCCGGATGTCGGCTGGCTGTACCTCGGGCCCCAGCACCTCATGGGCCTGGCCCACCAGGAGGGATTTCTCCGAAACCAGCAGGAGCGCCTCCAAAATCCGTTTGAGCTCGATGTCGGTCACGCTGCATCCTCATCTTTCGGCGCCGGCTTCACAGCCGCCAGGATGACGATCTCCCCGAACAGCCGGTCCTGCGCAATGATGATCTCCTTGAGCCGGATCATCTCCAGCAACCCCAAGAATGTGACGATCGCTTCCTGTTTGGTCCGGGCGCCGCGCAGGAGCTCCGTGAAACTCAACTTGCCGGCCTCGCGCGTCAGCTCCCTCAGCTGGGCCACCTTCTGCTCCACGGTGAACTCTTCCTGGATCACCTCGTGGACCAGATCCCGGGAGACCTCCCCCGACATGAACTGCGAGAAGGCATGCAGCAGGTCGAACAAGCTTGCCTCGACGAACTCCTCGGTCTCGACCGGAACCCCTTCCCGGGAGACCGGGCGGCTGAACTGGACGAGGCGCTGTTTCTCCATGCCGCTCAAAACCTCGGCCGCCTCCTTGAAACGCTGGTATTCCTTGAGCCGCTCGATCAACTCCTGGGCCGGGTCCGGCTCTTCCTGCTCGGCTGGCGGCAGGACTTCCGGAGGAAGGAGCAGCCGGGACTTGATCTGCATCAGCGTGGCCGCGACCACCAGGAACTCGCCGGCCACCTCCAGATCCAGCGCCTGCATGAGCTCCAGGTACTGAAGGTACTGGTCGGTGATGCGGGCGATCGGGATCGTCTCGATCTCCAGGTGGTTCTGCTTGACCAGGTGCAAAAGGAGGTCGAGCGGCCCCTCGAAGATCTCCAGCTTGACCTTGTAGGTCATCCTCGCCGAAATTCCTTTGGAATTCCGACCGCTTTCCAAACCTCATGCATTGTTTCTTCGGCAACCGTTCGAGCTTTTTCCGCCCCATGGGCAAGAATCTCATCGACGTTACCCGAATGACCGGCCATCGTTCCTCGCGTCCGTGCTTCTTCCCGGACAACACGGAACTTGTCTGTCATTTGAACAAGTCGCTCCGCCAACTCCTGCTTGTTCTGGGTGCAGCCCCGTTTGGAGACGCGGCATTCCTCCCAGACTCTATCCTTCTCTTCCGGTGCGAAGACTTCCCAGTAGTGGCAGGCGTTGCACTGCTCGGGGTGGCCGGGGTCAGTCATCTTGATCCGCTGGGTGTCGGTGACCATCTTCTGGACTTTCTTTCGGATAGAGTCCGGCTCCTCCGCCAGCGCGATGAAGTTGTCGTACGACTTCGACATTTTCCGGCCGTCGGCCCCCAGCAGCCGGGCCTCCTGGGCCAGTAGGGGTTTCGGTTCCGGGAAAATTTCCGCATTGTACAGGAACTTGAAGCGCCGGACGATCTCCCGTGTCAGCTCCAAGTGCGGGATTTGGTCCTCCCCCACCGGGACGGCGTCCGCCTTGTAGAGCAGGATGTCGGCCGCCTGCAGGACCGGGTAGCCCAGGAACCCGTAGGTGGCCAGGTCCCGCCCCTTCACCTCCCGGAGCTGTTCCTTGTAGGTCGGCACCCGCTCCACCCAGCCGAGAGGGGAGATGATCGACAAGACCATGTACAGCTCCAGGTGCTGCCGAACATCCGACTGGCGGAACAGGACCGAACGATCCGGATCCACGCCGGCGGCGATCCAGTCTGCCACCATCGCCTTTGTCCGTTCTTCAGTTTCTCCCGGCTTCTCGTACTCGCTCATCAGGGCGTGCCAGTCCGCCACCATGAAGAAGCAGTCGTATTTCTCCTGGAGGTCCACCCAATTCTTGAGCGCCCCGACCAGGTGGCCGAGATGGAGAGGGCCCGTGGGCCGCATGCCGGAGAGAACGCGCTGACGCATAAGAGCTAAAGTTGTTAGAGCTTCTGGGCGACTTGCTGGACTTCAAACGCCTCGATGATGTCGTCCGGCTGATAGTCGCTGAAACCGGAGACCGAGAGACCGCACTGGATCCCCGCGGCTACCTCTTTGACATCATCCTTGAACCGCTTAAGGGTCTCGACCTTGCCCTGGTGGAGCTTCTCCTGGCCGCGCCACACGCGGGCCTGGGCATTCCGGAGGATCTTCCCCTTGACCACCTGGCAGCCGGCCACCGCCCCCACCTTCGTGACGCGGAAGACCTGGAGAACCTTCGCCTGTCCCAGCGACTGCTCCACCAGCTTCGGTTCCAGCAGGCCTTCCAGCGCGGCGGTGATGTCGTTGACCGCTTCGTAGATGATCCGGTACAGCCGGACGTCCACCTGTTCCTCTTTGGCCAGCACTTCCGCTTCAGGCGTCATCTGCACGTTGAAGCCGATCACCACGGCGCTCGAGGCCTCCGCCAGCAGGATGTCCGATTCGCTCACGGCGCCGACCGCCACGTGCAGGAACTTCAAGCTGGCCTGATCGGTCGGCAGTTTGTCCAACGACGCGCGCAGGGCCTCGGCCGAACCCTGGACGTCCGCCTTCAGGATAAGGTTCAAGCTCTTGAGCTTGCCGGCCTCCATCTGCTTGTGGAACTCTTCCAGCGTCACCGCCCGGCGGAACGTCGCCTTCGATTCCCTGGCCAGCTCCTGGCGGGACAGCGCGATCTCGCGCGCTTGTCTTTCATCCGGCGCGGTCAGGAAGGTATCCCCGGCCTTCGGGACGCCGCCGAGCCCCAGCAGTTCCACCGGCGTCGAAGGGCCGGCCTCGTCCAGCCGGTGGCCGCGGGCATCCAGCAGGGCCCGCACCTTGCCCCACGCGGTCCCACTCACCACGGCGTCCCCGACGCGCAGGGTCCCGTTCTGGACCAGCACGTGCGCGACCGGACCGCCCCCTTTGGTCAGCTTGCCCTCCAGCACGACGCCCCGGGCGGACCGTTTGGGGTCCGCTTTCAATTCCAGGACCTCGGCTTCCAGCAGGATCGACTCCAGTAGTTGGTCAATGCCGGCGCCGGTCTTCGCCGAGACCGGGACGACAATCGTCTTTCCGCCCCATTCCTCCGACATGAGCCCGCGCTCCATGAGCTGTTTCTTCACCCGCTCCGGGTTGGCGCTGGGCTTGTCCATCTTGTTGAGCGCCACGACGATCGTGGCCTCCGCCGCCTTGGCGTGGTCCAGCGCCTCCTCGGTCTGCGGCATGACGCCGTCGTCGGCCGCGACCACCAACACCACGATGTCGGTGACGTTGGCGCCGCGCGCCCGCATCGCCGTGAAGGCCTCGTGACCCGGCGTGTCCAGGAACGCGATCGTCCCCTTGGGCAGCATCACGCGGTACGCGCCGATGTGCTGGGTGATCCCTCCGGCCTCCCCCTCCACCACGCGGGTCTGCCGGATCGCGTCCAGCAGGGAGGTCTTGCCGTGGTCCACGTGGCCCATGAAGGTGACCACGGGGGGGCGGAAAACCAGCTTGGAGGGGTCTTCTTCTTCATGCTCCGCCTCAATCTTTTCTTCGAGGGTCGGCAAGCGCTCGTATTGGTAGCCGTAGATCTTCAGCAGTTTCTCCACCGGTTCCTCGGTGAGCAGCTGGTTGATGGTCGCCAGCACCTTCATGCCCAGCAGGTGTTTGATCAATTCTCCCGGTGAAACGTACAGCTTCTCGGCAATCTCCTTGACGGTCAATGGGACTCTCAGCGCCAACGGCTTGGGAGGGGCAGCGGGCGCTGGCTGGATAGACGGCTCCGGCGTAGCCATAGGTTGAGGTGGAGCGGCCTGGACGGACGCCGCGACCCGGTCCGGCTCGGCGGGAGAGGGAACCGGCTTGGCCGGAACCGGCGCGGGCGCAGGAGCAGGCGTGGGCGTGGGTTTCAAGACCGGCGCGGCCGGTTTAGAAACAGGAGAAACAAAGGGTTTGGCCGGCGGAACGGGAGGAGCCATATGGGGCCGCGTCTGCGGAGGCGGAGGGGCCACCACCCGCATGACCGGCGGGGGGACCACGGGGGCCGCCGGTTTCGGAGGGATAACCTCCGGTTTCAGCACAGCCGGCGGCGGCTTGACCGCAACCGGGGCCGGGGCCGGTTTGGTCTCGACGGGAATTTTGGTTTTGACTGTTTTCTTGATAGCTGCCGTCTTCTTCGGAATCTTGGCAACAGCGATCTTTTTCGGAGCGGCAGGTTTCTTCGCGGAGAGTTTCTTGACGGCGACGGCTTTACGCGGACTGGGCATCGGTCCCCTCCGTGGGAGCGGCGGCCGGCGTTCCCGGCTTCTCCTCAGGCGTCTCCGGAATCTCCGGTTGGAGTTTGGCCACGGCCTCCTGGGCCGCTTCGATCAGCTTTTGGGCCGTCTTCTCACCCACGCCCTTGACGGCCGTCAGCTGCTCGACGCTCAAGCGGGCCAGCACATCCACCGACTTGTACCCGCTCTCCTCCAAGGCCTCCTGGAGCTTCGGCCCCACACCCGGGAGGTCGGCGATGGAGAGCTTCGCCAACTCAGCCGCCTGCACGCGTGTGCGGACGTCGATCTCCACGCCGGTCAGCCGGGAGGCCAGCCGGACGTTCTGGCCTTTTTTTCCGATCGCCAGTGACAGCTGGTCGTCGTCCACCAACACCTCCACCCGCCGCTTATCGGGAGCCACCTTGATCTGGGCCGTCTTGGCCGGAGAGAGGGCCGCGGAAACATACTCCTCCAGCTTCGGGCTCCAGCGGATGATGTCGATCTTCTCCCCGTGCAGTTCCCGCACGATGTCCTTGACCCGCGTGCCGCGCATGCCGACGCAGGCCCCGACGCAGTCGATCTTCTCGTCCTTGGAGGTCACGGCGATCTTGGAGCGGTCGCCGGGCTCGCGCGAAATGGATTTGATCTCCACGATCCCCTGCGCGATCTCCGGCACCTCCAGCTTGAACAGCTCGACCACCAGGTTGGGGTTGGAGCGGGAGAGGATGATCTGCGGTCCCTTGGCCGTCTTGTTCACCTCGATGCAGTAGGCACGGACGCGGTCGCCCGGCCGGAAGCTCTCCTTGGTCGACTGCTCCCGCTTAGGCAAAAGCGCCTCGGTTTTTCCTAAGTCCACGATGACCGCGCCCCGGTCGAAGCGGTGCATCGTCCCGGTGATCAGCGTGCCGGCCCGAGGCGAAAATTCCGTGAAGATGACGCTGCGCTCGGCTTCCCGGATCTTGTGGAAGATCACCTGCTTGGCCGTCTGCGCCGCGATCCGGCCGAAACCGGAGTTGGAGACCTCTTTCCCATCGGAGAGGATCTTGATGGCGCCGGTGTTACGGTCGATCTTCACGGTGACGTCGGCCGTGGCGGAGACCATGGCCTTGCGGGCCGCGCTGACCAGCGCGGCCTCGACCGCCTCGATGATCACCTCCCGGTCGATCCCCTTCTCCCGGGTCAGATGGTCCAGAACCGCCAACAGCTCCGCGTTCATTTCAGCCCAATCTCCTGTACCGCGTGGATAATCTGCGAAAGGGGAATCTGCAGTTTCTCCCCGGAGTCCAGCCGCAGCACCACTGCTTCCTCATTGGCGCCGATCACCTCGCCCCGGTGCTCCTGCCCGGAGGCAACCGGGACTGCCGTCGTGATCCGGACGCGCCGGCCGATCACCCGTTCGAAATCCCTTCCGGCTTTCAGTCGGCGATCCAGACCGGGCGAGCTTACCTCCAGGAGGTAGCGGTCCTGGATGACCTCGTGCTCCTCCAAAAGCGCGCCGATGGAGCGGTTCAGGGAGCTCAACTCCTCCAGCTTGATCCCGTGGGCCGTATCCACCAGGCACCGCAGGGTCAGGCGGCCTCCACCAGGATGACAGGTCAACTCCACTAACTCCGCGCCGCGGCTGGCCAAAAGCGGCTGGATGAGCTCCCGCACCCGGTTGAGAAGGACCGTCTGGTCCATCATGAAAAAGCCCCCTAGAACAAAAAAGTGGGAGACGGAGTCCGTTCCCACTTACACTCACAAGTTATTATCCTGCTAGGTGCTATCTACTGTCAAGGAGCTTTTTGAGGTGGGAGACGACCTCCGAGGTTTTCAACAGGGTGGGCTGGCTTTCTGTTCGCAGTTTGAATTCTACAGACTCTTTCTGTAACGTCTTATCACTCAATAGGATACGAATTGGGAAGCCGACCAGATCGGCATCTTTCATTTTAACGCCGCCGGAGACCTCCCGGTCATCCAGTAGGATCTCCACTCCGGCCTCCAAGGCCTCCCGGTGGATCCACTCCGCCGCCTCCTGGATGGCCGGATTGTCGGTCTGGAGCGGCAGGATGACGGCTTGGTAGGGAGAGACCCCCATCGGCCACCGGATCCCGGCCTCGTCGTGGTGGGTTTCGATGATGGCGGGGAGGAGGCGGGAGACCCCGATTCCGTAGCAGCCCATGATGAAGGGCTTCTGCTTGCCGTCCTCATCCAGAAAATGGGCGCCCAGAACCGCGGAATACTTGGTCCCCAGCTTGAAGATGTGGCCCACTTCAATGGCCGGAAGGAGCTTGAGCGGACCGCGGCACTTGGGACAAGGATCCCCCTCCTTAGGAAACCGCGGCTCGGCACTGCCGGCAGGGGTCAGCGCCTTGGCGGCCCGGTCTTTTGAAGCGGCATAGGAACAGCCGGAACAGCGGACCACCGTATCTTCCCCGTTTTGGGCGAGCACCATGAACTCGTGCGAGTCGTCGCCCCCCATCACGCCGGTGTCCGCCTCCACCGGCACCACCTCCAGCCCACAGCGGGAGAAGATCCTCTGGTAGGCGTCGTACATCCGGTCGTAGTTGACCGAGAGACCGGCTTCGTCCCGGTCGAAGCTGTAGGCATCCTTCATCAGGAACTCGCAGGAGCGGATCACACCGAAGCGGGGGCGGGCCTCGTCCCGGAACTTGGTCTGGATCTGGAACAGAGTCTTGGGCAAGTCCCGGTAGGAGCGCAGTTCCCCCGCGACCAGGTCGGTGATCACCTCTTCATGCGTGGGCCCGAGCACCATCTCTTTCCCGTGCCGGTCCTTGAAGCGGACCATCTCCGGCCCCATTTGGGCATAGCGGCCGGATTTCTTCCAGAGGTCGGACGGCTGAAGAGCGGGAAGCAGGACCTCCAGAGCGCCGGCGCGGGTCATCTCCTCCCGGATAATGCGGATGACCTTCAGCAAGACCCGGGTCCCGAGCGGAAGATAGGAATAGGTCCCGGCCGAGAGCTTGCGGACCAAGCCGGCCCTCAGCATGAGGCGATGGCTGGCAACCTCCGCTTCAGCCGGGGTTTCCCTTAACGTGGGGATGTAAGCCAGCGACCAGCGCATCGATTTAGGGATCGACCCACTTGCCGTGGGATTTGATGAGGGAGATCAGCCGCTCGTCGGCCTGGGCGGAGGGAACCCCCCGCTCCACCACCTCCTTGCCGATGTAGAGGTTGACGGTGCCGGGCGACCCGCCGACGTAGCCGAAGTCGGCGTCAGCCATCTCGCCGGGACCGTTGACGATGCACCCCATGATGGCGATCTTGATCCCTTTGAGGTGCACGGTCTTGGACTTGATGCGTTGGGTGGTCGGTTCCAAATCAAACAGCGTCCGCCCACAGCCGGGGCAAGCGATGTATTCCGCCTTGACCGAGCGGAGCCGGGCCGCCTGCAGGATGTCGTAAGAAAGGACGAGGGCCCTCTGCGCGGGGAACCGGGAGCGGATCACGACGGCGTCCCCGATGCCGTCCACCAGCAGGCCGCCCACCTGGACGGCCGCCTCGATGAGAAACGTCAGGTCGTCCTGATCGAACCGGCGGGCGTCCCAAACCAGAAGGACCGGGCGGCGGTCTCCCTCTTTTTCCAGCCGGCGGGCGAGCTTGCGGCCTTCATCCAGCAGTTCTTCGGCCTGCAGGATGTGGAATTTCCCGCGCACGGCGGGGTTGTCCTCCAAGACGAACTCGCAGGGGGTGTCCTTCCCGCCGGCCTCTGCGCTGAGGCGCGTGGCGGCGCTTCCTCCAGCGCCGGCCTGGCGGGGATGGGGGTAATCTCCCTGGAAGAGGCCCACCTTCACCTGCTCCTGCCCGCCGATCGCCCGCGTTTCGTACAGGGCTGGCTGGGTCGGGTGCCGCTCCCACTGGAACGGGCGCACCGGCGGGGCCACGCGCAGGCCGGCGGCCCAGCGGCTCTCGGCCCAGCGGGCCAGCATCAGCGCGACCGGGACCTCCCGCACTGGGTCCTCCGTCAGTGAAACCCGGATCGTGTCGCCGATCCCTTCGGCCAACAGGACGCCGATCCCCAGCGCCGACTTGATCCGCGCGTCCTGTCCCTCGCCGGCCTCGGTGACACCCAGGTGCAGTGGGTAGCATGCGCCGTGTTTGTCGAGGGCGCCCACCAGGAGCCGGTTCGCCTGGAGCATCACGACCGGGTTGGACGCCTTCATCGAGAAGACGACGTCCCTAAACCCAAGCGACTCCGCCACGCGAAGATATTCGAGCGCGGACTCCACCATGCCGGTCGGCGTGTCGCCGAACTGGTTCATGATCCGGTCCGATAGGGAGCCGTGATTGGTGCCGATCCGGATGGCCCTCCGCAGGGCTTTGCATTTCTCGATGAGCGGCGAGAAGCTCTTGGCGATCCGGCCGAGCTCTTCCTGGTATTGGGCCGGCGTGTACTCCCGCTGGGCGAACTGCTTGGAGTCGGCGAAGTTGCCCGGGTTGATCCGGACCTTCTCGACGTGCTCGGCCGCTTCCAGCGCCGCCTTCGGGTTGAAATGGATGTCGGCCACCAACGGGACGGAAACACCCTGCCGCGAAAGTTCCGCCCGGATCTCGGCCAGCGCCTTCGCCTCGGTGGTCGTCTGCGCGGTGATCCTCACCAGGTCACACCCGGCTTCCGCCAGCGCCTTCACCTGGGCTGCGGTGGGCTGTACCTCCTGCGTGTTCGTGGTGGTCATGGACTGTACGCGCAGGGGAGCATCCCCGCCGATCTGGAGCGGGCCCGCCTGCACGGCCAAGCTCCTGCGCCGCAGGGAGGAGGTTTCGGGGGCGGTCTTCACCCCTTGCCCCCGAAGAGCCCCATCACCTTGCCGCCGATGTTGAAGCGGAGGAAATCGTTGTAGGTGACCACCGCCAGCAGGAGCAGCAGCAGCCCCAACCCCACGCGGGTCATCGCCTCCTGCGTCCGCATGCTCACGGCCCGGCCGCGCAGTTTCTCCAGCGTCAGGAACAGCAGGTGTCCGCCGTCGAGCACGGGGACCGGCAGGAGGTTGAAGAGGCCGATGCTGGTGCTCAACACGGCGATCAGCTGGAGCAGGGGCGCGATCCCCTGCTCCGCCACCGAAGAGGTGATGTAGAAGATGCCGATCGGCCCGGTGAAGGACTCCTTGAGCGAAAGCCCGCCTGTGGCGATCGCCCAGAGCGACTCCAGCGTGGCGTGGGTCAGGAACCAGACCCGGCCGGCGGCCCGGAGGAACGCCTGGACGGGGGGGTAGCGTTGGATGCGGGTCTCGTCGGACGGGGTGATCCCGACCATGCCGGTCCGCGTCTTCCTGCCGAACAGGTTCGTCCTTTCGATCACTTTCGGGCGGACCACCTGCGGGAAGACCTTCCCTTCCCTCTGCACGGTCAACGTAGCGGCATCGGTCTGCGCCTGAATGGCCAGCGTCATCTGCTCCCAGGCGTCCACCGGTTTCCCGTTGACCGCCAGGATCCGGTCCCCGGGCTGCAGGCCGGCCTCGGCGGCCGGGTAGCCCTTCAGCACGTTCCCGATCTTCGGCGTGATGACCTGCTCCCCGCTCAGGAAGACGAGGAAGAAGAGGGTAAAGCCGAGCGCGTAATTGATCAGCGGACCGGCCAGGACGATGGCGCTCCGCTCAGCGATGGAGCGGCCCCGGTATTCCCAGGGTTTGGCCGGGGCCGCGGGCCGGTCTTCCTCCGATTCCCCGGCCAGCTTGACGTACCCGCCGAACGGAAGCAAACTCAGCGCGTACTCCGTTCCGCCCCGGACCCAGCGCAGGAGCAAGGGACCGAACCCGAAGGAAAACCGCTCCACCTTGACGCCGATGATCCGGGCCAGGATGAAGTGGCCCCATTCGTGGACCAGGATGATCAGGGAAAGCGTGATCAGGAATGCCAGCCAGGAATTCATGCGGTGACCACCTCCTGTGTCTCTTCTCTTGCCCAAGTGTCCGCTTCCAGGATTTGCTCCAGCGTCGGATGGGCCACCGGCCGGTGGCGCCGCACCACCTGTTCGATCAGCGGAGCGAGCCGCGTGAACGGCAGATCGTCCCGGAGGAACGCCGCCACGCAGACCTCGTTGGCCGCGTTGAGCACCGCAGGCAGGGTCCCGCCGGCACGGGCCGCCACGTAGCCGAGCTCTAGGCAGGGGAACTTTGCCCGGTCGGGGGCCTCGAAAGTCAGTTGTTGGATGCTCACCAAGTCCAACGCCGGCAGGGAGGAAGCCAGGCGGTCCGGATAGGAAAGGGCGTACTGGATCGGGATCCGCATGTCGGTCACGGCCAGCTGGGCCATCACCGACCCGTCGATGAACTCCACCATCGAATGGACGATCGCCTCCGGGTGCACCACCACCTCCACTTGATCCACCGAGACGCCGAACAGGGAGCAGGCCTCGATGACCTCCAGCGCCTTGTTCATCATCGTCGCGGAATCCACCGTGATCTTCGGACCCATCTTCCAGCGGGGATGGTCCATCACCTGCTGTTTGGTGAGCCGGCCGAACTCCCCCAGTGGGACCTTCCTCAACGGACCCCCGGAGGTGGTCAGCAGGATCCTCCGGATTTGGCTGCCGGCGTGCCCCTGCAGGCATTGGAAGATCGCCGAATGCTCGCTGTCGATCGGCAGGATCGCGGCTCCGCGCTCGCGCGCCCTGCCCATCACCAGCTCGCCGGCCATCACGAGCGTTTCCTTGTTCGCCAAGCCAATCGACCGCCCTTTCTCGATAGCGGCCAGGGTGGGCTTCAAACCCGCGGCGCCAGTGATGGCCACGATCACCTGATCTACCCCTTCCAGGGCCGCCAGCTCCTCCACCCCCTGCTCTCCCGCCAGGATTTGAGGCCGCGCCCCGTTAAGCAAACCCTGGAGGCGCCCCGCCAGAGCCGCGTCCTGGATGGCCACCACCTTCGGCCGGAACGCCCGCGCCTGCTCGGCCAGCAGGTCCACCTGCCGGCCGGCCGACAGGCCCACCACCTCGAACTCGGCGGAATGCTCCTGGACCACCTTCAAGGCGTTCACGCCGATCGAGCCGGTGGAACCAAGGATGACGACTCGCTTCATTTCAAGCCCCTACCAAAAATTTGCGCACGTAAAAATAGCAGATCGGAGAGGTGAACAGTAAACTGTCCAGCACATCGAGCACGCCCCCCATGCCGGGGAGCAGGGTACCGGAGTCTTTCACTTGGCAGTCCCTCTTCACCACCGATTCCGACAGGTCGCCCAGCTGGCCCAGTACCCCCAACAGCAGTCCCATCACGACCAGGTGAATCACTGGGATCTGCGAGAAAACACCGCGCAGAGCCAGCGCGCCCCCCACGCTGAACAGCAAACCCCCGATCATCCCTTCCCAGGTTTTGGAAGGGCTCACCCGGCCGACCAGCGTGTGGCGGCCCAGCGCCGAGCCGACGAAATAAGCCCCGATGTCTCCTCCCTTGGTGATCACGAGCACGAGCGCCACGAGCCAGGCACCGTTGGGGAGGACCGGGCTCTCGAGGAAACGGAGCTTGATCAGGAAGCTGAGGGTCCAGGAAACATACAGGATGCCGAACAGCGCCGTCGAGATGCCGACAATCGCCTGGGAGCTGTCCTGCCGCCGCATCTGGGTGAGAAACAGCGCCAGGAAGACCACCACCATGAAAAAAAGCTCCCACCCCTTGGTTGGCTCAAACCCGGCTAGGATAGAGATCGGGATCAGCAGTCCAACGGCCAGCCCGATCCACCGCTCGATGACGATCCCCTTGCGCTCCACGAGCAAAAAGAACTCGTTGAGCCCCAAACCGATGAACGCCGTGGTGACCACCGAGAAAACCCAAAGGGGTGCCTTGAACAGCGTCCAAGTCACCCCCGCGATCAGCGCCAACCCGGTCGCCAGCCGCGGCAGGATATTCGACAGATGCTTCACGCGCCGAAGCGCCGCTCGCGGCGCTGGTAATCCTTCAAGGCGTCCAGGAAATCCACCTTGCTGAAATCCGGCCACAGCTTCGGCGTCAGGTACAGCTCGGCGTAGGAGATCTGCCAGAGAAGGAAATTGGAGATGCGGTGTTCGCCGCTGGTTCGGATCAGCAGGTCCGGGTCCGGCTGGCCGCTGGTGTACAGGAAGCGGCTGAACAACTCTTCGTTCAAACTGCTGGGCCGCAGCTTCCCCGCTTTGGCCTGCTCGGCAATCTGCCGCGCCGCGTGGACGATCTCGGAGCGCCCCCCGTAATTCAAAGCGAGGTTCAGCACCATGCGGCGGTTCCCCTCCGTCTCCTTCATCACGCGCTGAAGGGCCTTCTGGACGACGGCCGGCAGGCCCTCGAAGTCCCCGATGACGCTCAGCCGGATCTCGTGCCTCATCAGGTTGGACAGCTCCAGCCGCAGGTACTCATTGAGCAGCTTCATCAGCGTGGAGACTTCGTCGGCGGGGCGCTTCCAATTCTCCACGGAGAAGGCATACAGCGTCAGCACCTCGATTCCCGTCTCCCGGGCAAACTCCACCGCGGACCGGACCGATTTGATGCCGGCCCGGTGCCCCATCAAGCGGGGCAGACCCCGGCCCTTAGCCCAGCGCCCGTTGCCGTCCATGATGATGGCCACATGGCGCGGCAAGCGGGTTCGGTCCAGTTCGGAAGCGTCCATTTGTTCAGAAAGGGCGGTCTCCATGCGCAAACGTTTTATTATACCGCGGAAGCGGCCGAGCGAGAGGGGGCTAAGGGCGGGACTGCTGGAGGCGCTCGGAAAGGGCTTTGGTTTTGGCCTGTTCCTGGACCAGCGCTATGTTCAGGCGCCTGCCCAGGGCAACCACCGTGGAGTACCGACCTTCCATCCACCGGACTTTTTCCTCCAAGGCCTTATTCTGCTGGGCCAAACGGAGAAGCTCCTCCTCCGTGCTGTGCCGGCGGGAGGAGGAGCCGAAGGCCACCAGCAGGGCGGCCATAGTAACCAGCGTTAAGGAGGTGGTGACTCCCCGGTAGCGGTCTTCCAAAGCTCGGGCTTATTTGTACACTTCCAGGGCGCGGGCCTTCTCGACGACCTCGGGCTCGCCGGAAGACTCCGCCTGGCGGATCAGATCCAGCTCTTTCTTCGTCAGCTTCTTCGGGATGATGACGATCTCCACGCGCCGGTTCTTCTGCCGGCCCTCGGTCGACTCGTTGGAATCCACCGGGCGGTACTCGCCGTAGCCGGAGGCCACCATCCGGTGCGGGTCCACCCCCTCCTGCTCCAGCACGTGAAGCACGCCGGTCGCGCGGCCGGTGGAGAGTTCCCAGTTGGATTTCCAGCCGGAGTGCTTGATCGGCTCGTTGTCGGTGTGCCCCTCGATGCCGATGTCCCGGTCGGGCGCCTTCTGAGTGATCACCGAAGCCACTTTGCTCAGGGTTTCCCGGGCAGTCGGTTTCACTTCTGCCTTGCCCGAATCGAACAGCACCTCCGAGACGAACGTCAACACCAGGCCCCGTTCGGCCATCTCCAGCTTGACCTCCTTGTCGGAGATCTCTTGCCGGAGCTGTCTCTGCAGAGCATCCATGGCGTCCCGGAGCTGGTCGGCTTCCGCCTCTTTCTGCTGGCGGAGCCGCTCCAACTCGGAGGACAGCTCGTGGATCTTGCGGACGTCGGTGGGCCGGCCGGAATAGAAGTTGATGCCGCAGCCGGCGAGGCCCAGCGCGATGAAGAACCCGACGAATCCGAATAGGGCGCGGCGCACCTTAATCCCCCTGCGCCGAGGTCTGGGTCGCGGCCGAAGAGGCCGGGGCAGCCGTGGTGTTCTTGGCTGTCTTCAGGTACGGCTCCAGCTTAGCCCAGGTGCGGGGACCCACCTTCCCGTCCGGGTTCAGACCGTTCGCCTGCTGGAAATCCCGCACGGCGGCTTTCGTCCTGGCCCCGAGCCGGCCATCGGAGGAACCGGGATCAAACCCGGCCGCCTTGAGCGCCAGCTGGATCTCCCGCACACGGCCCGATTCCTCGGTGGCGGCGGCGGTCTCCGTCTTGGCCGAAGCGGCTGTCGCCGCGGCGGCCGGAGCGGCCGCATTCTCAGCGGAGGCGGAAGAGGCCGTTTCCACCGTCTGGCCGGAGGCGGAAGAGGCGTTGTTGTTGATCGCGGCAAGCTCCTCCTGCGGCTGGATCGGCTCGATCTGAATGGCCGGCAAAGGAGAACCGGCGGGAGCGACATTCATGGAAGAGGCCACCGACTTCAATGCCGCCCGGCGCCCCATGCCATAGCCGAAACTGGTAAGGACGATCGCCCCGCAAAGACCCGCAATGACCCAACCGGATTTGCCCTGCCCGATCATGAGTGGTTCTCCTTCAAAATGGCTGTGTGAGTGATTTGGTGCAAAACGGAGTGCAGTGATTGGATTTTAGCACCCCCGCCGAAAAACTGTCAAGCAATGAGCCCCGAATTAGACGCCCACCTGGCTCAATTCCTCCAGCTGCAAAACCTGCTCTTCGAGGCCGGCCGTCAAACTGCCCTGCCATGCCGCCGGAAGCTGCTGGAGCCAAAGCCGAAGCTCCCGGAGCGTGGCGGCGGTCGCATCCAAAATCCGAACCTGGCTGAAACCGCCGATCGTCTCCAGGATTCCCTGAGCCAACTGGATACCGGCTGCCTTCGTCTCCACAATCTGCACCTCGGGAACTCCCAGCGCGGCGATGGCCTGCGCTTCTTCCGCTCCGGCGGCGACGGCAATCAGCTGGGCCGACGGCACGGTCCCCAACTCCACAGCCGCCCTCGTCTGCGCAAGACCCACGGTCACGCCGTAAACACTGGCCTTCGCCCAGGCCGGAACTGCGGCCACCACCCCTTCCACCGCAACCACTCCAAAGGCTTCCACATTTGCCTCCTCCAAGCCGGAAGTACCTTCCTCCGCGCCGGCTGGGACAGACCCACGATGGTCCAACAGTGCCGTTACCTCCTTCTGGATCCTTTCCTGAATCGCGGGGTCCAACTCTCCGGTCTTGGGGTCGGCATGTTCGATCGTCTCCGCGATCAACCGGCCGGCCATCCTGAATTGCGCCTCCTCCCATCCTAAGATTGTCAACGGCTTGACGCTGATCCTCAGCCCAATCACCGGCTTGTCGGAACTTTCGTCCGCCCAATCGCGGAACGGGTTGTGGGGGACCATCATGCCCACCGACTCCAAGGCCTGGGAAGCGGCTTGTCCGGTCATCCCCTCCTTAACTCCCCGCACATCCACCAGAATTTGATGCGTCTCGCCACTCCCGCGGATGCGCAGACGAGGATCGGCCAACTGAAGAGCTTGTGCCAACGCCCCGGCATTGGAAGGAATCCGTCCCGCGGCGGTGCGAAACTCCTTGGAAGTGAGCAAGTGATGCGCCAAAGCGGCCTTAGCGACAATCTCCCGCGCGGAATAACTGGCCCGCGTCCCGGGAAAGACCGTTTTCTGCACCCGCTGGCTGAGGCGTATTCTGTTTTGCCGTTCGGGATCCGTCACTCCTTTATTCCGGTTGATCTCCGGGATGACTGCTGTGCGGGTCAGGACCATGCCGCCCTGCTGCCCTCCCTGATGCCGGACCGACCAGGTGATAAAATCAGCCCAGTCGACCGGAGGGTCATAAGCCCCGCCCAACATCTGGAGAAAATTTTGCGTGAGGTCCACCGCAAACAAAAGCCGGGTCGTAGACCCCTTCGCGGCGCTGTCCCGGTTCACCTCGTCCACGATTTCCCGCAAGCGCTGGAACCGGATCTTGTAAACGAAAGCGGTCCCACCTACGAGCAGGAGGCGCGGCCTTTTCTCCGGTTCCATTTCGAGCAGCTGCTTGCGAAGAGCATCGTAGTCGATGTCCCTCTCCGGAGTGACCGGGATCGGCAAGATCTTGAAGAATTCCCTGGCGAGACTGCCCGCCGCTCCCTCGGTCATCTGTCCTCCATCTTGGAGCGTCAGTCCCATCATCGAATCCCCGGCTTTCAGGACCGCACTCTGCACCGCCACATTGGCCAGCACGCCGGAAGGCGGCGTTACATCCAATTCAAACTCGTTCTGAAACGCGGCGGCGCCGCCGGCATAGAAGGGCGCCAGCAATTTCATCCAAAGCTCTTCAGTCAATTCAACCGCATCCCGAACATTTTGAGTGTCTGGATAAAGGGGTTTTTTCCTGGCCTCCTCATAGAAATCCAGCCACAGATCGGGCCGATGAAACGCTTGGGACACTGTTTCCGGGATGGGGACATTCGGGGCAATAAAATTCAGAGCCGGCTGGTTACTCCACAATCCAAACTTAGCCTTGAGAGACTTTTCTTGGGATCCCACAACCGCCCGGGCCACCATCCAGGAACCGCTGCGGAACAGCACGTACCGAAAATCCGCGACCGCCGCCCGCATCTCCTGCAGGAAGCGATCCGGCCGAAGGATCGCCACCCCGCGCTCCATGGCCGGCATCTTGCGGCCTTCAAAGTAAACCCCTTTTAAGGAAAGATCCGCCGCGAGCGTCTGCGTGATCAGAGCGGCAGCCCCCAACCGGGGCAACCCCTGCTCCGGCCCAAAAAACACCGGCTGAACAAGCTGGTAATTCTTCGCCAACATCGAGCGGGGGAGAGTCCTCACCATCGGACCAGGGAGACCCTCGTCGCCCAGGATCCGCGCGTACACCGAGCCGTCGGCCAGCACGCCCTCCACCCAGTACCGGTTCTCTCCCCGCGCCTCCTTCTGGCCCAGGATGTCCCCCTTGCGCAGGACCGTTCCCTGCTCAATGTCCGTGAAAGATTCCTCGGCGCCGGCGGGGGGAGCTTCCGGTTCATCTTGAGAGATCAATTTTCTCCGCGGGATATCCCAGTAGGAGGTGACACCCTGAGAGGTGGTCACCGCCAGCAAGTCCGGCCGTCCCTCGAAAGCAACCTGGGCGATAGCTCCCTCTGTTTTCGGCGGCAGGGTGCCTTTCAACTCGCCGCTTGGGAGGGCCCAAAGGGAAACCAGCCCGGCGCTGTCGCCCAGCGCCAAGAGGGTGTCGTCCGGGCTGAAGGCGGCCGCCGTGACCGGGCGGTTGTGCCGGGCCAGAGAGGCCGCGATCAGCTGGGTATCCGCGTACCGCAGATGCGCGTCTGTGCCGGTGGTCCAACGGGTTACCAGGAACTTCCCGTTGTGACTGCGGCCCAATTCCTCCGCGCCGGCGGCCTCTTCAAAGGTGAGCCACATGTCGTGGGCGATCGCGGCGGGGGTATCTTTGGGGTCCGCCTCCCCGATGCGGTAGATCGCCAATTCAACCGCTAACGCTAAATCCCCCTCCGGCTTCTCATTCTTGTCAAGGAGAGGAAGGATCTTGGCGGCGGCGTCTTTGGAATCCAAGCCTTGAATCTCCCTGGCTCTCCTCGGGAGAAGGGCCTTGACCTCTTTCAGGAGGGCGGCGGCGTCTGGTTCCTCGGCAAACGGATGCCCCGGCTTGATCTTTTCCCTGCCCAGCGCCAAGGCGGGCGCAATCTGCTCTTCCGGCCGGCGCAGGCGCTCGGCGATGAATTTCGCCGCCAAATCCTGAGGCCACTGGTCCCGGTTGGGGTGGACCGCCCACCGGTGCCGGATGATCGACAAGGGATCTTCGGAGTAGACCATGTACAAAAGCTCATCGCCCAGCTCCTTGAACAGCTGCGGCGTGAGCAATCCCCCGGGAGGAGTATCCGCGGCCCCGGCCGGAACGGAGAGGGCCCGATGCTGGGCGGAAGACCCCTCTTTCTTTTCCTTTCTCAATTTCTCCATCTCGGCGCGCGACTTGGCGTTGGCGATCGCGCTGAAGGCCGCGGTCTTCGGATGGGCCTTCATTCCGATCTGATATAGGTGGTCCGCGAACTCATGCAGGGAGGGCAGAAGAACCAGGCCGCGGGCCAATTTGTCCGGCTTGTAAACGAGGATCCGCACGCGGAGCTGCGGCACCTCTAAAATGGCGGCCACCACCGAAGACCCTGGCACCACGGAGACGAGCGGCTTGACCTTCTCCGCGGAAAGGGTTTTCCCCACGATGTCCAGCCAGACCGCATCGGCGCCGGAACGCTCCAGCAGAGAAACCATGTCCTGCTCGGCTTTCCACACCAGCACCTCGCGGCCGGTCAGCGCCGTGTAGTGGAGCCGGTAATCCTCGGCGATCTTATCCACGTTGCCCTGCAGGAGCGCTCGCACGTTTTGCTGGGATTTCCCGAACCACTCCAGCTTTTTCGCGGACTTGAAGAGGTACAAGGTCTCTTCGAGCGCCCTGCGGCGGTCCCACAATGCGGTGGCTAGGAAGGGACCCGCAGGCGGCTTGGCACTCTCCGCCCCCTCCGCCACCCGGAGGACCGCCTTATGCCACTTTTCAAACTCCGCGTAACTTTCCAGGCGGCTTTCCTCCGCACCGGCGGTTTTCAAACCCTCCGCTGCGGCGGCGAACTCGCGCCGGGCGTCCATCTTCGTGCGAACGACCACAGAGGCCATTTTTTGGGCTGTTTCCGGATCCACGCCGAAATCCTGGGTGAGCGCATCGAAGGCTTCTTGCTGTACCGCGTCGATCAGCGCGTCCTTTCCCTGAGCGTTCTTCACTCCAAGACCAAACTGCTCGGACACACCCGAGATCAGGACCACCTTTTCCGGAACAAACTTATCCTGCTTGTAGTAGTGCGCCAGCAGGGCCGCCAGCGCCCGGCCGAAATCGGCCCCTACCCGGTCGATGAGCACCAGCGCTTTTGCATTTCCGGCTGCGGCTTGGGCGGTGACCTCCGCCCCATCCTTGAAACCAGCCGGCTGGAAGAAACCGGCCTTGAGCGCTTCCCCGCCCAAACGCTGTTCCAGCTCGAACTCGCCAGGAGCCAGCTCCGGCCGGCTCTGCCGCGTGTCCCGCAGCTCATAATGGGTCAAGCCATCCGCGCCGATCTTGCCCACCAGCCCGTGGCCGACTTCATACATGGAAACCGCGTCGGAATCAGCGTTCATGCCGGTGCCCCAGATGAAGGTCACCACGTTCTTGAGGCCCGCCGCGGTGCCGCTGGGACTCCTCTCTCCCTTGAGTCCGGACGGGGAATCGTTCTCCACGTCCACGCGGATGTTCACACCCAACCGGGCGCGTAAATCCTTCCGGATTTTGTCCGCCAGCGAATAGTTCTCAAACCCTGGAACATTGGACGCCGCGTACGGGACGCCCACCCGGCCGGTCGCCGGGTCCACCGGTCCGGGGAAAGCCACGTGGACCGATTGGAAGTTTTCCAGCGGCAAACCGGTATCCGTGATCAGCGCCGCGATGTGCCGGACGATCTCGTCCGAGATCCGGTCTGCGATGCGAGCAGCTGTCCGCTGCTGGTCCGGAGTGAGGACATCGTCCGAATGGACGCGGATCAGCGATAAAATGCGGTCATTGACCTGCACAGCAGGTGGATTCCCCAGCAAACGGAGAATGTCCGGCAAATTCCGCCAGCCGGTCTCCGGCAGGGCGGTCGCCGTCTCCACCTCGCCTTGAGCGTTCACCAAGGCCGTGGAGATGTTGGTGCCTCCTACCCGCACCCCGACCGCGTAAGGAACCGCGCCGTATTTGGCCCGCACCGCTTCGACCACCGCTTCCTCCGCGCCGGCGGAAGGGATGTACCGCAAGAGGTAGGCGGTCTGGAGGGCCAGCGCGCGCAGATCATCCACGCCGAATTCCGGCCCTTGCAATGTTTCGACGAACTGAGAGACGACCCCCCTCAACTCTGCTTCGATTTCTTCGTCAGGGAAGAAAACACTTCCGGGATATTTCGCCCTGGCATTCAACAGGTCGGAAATGAGGGGGCCCGCATAATAGAGCCGCTTCTGGATGACCCGCTGGAGCTCCGGTGAGAACGGTTCCAATCTCTGGTCGGGAGGTGCAACGGTTCCGTCGTTGAGCCATCCGATAAACTCTTCGATCGGGAAATTCAACGATGGCTGAGCAGCGCGGACCTCCTCGATCTTCATCACCTCCCGGTACAAGCCGGCCCAGGAAACCCCTTCACCGGTTGCGGCCAAGGCCGGGAATAAGTCCCGGTCCAAATAGTTGGCGATCAGCCGGAGGGTGGCGGGGAGGACTTTGGTCATCTGCCGGTGTGCGGGGTCGACCAGCTTCGGCAGCTTTTTCACCCGGAGGACGGGGCGCTCGGGAGGACCATTGAAGAATTCCCAGACGGTGTTCATCTGCCGGCCAGTCCGGGAAACCAGCTCTTTCACTTGGGCCGGATCGGTCTTTAAGGAAAGCAAGTGCAGTTGGCCTGCGGCCCTTCCCAGGGCTTTCAGGGCTTCCTGGACTTGTGTGGGAATCTTTTTCTGGGAATCGGCGGCCCGAACGAAAACGCTCCGGCGTCCATGGGTCAGCTCCGTTTCCAAGGCCTCTGCCAGAGTGAGCCAGCCCTTGCGCACGACCACCGAAGCCCGGTCGATCTGGCGAGGGCTCGGATCGGTCCCGGAGAGATCGCGGGACAATTTCGCCATCTGCTCATGGAGACGATCCATGCGGGGCCGCCCGTCCCGGATGGGGTATCGGATGGACGCTTCGAGGAACTGAACCAGCTCTTCCACCTCGGCCTGCACCGACGCCTGAGGGGTGAGGGCTTGGCCGATCTCCTCCAAGCCGGCGGGGTTGCCGGCGGGCTGGGCGGGACGCAGGGCATGGGCCGGCGCCGCAGAAGAGAAAGACAGCGTCAGCAGTATAAGGAAGCAGACGGCTTTCCGGGCGGTATTGCGCATTACGCCGCCTGCAGGATCGCCTCCAACCGTTCGAACGCTTCGGCCGAAACGAAGTTCAGCCCGCCTGCCTCGAAGTAGGCCAACAGCTGGACGGCCAGGTTGGGCGTCAGCTCGCTCACGACCTTCAGGGCTCCTGACTGCTGCATGACTAGGCCGGACGGATATCCATAAACCTGCGCGAGCTGATGCAGGGCTTCCCACTGAGCGTCTTCGGGGTTCGGCCTCTGCTCATTGCCATAGGAAACGATACGGGGCCGCAGGAACTCCTCGGCCGCTTGCGGATTGGCCTGCCGCAGTTCCTGCAGGGCCTGCTCCACGTTGTTTTCGTGGATCACCAGCCGGAACTCCAGCTCGACCGGGTTGTCCTTGGCCTTCATCAAGCTCAAGGCCTGGGCGAAGTGCCGCAGGCGCAGGTCGTTCTCGGCGTTGACCAGGATCGCGCGGGGCTGGGCCCCCTTGGCGGGATCCACGGGCGCCAGATACGTGGGGAGAACGCTGAACTCCCGCAGGAGACGGGAAAATTCCTCTAATCCTCCGGTCGATCCCCGGCGCAATTCCGCCACGCG
>Ga0209515_10002843_pt1 | contig 25661 bp, 17 predicted proteins | sample Subgroupgradi54m_FD_187454 | JGI IMG/M metagenome (GOLD analysis project Ga0209515, IMG submission 187454) | Subsurface groundwater microbial communities from S. Glens Falls, New York, USA - GMW60B uncontaminated upgradient, 5.4 m (SPAdes)... ... | reverse complement strand
GCACGGCCCGGTGAACCGGGTGCGTTGGGGCTTCGGGGCGGTGTTGCTGGTCCTGCTGGTGGCGCAGCCATTTTTCAACTCGGGGGAGAGTCCCCGGTTGCCCGCCTATTATCTCGCGCCGCTGATCATCGTCTTCGGCTCGGGCTTCTTTTTTGTGCTGATCGACAGCCAGCCGCATCTGACCGTGCACTGGCGTTGGGTGGCCGCGGCATTGCTCCTGTTGCACGGGTTGCCGCTGGTGCGCGATTGCCTGGAACCGCGTAAGATCCATTTTCATTATCCTCCTTATTTTCCGGCGCTTTTTGTCGAACTCCGGGGCGACCTGCAGCGGCGGTTTTTACCCGGCACGGGGGTCTCGACAGACGTGCCGGCGGGAACGGCCTGGTATGGGCGGATGAGGGTCTGGGCCAAGCCGGAACGGTTGCGGGATTTCTCGCAGATCATCGTGGAGCAGAACATCGGAGCGTTGTTGTTGACGCCGGTGACGCTTGACCGCCCGTTTTTCACCGAACTGGCAGCCCGCACGGGAGACAATATCAACCTGACCGATACGGGCGGATGGGGCGGCGTTTACGCGGGGCTGGTGACGCGCCGGATGCCGCCCAATTTTCTGCTGAATCTGCCGCCGCAGAAACTGACGGAAAACATGGTCCTTCTCGTGAACCCCGCAACCGTGCTCCACCGGGGAAATTGATTTGCAACACGCGGGAATGTTGGGCTGAGTGCGGCCCGACAAACGCCTTGGCTTCCACCATGAAAACACTCCTTCGCTTTGCCCTGCCATTGGTTGCCCTGCCGACCCTGGCGCTGGCGGTTTACGCGCCCATTCCGGAGCAGGAGCAAGGCAAGCCGCTCACCTTCCGTCTGGGGGCATCCGCCTATCATGACAGCAACATCTTTGGCGCCTCAACTGACGAAATCGACAGCATGGTTTATAACGTCACTGGCGCAATTTCTTACAACGGCTCGCTCACCGATCAGACTTTTGCTTCCGCCTCCTATGAGCTAAGCAACGACCATATGGTTGACCGTCCGGGCAAAAAAAACCTCTACAGCCATACATTGACCGCGAGGTTGGCGCACTCCTTCTCCTCGGCGACCAACATCGACCTGAGCGCCTTGTATAATGTTGACAAGAATCCGCAGTCCTTGCGCGCCACCGGCCCATTGAATACCGACCAGTCGCTCAAGCGCTTCGAGCTTGACGGCAAATACACCACCGCCGTCGGCGAAAAGACCGGTGTGGTCACAAAGTATCGCTACATCGATTTCAGCTACGACAACCCTAGCCTCGCGGCTAACCTGGACCACACGGAGAATCTGGTCGGGCTTGAACTCTCCTACGCCTTACTGCCCGAGACTAAGCTCGTCGGCGAATACCGCTACCAGGCCATCCGCTATGACGACAACTCCACGACCATGAAGGACAAGACTTCCAACTTTTTGATGGGCGGGGTGGACTACCATCCCGGGGAAAAGCTACTCGTATCGGGGCGCGCCGGTTTTGAGGCCCGCCAACGCGATGCCGCCGCCGACACCACGACCCCTTATGTCGAGTTGAGCTCACGCTACACCTACACGGAGGGTTCCTTTCTTGCCGCTGGTTACACGTATGCCATCGAGGAGCCATCGGACACGAACAGCTACACCGACACGGATGTGAACCGTATTTTCGTCAACGTCCAGCACCGCCTGAGCGGCACCTTTACGGCGTCCGGCTCGCTGACTTACGAGCCTTCCACCCTTCAGGGGCGCAGCAGCAAACATGCAGACACCGATGAAAAGACGACCCGTTTCGGCCTCGGAGTGAGCTGGCTGCCCAACAAGAATTGGACGGTCGCCGGCACCTACGACCATGATGAAGTGAACTCCGACGATCCCGACCGCGGCCAGATCCGCGATCGTTTCGGCGTCTCGGCGCGGTTCACCTTTTAATCGGCCGCGCGCTGCTTCATGGTATCCCTCCCGGTTAGCAAGGATGGCGCCACGCTCGGGGACTTTGTGGGCTTGCTCCGACTGCGCAAGTCGCTCGTCTTCCTCGTGCTCGCGATCGTGGTCCTCACGACGCTCGGTGTGACGGCGCTGCTCCCGAAGTGGTATCTCTCCACCGCCAAGATCGGGGTGCAGAAGCCCGAAAGCGAAGTGAAGCTCTTCCAGGCGCAAAACAACGCCTACTACGACCCGTATTTCGTCCAGCAGCAGTTGGAGATCATCCAGGCCGAGAAGATACTCTACCCCGTCATCGCCAACCTGGGCCTCAATGCCGTCCTCGGCCGGGAAAACGACGGCGTGGCCTGGGATTCAGCCCGCACCTACAGTCATCTGCTGCGCAAGATGCTGCGGATCGAATCGCGCCGCAGCACCTCCATCATCGAGATCAACGTCTACGCCCGCGACACCGCCCTGGCGGCCGCCATCGCCAACGAGATCGCCCGCGTGTATGCCGAGGATCGCATCGCGCTCGCCACGGCCGACCAGCGGGAGGGGCTCGCGCAGTTGCGCAAAGAACTTGAGAAGCAGGAGCAGACGGTCGTGACGCAGCGCGACCGCGTGGAAAAGATCCGCAAGGAGCTCGATATCGCCGGGGTCGACCTGAGCCAGCGCTACACTGACATGGATGTGGAGACGCTGCGCCAGATGCAGAATTCGCTCATCGCTCTGCGCGTCGACGCCATCGGACGCAAGACCCGCTGGGAGCGTTTTCGGAACATCCCGGTCGTCGAGCGCCGCAACCTCGTGAATTCCGAGCTCATTCAGGACACCAACATCCAGAATCTCCTCCAGGCCTACCTGATTTCCGACCAGAATGTCACCCGGCTCATGCCCCGACTCGGCTCGGCGCATCCCGACCTGATGGCGGCGATCGAAAACAGCGCCAAGATCCAGCAGCAGCTGGACAATCAGCTGCGCGGCTACGAGAGCTCGCTCGAGATGGCTTACAAGGAGGCCGACGCCCGCGTCACCGAGCTCGAGCGCCAGCTCGCCCAGGCGAAGGTTGACCAGATCCTCTCCGCGCGCGAACGCATGCGGCCCTTCGAGGAGGCGGCCACCCGACTGGACGACGAGCAACGCCTGCTCACGACCCTCAAGCTCACGCTGCGCCAGCGCGAGATCGACTTCCAGGTGCCGAAGAAGACCATCGAGATACTCAACCAGGCCGAGCCGGCCAGGTTCGCCAGCAAGCCCAACTGGGCGCTGAACATCCTCTTCTCCTTCGTCTTTGGCGGCATCCTCGGCATCGGCGCCGCGGTGCTGCTCGAGTATCTCGACACCAGCTTCCGCAACGTGGCCGACGTCGAGGGAAAACTCAACCTGCCGGTGCTCGGTGTCATCCCGACGATGCGCGAGGCGGGCGAATTGCACGACCCCAGTTCGCCCGAGGGCGAGCCTTACCGCGTGCTCCAGACCAATCTCAACCTCGCGCTGCGCGCCGGCCAGCCGGCGGTGCTGGTCATGCTCTCCTCCGGGCCGGGCGAGGGCAAGTCCACCACGCTGCGCCAGCTCGCGCTGTGCATGGCGGCCGCCGGAGAAAAGGTGCTGCTGATCGACTCCGACGTCCGCCGGCCCACGCAACACAAGCTGGCCGACATGGCGCGCGAGCCCGGCCTGACCGACATTGTCCTCAACAAGGCCGCGTGGACCGACGCGGTCAAACGCGACAAGTCGGGCTTGCTCGACCTGCTCCCCAGCGGCGCGGTCGCCAACAATGTCACCCTCAGCCTGCTTTACGTGAACAAGCTGCGCGAGCTGGTGGGCGAGTTCAAATCGCGTTACGACAAGATCCTCTTCGATTCGCCGCCGATCATTGGCGTGAGCGACGCGTCGGTGCTCGCCAGCATTTCCGACGGGGTGGTCCTGCTGATCCAGCACCGGCGCAACCCCGAGAGCATGGTGCTCCGTGCCCGGCAGATCATCGACGGCCTGAAAGTGCCGATCGTCGGGGTCGTCCTCAACCAGGTGCCGACCGGCACGGGCGAGGACTACGGCTACTATACCAACAACTACTCTTACTACTCCCACGAAGGAACGCCCACTGGTCAGGGCGACAACGGCAAACGGGCCTCGGATCGCATCGAGATGCGTGAAAAGCGGGACCCGGAATAATCAGGTTAGGACGGGTTTTTTGAACGAATCAATATGCGCATTCTGTCATTCTGAGCGCAGCGAAGAATCCATGGCAGCGAACGTGGCGCCAAGCTCGAACGCCTGGATCCTTCGCTCTGCTCAGGATGACAAGGTAGCCTCTGCGAACCAGCTTGTCAGGCTGGAAACCAGCGCTTTGACTGCCCCGCTCAACCCGACCCATGGCCTCGATCACCAAGAGCTACGAACCCCGCGAAGTGGAAAAGAAGTGGTATGCTGCCTGGCTGGAAGCGGGCTGCTTTGCCGCCAAGGCCAATCCGGTCCGGGCGCCCTATTGCATCATGATTCCGCCGCCCAATGTCACCGGCGTGCTGACCATGGGCCACGTGCTGAACAACACCATCCAGGACATCCTCATCCGACGGGCACGGCTTGAAGGCCGCGAGGCCCTGTGGCTGCCCGGGACCGACCACGCCGGCATCGCCACGCAGACCGTGGTGGAACGCGAGCTGCGCAAGGAAAAGAAGAACCGCCATCACCTGGGGCGAGAAAAGTTCCTGGAAAAGGTCTGGTCATGGCGCGAGGAGAAGGGCGGGATCATTCTCGAACAGCTCCGGCGCCTCGGCGCATCCGCCGATTGGGGCCGCACGCAGTTCACGATGGACCCGCATTACTCGAAGGCGGTGCTGACGGTGTTCACCGACCTTTTCGCCAAGGGGCACATCTATCGCGGCAAGCGCATGGTGAATTGGTGCCCGGTCAGCCTCACGGCGCTGTCGGACGAGGAAGTGATCATGAAGCCGGTCAAAGGCCTGCTCTACCAGGTGCGCTACGAACTGGTGGACCAGCCCGGCAGCTTTATCGAGGTGAAGACCACGCGGCCCGAGACGATCCCGGGCGACGTCGCCATCGCCGTGCACCCGGATGACCCGCGCTATGCGGCGCTGATCGGCCGGAAAGTCTGGCGGCCGCTCAACCGGCTGGCGATTCCGATCATCGCCGACGCGGCGGTGGACCGGGAATTCGGTTCGGGAGCGCTTAAAATCACGCCGGCGCATGACAAGGTGGATTTCGAGATCGGCCAGAGGCACAAGCTGCCGCCCGTCGATGTGCTCAACCCTGACGGCATCCTCAACGAACTCGCGGGGCCCGGCCTCGCCGGCCTTGAACGTTTCGCCGGCCGCAAAAAAGCCGCGGAAATGCTCAAGGAGTCCGGCGCATTGGTGAAGGAGGAGCCTTACGAGAACAACGTCGGCTATTCCGAGCGGGCCGACGTGCCGATCGAGCCGCGGCTGACCTGGCAATGGTGGCTGCGCTATCCCAAGGTCGAGGAGGCGAGGATCGCGGTGCGCGACGGTCATATCCGGTTCTACCCGGACCGCTGGTCGAAGGTTTACCTGCACTGGCTGGAGAACATCCAGGACTGGTGCATCAGCCGGCAGCTGTGGTGGGGCCACCGCATCCCCGTCTGGTATGCCAAGGGGCTCGACAGGGAGAAGCTCACCGAGGCCGACCTGCGCGATCCGAAGAAAGTGCATGTTTCGCTCGAGGGTCCGGCCGATCCGGACAACTGGGTGCAGGAGGATGATGTACTCGACACCTGGGCGTCGTCCTGGCTCTGGCCCTTCGCGACGATGGGCTGGCCGGACAAGGCGGCGCTGGAAAAGTCGGGTTTCGATTTCTTCTATCCCACCACGACGCTTGTGACGGGCCCGGACATCATCTTCTTCTGGGTGGCGCGCATGATCATGGCGGGGTTGGAATTTGTCCGCCCGGGCGAACCGCTGGAACGGCGCATTCCGTTCAAAAACGTGTATTTCACCGGCATCATTCGCGACACGCAGGGGCGCAAGATGTCCAAATCGCTCGGCAACTCCCCCGATCCCCTCGACCTGATCGGAAAATATGGCGCCGACGGCCTGCGGTTCGGCATCATCTCCCTCGCGCCCCAGGGACAGGACATCCGCTTCCAGGAGGAACGCATCGAGGGCGGCAAGAATTTCTGCAACAAGCTCTGGAACGCCTGCCGCTTCCGCCAGATGAGCGGCGACATGGCTGACAACTCCACGCTCGGGGCGATCTTCGCACGGCTGGAGCCGCCGAAATTCGACGCGGACGATCATGCCATCCTCGACCGGCTTCTGGCGACCACCCGTGAAGTGGCCCGCTGCTTCGAGGAGTTCGAGTTCAGCGCCGCGGTGCAGGCGCTCTACGGCTTTTTTTGGAACGATTTCTGCGACTGGTATGTGGAGGTTTCCAAGTCGAAGCTGCAGGACGCTGCCACCAAGGCGAACTGTCTGGCCATCCAGGATTTCGCGCTGCGCCAGACGCTGCTGTTGTTGCACCCGTTTATGCCGTTCATCACCGAGGAACTCTGGCATCTCCTGGGTTACGGGGCCGACGGCACGTTTTTGATGCGCGACACGCACCTCGACAATCCCTCGCAGCTTGCCAGCCACGGGTTGCGGCTCGACCTGGCGGCAGCGGCGCAGGTCGGTCAGCTCAAGGCGGTCGTTTCGCAGGTTCGCGCCTTCAAGGCGGAGCAGGGTGAGGCCGCCAGCAAGGCTGCCGAATTCATCGTCGAGACCACGGACACCCACTGGACGGTGCTCGAAGCGAACCTGGCGAAGCTCAAGCGCATGACGGGTGCCGTCTCGATCGTGCGCGGCCCGATGTCACCCGATGCTCCGGCGACCGTCACCGCCATCGGTTCGTGGAACCTGATCAAGCAGCTCAAGGGCGATCCCGCGGCCGAAAAGGCGCGGTTGACGAAGGAAATCGAGACCATGGCCAGGCACATCGCGGGCACCGAGGCGCGGCTCGCAAACGAGGCGTTCGTCAGCAAGGCCCCGCCGGCGGTGTTGGAAGGCGCGCGGAAACAACTTGCCGACCAGAAAGCCAAACAGGCCGAACTGCTGCGTCTGCTCGCGGCGCTCGGCTAGCAGCCTGTCGGACTTGCCATGAAAATCTTACTTTCGAACGGAAAATGGGGGGCGGTCGCGTCTGCCTTCTCTGACAGGCTGCTAAAGCAGCGCTGTGCGCTGCAAAAACCTGGCCGATTCCTCGTTTTTTCGCCGCAGCGCGGCGAATTAAGGAGTTTGTCGGAGAGGCCTGCTCGCTTGGCGGAACGATTCTCGGGCTTCTTTCCAGCTTTCGGTCCCAAGTCCGACAAACTCCTCGGCACGCCTTTATAATGAACCGGTATGCGCATCCTGTCATTCTGAGCGTAGCGAAGAATCCACGGCAGCGGCCGTGGCGCCAAAATCGGGTGCCTGGATCCTTCGCTGCGCTCAGGATGACAATGCAATTTGAAGACGTCCCTTAACAGCGGCTTGCCTGTGCCAAAAACATCCCTCTAGTTATCCTTCCACATGAAAAAAGCCCTGATCACCGGCATCACCGGACAGGATGGTTCCTACCTCGCCGAGCTGCTGCTCGAGAAGGGTTACGAGGTTCATGGCATCATCCGCCGCACCTCATCCTTCAACACCAGCCGCATCGACCACCTGAATTTCGACCGGCACGCCAACGGCGCGAAGCTGACCCTGCACTACGGCGACCTCGCTGACGCGGTGCAGATGGTGAAACTGCTTTACGAACTGCAGCCCGACGAGATCTACAACCTCGCCGCGCAATCGCATGTCCGGGTGTCCTTCGACATTCCCGAATACACCGGCGACATCGACGGCCAGGGGGCCCTCCGCATCCTGGAAGCCGTCCGCGAGGCGGGCCTGGTGAAGAAAACGCGTTTTTACCAGGCGTCGTCCTCGGAGATGTTCGGCAAGGTGCAGGAGGTGCCGCAAACGGAGAAGACGCCGTTCTGGCCGCGCTCCCCCTACGGATGCGCCAAGGTCTACGCCTACTGGCTGACCGTAAATTTCCGCGAGAGCTACAGTCTCCACGCGAGCAACGGCATCCTGTTCAACCATGAGTCGCCCCGGCGCGGCGAAACCTTTGTCACCCGCAAAATCACCCGGGCCGCCACGCGGATCAAATTGGGCCTGCAGGACTCGCTTTACCTCGGCAACCTGGACGCCAAGCGCGATTGGGGCTACGCCAAGGAATACGTGGAGATGATGTGGCTCATGCTGCAGCAGGACAAGCCGGACGACTATGTGGTTGCGACCAACGAGACGCACAGCGTCCAGGAATTCTGCGAGGTCACCTTCGGCCTGCTCGGACTCGACTGGCAGAAATACGTCAAGCACGACGCCCGCTACGAACGCCCGGCGGAGGTCGAGCTCCTCATCGGCAATCCGGCCAAGGCCAAGAAGCAACTCGGCTGGCAGCCCAAAGTGCTCTTCAAGGACCTGGTGAAGATCATGGTCGAGCACGATCTGGAACTGGCCAAGCGCGAGGCGCAGATCGCCAGCCTGCCGAAGTTTTGATTTTCGACACAGAGATCACGGAGTATGCACAGAGATCACAGAGCTGATTGCCTTGATTTGGATTTCCTCGGTGGGCTCCGTGCAGTCTCTGTGTCCTCGGTGACCTTCCTTTCATGAAACTCTTCATTGCAGGCCACAATGGAATGGTCGGCGGCGCGTTGGTGCGGCGCTTTCGCGCCGAGCCCGGCTTCACGCTGCTGTTGCGGACCCGGCGGGAACTGGACCTGACCAGCCAGGCGGCGGTCGCGGAATTCTTCGCGGCCGAAAAGCCGGATGGGGCCATCATCGCCGCCGCGAAAGTCGGCGGCATCCACGCCAACAACACCTATCCGGCGGAGTTCCTTTTCGAGAACCTCGCCATTGCCGCCAATTCGATCCACGGCGCCTATCGGGCCGGCGTGAAGCGGCTGCTGTTCCTCGGCAGCTCCTGCATTTACCCCAAGCTGGCTCCGCAGCCGATGCCCGAAAGCTGCCTGCTCACCGGGCCGCTCGAACCGACCAACGAGGCCTACGCCATCGCCAAGATCACCGGCCTGAAGCTCTGCGAGTATTACCGCAAGCAACACGGCGTGCTCTATCACTCCGCGATGCCGACGAATCTCTACGGTCCGGGCGATAACTACCACCTACAGAACTCGCATGTGCTGCCAGCGCTGATCCGGAAATTCCACGAGGCAAAGGAGACGGGGCGCACCGAGGTCGTGGCGTGGGGCACCGGTTCACCGAAACGTGAATTCCTGCATGTGGACGAGCTGGCCGACGCGTGCGCATTCCTGCTGAAGCTCGCCGATCCCCCCGACCTGATCAATGTCGGCACCGGCACCGACGTGACCATCCGGGAGCTGACCGAAATCGTGGCGAAAGTGGTCGGATTCAAGGGACGGATCACCTGGGATGCCACCCAGCCCGACGGCACCCCGCGCAAGCTCATGGATGTCTCCCGGTTGACGGCGCTGGGCTGGAAGGCACGGATCGGGCTGCCTGAGGGCATTGAGAAGACCTACGCCAGTTATCTCGCTGAGAAGACGGCCGGCACCCTGCGGAGTTGAGGGTGGTGCGGGGCGTTGACGTGGCCGGGTGGCGACCCCATGCTGCTGGCGTTGGCCGGCTCCCATTCCACAACGCACCCAATCCCAGTCCCTATGTCTACCAGCCCCGAAACCCTATCGATCGCTCCTGAGGACCGCACCGTGGCCATTCTCAGTTACCTGACCATTATCGGATTCATCGTCGCATTGGTTCTGCACAGCAGCAAGAAGACCGCCTTGGGCGCCTACCATCTTCGACAGACCCTGGGACTCATTGTGAGCGCCCTGGTGCTTGGCGTTGCCGGCTTTGTCCTGGCATTCATTCCCATTCTGGGATGGCTGGCGGTCATGGCGGCTTGGATCGGTTTTTTTGTGCTGTGGCTGCTCGGCCTGATCGCGGCGGTGAACGGCCAGCAAAAACCGGTCCCGGTCCTCGGCGACAACTTCCAGAAGTGGTTCGCCGGCGCCTTCGTCTGATTCCCGCCGGCCGGAGCGTCCTTCGGACGGCTTTTTCGCATCGGAACGCTCCCCGGCGGACTTTCCGCTTGCGACACCGGCGCCGGTGCCAAGGGTGGGGGCTCCATGATCGCACCCGAGACCTTTTCCCATCTTGAAAACATAAAGAAGCGCGCCGGCTACTTATGGAGGTTTCTTTGACGTCGAACAAAAGCAGCGTGAGATAGAGGCGATGGAAGGGGAGATGGGTGCCCCGGAGTTCTGGAACAACTCGGAGCGCGCCCAAAAGCACATCGCCAAGCTCAACGGCTTGAAGCGCATGATCGGCGGCGTGGTGTCATTCAACAAACGGCTGGAAGATGCCGCGGTCATGGTCGAATTGATCGAGTCGGCGACTCCCGCGGAGGAGGAATCCTATGCCAGGGAGCTCAATGCCTCCGTGGCCGCCATGGTGGAGGAACTCGACAAGCTCGAGATCGCGTCGTTCCTCACCGGCCAGTTCGATCGCAACAATGCCATCTTCAGCATCCAGGCGGGGGCGGGCGGCACGGAATCGAACGACTGGGCTGATATCCTTTTCCGCATGTATTCGCGCTGGTGCGAGCGCCGCGGTTTCGAGGTCGAGTTGATGGACGTCCAGCCGGGCGACACGGCGGGCATTTCGAAGGCCACGATCCTCATCAAGGGCGAGAACGCCTACGGCTACGCCAAGGCGGAGCGCGGGGTGCACCGGCTGGTGCGGATCAGCCCGTTCGACTCGAACAAGCGACGGCACACCTCGTTCTGCGCCGTGGACGTCATTGCCGAGATCACCGAGGAAATTGTCATCGATATTCCCGAGGACGAGATCCGCACCGACGTCTATCGTTCCTCCGGCAAGGGCGGCCAGGGCGTCAACACCACCGATTCGGCGGTGCGACTTACCCACGTCCCGACGGGCATCGTGGTCGTCTGCCAGAACGAACGTTCCCAGATCAAGAACAAGGCCGCGGCGATGAACGTCCTGAAGGCGCGGCTCTATGAAAAGCGCCTCGACGACAAGCGCAGCGAAATGGAGAAATTCTACGGCGAGAAGGGCGAGATCGGGTTCGGCAGCCAGATCCGCAGCTACGTGCTGCAGCCTTACCAAATGGTGAAGGACCTGCGCACCGGGGTGAGCACCAGCGATACGCAGGGTGTGCTCGACGGCGACCTTGACCGGTTCATCTACGGCTGGTTGCGCGCCGGCTGCCCGCGGCACCGCAACAAGGACATCCAGATGGATGACTAGCGAAAAGCTGAAGGATGGAAGGGCTGAAAGGCTGAACCAACTGCCCTCTCCCTCTCGCAATTTCAGGCCTTCAGCTTTTCAGTCTTTCAGCCTTTGGCCCGCCATGTCTGATCTCCCTTTTGAAACCATCAGGTCCGCCTTGGCGGGCCAGTCGCTGTTTGAGGACAAGACGTGGCGGCTTTCGCCGGAGGCGTGGCCGCTGGCGCGGGAGCAGGTGGCGCAGTTGGAACAGATCGGCGCCGCGTGCCTGGAGTTTCACCAGGCGCTGGAAAACCTCTACCTGCGTTCCGTCGCCGGGAAAAATCTTCTCCGCAACAAGCCGCTGCTGGCCCCGTGGGTTGCGGACTACCTTGATCGCGGCAAGCCGGCGGCGCTCGTGAGCCACGCGCGCGACGCGAAAAACCGCGGCATGTTTCCCACCGTGCTGCGGCCGGACCTGCTGCTGACCGAGGAGGGTTTTGCGTTGACGGAGCTGGACTCGGTGCCCGGCGGCATCGGTCTGACGGGCTTTCTCAACCGGCTCTATGGCGGGAATGACGGCGGAGCCGGCGCGGATGTTCTCGGGGCGGGTGACGCCATGGTGGAGAATTTCCACCAGTCGCTGGCCGGGTTGAGGCCGGCCGCGCGCAATCCGCTGATCGCCATCCTGGTCAGCGAGGAGGCGGCGACTTACCGGCCGGAGATGCGCTGGCTGGCCGAGCAGCAACAACGGCTGGGCCGCCGGGTGTTCTGCATGCGCCCGGAGGATGTCTTCCCGCTCGGCGGCGAGCTGTTTTTCGATGTCGAGGGCACCCCGGAGAAAATCGACATCATCTACCGCTTCTTCGAGCTCTTCGACTGGGCGAATGTGCGGATCGCCGGCGAAATCATGGAAGCCTGGCAGAGCGGCGCGGTTTCCATTGCACCGCCCATGCGGCATTTTCAGGAGGAAAAACTGGCGCTGGCGCTGTTCCACCACCACCTGCTGCCGGAATTCTGGGCGGAGTCGCTCAGCGGCCGGAGCCTGAAGCTTCTCCGGTCGCTGATCCCGCAGTCGTGGGTGATGGATCCCGTGCCGTTGCCGCCGGGGGCGGTCCTCGACAGCCCGCGGATCGGCGGCCGAATGCTCAATGACTGGCGCGACCTCGGCGGGGCGTCACAGAAGGAACGCGACCTCATCATCAAGATATCGGGTTTCCACGAGACCGCCTGGGGCGCGCGCAGCGTGGTGCTGGGCAGCGACTGTTCGCGCGAGGAATGGCAGCAGGGGGTTGAACAGGCCCTCGGGCTGGCGCCGACCAACCTTCATGTTCTGCAGGAATACCGGAAGCCGAAGCGGGTGACCCATCCTCTCTATGAGCTGAAGGAGGCGGGCCTGCCGGCCAAAACGGTGGCGCAGGCCGGTCGCTTGAGATTGTGTCCGTATTATTTCGTGGTGAACGGCGAGGCGAAGCTGTCCGGCGCGCTGGCCACCTTCTGTCCGCCGGACAAAAAGATTATCCACGGGATGGTCGATGCGGCCTTGCTCCCGTGTAGGGTTTTATCCTTAACTTAGGCTGTGCGTAAAACCGCCGTTCTACCCGGAATCATAAGGCCCGCCAAGCTCGGGTATCTGCTTGCTGGAATCGTTTTGTTAGGGTTCGCGGGTGCGCTGCCGGTCCTGGCGCAGACCGCGCCGGTCGGTGACCTTAACGAAATTCGCGCGCGGGCGGAAAAATCCGACCTCGATGCCCAGAATGCCCTGGGCAATATCTACACGAACGGCCTGTTGGGGGTCAGGCAGGATTTCGCCGAGGCGCTCAAATGGTATCGCCTGGCGGGGGAGAAGGGATACGCCCCGGCGCAATTCAACCTCGGGCTCGCTCACGAGTTCGGCCGCGGCATGCCGGCGGATGAACGCCAGGCCTTCAAGTATTACCTGATGGCGGCGGAACAGGGTTTTGCCGCGGCGCAGTTCAATGTCGGCAACATGTATTCGGCTGGCCGGGGCGTCGGTCAGGATCTGTTCGAATCAAATCTCTGGTATAAGCAGGCGGCGGAGAAAGGCATCATCGAAGCCCAGTTCAACCTCGGGCTCGCCTACGAAGCCGGGCGGGGTGTCAAAAAAGACGAGGTGCAGGCGGCCCGCTGGTACAAGCAGGCGGCCGATCGCGGCTTCCCCCGGGCGCAATACAACCTCGGTTTGTTGCTCGAGGAAGGCCGGGGACTGCCCAAGAACGAGCCCGCGGCCGCCAGCTTTTACCGCGCCGCGGCGGAGCAGAGCTTTGCGCTGGCGCAAAACAACTACGGCCTGATGGTTTTTGAGGGCAGGGGCGGCCTGACCAAGGATCCGGTGCAAGCCTACCTTTGGCTCAGCCTGGCGACCTCCAATGGCGCCAACCCCGCGGCGCGCGATTTCGTCGCCAAATCCCTTTCGGCCGAGCAACTCGCGGCCGCCAACAATCTGCTCAGCGAGCGCGGGACGGAAAAGCCGGTGGTGGTGGCGCCGGCCTCGTCCGCCGGTCCGCCGCCCGCCGCGGCCCGGGCCTCCGCCCCGCCGGTGGTGATCGCGGCGCCGGGCGCCTCCGACGGCGCCGCCGCGGCCCGCGTGGCGGAACTGTCCGCCGCACTGGAACGGGCCCGGCAGGCCAACTCGCAATTCGCCGAGGCCAACCAGCGCCTCGAACTCGAAAAAGCCCAGTTGCAACAGGAACTCGCCAGGGGCACCGAGGCCGAAAAGCTCATCGAGCAACTCCGGAACCAGAGCCGCCGGCTCTCGGAACAGGTGCAAGGCCTCACGGTGGACCGCGAAGCCGCGCAACGCGAGGCGACCGTGCTCGCGGCGCAGGTCAAGGATGTGCAGCAGGAGCTCGCGCAACAGCAAGCGGCGGCAACGACGCGTCCGTCGACCGCCCAGCCGGCGGCCGATGTTTCCCCCTACGAGGCCCAGATTGCATCGCTCAACGCCCGCTTGGGAGAAGTGAACGCTTCGCTGGGCCAGTTGGAGCAGGATAACCTGCAACTCAAGACCGGAAACGCGCAGTTGCAGCAGGAGAAGGATGCGCTGGCGACGGCTGCGCCCAAGCCGGGCACGGCCGGGCCGGCGGAAGCGGGCAAATCTCCGGTTCAGGAATCGGACAAGGATTCGATCATCGCCAACCTGCAGCGCGACAATGCGCGCCTGAACGATGAGGTGAAGCGCTCGACGCGCGAATTGCTTTCGCTCAACCAGCAAGTCCGCAATCTGCGCAACCAGTCGCCCCGGCCGGCCGCGCCCGCCGCCAGTGACAATGCCGCCAGCGCCGAGATGCGTTCGGAAAACCAGCGCGTTGATGTCAACAACACACGCCTGCAAAGCCAGCGCGATGCCGCCCTCGGCGATGCGACCAACCTGATGGAGCAACTGCGCGAGGCCCGGAGCGAGGTGACCCGACTCAACGAACAGATCCAGCAACTGCGTTCCACCCGCCAGTCTTCCGACGCGGCGAGCGATCAATTGGCCCAATTGAACAGCAAGGCCGCGGTGGCCGCGGCCGAAATGGCCCGGCTGCAGGCTGAAAACAGCCGTTTGGCCGCGCGCGTGGCCGAACTGGAAAAAGCGCCCAGGCCGTCCGCCACGACTCCTCCGCCGGCGCTCGCGGAGGCGCAGGCGACCGTCGCCCGGCTGCAACAGCAGCTGCAGGGCCTCCAATCGGAAAAGACCGGGTGGGAGAAAACCTCCCGGGACCAGGAAAAGAACCTGCGCGAGTCCGCCGTGCTGGCGCAGTCTGCGGCAACGGAGGCGGCCGACCTGCGGCAGAAGCTTGCGCAGCAGCAGGCGCTGCTGGCCGACAGGGATTCCGCCCTGGCCGCCCGGGAACAGGATGCGCGCAAGCTCGCGCAAGAGAACCAATCGCTGGCCGACCGGGCTCGCCGCGGGGACGAGGCCGGTCGATTGCAGGAGGAAAACAGCCGCCTGGCAGCCCGGGTGGCGGAGTTGGAGCAGCAGCCCAAGCCGGCCGTTGACGAAACCCTGCCTGCCCAGCTGGCCCAGGCCCGGGAGACCGTCACGCAGCTGCAGCAGCAATTGCAGGCCATGCAGGCGGAAAAGACCGGCCTGGAAGCGAGTCAGCGGGAATCGGGCACGGTGGCGCAATCCGCCGCCGCCGAGGCGGCCGCGCTGCGCCAGCGGCTTTCGGCGGTCCAAACGCAGCTGGCGGACAAGGGGGCCGCCTTGACTCTTGAGCAGCAGGATGCCCGGGAACTGGCCCAGGAAAACCGGGCGCTGCTGGAGCGGACCCGGCAGGCCGAGGAGGCCCTGGTCACGCAGACGGCCCGCATGATCGAACCGGAAGAAGTCGGCAAATTGCGGGAGCAGTTGCAGGGATTGCAGGCGGAGAAGGCCGGGCTCGAGCAACAGGCCCAAAGCCGGGAAAAGGAACTGGGCGAATCAGCGCGCGCGGCACAGTCCGCAGCGACGGAGGCGGCCGACCTGCGCCAGAAACTGGCCGGATTGCAGAAGCAAATCGACGACCAGGGAGCGGCGCTCGCCACCCGTGAAGGGGACGCACGGCGGCTGGCCCAGGAAAACCAGGCGTTGGCCGAAAAGGTCCGCCACGCGGAGGCGGCTCTCGCCTCGCAAGCGGGCGCCCGGACCGCAACCGAGGACGCTGGCAAACTGCGTCAGGAGCTCGCGCAGCTGCAGGACCGCTCGGACCGGTTGACGCGCGAAAACCAGACGCTGGCCGACAAGGCTGAGACCGCGCGGGCCGGCTTCCAAAGGGCACAAGCCCGGGTGACCACCCTGGAAAGCGACCTTCGGACCGCCCAGCGGGCGGCGAGTGGGCCAGGTGCCGGAGCCGGCGACTTGAAGAAGCAGCTCGCGGATTCGAACACGCTGCTGGCAAAGAGCGCGGCCCTGGTGGGTGAACTCACCGCGACGAACAAGAACATGCAGCAGGAGCTTGCCCGGACGAAAGCGCAGCTCGCCGATCTGAAACAGGATCTCGCCGCGGCCCAACAGGCGCTGCCGGAAGCGGGAGTGTCGCGTGAAGAGATCGAGCGGCTGCGGACGGCGGCCGCGGAAGCCACCGATAGCCGTCGCAACCTCGAACAGTCACAGGTTCGGGTGGCCGAACTTGAAAAACAGCTCGACGAAACGCGCTCGCGCGGGCTCCAGGATGACAATGACGCCCGGAAAACGCGGGCTCAGCTGGCTGACCTTGCGGCGGCCAATGCGCGTCTGGAGAAAGAGCTGGCGGCGACAATGCAGGCCGCTGGAGACACGGAGGTGCTGCGCGATGAAGTGGCGCGGCTGCGGACGGCGGCGGCGGAAGCCGCCACCCTGCGGGCCAGGAACGAACAACTGACCCGCGATGGCGAGCAGCTTGCCGGCTTCGTGGCCACCAGCCGCCGTGACCTGGAGCAGTCGCAGGTCCGGGTGGCTGAGCTGGAAAAACAGCTCGACGAAACGCGCTCGCGCGGGCTCCAGGAGGACAATGATGCCCGGAAAGCTCGGGGTCAGCTGGCCGAGCTGGCGGCAGCCAATGCTCGTTTGGAGAATGAGCTGGCGGCGGCAAAGCAGGCGATGGCGGGCACGGAGGCCTTGCAAGACGAAGTGGTGCGGCTGCGCACGGCGGCGGGTGAAGCCGCGGCGCTGCGCGCCAGGAATGAACAGCTGACGCGCGACGGCGAACAGTTCGCAAGTTCCATGACCAGCCACCAGCGCGAGCTCAATGCCGCGGTGACGCGCCTGAGCGAACTGGAAAAGCTTTTGGAGGAGGCCCGTACCATTCGCACGCGGGAGGGAGACGGGACAAAGAAATTGCAGGATGAACTGGCGGAGGCCAACCAGAACATCGATAAGCTCAACGCCACCGTGGCGGAGCTGACCGGGACGAACGACCGGTTGGAAAAGGACCTGGATAGCGCCAGAAAATCGACCGCCGCCGCGCTTGCGGCCCAATCGCAGGCGGTCAGCGCGGCTCAGCCCGATGCCTACAAGATGGAGATCAGCACGCTGCAGGCCCACGTCAAGGAGCTGGAGGGGCAAATGGAAGAAGAGCGCAGCAACACGGCGAAGGAGATCGCCACGCTGGCAGCGCAGTTGCAGCGGACCCGCGAGACGAACAAGTCGCTCACCGATGCCAATCGCGCGCTGTTGAGCGCCAAGCAGTCGGAGCAGCCCATGGTCAACAAAGACGATTTTGACCGATTGGAGGCGCGGGTGCGCGATCTGACCTCTGCAGGAGAGGAAGTGAGGCGGCAGAATCAGAAACTGGCCGCCGACAACCAGAACCTGGTCAATGAGCGGGCCTCGTTCCAGCAGCAACTCGAGGATGCGCGCAAGGTCGCGACGGTGCTTCCCGGGCTGGCGGACGAAAAGGCCGCGCTGCAGGAGCGGCTGGAAGCGGTGGGGGCGCAGCTGCGGCAAACGCAGGAGGAGGTCGAAGGCTTGCGAAAGCAAAATGCCGATACGGTGGCGCTGGCCGCAGCCAGCAAGGAGACCGCCGGCAAGGCTCAGGCCGAGCTGGCGGCCTTGCAGAATCGTGCCGCGGAGGCGGAGAAGGCGTCGGATTCACACAATCTTTCCGTCGCCGAGCTGACGCAGGCGAATGCCAAAATGGAGCTGGAGCGTGAAGACATGCGTCGCTTGGTGGAATCCTATCGGGCCGATATCAACCGCCTGACCCAAAATGTGCGCAGCGCGGAACAGATGCGGGGCGAGGCCGAGCGCGGCGCCCAACAGAATGTCGACGCGGTGACCGCGCAGTTGGCGCAGTTGCGGCGCGACCTGGAAACAACGCGCGCGGCTCAAGCCCGGCTGACCGAGGCCAATGCCGCCCAGGAACGAGAGCGGGCGGCGATCATCACCCAATTGCGAACCGAGAACGGGGCGTTGGCGGCGCGGCTGAACCAGGCCCAAGGCACGCTTGACCAAATCGCGGCCGCGGCCCGGCTCGGCACGCCAGCAGCGGCGCTCGCCTCCGGCGGTGCGACGGTGCGCCCGGCGGTCACTGCGCCGCAACCCGAGGTGCGCTACCATACCGTCAGCGAGGGCGATTCGCTTTCGCGGATCAGCATGCGTTATTACGGCACTCCGAATCGCTGGCAGGAGGTATTTCAGGCCAATCGCGACGTATTGCAGGGGTCCAGTGTCCTGCGCGTCGGCATGCAGCTGCGGATTCCGTAAAGGCGGATTGCGTGACGATCCGGGGCCGCCGGGTCGCGGGCGTTTCCAGGCGCAGCTACCGGTGCGGGCATGAAAAAGGCACGCCTCGCGGCGTGCCTCGGAGGCTGACCGACTGGTGATGTTCAGGCGACGGCGACCGCGCCGGTGAGGGTCGGAGCCGAAGCCTGCTTCGCCGCCAGGTTTGCAAAGAACTGGTCGCGGCGTTCACGGGCCGTATTGACGTCCTTGGTGCCGAGCGAGCGGCGGATTCGTTCCTTGGTGAACGGAGTGGGATACGCCGTATAGTGGAGGAACCACGTTCCGTTGTTATTCCACAAGTGGTGGTTGGGATTCGCTTCGCTGATGCGAAGGGAGGCGAAGGACATGATGCGTGAGCGGTTGAGTTTTAGTTAATCGTTCGCGCACCAGGGGTTTTCCGGAAAACGAAAAGCCGCCTGAGGGCATCAGGCGGCTTTTTCGCTTTTTAGGAGGAGTTTTTTGTTCGAGGGTTTTACCCCTCGCACATCCGGGCGACTCGCGTCACTCGAAACCACCGTGATCACTCCTAGACCCGGTTGGCAGAACCGGCTGCTGTCAGCCAATCCTTTCCTGATGCGAGGCGAAGCGTGCAAACTCCGGCGCGTTATGCCAGGAAAATTTTCAGTAAACTTGCCATCGCCGGACGTTGCCGCGGGCAAAGGGCTGCATTTTGCCCAGTTACGTCAAATAGCCGCCGGAAAAAATTTTTATGCGCGCAGTCGTAGGGGCGCAGTATTGCTGCGCCCGCCTGGCCTCGATGATCCTTGGGCGCAGCAAGACTGCGCCCCTACACACGGCAAACCGTGTTTTCGGATAGCCTCTAGCCTGCATATCCCAGCAATTCTCGATGATATCCCGCTGCGAGCATCCGCTAACACACGAACAAAAGCAGTTGGAGTGTGAAATATGCGGGCCAGGCAGGACGAAGTCGGGGGAGGGGCGTTTATTTCGCGACCACCGCCGCCGGCGGCGGCGGCGTGGCAATCGAGCTGTCGTTCAGCTTCTTGGCCACCATCTCCATCATGCGCTGGATTTCGAGTTCGGCGGTCCGGCGGTTGATCTTGGCCAGCTCAACCTGTTTGGCCAATTCAAGCGTTTCGCGGTTCAATTTTTCGCGCTCGGTGCGGCCCTGGGAAATCTGGATTTCGAGGTCGGCCGCCTGCTTTGCGAAATTGTCCGCCTGGGTCGTGTAGTCGTTGGTCTCATCGCGCAGTTTCTTGAGCGCGTCCTCGTAATCGCGCTGTTTCTTCTGTTCCTTGGCGAGATCCGCGGCTTCGCGTTCTTCCTGGCGCTTTTTCGCCTCGGCGGTGGCCTTGTCCTCGATCACCTTCTTGCGGGCGTCCTCCTCGGCCTTGACCCGCGTGGCATCCGCCTGCTTGGCGACTTCCTTGGCCTTCATTTCCTTCAAGGCGCCATTGTAGAAGAAGCCGAAGAGGATCAGCAGCACGACGGGAACGATAAGATATGACTTGTTCATGTGGGTCGAAAATCGGACGGGTTAGCCTTTCCTGGAGGCAGCGGCAGCGGCGGCTTCGGCCGCGGCCTTGGCGGCTTCGGCCGCGGTGATCTTGTCGAGCAGGTCGTAATAGTATTTCACATTGGCCTCGGCCTGTTTCACGTAGGTCTTGAGGAAGGAGCCCTCGTCGATATGGCGCTTCTTTTCATCGTTCGCCTTGGCGCTGGCGGCCTGGACCTCTTCGAGGTCCTTTTTCAGGCGGACCACCTGGTCGCGCAGCCGGTTGCGGTCCTCGTAGGCGCGCAAACGCTGGTCCTCGGCTTCCTGCCGGGCCACGCGCTTGGCTTCCTCCGCCGCTTCCTTTTTCTCGCGTTCAATCTTGCGTTTGGCCTGGGTTTCGATGGCGGCCTTGATGGCGAGTTCACGATTGGCAATGTCGCGGGCCGCGCGGTCTTTCTTCTCCTGCTCCTTCGCTGCTTCAATCCGCTGCACCTCGGCCGCGTAGTGACTGGTGAAGCGGTGGTAGAAACCGCCGAAAATCAGGAGGCCAATCAAAGGAAGGATGATATAGACTTTGTTCATGGTCTGGTGCGTCGGGCGTTTTAAAAGTGATTACAGTTTGTTCTTCTTGGCTTCGCGGTCCTTGATGATGTCCTCGATGCCCTTCAGCAAGTTCTGCGTCTGGGTGTCGGCGGCTCCCGCCGGAGTCGAGACCGCCTGCTTCGCGGCGCTCAACGCCAGGTCAAATTTCTTAAGCTCGGAGGCGACATAGGCGAGGTAGCCATAGACCTGATGCGGCTTGGCGAGGTCACCCTTGGCGATGGCTGACTGCAGGTGGACCAGGGCCTCCTCGGATTTTCCGAGCGTGTTGTAAGCCTGGGCGATGGCGAACTCGAGCTGGCCCGATTTCGGGAAGGCCTTGGTGGCGTTCTTGAGTGCGTCGATGCTCTTGAAGGGCCGCTCCAGCTGCTGGTAGCACAGCGCGAGCAGTTCCCAATTCTTGATGTCATTCTCGACGCGGCCGCTCTTCAGGCCCGTCTCGAGCAACTCGGCGGCCTGTTCATACTGGCCGAGGTTGAAATAGATGCCGATGAGGTTGTTATTGTCCTTCGGGGCCTGCATCAGGCCATGCGATTGGGCGCGCTCCATCGTGATGGCGGCCCGGAGCGGCTGTTCGGCCTGCAGGTAGAGCGCCGCGAGCTGCGACCAGTAGTTGCTGGACTCGGGCTTCATCTTGATGAGCAACTCGAGCACTTCCGTGACTTCCTCGTTGCGGCCCAGCTGCTGCAAGCAGGCCATTTTGAAGACGTAGAGGACGTCCTTCGGGTGCGAGGAAAGGTGCAGGCCGATCTCGGTTTGCTCCAGGGCGCGCTTGAGGATGTCCAGGTTGGGCTGGTCGGGATTCTGCGTCGCCCAGTTGTAGAGGAGCTGCGTATAGATCAGCTGGGCATCGGGCGTGGTCTTGGGGGTCAGTTTCAGCCAGCGGGCCATGGACTTGTCCGCTTTCTCATACAGAACGGCCGCCGCCTTGGGGTTTTTCGACTGCAGCGCCTCCTGCAGATACAGGGAGGAGAGAAAATAGACCAGTTCGCGGGTGGCGCGGTCTTCGTAGTAGGTGGGCGTCTTGGAGTCGGAGAGGGCGAGACCCTTTTCGAGCGGCTGGATCGCGGCGCTGAAATCGCCCTTTTGCAGCAGGGTCTGAACCTTGATCTGATAGATCAGCGCGGCGTCGTAGCTATCGGCCGGGACCTTGGCGAGCTGGGCATCAAGGATGGTGAGCGCGGCGGCGTAATTCATGGCATCGGCCGCCTCGCGGTATTTCGGAATAATCTCCGCGGTCGAATCGTCGGGAGAATAGTCGCGGACCGGCGTCGACTGCGCGAGCACCGTGACGGCCAGCAGGCTTGCGCCGAAGCAGGCGAGGGTGGAGCGGAGCGGGGAGGAGATGAAGTTCAACATGGCTGGCTTGCGATGTTATTTGCTATTCTCGAGGCTGAACTCGAGGAGCTGCTGGACGCGGGAAGTGTTGACTGCGCGCCCGCTCTTGCGACCGGGCTTGAACTTCCACTTCTCCACGGCCTGCTTGGCAGGCATCTCAAACTCGCGGTGGGAGGAGCGGAGCACTCTGGCATCGACGACATCGCCCGTAGAAGTAACAATAAATTCGACTAGGACTTCGCCGCTGATGCCGGCCCGGCTCATCTCATAGGGGTAATTCGGATTTTGTTGGACGCGCGCGACGGGCTTCTGGTCAAGGTTGTTAATATCAAACAGGTCCTTCATGTTCCTGTAATTAGTGTTGGGCTTGATCACCGGGATGGTGATGGCGCTTGCGGTCGCGGTCAGGCCGGGCGGAGGTGGCGGGGTGAGGGGCGTGGTGAAAGCGTCGACGGGCACGACGGTCGGCATGTCCACCAGACTCGGGGGGGCCAGCACGTTTGTAATCTCCTCCTCCACGAGATCCTCCACTTTCTCAGGCTCTTCCTCCTCCAAAGGAGGCATTTCAAACTGTATGGCGGCTTCCTGCTTAGCGGCCGCCTTCTGGGCGGGGGGCGCCTTGCGGTTGAAGCCGAAAAGAAAGGTGCCATGCAGCGCGACGGAAAGCAGAATGCCTATGATCAGATCCTTGTTCATCGTAGGTAGGCTTACTTGCCCGTCGGACGGGTGCGGGTTTCAACCGAGAATTTCGTGATGCCGGCCTTGCGAACTTCATCAAGGATGGAGACGGTCGTGCCAAAACGGGCCTTTTCGTCACCGGCGATCAGGATACGCGGGTCTTCGGTCTGGGTTTTGTAGTAGGCCAAGCGGGAAGGAACCTCGCCTGGTTCGATCAATTCCCGGTTCCAGAAGATGGTGCCAAGGTCGGAAACCTGGATGGTCACGGGTTCCACATCGGGTTTGTCCTTACTCTGGGAGCCGAAAGGCAGGTTAACTTCAACCGACTGGATGCGATTAAGCGACAGGGTGAAGAGGACGAAAGTCGCGAGCAGGAAGAAGATGACGTCGATGAGCGGGATGATCTCAATGCGCGCCTTCTTGCGAACCGGGACTTTGACTTTGTGGCCTTCCATGGTGGGACTACGGGTAATAGATACAATACGCGCGAAACGCGGAATTATTAGAGTGAAAAACGCAGCTCAGCGGACATGCGTTTCGATGAAGATCTTGGTGAAGCCGGCCTTGCGGGCCTCGTCGAACACGTAGACCGCCTGGGCAAAGAAGGCGCGCTCGTCACCGTTGATCAGGATGCGGCCCTCCGGTTCCTGCAGCTTGTATTGCTGCAGTCGCTGGATGAATTCCTCGAGCGTGATCAGATCCTTGTTCCAGCCGATCGCACCCTCGTCGGTGATGCTGATCGTTGCGGTGCCGGCGGGATCGCGTGGGACACTGGTTTCAGAAACCGGCAGTTTGACCGTGGTCAAGCCGTTCGATTTGTTCAGGGAAAGGGTAAACAGGACGAAGGTCGCGAGCAGGAAGAAGATGACGTCAATGAGAGGGATGATCTCAATACGTGCCTTCTTCGCGCCGCCGGGGCCTGTTCCACCACCACCACCGTGCATGACAGTTAGTGTTTAAAGGTTGAAGTCGGGAGAAATGCCATCGCGTCAGCGGCTGGTGGCATTCTCGGACTTGTTGATGATGATCTCGAGCGAGTTGGAGGCGTCTTCGACTTCGTGACGGACTTCGTCCAGGCGGGCATTGAGATAATTGAAGGGGAGGAGTCCCGTGATGGCGATCGCGAGGCCGCAGGCGGTCGCGATGAGCGCCTCGGCGACACCACCGGTGATCTGGCCGGCGGCGGCGGCGATGTCACCACCCTGGAGGGCGCCGAAGGTGTTCATCATGCCGGTGACCGTGCCGAGGAGGCCGAGGAGCGGCGCGGCGGTGATGCACGTGTCGAGGGTGGGCAGACCCTGGCTGAAGCGCTGCATCTCCTGGTTGGCGGCGCGGGTGAAGGCGTTGCCCAGTGAGTGTTCCCGGTGGCTGATGGCGTAAACCAGAATGCGGGCGACGTAGTCGGGGCTCTTCTTGCCGAGTTCGACGGCGCCGTCGATGTCCTTCGCCTCGACCTTTTCGAGCATCTTCTCAACCACTTCGGGCTGGCGCCGGGAGTTTTCGCGGAAAATGAAAATCAGGCGCTCCATCACGACCGTGACGAGCAGGAACGAAAGGAGCAGAATCGGCCACATCATGAACTTGCCGTCATGGAACAGTTCCATGGCGGTCTTGTTCATCAGAAGCTCGAGCGCGAGGGGCATGGGTGCGGTGATCATAGTGCAGTATGAGGATTAAGTTGAGCGGGAAAGGGTTGGCCGCAGAAAACGTGCCGGTTATTCGGGACGCGATCAGCACTGGCCGGAAAGCCGTAAAGGGGTGGGGGTATCAGGGGTTGAGGGGTGAGGTGATAAACATTCGACGGCGTCATCCTGCCAGACAACTTAACACCATACCGCAGCCGAATACTTCATGAACTAAAATTATTTTTGGAACGCAAATGGTGCTGAGAATCACTTTCGGCTGTCAATGCGCTTTCTTCACGCGGGCCAAAAAAAACAGCGCATCGATTGATTCAAACCTGTGCAAAATTTGTTGGCTGCCCGACTAGGAGTCGAACCTAGACAAAACGAGTCAGAGTCGTTTGTGCTACCATTACACCATCGGGCAGTGAGCAACTGAAATTCTTGCGCGGAGTGAACAAAGAGGAACTGCGGCCTGACCGGCTGAAAGCTGGAGCCGGCGATGGGATTCGAACCCGCAACCGCCTGTTTACAAAACAGGTGCTCTACCATTGAGCTACGCCGGCAAGGCGCGCTGCGCGCAAAAGCAAAGTGACTGGGAAAAAACACAATTTGGTGGCTCCCCGGGGACTCGAACCCCGAACCAATTGATTAAGAGTCAACTGCTCTACCATTGAGCTAGGAAGCCGTCAAAAATAGGAGTGGCAACGGTTATTATACCCCCGGGCTTGTCAACCCCTTTCCCGGATCTCGGCTTCCATTGGGCGTAATTGAAAGTGAAGTCAGCTTGAGCCATTCCGCCGTAGCGGCAGGCGTCCCTGCCTGCCGAAGTTGACTCGCGCTCCGCCCATGCTTTTCCCGATCCCACAGGCACGGAGGCCTGTGGCTACTCCAAGGGCGAAGACTTCACTTTCAATTGCACCCGCTTCCCCATTCCGCCAGAGCCGGCAGTTGCCGCCACTGACCGGCGGTGTTTTCTTTCGATTTTCAGTCCGGCCTGCGGGGGCGGTTGCGTGCGGGACGCATGATCGCGGAAGAGCGAGCCGGCTCACCGCGGATTTTTCAGGCAATACCGGCGGCCGATGCGGGCAACGCGAGTTCAGTGAGCAAACGCAATCCGGGCGGCGCAGCCATCAGGCGGGGCACCACGTTGACCAGCGCGGCGATGGTTGCATCGTCACCCGCCACCCCGCCTTCCACGACCACATTGAGATCCGGCCGGCCTCTGATGACAATGGCGTCGCGGGGCTTCGGAGCACCGAGATACATCTTGAGATCAAGCGCGAGTCGCTCCCGGCCACCCTCCGAGCCCTCGACCCGCTGGTGGATGCCGCAGGCCTGGCCGGCAGCCACGCGGAAGAATTCGGTTGTGATGTCCTTCGTCGCCACGATCGGTTCACCCCGTTCGGTGATCTCATCGAACTTCCAGCCCATCGCGTGCGCCACCAAGGCGGCCGATTCCTGCAGTCCGGCGTGACCGGCCTGCCCCGTCGCCAGTTTCAGCCGGAACTCGTCCGGATCCTGTCCGCTGCCGATTTTCGCCTGCAACGATTGCCGGCGGGTCGAGGCGTCGACGACCCGCTCGACGCGGATGC
>Ga0209515_10002842_pt1 | contig 25665 bp, 40 predicted proteins | sample Subgroupgradi54m_FD_187454 | JGI IMG/M metagenome (GOLD analysis project Ga0209515, IMG submission 187454) | Subsurface groundwater microbial communities from S. Glens Falls, New York, USA - GMW60B uncontaminated upgradient, 5.4 m (SPAdes)... ... | reverse complement strand
ACCCGGGGGCACATTGAGTCGTTTGAGAAGCGAGGCATGCGCTTTTGATCCGACGGTTTTGAGACCCAAATCAATGGTTTCTCTCCGTGCTAGTCTATTTTTTGGTCCAGTGTATCGAGCCATAATTAATCCTTATACCCTTCTTTTTTTCTTTGGACGCAGGCCATTATGCGGTATAGGCGTAACATCAGCAATCAATGTAATGTTAAGTCCCACTGCTTTGAGTCCCCGAAGAGCGGCGTCACGTCCTGCTCCCGGGCCTTTAATATAGACTTCTATGTCTCGTAATCCAAAATCTTGCGCTTTTCGCCCAACCGCTTCAACCGCCGTTGTTGCTGCATAAGGCGTGGACTTCCGTGCGCCTTTAAAGCCAGCCATACCAGAAGATCCCCAGCACAAGGTGTTTCCAGCCATATCCGTCACCGTCACCAAGGTGTTATTAAAAGTAGCAGTGATAAATACTTTTCCTTTTTCAACGGTTCGATTTGGTTTTTTCATTGCCATACAAATTTATTTCTTTTCAGCAGTTGCTGCTGGTGTTTTTTCTGCTGTCTTTGCTCGATCATCTTTCTTTATGGCACCAATGGTCACGCGTTTTCCGCGACGCGTGCGAGCGTTAGAACGCGTCCTTTGACCCCGCGACGGCAAATTGCGCGCATGACGCAAACCTCGATAGGATCCAATTTCTCGCAACCGTTTAATGTTATCTTGCACTTGACGACGAAGATCCCCTTCGACGGTGAACTTTTTTTCTATGACTTTTCCAATCCTGTTGCTTTCTTCATCGGTCAATGTTTTCACTCGACGATCTCCTTCAATATTTGCATCACGAAGAAGAGACGCCACATTGGACCTGCCTATACCATAAATATAGGTGAGCGCAATATCTAATCGTTTCTCACTTGGTAAATCAACTCCAGCAATACGAGCCATAATAATTATCCCTGTCTTTGCTTATGCTTTGGATTATCGCAGATCACATATACCCGACCACGTCGGCGAACAATTTTACACGTATTACACATGGGTTTCACACTTGCACGAACTTTCATATTATTTCACTCTATAAACTATTCTTCCCTTTGTCGCATCATATGGCGTCATTTCTATTTTTACTTTATCTCCTGGCATAATGCGGATAAAATGCAGACGCATCTTACCGGACAGATGACACAACACGATACGATCGTTGGGCAATTTGACTCGAAACAATGTATTCGGTAAACACTCAGTAACGACGCCTTCCACTTCAAAATTTTTCTGATCAATCATACACCTATCGAAACCACGCAAAAAAATAGCGGGAACCTCCCGACTCGCATCGGGATCCCCGATTCTCAAATCCTGCCGAAGTCCATTCTTATGAGACGAAGGCGGACCAAAGTTTCCATATTGTACCTCACTTTTGTGCTTTGGTCAACCCTTCGCCCGTCAGAACGGCCTCTGGGCAAGTTTCTGTATATTAAGCTGCTCATTATTTTATGGACGGCTCGCCCTGAGGAGCGCTTAGCGACGAACGGGTCAATACTATTGGGCCGTTTGCCCCGATAACAATTGTATGCTCAAAAACTGCGGAAAGCGACCGATCACGAGTAGCAAGCGTCCATCCATCGTCATTCTCATAGACAATGTCGCCGCGCCCCTGCGCGTAAATGACCTCAATGGCAATCGTTTGTCCCTCTATAAGCTCTGGTGTTTGATCGATAGACCCCTTCAGTATTCCTGGCACCTGTGGCGCTTCATGAAGCTCTTTTCCAACCCCATGCCCGGTCAAAGTGGGCACCACACTATACCCAGCGCCTTCAATCATTGTCTGGATGGTTTGGGAAATATGACCAATACGATTGCCCACGTTTGCTTGATTAATAGCTTTCCACAACGCCTCTTCTCCGACAGCAAGAAATTTTTCCTTTTCTTTATTCCCACTTCCAATGATCTTGGTCCAGGCGGTATCGGTGTGCAAACCTTTGTACAACATGCCGATGTCAATCGTGAGAAGATCACCGTCTTTGAGTCTGTATTCCGTCGGAATACCATGGACGACTACCTCATTGACACACAGGCACGTCGCCCATTTGTATCCTGGTACCGTAGTAAACGACGGCGTGCCACCTGCGTCATGGATAAGCGCAACTGCTTGTTGCTCGAGAGAAGTAAGAGTGACACCCGGTTTAGCGCTATCTAAAAGAAGATTAAGGATATTTCCCAACTTCTTTCCCCCTTCTGCCATGATAGCAAGCTCTTCTTTCGTCTTGGGGAGAGTCATAGAGTGGAAAAAAATGTTGCTAATTCAGATTGGAATACTTCTTCTGTGGATTCATTTTTAATAAGATAATCTGCGGCAGCAATTGGTCCGCCTTTATTGAGGTTTTCAATCTCGGCAACATCTCGACTCTGTGCTTCTCCACCCGTCAACGGTCGTACGGGACGATTGGCGAGTCGTTCATAACGGACAGCAGGGGGAGCATAAATACAAAGAAGCTTAATCTGAGGAAATTTCTGTTTTAAATATATATATTCTTCCCAGCTATATAGTCCGTCTAATGCAATCATTTGGCTGGTCAATGCTACTTGCCGGATGCGAGGTTCAATTTTAATTGCCATGGCAGACATACCCAGTTCTTTTCGCAATTTTTCTCGGTATTGTCGTTCATTCTTCTCATTGCGAGGAAGTCCGAGTTCTTTCAAACCAATATCTGTTTGATCGCCAAAACGCAGAATCGGAATTCCTTTACTACGAAAAAAATCAGCGGCAACACTTTTCCCTGCTCCCGGCATACCGACAATAGCAATAAGTGATACTTCCGTAGGTTCTCCTTCTTTATGTTCTCGTTCGAAAAACGTCATGACGTTTATGAAAACTGCTTCATAATCTCCTGGTGCACTTCGTCAATTGATTTATCTGCGTTGACTTCAACCAATACTCCTTTTTTTCGATAGTACTCAAGCACATCCTTTTCCCCCTCTTTATAGATTGCTAACCTACTTTTGATGCGCTCCGGTGAATCATGAAGTTCCGTGCTTCCTGGATGAAGGGGGCGACCACGAGCAATAAGCCTCTTCATGGACTCTTCTTCACTTAAGTTAAGATAGATAACTTTTTCTATTTGGTATCCATATTTATCGATTTTGTCATCTAAGAATTTTGCCTGCTCCACGTTTCGCGGGAAGCCGTCCATAATCCACTCACCTTTTGCATCCTCGTCTTTCAATCTCCATTTCCACAGCACAAACATTTCACTATCCGCAACGTATTTACCCTCTGCAAGTGCTTGTCGGACAACTTCTCCAATAATTCCTTTATCATTAGCCGCAGCATCACGAACCAAATCACCTGACGTGAGGATGGGAAGATGTAAGGCCTCACTGAGTAATTTTGCTTGTGTTCCTTTGCCCGATCCTTCCGGACCAAAAAATACGATGTGCATATAAAAAAACCTCCCTCGCCCGCCGCTCACGCGCTTCCGTCAGCTGACGGATCACAAAGTAAACGTAGACGGGCTATTCTTTCAAAAATCCTTCATAATTTCTCATGACGAGTTGTGCTTCCAATGCTTTCACCGTCTCCAAGATTACAGAGACGACGATGAGAATTCCCGTGCCGCCAATAAGAAGTGTCGTCATGCCGGTGGTTCCTCGCGCAATGGAAGGGAAAATCGCAATAATTCCCAAAAACAGGGCACCAGCTAACGTAATGCGGGTCAAAATATAGTTAAGGTAAGAAGCAGTGGGTGCTCCTGGCCTGATACCAGGAATAAATCCGCCGTGCTTTTGGATTTCAGCGGCAATCTTTTTCGGATCAAAGGTAATGGCAGTGTAAAAATAGGTAAATCCAATGACCAGAACAAAATAAATGATGTTATAAAATACTCCGTTGGGGTTGAATATGATCGTAAGAAACCGACCGAGATTGACGAGCACTGGATCTTTTACCTGTGCCAAAAATCCGCCGATGAGAGAGGGAATAAGAACTAAAGATACGGCAAAGATGATGGGGATCACCCCAGCCTGATTGACGCGAAGCGGCAAGTACGACGTGTTGCCGCCATATATTTTGTTTCCGCGAATACGACGCGCGTAGTTCACTGTGATCCTTCGCACCGCTTCATTCACATACACTGTTCCCGCAATCACAATTATTGCAATTGCGCCAAAAAGTACGAAAGTGGTCAAAGATTCCGACGAGATGGTGCTAAGGGTTTTACTGGCAGCAATGGGCAACCTCCCCACGATCCCACCGAAAATAAGAAGTGAGATGCCATTGCCAATGCCGTATTCGGTAATAAGCTCTCCCAGCCACATCACGAAAAGCGTCCCGGTGGTCATCGTGATCATAACCGTCACTAACGTGAACGGATCAAATGCTGCGACAATGCCTTGGTTTTTGAGCAGTGCGTACATACCCATGGATTGCACCACAGCCAAGGGGACGGTGAGAAACCGCGTGTATTGATTTATTTTCTCTCTCCCATACTCTCCTTCTTTAGAAAGTTCTTCCAATTTGGGAAACACTATCGTGAGCAGTTGTAAAATGATAGAAGCATTGATATAGGGGTTAAGCCCCAAAGCAAGCACAGAAAAATTCAAAAGCGTGCCGCCAGAAAAAATATCGAGAAGTCCTAAAAACTGATTCTGCGCAAAAAGTGCCGCCAGTTTTTGTGTATTGACTCCTGGGATAGGAATGTGAGCAAATATCCGAAAAATGACAAAAATTCCTGCGGTAATAAGGATTTTTTTACGAAGCTCTGTTACTTTCCAACTATTGATGAGTGAAGCAAAAATGGTATTCATGCTAAACTTACTTTTCCTCCAGCTTTTTCAATTGCGCGTTTTGCCGATTTTGAACAGGAAAGGGTAACGTTCAGCTTGTTAGATAAAGATCCACCGCCAAGGATTTTTACCATACTAATTCCCTTACTTATAATATGGTATTCTTGCAAGACTTCCAAGGTAACCGTCGTCCCGTCAGGCAATGCATGAAGCTTAAAGATAGGAACAGCAAACGCTTTTGCCTTTTGACTTCTATTTCTCATTTTGCCGCGAAGGAACGGCAAGCGCTTGATGAGAGATAGTTGTCCTCCTTCAAAACCTGGCCGCACCGAACCACGGGCTTTTTGTCCCTTCGTTCCTCTCCCTGCAGTTTTTACTTTTCCCGACCCATGACCTCGTCCGACACGCTTTTTTGATCTGTCAACGATAGCTGGCAACTTATGTAATTTCATATAAATTTTATACTTGTTCTATTTTTTTCGTCTTAAACGTTTTTAATGCCTCCATCGTGGCGTATACATTGGATGCCTGATTTTTACTTCCTAAAATTTTTGAGACAATGTCACGAATACCCGCAGCTTCCACGACCGCCCGTACCGCACCGCCAGCAATAACCCCTGTTCCAGGAGGGGCAGGTTTGAGTAACACTTGGGCGGCACCTCGCTTCACGCGCACTTCATGCAAAATCGTCCGTCCCTTCATAGGAACGGTAAATAAATGCTTCTTGGCATAACTTACGGCTTTCCGAACGGCGGAAGAAACATCTGGTGCTCCTCCCAATCCCACGCCCACGCGGCCTTTCCGATCACCAACCACTGCCAAAACGGAAAAACCGATCTTGTTGCCACCTTTAGTCTTTTTGGATACACGATGCACCTGCACGATTTTTTCAGTAAATTCATGCATCACATTGCTATCAGTATGCTGTTGATATCTCATATTAAAATTGTAATCCTCCCTCTCGAGCCGCATCGGCAAATGTCTTAATTGATCCATGATAACGATAACCCCCACGGTCAAAAACTACGCTTGTCATGTGCTTTTCTGTAAGCATTTTTGCAACGTTTGCTCCCAACTCATGTGCTTGTTGTTTACTTTTCCCTTTTTTCATAGCTGAAAGTATAGTCACGCCATTTACGTCATCAATAACTTGTATGGAAAGGTATCTGTTTGACCGAAACACGGAAAGTCGCGGTCTTTCACTAGTACCCCGAATTTTAGCCGCAATACGGGCTTTTCTTTTACTTCGACGTTCTTTTTTTATCGTAATTTTCTGCATATAACTCCTTATTTTGCTCCTGCTGCTCCACCTATGGCTTTTGCTGCTTTGCCCGCTTTCTTCCGAATGTGCTCACCAACGTACTTAATTCCTTTCCCTTTATATGGCTCTGGCTTTTTAAGCTCTCGAATACTCGCTGCTACTTGCCCCACGAGCTGTTTATCGATGCCAGAAACCGTAATTTTCCCCTCACTCACAGCAAGCGTAATACCCGAGGGCGGAGTAACGGTCACCGAATGAGAAAATCCAATCGTCAACACCAAATTTGCTCCAGAAAGGCTTGCCCGATAGCCCACTCCCGATAATTCCAAGCTTTTAGACCATCCCTGGGTCACGCCGACGACCTGGTGGGCAAGCGTGGCGCGCACGAATCCATGAAGGGCGCGGGTTTCTGTATCATCATGATCACGCTTCACCACAATGCCTGACTCACTGGCACTAACGACAATACCATGAGGAATAACCAGAGACAACTCTCCCTTTGGCCCTTTTATTGCGACACGCCCTTCGTGTGTTTCGATAGAAACACCAGAAGGAATAACGATGAGTGCATTTCCTATTCGTGACATAGTATTTTATCCCGCATGGCGGGATTTTACCAAATTTCACACAACAGTTCTCCGCCTAATCCTCGCTTTTTCGCATTTTTGCCCGTCATAATACCTTGTGGTGTGGAGACAATGGCAATACCCATCCCACCTACCACAGTAGGAATACGGTGCCGATCAACATATACACGCAACCCAGGCTTACTCATGCGCTTCACATCAGTAATGACACTGGTATCATCTTCATATTTCAGAATAATCTTCAGTTTGTATTTTGGTTGACTCCCTATGCGTTCTACGGATGTGATGTATCCTTCTTTTGCTAAAATAGTTGCGAGGGCAACTTTGATCTTCGAGGAAGGTAACTCCACGAAGGATCGCCGCGCCATTGCGGCATTTTTAATTTGAATAAGCATATCTGCTATTGGGTCATTTACCATAATCTTCTCCTTACCATGATGCTTTTATCACACCAGGCAATTCTCCTTTATGAGCAAGCTCTCGGAAGCACAAACGACAAAGACCAAATTTTCGCATATATGCCCGAGATCTCCCACAACGCCAACATCGATTCACTCCCCGGACCGAATACTTTTGCTTATGATGAAATTTCACGACATCAGATGTTTTCGCCATAATTATTCTTGCCTTGCCGCCTGCCTGCCGGCAGGCACGGTTTCAAACGGTAATCCCAAAAGTGTCAGGAGTGCCTTTGCATCAGCATCCTTTTTTGCCGTCGTCACAAATGTTACCTCAAATCCACGAACTTTATCAACCATGCTGTATTCAAGTTCTGGAAATATCGTTTGTTCACTAATACCGAGCGTATAATTTCCTTTCCCATCAAATCCCCTCGCCGGAATTCCACGAAAATCGCGCACCCGAGGAAGTGCAATAGCAATAAATTTTGTCAAAAAATCATACATGCGCTTGCCGCGAAGCGTCGCTTTCAGGCCAATGACATCGCCAGCGCGTAGCTTAAATGTAGAAATAGCCCGTTTGGCGCGGGTCACTTGGGGTTTTTGCCCAACAATGGCGCTCAGTTGTGCGCTCATCGCCTCTACCACTTTTTTATTTGCTAAAGCTTCCCCTAATCCTACATTCGCCACAATTTTTTCTAATTTTGGTACTGCCATACGATTCGCTACTCCTAATGTTTCCTGGAGTTTTGGCCCTATTTCTTTGACATATCGTTGGTGTAAGTCATTCATAGTATGATTTATATCTTCTGTTCACACTTTCTACAGATACGAATTTTTTCTCCTTTAACAACAATAAATCCTACGCGGGTTACTTTGCCGCATTTTGGACACATCAAAGCAACTTTTGATACACCCAATGGGCGGTTGTGCTCAATAATGCCCCCTGGTGTTTTTTCGTCACGTTTTTTGGTATGGCGCTTGTACACATTCACACCACTGACAAGTACCATACCTTCTTTAGGGAAAACTTGTTCAATTTTTCCTTTTTTCCCTTTATCTTTCCCAATAGTCACGATCACCGTGTCGCCTTTTTTCAGTTTCATATGATTTAGTAGACCTCTGGCGCCATACTGACAATTTTATTAAAACCAAGATCCCTAAGTTCTCGTGCAACCGGCCCAAAAATACGTGTTCCTCGTGGATTTTTGTCTTTCGGATTATCAATAACTACTCCCGCATTATCATCAAAACGAATATAGGATCCATCACTTCGACGATATTCCTTATGGGTCCGCACGATAACCACTTTCACCAGCTCATCATCTTTCACGATTCCTTGTGGGTCTGCTTTCTTCACGACACATTGCACGACATCTCCGAGCGCTGCAAACTTGCGTTTTGACGACCCATAAATATGGATAATCGTCATCCACTGGACTCCCGAGTTGTCTGCTGGTGTTAATTTTGTTCGTCTTTGTACCATAGGTTATATTTTCTCAACGACCACAAAATGTTTTCTCCGACTTATTGGTTTTGTTTCGGCAATATGTACCATATCTCCAACTTTTACATCTAATGATTCGTTGTGACACGCGTACCGTTTGGTTCGGCGCATTGCTTTTTTATACAATGGGTGGACAAAACTATGCTCAACAAGTACAATGACCGTTTTGTTCATTTTTGTCGAAACTACTTTTCCGATAAAAGTTTTCCCTTTCATACTACTAACTCCTTTTGTCGCATAAATGTTTGAATAACTGCAATTTTTTTCCGTAGTTGGCGCCCTTCCCGTGTATTTTTTGTCTGCTTTGTATACCGATCCAAACGAAGAGAGCGAAGCGTGATCTCAAGAGCACCAAGCTCTTTTACTAACTCTTCTTTGGACATATGCGATAATGATGTCTTCTCTTTCTTTTTCATATCTTTACAACAAATTTTGTTCGAATCGGAAGCTTTGCACTTGCCAGCCGCATAGCTTCCTTTGCTTGTTCTTGGGTCACTCCGGACATTTCAAAAAGTACTCTCCCGGGGCGAACAACCGCCACATATTCATAGACGTCGCCTTTCCCGCTACCCATCCGTGTTTCCGGCGGCTTTTTCGTGATGGGTTTATCCGGAAAAATACGAATCCAAATCCGTCCACCTCGACGAGTAAAATGCGTCAGTGTTCGACGAGCAGCTTCTATCTGCCTGCTACTCACCCAACCCACGGTTTGCGCTTTCAAGCCATAGTCGCCGAAATCCACGTTGCTTCCCCGTATGGACTTCCCTCTACGCTTGCCTCTGAATGCTTTCCGAAATTTTGCTCGTTTTGGTGCTAACATAATTTAGTTAACAAATCTTCTAACTCTTCCGACATATCCACACTTTTACCCCTACATAGCCTGATTTCGTCAGAGACGGAACACTGGCAAAATCGATGTCTTCTTTGATGGTCGACAATGGCACCGTTCCGGTCTGATACTTTTCTCTTCGAGCAATTTCTGCTCCGGCAATTCGACCGGCAAGCAATATTCGCACTCCTTTTGCTCCCGCATTCATCACGCGTTCAACTGTTTGATTGGCAACCCGCTTATGCGGCAAGCGCTTGGCGAGTTGATCGGCAATAGTTGTTGCCACCAAATATGCATTGAGATTGGGCTCTTTCACTGGCTCAACCGCTACTTCCACTTTCATCTTCCCGCTGCCCTCTCCAATTGTTTTTTTAGAACGCAAAAATGTCTCGACAAATTTTTTCATTTCTTCCAATCCACTTCCTCCGCGACCAATCACCACCCCTGGTCGAGATACATGAAGGATAACTTTTATTTTATTAATAGAACGTTCAATCTCCACGTGTGCAAGACCAGCAGATTTGAGTTTGATAAAAAGTGTTCGCCGCAGCTCCACGTCAGCAAGGAGCAAGTCTCGATAACGTTTTTTATCAGCAAACCATCGAGAACTCCACGAAAATGTGACGCCCAATCGAAATCCTTTTGGATGAATCTTTTGTCCCATATTTATTTCACTCCCTCATCCGTCAACACAACTCGTATATGCGTCATCCGTTTTTTATACGCATGCCCTTGTCCACGAGAAACCGCTCGAAAGCGCTTCATTGCCGGTCCACCCATCACTTCAATCGTTTTAAACCGAAGTGCTTCTTCTTTTGCCTGTTTCTGTTTTGCATTAGCAAAGACGGAGCGGATGACGGAAGCAATGGGTTCCGCCGCAAATTTTGGCATACGATCAAGCGCCACCAGCGCACTGGCAGGGGAAATCTGCCGAATACTACCTGCGACTAATCGTAATTTTCTGGTACTCATCCGTATATATTTTGCGGTCGCTTCGTATTCCATAAGTTATGTTTTATCCATGGTTCGCTTTGTTACTTGACCATGACCACGGAATGTACGTGTTGCTGAAAATTCTCCCAAACGATGTCCCACCATAGATTCCGTCACAAATACTTCAATAAATATCCTTCCGTTGTGAATAGCAAACCGATGTCCCACAAATTCCGGCGGAATTTGGCAATCTCGCGCCCACGTTTTGATCGGGGAGCGCTCTCCACCCGCTTTTTGCTTGTTTACTTTCTCAAACAATTTTTTATCAATATATGCTCCTTTTTTACTGCTTCTTGCCATATGATTTACTTCTTTCGTTGAATAATACGTTTGTCGCTATATTTTCTGCGTTTACGTGTCCTTTTTCCTAATGTTGGCTTTCCCCAAGGACTTTTGGGTGAAGGCATACCGATGCCGCTTCGTCCTTCTCCTCCGCCATGCGGGTGGGACCTGGGATTTTGCGCTACTCCTCGAACGGTGGGCCGTATACCCATATGACGACTTCTTCCCGCTTTCCCAATCACTCTATTTTTCCAATCAACATTTCCCAGTTGACCAATCGTTGCCCGGCTTAAGGCAGAAAATATCCGCACTTCCCCAGAAGGAAGTTTTACCTGCACTGCGTTGCCTTCACGAGAGAGCACCATGGCTGCAGTTCCTGCGCTTCTGATCATTTGCGCCCCGGCCCCCGGGGTAATCTCAATATTATGGATCATCGTTCCCACCGGAATGGCGCCTAACGGCAGACTATTGCCTACATTGATATCTGCCGTATCGCTGGAGAGTACCTGTTGTCCAACCTCTAATCCCACGGGCACCGACATATATCGCTTTTCTCCATCGGGATACTGGATAAGGGCAATGTCCGCAGACCGATTTGGATCGTATTCAATGGCAACCACACGACCAGGAATGCTTATTTTATCACGTTTCCAATCGATGAAGCGATAGTAGCGCTTATGTCTCCCTCCTTGATGACGTACCGCTATATGGCCTGCCGTATCGCGCCCTGAGTGTTTCGGCAAAATAATAGTAAGGCTTTTGATGCGTTCCATAGGTTATTTCTTTTTTTCTTCTTGCGATACATCAAATGCGTCAATTTTTTGTCCAACTTTAAGCATAACCACTGCTTTTTTCCAATCTTCTGTTTGGACTTGTTTTTGACGCTTTCCCACACGGCGCACTTTCCCATGCATACGCATGGTACGCACATTGGTAACGACAACGTTATATTGTTTACCTACCGCCTCGGCAATTTGTGCTTTATTAGAAGCGTCGGCAACGACGAACGTATAATAACCCTTTGCCGCTTGGCTTAGTGTTTTTTCTGTTATGTATGGTCGTCGAATAATATCGTGCATACTAAATGATTTACTGTTTTAGGCCGCATCCATAAATAACTTGCTGGCGAAGATGCGGCACAAAAGGCCGTATTCATCCCGCCAAGCCGGGACCATGTCCCGCCAAGCGGGACGAACGAGCCCCTAGTGCATTTTTAGTAAAAATGATTTTGTCATGAGCTAACACCGCATATGTATGTAAATTGTCAAAAGGCATGTTTTCAACGTTAACCAAATTCCGTGTCGCCCGAACAATATTTTCTGCATCCTTTGGGACTATCAATAATGTCTTTTTTCCAACGCCAATTTTATGTAAGACATCTGCAAAAATTTTCGTTTTCGGCGCGAGTGCTTCTAGTCCATCAACAATGATAATGTTGCCTGCAGTCAACTGACTGGCAAGGGCTGATGCCAATGCGGCTTTTTTCATTTTAGAGGGCATGTGAAGATGGAAATCTTTTGGCTTGGGACCAAATACAATACCGCCTCCCACAAAAATCGGCGCACGAATTGCTCCATGTCGAGCCCGTCCCGTCCCTTTCTGGCGATAAATTTTGCGTGTAGATCCCTCTACTTCTCCTCGAGTTTTCGTGCTGGCTCCTCCTACCCGCTGATTTGCTAAATACACACGGACTGCTTGAGCTAGTAATTGTTTATTCACTTTTACACCAAAAAGTTCTTTGGGAAGAGCCATTTTCCCCTTTGCCTTTCCATCAATACCCACGACAGATACTTGAAGCCCTTTCTTTTCTTCTGCAACAGGTGCCACCTTTGTAGATGTTTTTTTGGTTTTTGTTGCTGATGGTTTTTTGACTACTGGCATATAATTTCTAGAGGATATTAAAGGAATCTATAGGAATTTATCCTGCTTTCCTTATGCTTTCTCCTCTTTCTGAATAATAAGGAGCCCATTTTTGGCTCCTGGTACTACTCCTTTAATCGTCAAAAGATTCTTTTCTGGATCAATACCTACCACCTGCAAACCACGAACCGTCACGCGTTCCCCACCCATACGGCCGGCCATACGCTTTCCTCGATACACACGGCCTGGCGTTGTCGTTTGTCCAATAGATCCAGGAGCTCGCTCGCGGTCGGATTGGCCGTGCGTACGTGGTCCGCCGGCAAACCCATGGCGCTTGACTACTCCGGCAAACCCCTTCCCCTTGGACGTTCCGGTCACCTGCACGGCATCTCCCGGGGCAAATACTTCTCCTACTGTTATTTTTTGTCCTACTGATAGGTCATTTTCGCCACGTACGCGAATTTCCCGTAAAAAACGGGGCTGTATGTCTACCCCCGCTTTTTTCATGTGTCCCAACATGGCTTTAGTGCTATGTTTTGCAGCACCGAAAGCAAGCTGAAGATTTCGATACGTGCCACCATCCACTACTTTCGTTACCCAGCATGGGCCTGCAGCAACCAAAGTAACCGGAATACGTTTCCCTTCCGGTGTAAAGAACTGTGTTTGTCCTATTTTTGTACCAAGAATTGTTGATGTCATAACAAAAAAAAGCGACCCCGGTTGAGGTCGTTTCCTTCTCACCCGAGACTTTTGGTTTATTTAATTGATATGACGGTAAAATCCTTCATATCTTTATCTATAAGTATACCAAAGTATCTCAATTAACTCAAATTTTATTCCTTTGTCATTTCGAGTAAAGCGAGAAATCTCCTATATCATATTGGGATCCCTCGAAAGACTCGGGAGACGCCCGAACGTCACATCTTAATCTCTACATCCACACCAGCCGGCAAATCCAAATGCATGAGCTGGTCAATCGTTTTATCGGTTGGCTCCATGATGTCGATGAGCCGTTTATGTGTTTTAATCATGAAGTCTTCCCGACTATTTCGATCAATAAAAGGACTCCGTGCTACATTAAAGTGCTCCCTATTTGTAGGAAGTGGCACAGGACCCACGACTCGAGCACCCGTTCGCACTGCGGTGTCCAAAATTTTTTGACAGCAATCGTCAATGATTCTACTGTCGTATGCTTTTAAACGTACACGAATCCTACCTTTAGGCATTGTTTTCTTACGCGATTATCTTGGTAATAACTCCCGCTCCTACCGTATGTCCACCTTCGCGGACGGCAAATCGCACTCCTTCTTCGACAGCTACCGGTACGATGAGCTTCACGACCATTTTCGTATTATCGCCGGGCATGACCATTTCAACACCAGATGGCAAAGTGACTTCACCCGTTACATCTGTCGTTCGGATATAAAACTGCGGTCGGTAGCCGGTAAAAAATGGTGTGTGCCGTCCACCTTCTTCTTTAGCTAAAACGTACGTTTCCGCTTCAAATTCTGTATGCGGCTTGACCGATCCAGGATGGGCACATACTTGTCCGCGCTCCACTTGATCTTTTTCAATTCCGCGAAGCAAAAGTCCCACATTGTCTCCGGCAAGTCCTTCATCCAAAAGTTTTCGGAACATTTCAACACCAGTCACGACCGTGCTTTGTGTTGCCTTCATGCCAACAATTTCAATGGTATCGTTGACTTTCACTTTTCCACGTTCAATTCGCCCCGTAACGACGGTTCCACGACCTTTAATGGAAAAAACGTCCTCCACCGGCATCAAGAATGGTTTATCCAAATCTCGAGTAGGCGTCGGCACGTATTCATCCACCGTCTTCATAAGCTCGGTAATACTTTTCTCTGCTTCAGGATCACCTTGGAGTGCTTTAAGTGCACTGCCGCGAATGACCGGAATTTTGTCCCCTGGGAAGCCATATTTGGTCAAAAGTTCACGAACTTCCATCTCAACAAGATCCAGAAGTTCTTTATCCTGCACCATGTCGCATTTGTTCATAAATACCACAATTGCCGGCACTGCCACTTGTTTGGCAAGCAAAATATGCTCTCGTGTCTGAGGCATAGGACCATCAGGAGCGGAAACCACCAAGATAGCACCATCCATCTGAGCAGCACCGGTGATCATGTTTTTCACGTAGTCAGCATGTCCCGGCGCATCGATGTGCGCATAGTGACGCTTTGCAGTTTCATATTCAGAATGATGGATATTGATGGTAACGCCACGAGCTTTTTCTTCAGGGGCATTGTCGATTTCTTCGTATTTGAGGGCTTTTGCCAGGCCTTGCTTGGCAAGGACATGGGTGATAGCCGAGGTCAGGGTTGTTTTTCCATGGTCAACATGACCGATGGTTCCAATGTTTAAATGAGGTTTATTTCGATTGAATTTTTGTTGATCTGCCATATATCCTCCTTTAGAAAAAGTTGACGAGTTTCTACGAGTCTTACTTTTTCTTAAGCCCGCCGTAGCATAAGCGAAGGTGGGCAACCTTTATAAGACAATAAAGTATTGTATCACATCTTATGCCTTCTTCGCAATAATCTTCTCTTGGATGTTTCGCGGCACCTCTTCGTAGTGGCTTGGTTCCATGTAATACGTTGCGCGGCCCTTGGACATACTTCGAAGGGTGGTCGCATACCCAGAAAGCTCAGCTAAGGGAACCATAGCCAAAATCACCGTGACCGTACCCCGTTTTTGTGTCCCTAAAATCTGACTGCGTTTGGCGCCCAAATCCCCGATGACATCGCCCATAAACTCATCAGGTGTCGTCACTTCCACCTTCATGATGGGCTCTAGAATCACCGGTTGCGCCTGCTTAACGGCGTTTTGGAGTGCCATACTTCCTGCTATCTTAAACGCAATTTCCGAGCTATCCACATCATGGTAGGTGCCGTCGTAGAGGGCAACGCTCATATCTACCATCGGATAGCCGGCAAGGACGCCATTCTCCATGGCTTCATGAACACCCTTTTCAATAGGAGAAATGAATTCTTTGGGAATAGCACCACCCTTAATTTCATCGATAAATTCATACCCCTCTCCTCGGGGCTTTGGCGCAATACGCAAAAAACAGTGCCCATACTGGCCGCGACCACCGGATTGGCGGATGTATTTTCCTTCGCCTTCGGCTTCAATCTTAATTGTCTCTTTGTACGCAACCTGAGGAGCACCGACATTAGCATCCACTTTAAATTCCCGCTTCATCCGATCCACAAAAATTTCCAAATGAAGCTCGCCCATGCCCCAAATAATGGTTTGATTGGTCTCGAGATTGCTTTTTATCTTAAACGTAGGGTCTTCTTCCGCAAGCCGCTGCAGGGCATAGCCCATTTTTTCCTGATCATTTTTGGTTTTGGGTTCAATAGCCAGTGAAATAACTGGATCAGGGAAGAAAATTTTTTCAAGAACAATGGGTTTATCGGCATCACAAATCGTATCGCCGGTAATGGTATCTTTAAACCCAACGACGGCAACGATTTCTCCAGCATACGCTTCTTTGATCTCTTCCCGTTGATTAGCATGCATAAGGAGTAATCGGCCAATACGCTCCTGGACGCCTTTGGTGGAGTTATATGTGTAGGAACCAGAAACAAGTTTTCCCGAATAAATACGGACATAGGTAAGTTTTCCCACATGCGGATCTATTTGAAGCTTAAATGCTAAACCAGAAAATGCCTCCTCATTCACGCGTTTACGCGTCTCTGATTCACCAGTTTTTGGATTGGTGCCACTTACTGGGGGTAAATCAAGAGGAGAAGGGAGATAATCAACCACTGCATCCAAAAGCGGCTGCACACCTTTATTGCGCAGGCTGCTTCCCGCATAAATCGGCACGAGTTTATAGGCGATAACTGCCCTTCGCAGAGCTGCTTTGAGCTCATCAACCGAAGGTTCTGCACCGCTTAAATATTTTTCTAAAAGTACATCGTCAGTTTCTGCAATTCGCTCAATCAGGTCGTGGCGGCTCTTTTCTACTTCGTCAGTTAGGTCAGCGGGAATTTCATCCGAAACGTCAAACGTTGCCCCAAGCTCTTCACCGCTCCAGACATATGACTTGCGGGTCAAAACATCCACAATACCCGTGAATGTATGTTCGCGGCCAATGGGGACGACCATCACCGCAGTGTGCGCGCCCAATCGCTCTTCGATAGAAGCAATCGTAGACCTAAAATCCGCACCAATTTTGTCCATTTTATTGATAAAGCAAATCCGCGGCACGTTGTACTTATCTGCTTGGTGCCACACGGTTTCTGACTGAGACTGCACGCCTTCTTCTGCATCTAGGACGGTAATGCCTCCGTCAAGGACGCGAAGCGACCGTTCTACTTCTGCAGTAAAATCAACGTGACCAGGTGTGTCGATGATATTGAAGCGATACTCTTTCCAAAATGCCGTGGTAGCAGCGGACACTATAGTAATGCCGCGTTCCCGTTCCTGCTCCATCCAGTCCATGACGGTCGTGCCTTCATCGATATCGCCAATTTTGTAGGATCGGCCGGTGTAAAAAAGGATGCGCTCCGTGGTCGTGGTTTTCCCCGCGTCAATATGGGCAATAATGCCAATGTTGCGTACTTTATCTAATGGAACATCGCGGTTTAATGTAACTTGTGTTTGTGGTTGCGCCATAAAAATTGATGACCCTCCTTCGCTCAAGCTTCGGAGGGTTACCTTCGCTTTTGCCTACCCGCATTTTACTATATTTCGAAGCTAATAACTACACATAAAGCTCTGACACTTTACGGCGGTAAAAAAACTGCCCCGCGCTGGCAGGACAGCCATGCTTCAATAGCTATAATTGTACAAAATTATCATCCCCCTGTCTACATGTACGCTTGAACTATGAAGATTGAGGAAAAAGCTCGGCGTGAATTTGATCAATTGCAGCTATGTATGGATCAATCTCGTTCAAGGTCGCTCGAAGAACATGAGGGAATGGATCTCTCGTTTTTCCCTCTAAACCATTTGATCTACCAATCCATGGACTAAATCCTCCCTTTCCATCACCGCCAATTGATAGTCGCTCCTCAAGTTTCACAACCTGCATTACTAAACTTTTACTACCGCTTGCGGTTTGCTCAAATTGCATCCTAAAGGGAATTGTTCTTCCTTCATGTTCTATATCAGTGGTATACTCAAAAATCTCTCTATCTTCTTTTGAGCCCCATATACTCGGATGATAAGGGATAGATGTTCCATATTCTCGGACAATGCGTTCTGCACGAGGCATCGCATTTTTAACCAATGCTTTTACCTCCGCTTGTTCTTTCTGATACAACCTCTGCGCATCTAATCGCTCAAAAAGTGGTGCAACCATATGTTCTAAGTAAACGAACTTATGCTTCAATAACAAAAAGATTGTACTAAATTTGCGCCTTTGTGTCTAGAATGGAGCTACTGCGTGGTTTGATACCCAGCCTTCGCAATGACCATTTTGATGGCATCTTCCGAAAGTTTGTTTTCGTCGTACTCCACATTGACCAGTTGCTTCGCGTAGCTGCAGTTTGCTTTTGCGCCTATGTCTTCCAGCTCGCCTTCAATGACCATAGCGCAACTGGTGCAGTGCATGCCTTTGAGTTTGTAAGTTTTCTTCGTCATGGAATCACCTCAAATGACCCCGTATACATCCCCATCCCACACGTATAGGCAAGTTTGCCCGTCTGTGTCGGGGTAAATGTGAGGACTTCGGTTCCGGTTTCGGGAAGGATTTTCGACACACCGAGACTTGGGATAACAAAGCTTTTGGCACAACTTCTGACTTGATTGGTAATTAAGGAGAGTTCAACGGGTACCCCCACTTTCAATTTTTTTACTGGAGAAGTATACCCTCCAGTTGCAACGTAGATCGTTGCTTGTTGCGTCCCATTACTCGTTACCCCTGCCACTTGGCCGGCTTGCGCTGTGGGCGTGCTGCTCGTTGCGGCTTTATAAAAATTCTGAAATGTATAAGGCGAACCAGTGAGTGCAACCCCGCCATTAATAGATAAAATACCAAAATAGACGATAACAGAAGCAGCAACATACGCAAAAAATTTTCGTTTCAGAAGTTCAGCGGCGGCAACGCCTAATGCCAAAAATACTGGGCTTGTTCCCAAAGTAAAGGCAAACATGATTGCGGCACCAAGCAAAGGATTCCCACTGGCAACGGCAACCACCATCATTGCTTGCGTCACGCCACAGGGCATAAGGACGGTAAAAAACCCTAACATGGCTGGAGCAAAAAGCGATTGACCTCGCGTTTGATTTTTCAAAAGTTTATACACCCACTTCGGGGGTTGAATAACGAAGTAACGAAAAATGGGATGGATATCAAGTATACGTGCAGCAGTGACGAGCATGAAAAGGCCGACAAGAATTTGCAACCATGCCTGCAGTTTCAGAGAAATGACGAAAAATGATCCGAGGAGTCCCAAAAAAAATCCTAAGATTGTGTAAGCAGCAATCTTTGCCACAAGAAACATGGCAACAGCCAACCAAGAGCGGGAAGGGGATGTTGCCAATTGGTCTTCCTGCTTTTGTGCAACGGAAGAAGCCAGCAGTCCTCCTTGGACCGCAAGACAGGATATGCCACCAGTCGTTAATCCTGTCACAAATGCTAAGCCCAGAGAATTCATAAAAAGTTAATCAGCAAAGTTCTGTGTAAACATTTTACCATAGATACTAGCGTCAATAACACCAATCCAATGTCTTCGAGCTCGCCACAATTGCCGCTGCAGTCATGCAATGATTACAACTTGTGACACATATATACCCATCTTACGCCGGTTTGCAACCCGAAGGGTTGTCAGAGCGGCTTAGATGCCTGCCTGCCGGCAGGCAGGGGTGGATACTCAAACAATTCCTATTGTTTCGGGTATAGGTTGAAAACAAATTTTAATTACTCTACACTATGTAGTAGATATGAACACTAGACAACTTAGTGAATTAGAACAAAAAGTCATGAATATTGTTTGGGATTTTCAGAATTGCTCTGTGCGAGACGTATTGGAAAAAATAAATCAAACAAAACAACTAGCATATACAACGATTGCCACTATTCTCCAAAGACTCCATGAAAAGGGTTTAGTTACTCGTAAAGGTGATGGAGTCGTCTTTCTTTATTCACCAAAACTTTCTAAAGAAACGTATAGCAAAAACCTGGCCCAATCATTTATTAGTAAATTTTTCAATTCTTTTGGCGATGTGGGCCTGGCTTCGTTTGCGCAGTCAATTGATAAGCTCCCCAAGAAGAAAAAGGAATATTTATTGGAGCTTCTTGAAGAATATGATAAAACCGAGTAAGTATCTTCTGGCATTTGCCAGTTTATTTGTCCTGTTAGGGACAGGGCTTTTTGTCGCTTCTGGCAAATTCTTACCAATTCTTCTTCAACACACAGTATATTATTGTCAATCAGCACTCAGTTCATTTTCAATGCGGATTCCGGGTGGTATAGGCACTTTTTTAACGGGGTCTTTGCTTCTGCTTATTGGATATGCCATTACAAAACTCCTAGTATCCTATGTCAAAGTAGTGTCCTTTCGAGAAAAACTCCATGCTCAAACACAGCCGAATAAGGTATTTGACCAGTTGCTAAGCACAATAGGCTTACAAGGTAAAGCCTTCCTTGTAAGGGATAGCAAACCATTTGCATTTTGTCATGGCATGAGACACCCAAAAATTTATCTTTCTACAGCTCTTTTTAAAATGATGAGTACATCTGAACTTGAAGCAATTTTGCGGCATGAACAATATCATTTGGAGCACAAAGATCCCTTTATTATGTTGCTTGCCGAAATTGTCAGATCGCTTTTTCCATTTTTTCCACTCCTGTCTGATCTTCTCCATAATTATCAGATTGAACGCGAGCTCGCTGCAGATTATGAGGCAATTCGGCAATTGGGGAGCCCGAAAGCCATCATCTCTGTTCTGAAAAAACTCTTATGTGTTGAGCCAATTGAGCAATATGCCTTTGCACCAGCTCTGGCAGAGCATGAAACATTGGAGGTAAGAATTAAAGTCCTCACTCACAAAGAATTTCATCGTATGAATTTTGGGCTTTTCAATATGTTGGTAAGTATTTTTTCCATTGGGGTCTTTGCAGCAATCTTTGTTGTTCCAGTTCAGGCAGTTGAACTTCATAATACAAACCAGAATGTGATGATGGTTTGCATGGAGGGAAATAATTGTACTCGTTGGTGTAAGGAGAATGAGACTGTTATACCACCAATGTCCAAAGCTTCAAATGCTTCTACATCCTACAGTTCCACTCCTGCTTCAAACTAATTTACCGCTTGACATTTGTTTTTGCATTTACTACAGTTTGTAGTAGATATATATTACAAAAACTCAGGTTTGAACCTATTTTTTTGAGTATCCACCCCTGCCTGCCGGCAGGCAGGCATCTAAGCCGCTCTGACAACCCTTCGGGTTGCAAACCTGAGTAAGATGGGTATATATTTATTATCTAAATAATATGTCAGAAACACCAAGTCTCCCGAAACTAAATATCAGCACTGTTCTTGTTGTAGTATTAATCGTTGCCTCATTTGTTATGGGTTCTTTATGGACAAAAGTGCAATACTTAGAAAAAAATGGGTCTTCTCGTACTGGAACGGCGCAAGTTGCCCCACAGGCAGCTCTTCCTAATCAACTAGGACCGCAACAAGTTGCCCAAGCACCAAGTGGGAAAATAAAAGAGATAACTGACAAGGACCACATTCGAGGAAATAAAAACGCAAAAATAACTCTGGTTGAGTATTCTGATTATGAGTGTCCGTTTTGCAAAAGCTTCCATCCAACAATGCAAAGTTTGATGAAAACGTATGGGGATAAAATTCGTTGGGTCTACCGTGACTTTCCTTTGTCATTTCATCAGAATGCCGAGAAAGAAGCCGAGGCCTCAGAGTGTATCGCCGAAATTGGTGGCGATGATGCGTTCTGGAAATACACAGATGCAATCTTTGAGCGAACGACGTCAAACGGGACTGGATTTGCCTTAGACAAACTCGGCCCACTTGCAGCAGAACTCGGTGTAAACCAAACTGCATTTCAACAATGTCTTGATTCTGGAAAGTATGCACAGCATGTAAAAGACCAGATTGCGGATGGAACAACGGGTGGAGTAAGTGGAACACCGTCAACATTTGTTATAGATGCAAAAGGAGAGACAAAGCTTGTTGTTGGAGCGCAACCCATAGATGCGTTCAAAACAGTCATTGATCAAGCCTTGAAATGAAAAGAAACTATCCATGAATCTCGGAGCAATATTTTTAACGGGACTTTTTACTGGCGGACTTACATGCCTTGCCGTACAAGGTGGACTTCTTGCTGCAACAATTGCTGAGCGTGAAGAGGAACGGTTAAAAGAACAAACGAAGGGCGGAAATGCCGTACCAATTCTTGCTTTTCTTGGAGCAAAACTTATTACCTATACGATCCTCGGAATTCTCTTGGGCTGGTTTGGATCACTTTTTCAACTTTCTGTGACAACACAAATTGTTCTCCAGTTTGCAGTAGTCGTATTTATGGTAGGTACAGCACTCAATATTTTAGATGTACACCCCATCTTTCGTTATTTTGCCATTCAACCACCTCGGTTTTTAACAAAACTTGTTCGTCAACAATCAAAAAGCAAAGACATATTTGCTCCAGCTCTATTGGGAGCATTTACTGTTTTTATCCCTTGCGGGACAACCCAGGCCATGATGGCACTGGCTATTGCCTCAGGGAGCCCGCTTAAAGGAGCGTTAATCCTCTTTGCATTTGTTTTAGGCACTTCTCCAGTATTTTTCTTGCTTGGGTATTTTGCTACCAAACTAGGCGATGCACTGCATCAAAAGTTCATGAGATTTGCAGCGTACGCCATTTTAATTTTGGCAATTTTTAATCTCAACAATACCGTAGCGCTCACAGGAAGTAATTTTACCCTTGAGAATATGTGGAGAAGAATTGAGTGTATCATCAGTTTCTGTAGCGATTCTCCAAATAGTGTTCATGCTGCGGGATCTGCAACCAATGAAGCATCGATTACTATCGAATCATCGGGCTATAACCCGACTGCGATTTCTGTAAAAGCAGGATCTCAAGTTACCTTACACCTTCGAAACAATGGTGGCGGTGGTTGCACTCAAGCATTTACCATTCCGTCCTTAGGAATCCGCAAAATTGTCCCTATCGGTTCCTCGGATACCATTTCCTTCGCAGCTCCCAACCAACCAGGACAAATACCATTTATGTGTAGCATGGGGATGTTTCGGGGGGTGATAAACGTCATCTAAACCTATGGCAAAGAAAAAAAAATTCAAAATTATAGGCATGCACTGCGTGAGCTGTGCGATGAATATCGATGGAGAGTTAGAAGATACCAACGGTGTCCAAAAAGCGGTAACCAATTACGCCAAACAACAAACAGAAGTTGAATTTGAAGAAGAAAAAATCACGGAAATTAAAATTATTGAAATCATTAAACATGTTGGATACAGTGCCACCCCTCACAATGACCAATGAAACACCAAGTGCAAATAACAAATAAGACGACAATATATGCTGTTGTAACAGTAATGGTTCTCCTTGGGTTTTTGGCTGTTTTTTGGAATATTAATATTGCCCCTTCACCTTTAAAAAAAGGTACAAGCCAAAACAGCTCACCAACAAAAAATGAGAATGCTAATGATCCTCTCTATCCGAAATTTCAACTATTGAGTACCCAGGGTAATTCCTCGTGCTCACAAGATTTCCGTACTTCTATCCTTTCGATGCCGGATGATAAAAGATTACAAGGATCGTGTTGTAGTCCAATGGTATTTAGCAAATATAAGGAGCAGGTTGCCGGCCTAAAGAAATTCACAGACGTGCCTGAAATTCCGAGTGATCCGTATGATATTTCAGCCAGTCTTGCCAAAAAACTTCTTGAGTACGATACCTCCATTACTCCAACGGCTGATGAGCAAAAGGTGCTTGATAAAGCCGTCGCTGACTCTCCTGAGAAGGGATATTGTTGTTGCAAATGTTGGCGTTGGTATGTGTATGAAGGCCTGTCAAAATATCTAGTCCGAGAAAAGCATTTTACCGCAGAGCAGATTACTGACATTTTGGCAAATTCTGATGGCTGCGGAGGAAGTACATAGTATGAAAAAAACTTTTCTCGTCATTTTGTTTGGCGTAGCTGCTCTTATATTGACAATTGCATTAACCAATAGATACCTCACCTTACAAAGCCTCACCTACGGAGATCTGCCAATTATTCGTGAGTTTTTCCCATCACAAAAAGTCATAACCGAGCGTGTCACAGAACAAGTGTTACCCAAAGAGGGATACCAAACAAAGATTTCTTTAAAGAATGCTATCCCTCAGTTGGTGTCCCTTGGTGTCATTGATATGGAAAAAGTAGAAAAACTCTATGCAAGCCGAGGAGGATTAACTTCAGAGCAACGTGACATGCTTATTAAGCCGTCAATCAAACCACTGATGGTCAATCAGCAAAATGCCGTATGGCTTGTTAATATTCTCTGGGCTTTGGGACTTACCAATAAGATGGAAGTAAATAACCAAAGTCCAGTTGCTGGAAAAGACGTCGGAAACTTTGCTTCAACCGGAGGGTGGAATCTGGGGAAAGAAGACAACGGTGCGACGTATTTTAATAAATACGTAGTCATTCCACTCGCGTCTGAACAGGAAATACGAATAAAACGCATTGCAGAAAGTATTTATCGTCCCTGCTGCAATAACTCAACGTTCTTTCAAGATTGTAATCATGGCTCAGCAGCTCTTGCACTCATCGAACTGGGAGTCTCGCAAGGATTAAGCGACCATGAGATTTATAAAACGGTACTCGCGTTCAATTCCTTCTGGTTTCCGCAAAACTACGTAGAAACAGCGTTATATCTAAAGAAGACAAAAAATCTTGATTGGAAAAATGTTGATCCACAACTCATCCTCTCAAAAGATTATTCCAGCATTACTGGTTGGATGACAAATGTTGACGCCCTTGCTCAAAAAATACCGGGACTTCTCCCGACTACAAACGGAGGGAGCAGCTGTGGAACCTGAAATATGATGCAACTTTCAACAGATCATAAAGTATTTATTGGCATTGGACTCACTACTATGCTTATTTTAGTGGGAGGGGTAATTTTTATCACAAAGCAAAATGAACGTTTAAGTAAACCACTTCTTGGACAGGAAATTGCTATTACAGACAGCAACCATGTTGCTCCGGGAACGTCAATTCAATACAATTCAAATCCTCCGGCAATTGGACCCCACTATCCCGATCCTGCTCATGCAGGAATGTACACAACTCCACCAGCAGATGGGAATCTCGTACATAGCTTAGAGCACGGCGCAGTGATTCTTTGGTATAACCCCACCCAACTTTCAGGAGATCAAATTAACACGTTGAAGCAAATTTTTAACTCGACATCAGGGAAAACGATTATGGTACCAAGACAAGGTATGGACGTACCAGTTGCACTCACTTCTTGGGGAAGAGTGTTAAAACTAAAAACCATTGACGAGTCGCAAATAAAAGTCTTTTTTGATACGAATATAGATCGTGGGACCGAACAAGCGCCTATTTAATTGCTCTTGACAAGTAATTGACAGAGTAATTAACGTCCTACCTCATCTCTATGAGGGGAATATAGCGTATAGCGGTCATCAAACCCGTTACAAACGCTAAGCCCAGAAAATTCATAAAACGTTAGTCTGCAAAGTTTTGTGTAAACATTTTACCATAAATTCCCCCATCAATAACACCGATGCCGATTCTGTGAAATTGCGGATCAAGAATATTTTTGCGGTGCCCTTCACTATTCATAAGCCCCTGATGGGCAACGTCTACATCCGGCGCGTACGCAATATTTTCACCAACAACGGTAAAGGAAACTCCTCCTGCAAGCATGCGAGCGAGTGGGTCATGACCATCGGGATCAATATGAGAAAAATAGCGTCGAACAAACATGTCTCTACTATGTCCGCGGGCAACGGCAATAATCTTACTATCTGACACTAATGGTTTAACGCCGGCCTTCATTCGCTCGCCATTGACCAAATCCACCATGCGATTCTCCGAAGCTTCATCAACAGTCAGTTCTGACTGTTTCGGGGTGACGTCAAGGGCGATGCGTTCCGTGGACTTGGGTTCAACGGTTAAGAACTTAATGGCTTCCCGCACTTGTTCATC
>Ga0209515_10002841_pt1 | contig 25666 bp, 31 predicted proteins | sample Subgroupgradi54m_FD_187454 | JGI IMG/M metagenome (GOLD analysis project Ga0209515, IMG submission 187454) | Subsurface groundwater microbial communities from S. Glens Falls, New York, USA - GMW60B uncontaminated upgradient, 5.4 m (SPAdes)... ... | reverse complement strand
TCCGATCTCTGTCGAAAGCCGCGCAGTTGTTGTTGCGGTAACCCCTCCCTCTGAATCCGATGCATCACAAGCGAGCCGTAGCATATTTGTCACGCCTGTCCGGAGGGGTGTCCCGGTGAGCGAGGCGGCTGACGCCAGCCAACCCGCAGCACCCGCACCCCAAGAGGTGGCGCCGCAGCAGTGGTATATCATTCATACCCAGACCGGCCAGGAGCTGAAGGTCAAGAGCAGCTTGGAAGGGAAGATCCAGCAAGGCATCGCCGGCCAGCTCATCAGCAAGGTGCTGGTGCCGACGGAGCGGGTCGCGGAAGTCCGCGCCGGTAAGAAGCGCATCAGCGAGCGGAAGTTCTTCCCCGGCTACATCCTGGTCCAGATGGCCATGACCGATGACAGCTGGCATCTGGTCCGGACGACCCCCGGTGTCACCGGCTTCATCGGGGCGGGCCGTAAGCCCGTGTGTCTCTCGGAAGAGGAAGTGGCCGAGATCCTGCGCCAGACCGAGGAACGCAAGGAAAAGCCCACCCCGCGCGTCTCGTTCCAGAAGGGCGAGGGAGTGCGGGTGATCGAGGGGCCGTTCACGAACTTCAGCGGCGTCATTGAAGAGGTCAACATCGCGCGCGGCAAGCTGAAGGTGCTCGTCTCGATTTTCGGCCGGCAGACGCCGGTCGAGCTGGAATTTTGGCAGGTCGAGCGTCTCTAAGGAACCCCGATGGCTGTCAGAAAATTGAAAGCTGTCATCAAGCTCTACTGTCCCGCCGGAGCCGCCAACCCGGCACCCCCCGTCGGCCCGGCCCTCGGCCAGCACGGCGTCAACATCATGGAGTTCTGCAAGAAGTTCAACGAGCAGACCAAGGGCAAAGAAGGCCTCATCCTGCCGGCCGTCATCACCATTTACGAGGACCGTTCGTTCACGTTTATCGTCAAGAGCCCTCCGGTGTCCATCCTCCTGAAACAGGCCTGCGGCATCGCCAAGGCCGCCGCGGCTCCGCCCAAGGAGAAAGTCGGGCAGGTGACCAAGGCCCAGGTGGCCGACATTGCCAAGCAGAAAATGCAAGACCTGAACGCGCACGACCTCGCGGCCGCCGTCAAGATGGTGGAAGGCACGGCCCGCAGCATGGGGATCGATGTCGTGGAGGCGGTGGCCGTAGCCTAATGTCCGGCAAACGTTACCGCGCCGCCGCCGAGAAAGTCGACCCGAAGGCCACCTACAGCCTGGACCAGGCGGCCGCCCTCCTCAAGGACCTGCCGGCGGCCAAGTTCGATGAGACGGTGGAAATTTCCGCCGCACTCTCCCTGGACCCCAAGAAAACGGACCAGGTGGTGCGCGGCACCGTCCTGCTGCCGCATGGCACCGGCAAGACCCGCAAGGTCGCCGTGTTCTGCAAGGGGGAAGACGAGCTGAAGGCGAAAGAGGCCGGTGCGGATTTCGTCGGCGCGGCTGAGCTGATCGAAAAAGTCCAGGGCGGCTGGCTCGAGTTCGACGTGGCCATCGCGACCCCGGACATGATGCGCGATGTCTCCCGACTCGGAAAGATCCTCGGCCCCCGGGGGCTCATGCCGAATCCCAAGTCCGGTACCGTGACCAACGACGTGGCCAAGGCCATCAACGAGGTCAAGAAGGGCCGTGTGGAATTCAAGATGGACAAGCTCGCCAACATCCATTTCGTCATCGGCAAGCGCTCGTTCTCGCCGCAGCAGCTGGTGGAGAACGGCCGGGTGGCGATCGAGGCGGTCGTTCGCGCCAAGCCACCCTCGGTCAAGGGCAAGCTGATCCGGCGGCTGAGCCTGGCGAGCACCATGAGCCCCGGGATCGGCCTGAAGACCGACGGCCTTGAGACCGAAACGACCGGAGAGGATTGACGCGCGATGGCCAACGTGGGGCACTTGGTGAAGGAATCGATGGTGGAGGAGCTCTCGGCTGAGCTCAGCCAGCATCCGAACTTCATCGTGACCAGCGTCAACCGCCTGTCCGCCCCCGCCGCCGATGCGCTGCGCCAGAAGCTGCACGGCTCCCAGGCCCGCCTCTTCATGGTCAAGCGGAAGCTGGGCCAGCGCGCAGTCGCCAAGCTGAATCTCCAGGGGCTGGCGGAGCTGCTCGACGGCTCGATCGCCCTGGTGCTGGCCGGCGACGATGCGCTGCCGGCCGCGAAGCTGGTCGTGGAGTTCCACAAGGCCCACGAGGATCAGATCGCCGTCCGCGGGGCGGTCATCGACGGGCAGCTGCTCGATAAGAGCCACGTCGAACAGCTGGCGGCCCTGCCGTCCAAGCCGGTTCTGCTCGCCCAGGTCGTCGGCATGATCGAATCGCCGATCGCGGATGTCATCTTCACGCTGGAGCGCCTGATTGGCGACGTCGCATGGCTCGCCGAGCAGGTAGCCGCCAAGAAACCGGCCGAGCCGACTCAAAAAGCCGAAGCCGCGACCGAGCCGGGGAACCCGCCGGAGGCGGGTCGGCGAGGAAGTCCCGACAGCGCAGCTGGAGGGGAAGCGCCCGCCGCACCCGCGGCCGAGCCGTCCAAGGACGCGACACCGGCAAGCGAATCCAAGGCCGACGTGACACCGACCGAGCCAAAGGCTGACACCACAGAACCCACACAGGAGGGAACGCCATGAGCGAGACACTGACGAAGAAGGTGGAAGATGCGTTGAAGCTGACCGAGGAGATGACCGCCCTTGAGCTGGCCAGCTATGCCAAGGCCATGCGGGACAAGTTCGGCATCACCGCAGCCCCCATGGCGATGGCGGCAGGCCCGGCGGCCGGTACCGCCGGCGGGGGAGCCGCGGCGGCGGAAGAGCAGACCGTGTTCGACGTCGTGCTCGCCAATGCCGGCACCAACAAGATTCAGGTCATCAAGGAAATCCGGTCGGTGACCAGCCTCGGATTGAAGGAAGCCAAGGAGCTCGTTGAGTCCGCCCCGAAGCCGGTCAAGACCGGGATCAAGAAAGAAGAGGCGGAGGAGATTAAGAAGAAACTCGAAGCGGTCGGAGCCCAGGTGCAGTTGAAGTAACCCGGGGTGGTGGCTAAGATGCCCGCGACACCGAAACTCCTCAGTTTTGCGAAGCTCTCGGAAGGGCTCGCGCCTCCGGACCTCGTTGAGGTCCAGAAGCGCTCCTACGCCGATTTCCTCCAGGTCGAGGCGCCGAGGAACAAACGGCAGAACGCCGGCCTGCAGGCGGCCTTCCTGGAGACCTTTCCCATCGAGAGCCCGGACAAGACCCACCGGCTGGAGTTCCTCTCCTATGCGCTCGGCAAGCCGAAGTACGTCGTGGGCGAGTGTCTGCGCAACGGGCTGTCCTACGCGGCGTCCCTGAAAGTGAAGCTGCGCCTGGTCGGTCCGAAGGAGACCAAAGAGCAGGAAGTGTATTTCGGCGAGATTCCGCTGATGACCGACGTCGGGACCTTCATCATCAACGGCGACGAGCGCGTCGTTGTCAGCCAGCTGCACCGTTCGCCCGGGGTCACGTTTGAGGTGACCGTGCACGCCACGGGCAAACGGCTCTTCTCCGCGCGCATCATCCCGTATCGCGGGGCGTGGGTCGAGCTCGACTTCGACATGACCGACGTCCTCCACGTGTCCATCGACCGCCGCCGCAAGATGGCCGGCACCATTCTGCTTCGCGCGCTGGGTTTCTCGACGGATGAGCAGATCCTCGGCGCCTTCGGCACGACGGAGACCGTCAGCTTCAGCAGCGCCGCCGACCTGAAGCCGCTCGTCGGCAGCATCCTCGGCGAGCGCATCGCCGATGCGGGCACCGGCCAAATTGTGCTGCGGGCCGGCACCAAGATCAGCGAAGAGTGGCTCGACACCATCTGGCAGAGCGGCAAGCGCGAGCTGAAGCTGCTCAACAGCGTCCCGCCGGAGCTCCTGAAGACCCTGGAAAAAGACCACACGACGACCCGCGAAGAAGCGCTCCTCGAAATCTTCCGCCGCCTGCGGCCCGGCGACCTCGTCAACCTGCCTTCGGCCGAAGCGCTGATTCAGCGGCTCTTCCTCGACGCGCGCCGCTACGACCTGGGCAGCGTCGGGCGCTACGTGCTGAACCGGAAGCTGAACATGACCGAAGGGCTCAGCACCCGGCAGCTCAACGGCCAGACCGTCGTCTCCGTCATCAAGTACCTGCTCGGCCTGCGCCGCGGCGAGGGGGAAATCGACGACATCGACCACCTCGGCAGCCGCCGCGTCCGGTCCGTCGGCGAGCTGGTGTACCACCAGTTCCGCGTCGGCCTGGAGCGGCTCGAGCGGACCGTGAGGGAGCGGCTCGCGATCTACGACCTCGAGAAGGTCATGCCGCACACGCTCGTCAACTTCAAGCTCGTCGCGTCGGTTGTCCGCGACTTTTTCGCCCGGTCGCAGCTGTCGCAGTTCATGGACCAGACGAACCCGCTGGCGGAGCTGACGCATAAGCGGCGACTCTCAGCGCTCGGTCCCGGCGGCCTCTCCAGAGAGCGGGCTGGCTTCGAGGTGCGCGATGTCCATCCGTCCCACTACGGCCGCATCTGTCCCATTGAGACGCCTGAAGGTCCGAACATCGGGCTCATTTCCAGCCTCACGGTCTTCGCCCGCATCAACGAGCACGGATTCATTGAGACGCCCTACCGCAAAGTCGCCCACAGTGTTGTCACCAATCAGATCGATTACCTCACGGCCGACCTCGAGGACCGCCACTCGATCGCCCAGGCGAGCAGCCCGCTAACGAAGGGCAGCAAGTTCGTGGAAGAACTGGTCAGCTGCCGCTGGCACGGCAACATCGTCCGGCTGCCGGCCAACCAGATCGAGTACATGGATGTCTCCCCGAACCAGACCGTGAGCATCGCCGCGGCCCTGATTCCGTTCCTCGAGCATGACGACGCCAACCGCGCGCTGATGGGCTCCAACATGCAGCGGCAGGCGGTGCCCCTCATGATGACGGCCCCGCCGCTCGTCATGACCGGCATCGAGCGCCGGGTGGCGGTGGACTCGGGCGCGTGCGTCGTCTCCAAGGAAGACGGCGTCGTGAGCCAGGCCGACGCCCAGCGCATCGTGATCGGCCGGCACACGTATGAGCTGAAGAATTTCCAGCGCTCCAACGCGAACACCTGCATCAACCAGCGGCCGATCGTCGTGCCCGGCCAGAAGGTCAAGGCCGGCCAGCCCATCGCCGACGGCTCGGCCACCAGCCAGGGTGAGCTCGCCCTCGGCCGGGACGTGCTCGTGGCGTTCATGCCGTGGCGCGGCTACAACTTTGAAGATGCGATCCTCATCAGCGAGAAGCTCGTGAAGGAGGATGTGTTCACGTCCATCCACATTGAGGAGTTCGAGGTGGAAGCGCGCGAGACCCGCCTCGGCAACGAAGAAATCACGCGCGACATCCCGAACGTCGGGGAAGAAGCGCTGAAGGACCTCGATGAGCAGGGCATCATCCGGATCGGTGCTGAAGTCGGCCCCCGTAGCGTCCTCGTGGGCAAGGTAACGCCGAAGAGCGAGACCGAGCTCACCCCGGAAGAGAAGCTCCTGCGGGCCATCTTCGGCGAGAAGGCCGAGGACGTCCGTGACACCAGCCTCCGCGTGCCGGCTGGGGTGGAAGGCATCGTCGTGGACGTCAAGATCCTCACCCGCAAAGGGGCGCGGCCGAAATCGAAGGAAGAGCAGCAGCAAGAGCACGACCAGATTGAGGCCATCCGCAAGACCTACAACGGCCAGATCAACAAGCTCGTGGAAGAGCGGCTCGAGAAGCTCGTCAAGCTCATGGAAGGGAAGAAGCTTGCCTCCGCCTTGACCGAGCTGGACTCGGGCGACACCCTCATCGATGCCGGCCGGACCGTCAAGGCGGGCGACATCAAGAAGCTCGCGCGCTGCGACTTCAGCGACGTCAAACTCCAGGGCGAGCCCGGGCTCGAGGCGGAAATCCGCCGAGTCGCGGATTTCTTCGACGAATCCATCCGCGACTTGCGCTCCGAAGAGGAGATGGAAGTCGACAAGATCAAGCGCGGCGATGAGCTGCCGCCAGGCGTCCTCAAGCGGGTCGTCGTGCAGGTGGCCTCGAAGCGCAAGGTCCAGGTCGGGGACAAGATGGCGGGCCGCCACGGCAACAAGGGCGTCATCGCCAAAATCCTCCCCGAAGCCGACCTCCCGTTTCTGCCGGACGGGACCCCGGTCGAGGTCGTCTTGAACCCGCTGGGGGTGCCCTCCCGGATGAACGTCGGCCAGATTTTGGAAACGCATCTTGGCTGGGCGGGCAAACTGCTCGGCTTCCGCGCCATCAGCCCGGTCTTCAACGGGGCCACGGAGACGGAAATCGAGGACCAGCTCGTCAAGGCCAAGCTGCCCAAGCACGGGAAGGTCCAGCTGCACGACGGCTTCACCGGCCAGGCGTTCGACCAGGAAACCGTGGTCGGCTACCTCCACGTCATCAAGCTCGTCCACCTGGTGGATGACAAGATTCACGCCCGCTCCATCGGGCCGTATTCGCTCGTCACCCAGCAGCCGCTGGGCGGCAAGGCGCAGTTCGGCGGCCAGCGCTTCGGCGAGATGGAAGTGTGGGCGCTGGAAGCATACGGTGCTGCCTACACGCTCCAGGAGCTGCTGACGGTCAAGAGCGATGATGTCGTCGGCCGCACCCGCGTGTATGAAGCGGTCGTGAAGGGCGAGCACTCGCTCGCCCCGTCAGTGCCGGAATCGTTCAACGTGCTCGTGAAGGAGCTCCAGGGCCTGGGGCTGGACGTGCGGCTCGAGCGCAAGGAGCACGTGGTGACCGGAGCGGAGCTGTTCGACAAGCTCGTCAAGCGCGAGTTGGAGCAGCCGAGCCTGGCGGCCGCGGCCCGGCTGTTGGGCGCTGAAGGAGACGAGACTCCCAAGACGAAAGAAAGCTCAAAGGCCAAGCGATGAGCGAGACGACCCCTCCCGTCATGTTCGATGAAGTCAACGTTTTCGACGCCATCACCATCCGCGTGGCGTCGCCGGAGGTCATCCGCAGCTGGTCCAAGGGCGAGGTGAAGAAGCCCGAGACCATCAACTACCGGACGCTGAAGCCGGAAAAAGACGGCCTCTTCTGCGAGCGCATCTTCGGCCCGACGAAAGACTTCGAGTGCAACTGCGGCAAATACCGCAAGATCAAGCACAAGGGGATCACCTGCGACCGGTGCGGAGTCGAAGTGACCCACTCGAAGGTTCGCCGCGAGCGCATGGGGCACATCGAGCTGGCCGCCCCCGTCTCGCACATCTGGTTTTTCAAGAGCGTGCCCTCGCGCATGGGGGCCCTGCTCGACATGACGATGCGCGACCTCGAGCGCGTCCTCTACTATGAGGCGTTCGTCGTCACCGATCCGGGGAGCACCCCGCTCAAGGTGCACGAAATCCTCACGGAAGAGCGCTACCAGGACGCGGTGAAGACCTACGGCAAGAGCTTCTCCGCCAAGATGGGGGCTGAGGCGGTGCATGACCTGCTCGAGCACCTCGACCTGAGCCACGTGGCGCGCCAACTGCACAAAGAGCTGCAGAAGCAGAAAGTGGAGCAGACGCAGAAGCGTATCGCCCGGAACCTGCGCATCGTCGAGGCGTTCCGCAAGAGCCAGAACAAGGCCGAGTGGATGGTCCTCCGGGCCATCCCGGTCATCCCGCCCGATTTGCGGCCGCTCGTGCCGCTCGACGGGGGACGGTTCGCGACCTCCGACCTGAACGACCTGTACCGCCGCGTCATCAACCGCAACAACCGGCTCAAGAAGCTCATCGAGCTGAAGGCGCCGGAGATCATCATCCGCAACGAGAAGCGGATGCTGCAGGAGGCGGTGGACGCGCTCTTCGACAACGGCCGCCACGGCCGGCCGGTGCTCGGCCCGATGAACCGCCCGCTCAAGTCGCTGGCGGACATGCTCAAGGGCAAGCAGGGCCGCTTCCGCCAGAACCTGCTGGGCAAGCGCGTCGACTACTCGGGCCGGTCGGTCATCGTCATCGGGCCGGAGCTGAAGCTGCACCAATGCGGTTTGCCGAAGAAGATGGCGCTCGAGCTCTTCGAGCCGTTCATCATCAGGAAGTTCCGCGAGCAGGGCTTCGCCCAGACGATCAAGACCGCCAAGCGCATGGTCGAGAAGGAGCGCACCGAAGTCTGGGACATCCTGGATGAGGTCATCAAGGACCACGCCGTGCTGCTGAACCGAGCCCCCACGCTGCACCGGCTCGGCATCCAAGCGTTCCAGCCCCTGCTGATTGAGGGCAAGGCGATCCGCGTGCATCCGCTGGTGTGTACGGCGTTCAACGCCGACTTCGACGGCGACCAGATGGCGGTGCACGTGCCGCTGTCCATCGAAGCCCAGCTGGAAGCCCGCCTGCTCATGCTCGCCTCGAACAACCTGTTCTCGCCGGCCAGCGGCAAGCCCATCGTGACCCCGACGCAGGACATCATTCTCGGCTGCTACTACCTGACAAAGTCCCGCGACGGGCTGAAAGGGCAGGGCCTGCTCTTCAGCGACCTCGAAGAGGCCGTGCTCGCGTACCAAGACGGCCAGGTGGCGCTGCACGCCAAGGTGAAGCTGCGCTGGGAAGGGCAGATCATCGACACCACCGTCGGCCGGGTGCTGTTCAACCTCGAGCTGCCGGCCGAGGTGCAGTTCGTCAACGAGCTCATCGACAAGAGCCGCCTAAGCAACCTCATCACCAAGGTCTACCGCATCTGCGGCCACGGGCGCACGGTCGCCCTGCTGGATGCCCTCAAGACGCTTGGCTTCGAGTGGGCGACCCTGGCGGGGATGTCCATCGCGGTCAAGGACCTCGTGATCCCGCCGGACAAGAACAAGATCCTCGGCAAGGCCCACAAGGAAGTCGAGCAGGTCGAGAGCCAGTACCGGCGTGGGCTCATCACCGAGGGCGAGCGCTACAACAAGATCATCGACATCTGGATGCATACGACGGAAGAGGTCTCCGACCACGTCATGGAGAACTTCGAGGTGTTCAACCCGATCTTCATGATGGCCGACTCCGGCGCGCGCGGCTCCGAGCAGCAGGTCCGCCAGCTGGCCGGCATGCGGGGTCTCATGGCGAAACCCTCCGGCGACATCATCGAAAGCCCCATCACGGCGAACTTCCGCGAAGGGCTCACGGTGCACGAGTACTTCATCTCGACCCACGGCGCCCGCAAGGGCTTGGCCGACACGGCGCTCAAGACCGCGGACTCCGGCTACCTGACCCGGCGGCTGGTGGACGTGGCCCAGGAAGTCATCATCACCGAGATCGACTGCGGCACGCTCAACGGCATCCGGATGAGCGCCATCCGCGAGGGCGATGAGGAAATCGTGCCGCTCAAGGACCGCATCATCGGCCGTGTCGTGGTCAACGACCCGAACATCGGCAACATCGTGGACATCGTCACCGATGAGATCATCGTCCGGGCGAACGAGGAGGTCACGGAAGAGATCGCCGATCACCTCGAGCAGGCCGGCATCGAGACGATCCCCATCCGCAGCGTGCTGACCTGCGAAGCGCTCCGCGGGGCCTGCTCCAAGTGCTACGGGCGCAACCTCGCCACCGGCCGCATGGCTGAGCTCGGCGAGGCGGTCGGCATCATCGCGGCCCAGTCCATCGGCGAGCCGGGCACCCAGCTGACGATGCGGACCTTCCATATCGGCGGCACGGCCCACCGCGTCGTGGAGCAGTCGCAGATCAAGGCGAAGCACAAGGGGGCCGTGAAGTTCTTCAACCTGAAGACCGTCAAGACGAAGCCGGATGAGCTGCTCGTGCTGAACCGCAACGGGGAGCTGGCCGTCGTGGATCCGGACGGACGCGAGCTCGAGCGGCACCGCATCCCGCAGGGGGGCGTGCTGCCGAAAGGAGACGGTGAGCCGGTGACGAAGGATGAGCTCATCGCGCGCTGGGATCCGTACACGACGCCCATTCTCACCGAGTTCGGCGGCAACATCCGCCTCGAGGACGTCCGGCCGGGGATCACCCTGCGCGAAGAGGTGGATGAGGCGACAGGGCTGACGAACCGCGTCGTCGTCGAGCACAAGGGCGATTACCATCCGCAGGTCGTCCTCGAGACGGACAAGGGCGAGCTGCTGGCGGTCTACGGGCTGCCGGTGGGCGCCCACATCCTGGTCAAGGAAGGCCAGACGGTCAAGACCGGGGACATGCTCGCGAAAACGGCGCGGAAGATCAGCCAGACCAAGGACATCACCGGCGGTCTGCCGCGCGTAGCAGAGCTCTTCGAGGCGCGCCGCCCGAAGGACCCGGCCATCATCGCGGAGATCGACGGCATCGTGGATTTCGGCACCGCCAAGAAGGGCCAGCGGCGCATCATCATCAAGAGCGCCTCCGGGATGACGAAGGAATACCTCATTCCGCACGGCAAGCACCTCAACGTCTACAAGGGCGACTACGTCCAGAGCGGCTCGGCGCTCACCGACGGGCCGATCGTGCCGCAGGACATCCTGCGGGTCCGCGGCGAGCAGGCCCTGCAAGAATACCTCGTCAACGAAATCCAAGAGGTCTACCGCTCCCAGGGGGTCAAGATCAATGACAAGCACATCGAGGTGATCGTCCGGCAGATGCTCCGGAAGGTCCGCATCGATGAGCCGGGCGACACGGAGTTCCTCGTCGGCATGCAGATCGACAAGTGGAAGTTCATCCAGGAGAACGCCCGGGTCAAAGAGAAGGGCGACAAGCCCGCCCAGGGCACCCCGATTCTGCTGGGCATCACGAAGGCGAGCCTCTCCACCGAGAGCTTCATCGCCGCGGCGAGCTTCCAGGAGACGACCCGGGTGCTGACCGAAGCCGCCACCAGCGGCAAGCGGGACCCCCTGGTGGGACTGAAAGAGAACGTCATTATGGGCCACCTCATCCCGGCGGGGACCGGCTTCCATGCCAACCGCATCGGCGAGATGGTCAAGGTGGAGCCGGAACCGTTGCCGCTTGAAGAGAGCGCGGAGGACGGCAACGGAGCCGCGGCCGACGAGGCGCCGGCTGACGAGGGCGGAGAGTAAGATGCCGACCATCAGCCAGCTCATCCGCAGCGGCCGCCAGGCCCTGCACAAGAAAACGAAAGCCCCGGCGCTGAAAGCCTCGCCCCAGCGGCGCGGCGTGTGCGTGCAGGTGCGCACGATGACGCCGAAGAAACCGAACTCCGCCCTGCGGAAGATCGCCCGCGTGCGGTTGACCACGGCCATCGAGGTCACCGCGTATATTCCGGGGGAAGGCCACAATCTGCAGGAGCACTCGATCGTGCTCGTGCGCGGCGGCCGGGTCAAGGACCTGCCCGGGGTCCGCTACCACATTGTCCGCGGAACGCTGGATGCGTCCGGCGTCAATCAGCGGAGGAAATCCCGGTCCAAGTATGGAGCGAAGGCGCCGCAGGCCGGCAGCGCGAAAGCGGCACCCAAAGCCGCGCCCAAAGCTGCGCCCGCGCCGGCCAAGTAAAGGGTTGCGATGAGTCGACGACGACGAGTTGGCAGAGCAGAAACGCCGCCGGATTCGCGCTATAACAACCGGCTGGTCCAGAAGATGATCAACATGCTGATGCTGGACGGCAAGAAGTCCGTGTCGGAGCGCGTCGTCTACGACGCCTTCGATCTGATGAAAAAAGCCGTCGGCACGAACGACGTGCTGACCGTCTTCCACAAGGCGGTGGAAAACGCCCGCCCGCACGTCGAGCTCAAAGCGCGGCGCGTCGGCGGGGCGACCTACCAGATTCCGATCGAAGTTCGGCACGACCGCAGCTTAGCACTGGCGCTGCGCTGGCTGCGCAACGCCTCGCGCTCCCGGAAAGGGGCCCCGATGGCGAAGCGGCTGTCCGACGAGCTGCTGGCCGCCTATAAAGGGGAAGGGGCCGCGGTGAAGAAGCGGGAAGAGACCCACAAGATGGCGGAAGCGAATCGCGCCTTCGCCCACTACCGCTGGTAACCCTCATGGCGACGATTGACGTGCAACAGATGAGCAAGGAAGAGCTGGAACGGTTGACGCTCACCCGGAACTTCGGGGTCGTCGCCCACATCGACGCCGGCAAAACCACCACGTCGGAGCGGATCCTCTTCTACACCGGGCGCATCCACAAGATCGGCGAGATCGACGAGGGCACCACGACGCTCGACTGGATGGCGCAGGAGCGGGAGCGGGGGATCACCATCACCGCCGCCGCGACGACCTGTTTCTGGCGGAAGTACCGCTTCAACCTGATCGACACCCCGGGCCATGTGGACTTCACCGCCGAGGTGGAGCGCAGCCTGAAGGTGCTGGACGGGGCGGTGGTCGTCTTCTGCGCCGTCGGCGGGGTCGAACCGCAGTCCGAGACGGTCTGGCGCCAGGCGGACAAATACGGGGTGCCGCGCATTGCCTTCATCAATAAGCTGGACCGGACCGGGGCGGACTTCTTCGAGGTCGTCAAAGAAATCCGAGAGCGGCTCGGGGCGAAAGCCACTCCCCTGCAGCTGCCCTGGGGCCGCGAGGATCACTTAAGCGGCGTCATCGACCTGGTCACCATGAAGAGCCTGAAGTTCGACCAGGCCAACCCCCAGAAGACGCCGGAAGTCGGCGAGATCCCGGCCGAGCTGAAAGAGCAGGCCGCCCAGTACCGCCATGACCTCATCGAGGCCGTCGCCGAGTACGATGACAAGCTGATGGAGAAGTACATCCACGAGCAAGCCCCCACCGAGGAAGAGCTGCGCGCCGGCATCCGGCATGCGACGATCCGCACCTCCGCGATGATGGCGGAGGGCGGGGATAAGAAGGACCCGCTCTTCGTGCCCGTGCTGACGGGCGCCTCCTTCCGGAACGTGGGTGTGCAGCCGCTGCTGGATGCAATTTGCGACTACCTGCCGTCGCCGCTGGACGTCAACGTGCCGCCGGCGCACAACCCGGCGAACGATGAGACGATGTCCTGCCCACCGACCGAGCAAGCCCCGTTCGCCGCGCTGGCGTTCAAGATCGCGCGCGACCAGTTCGTCGGTAAGCTCTTCTTCATCCGCGTCTATTCCGGCACGCTGAAGGCTGGCGACACCGTGCTCAACGCCACCAAGCGGCGTAAGGAGCGCATCAGCAAGCTGCTGCGCATGCACGCCAACAAGCAGGAGCTCATCGACGAGATCAAGGCCGGCGATATCGCGGCCGCGGTGGGGCTCAAGGATGTCGCGACCGGCGACAGCCTCTGCCAGGAGGATACGCCGGTCATCTTCGAGCGTATTCAGTTCCCGGAGCCGGTCGTCTCGATGTTCATCGAAGCGAAGACCAAGGCGGAGCAGGATAAGCTCAGCAACGCGCTCGGCCTGCTGCAGGACGAGGACCCGACCTTCCGCGTCCACTACAACCAGGAGACCGGCCAGACCCTCATGGAGGGGATGGGCGAGCTGCATCTGGAAATTCTCGTGGACCGGATGCGCCGCGAGTTCAACGTCGACGTCATGACCGGCAAGCCGCAGGTCGCCTACAAAGAGACGCTGACGCAGCCGGTGCCCGAAGTCAACTACAAGCACGTCAAGCAGTCCGGCGGCCGCGGCCAGTACGGCCACGTGGTCATCAAGCTGGAGCCGGCCCCGCCGAAGAGCGGGGTCACCTTCGTCAGTAAGATCGTCGGGGGCAAGATCCCGAAAGAATTCGTTCCCGCGGTCGAGGACGGCGTGATGGAGGCCTCCCGGACCGGTCCCATGGCGGGCTATCCCGTCGTGGATGTCACCGTGACGCTGTTGGACGGCTCCTATCACGACGTGGACTCCTCGGAGATTGCGTTCAAGATCGCGGCCATCGAAGCCTTCAAGCAGGGCGTCATGAAGGGCAAGCCGGCCATGCTGGAGCCCATCATGCTCGTGGACGTGATCACGCCTGAGACCGTCATGGGAGAAATCATCGGCGACCTGCAGTCCCGCCGGGGCAAGGTCGAGTCGATCATCCAGCGCGGCTCGAGCCGCGTCATCCGGGCCTACGTGCCGCTGGCCGAAATGTTCGGCTACGCGACGGCGATTCGGTCGTTGTCGCAGGGCCGCGCCGCCTATTCAATGGAGCCGGCGCGCTACGAGCAGGTGCCGAGAAACATTGCTGAAGGCCTTATTGGAACCGGGAGGAAAGCGTAATGGCCAAAGCCAAGTTTGAGCGCACCAAGCCCCACGTCAACATCGGCACGATCGGCCATGTCGACCACGGCAAGACGACCCTCACCTCCGCGATCACGAAGGTCCTCGCCGCCAAGGGCCTCGCCCAGGCGCGCTCCTACGAGGAGATCGACAACGCCCCCGAGGAGCGGGAGCGTGGGGTGACGATTAACGTCCACCACGCCGAGTACGAGACCGAGAAGCGCCACTACGCCCACGTCGACTGCCCGGGCCATGCGGACTACATCAAGAACATGATCACCGGGGCCGCCCAGATGGACGGGGGCATCCTCGTCGTCTCCGCGGTCGACGGCCCCATGCCCCAGACCCGGGAGCACATCCTCCTGGGCCGGCAGGTGGGCCTGCCCACCATCGTCGTCTTCCTGAACAAGGTCGATGCCGTCGAGGACCCGGAACTCCTCGACCTCGTCGAGCTCGAGGTCAGAGAACTCCTCACCAAGTACGGCTTCCCCGGCGACAAGACCCCGATCATCCGCGGCTCGGCCCTCCTGGCCGCCCAGGGCGACAAGGGCCCCTTGGGCGAGCAGGCGATCGTGAAGCTCATGGACGCCGTCGACGCCTTCATCCCCACCCCCACCCGCGCCACCGAGAAACCCTTCCTCATGTCGATTGAAGACGTCTTCTCCATCACCGGCCGCGGCACCGTCGGTACGGGCCGGGTCGAGCGCGGCAAGACGAAGGTCGGCGAGACCGTCGACATCGTGGGCTTGAAGCCCACCCGCCAGTCGGTCATCACCGGCATTGAGATGTTCCGCAAGCTCCTCGAGGAGGGCCAGGCCGGCGATAACCTCGGGGTGCTGCTGCGCGGCATCGAGAAGGACGACCTCGCCCGCGGCATGGTCCTCGCCGCCCCCGGCACCATCACCCCCCACACGGGCTTCAAGGCCTCGGTCTACTGCCTCACGAAGGAAGAGGGCGGCCGCCACACCCCGTTCTTCAAGGGCTACCGGCCGCAGTTCTACTTCCGCACGACCGACGTCACCGGGGACGTCACCCTGCCGGCGGGCACCGAGATGGTCATGCCGGGCGATAACATCGACGTCACCGTCGAGCTCATCCAGCCGGTGGCCATGGAGAAAGAGCAGCGCTTCGCCATCCGCGAGGGCGGCAAGACCGTCGGGGCTGGCGTCATCACGGAGATTGTGAAGTAACGCTCATGGCTCAAGCGCCCAGGATTCGCATCAAGCTGAAGGGGTACGACCACCGCCTGCTGGACCTCTCGACGACGGAGATCGTGGAGACGGCCCAGCGGACCGGGGCCAAGGTCGCCGGTCCGGTGCCGCTGCCGTCGAGGCGGGAGCTGTTCACGGTGCTGCGCGGGCCGTTCATCGACAAGAAGGCGCGGGAGCAGTTCCAGCTGGTGACGCACAAGCGGCTCATTGATATCCTGGAGCCGACGTCAAAGACCATTGACGCGCTGCGGAAGCTGAATCTGCCGTCCGGCGTCTACGTGGAAGTGAAGTAAGCCCCATGCCTATCGGATTGCTCGGCAAAAAGCTTGGCGTAACACACGTGTATGACGAGTTCGGCCGGCGGATGGCGGTGACCGCTGTCCAGGCCGGGCCCTGCACCGTGCTGCGGCTGCGCGACATTGCGCGCGACGGCTACCGCGCCGTTCAGCTCGGCTTTGAGCCGATTGCCGAGCGGAAGGTGCGCAAGCCGGTCCTGGGGCAGTTCAAGCAGGCGAAGGCCAGTCCGTTTCGCTACGTTCGGGAATTTCGCCTGCCGGTTGAGCTCAAGGCCGACGCCAACGAGTGGACGATCGGGCAGCAGCTGACCGTCGAGCTCTTCCAGGACTTTGAATTAGTCGACATCGCTGGCATCTCCATCGGCAAGGGGTTCCAGGGTGGCGTGCGCCGCTGGCACTGGAAGGGCGGGCCGCAAACGCACGGCTCGATGTCGCACCGCGCCCCAGGCTCTATCGGCTCGACCACGACCCCCGGACGCGTGTGGCGCGGGCACCATCTGCCCGGCCATATGGGGGCGGACCGCGTCACGGTGCAGAACGTCCGAATCGCTCGCCGAGACGCGGCGAACCACCTCCTGCTGTTGGAAGGCTCGGTGCCGGGAGCCGAAGGGTCGCTCGTCTTCATTACCAGGTCGATGAAACGGCCCGGCGTCGTCAAGAAGCCGCAGGCCTTCCAAGTCGAGATGGAGGACGAGGAGGAGTCGCTGAACAAGAATGCCAAGGCGGCGAAGAAGAAGGCATGAACCTGAAGATCTTTGACTTGACCGGCCGCGAAGTCGGCCAGCTTACGCTGAAGGCGGACCTCTGGGACGGCAGGGTGAACCTCCGCCTGCTCTCCCAGGCGGCGGCGATGTACCGGAGCAATCTCCGTGCCGGGACCGCGTCGACGAAGACGCGCGCGCATGTCTCCGGCGGCGGCAAGAAGCCGTGGAAGCAGAAGCACACGGGCCGCGCCCGTGCCGGTTCCACGCGGTCGCCGCTGTGGCGGCACGGCGGTGTGACCTTCGGTCCGCACCCGCGGAACTTCGGCTACCGCCTGCCGCAGGCGATCCGCCGGCAGGCGCTCATCGAAAGCCTGAAGGGCAAGGCGCAGGACGCCGAACTGCTGGTGCTCGACCAGCTGGCGGCCGAGACCCCCAAGACGAAGCCCTTCGCCGGACTGGCGAAGGCCTTCCAGGTGACCCGCAAGTCGATCATCGTCTTGGATGAGCCAGCGCCGCCGCTCGTGAAGTCGCTGCGCAACCTGGCCTCTTTCGAGCTCCGGAGCGCCGCCAACCTGAACGCGTGGGATGTCCTGAACGCCCACAAGGTCTTGGTCACGAAAGTGGCGCTGCAGCGGCTTGAGCAGCGGATGAGCGAGGCCCATGCGCCAGCCAACTGAGATCGTCAAAGGGATTTTGCAGACGGAGAAGGGCGCGCGCGTCGCCGTGCATGACCAGTTCTTCCTGCGCGTCGCCGCCGATGCGAACAAAGTGGAAATCCGGCAGGCAGTGGAGGCGCTCTTCGGGGTCGACGTCAAGGGCGTGAACACCCAGCTGGCGCACGGCAAGTGGCGGCGGCTGTCCTCCCGGTGGGGCCGCCAATCGGATTGGAAGAAAGCCATCGTCACCCTGGCCAAAGGCCAGAAAATCGAGATGAAAGCCTGATGGGCACCAAGACGCACAAGCCGACGACGCCGACGATGCGTTACCAGATCACCTCCGATTTCGCCGAGCTGACCAAGCGGCAACCGGAGAAATCGCTCGTCTCCCCGATGCCGAAGACGGGAGGCCGCAACGCCCACGGGCACATCACGAGCCGGTTTATGGGCGGCGGGCACAAGCAGATGTACCGCCGCGTCGACTTCTACCGACGAGACAAGATCGGCATGCCGGCCAAAGTGCTGGCGGTGGAGTACGACCCCAACCGCAGCTCCCGCATCTCGCTCGTGCAGTATGAGGACGGCGAACGGCGCTACATCCTGTGGCCCGACGGGCTGGCAGTCGGCGAGATGGTCGTGGCCGGCGATGGGGTCGAGGTGAAGGTCGGCAACGCAATGCCGCTGCGGCAGGTGCCGCCGGGGCAAATGATCCATAACATCGAGCTGCGGAGGAATTCCGGCGGCCAGATCGTCCGCTCCGCCGGCTCGTCGGCGGTCATCCAGGCGAAGGAAGGGGACTACGCGCACGTGAAGCTGCCCTCGGGAGAAGTGCGCCTTGTCCACCTGGATTGCTGGGCGACCATCGGCCAGCTCGGTCACGCCGAGCGCAAGACCTACGTGATCGGCAAGGCCGGCCGCTCCCGCTGGCTCGGCCGCAAGCCGCATGTACGGGGGATCGCGATGAATCCGGTCGACCATCCGCACGGCGGCGGCGAAGGCAAGTCCGGGCAGGGCAACCCGCACCCGGTGTCCCCCTGGGGTTGGCACACCAAGGGCCGCAAGACCCGCAACCGGAACAAGGGGTCCAGCCGCTTCATCGTCAAGCGCAGGAAATAACGAGGAGCACGCATGGGACGTTCGGTCGCCAAAGGCCCGTTTGTGGAGGAGCCGCTGATGCGCAAAGTGCAGCGCGCGCAGCAGGCCAATGACCGCAAGCCGATCAAGACCTGGTCGCGGCGCTCGACCGTGACGCCCGACTTTATCGGGTTGAACTTCCTGGTGCACAACGGGAAGGCCTTTACGCCGGTCTACGTGACCGAATCGATGGTCGGCCACAAGCTGGGCGAGTTCTCGCCAAGCCGCATGTTCCGCAAGCACGGCGGCGTCAAGAAGGCCGAGGCCGGCCGGCCCGGCGCGCCGGCACCCGCCGCCGCTCCCGCTGCTCCCGCGGCCGGGAAAGAGGAGAAGAAGTAACCGTCCACCATGATTGCGAAAGCCATTGCTCGATACGTGCGCATGACTCCGCGGAAGGCGGGCTACGTCGTCCGCCCCATCCGACAGCGGACGGTGGCGGAAGCGCTGGCCTTATTGTCGGCCACCAACCGGCGGGCCGCCGGGCCGGTGGCGAAGCTCGTCGCCTCAGCGTTCGCGAACGCCCGCCAGCAGGACCCCGCCCTCCGCGAGGAGGATGTTGTCATCAGCAAGGCGGTGGCCGACGAGGGGCCGCGCTGGAAACGGTTCCGTGCGGCGGCGTTCGGACGCGCCGCCCGCATCTTGAAACGGACGACCCATATTACGGTCGAGTTGGATAAGAAACCCTCGAGGGCTCATGGGACATAAGGTCAACCCGCAGTTGCTCCGGCTGGGCATTTCGCGCGAGTGGAAGTCGCGGTGGTTCTCGCCGTCGAAGAAGCAGTTCGTCCTGAACCTCCAGGAAGACCGGAAGATTCGGGAGTTGCTCGCGAAGGAGTTGGCGTCCGCCGCGGTGTCCAAAGTGGTCATCGAACGCTCGGCCGAGCGGCTCCGGGTCGTCGTCCATACGGCCCGGCCCGGCATCCTCATCGGCCGGCGCGGCGAAAGCATCCAGCGGCTGCAGGAGGCGGTCCAGAAGATCGTCGGGACCCAGCAGCAGCTCAAGATCGATTACGTGGAAATCGCGAACCCCGCCGTGGAGGCGCAGTTGATCGCCGATTCGCTGGCGTTCCAGCTCGAGAAGCGCATCGCGTTCCGCCGGGCCATGAAGCGGGCGATCCAGCAGGCCATGGAGTCAAAGGACTGCAAGGGCATTAAAATCGTCTGCGACGGCCGGTTGGGCGGCTCGGAAATGACGCGGCGCGAAGTGTACCGGGCGGGCAAGGTGCCGTTGGGCACTCTGCGCGCGCGGATCGAGTTTGGCATGGGGACCGCGCACACGACCGCCGGCTGCATCGGCACGAAGGTCTGGGTGTGCCGGGGCGACCTGGTGTCGCTGGAGCGGACCAAGCAGCCGCCTCGCCGTCCCATCACGGCCGAACCGCCTGCGCCGACCAGCCCTGAGCCGGTTGCGTCGGCCGGATAAGGATTCACGATGCCGCTGTTATTGCCGAAACGAATCAAGTACCGGAAAGCGTTCCGGGGCAAGCGCCGCGGAGCCGCCCGGGGCGGCACCCGCCTGGCGTTCGGCCAGTACGGTCTGAAAGTGCTCGAAAACGGCTGGATCACGGCCGCCCAGATCGAAGCGTGCCGGGTCGCCATCAGCCGGTCGCTCAGCCGCGGCGGCAAAGCCTGGGTGCGCGTCTTTCCGGACAAGCCGGTGACCACCCACGGGCAGGAAAAGCCCATGGGCGCCGGGAAGGGGTTGGTCGACCACTGGGTCGCCGTGGTCAGGCGGGGCCGCATCCTCTTCGAAGTGGACGGCATTCCCGATATGATTGCCAAGGATACGTTCCGGCTGGCGGCGGCCAAGCTGCCGCTGCGGACCCGGCTCATCAGCCGAAAAGATGAGGCGATGTTGACCTGATGGCGAAGACTCAAGCGCCGGTCAAAGACTTGCGAACGATGCCGGAGGCGGACCTGCGCGCCCAGTTGGCCCAGCTGCAGCAGGACCTGTGGCAGCGCCGGATGAAAGCCCGGGATGGGGCGATGCCGCAGACGCACCATCTGCCGGTGATCCGGCGGCAGATCGCCCGGATCCACACCATCCTGACGGAGCGCGCCCGAAGCGCGCCTACGGCCCAGCAGGCCTAACCGACAGAAGGACACGCATGGCACAGACACCAGGTTCCACGGACGCGCGCGCGCAGCGCAAGACGCGGGTTGGGGTCGTGGTCAGCAATCGGATGACCAAGACCATCGTGGTTCGCGTGGAACAACTGGTCCGCCACCCGAAGTACAACCGCGTCATTTCGCATACAAGTAAATTCAAAGCCCATGATGAGGCCCAGAGTGCCGCCATCGGCGACCGGGTGAAAATCATGGAGACCCGGCCGATCTCCAGAGACAAGCGCTGGCGGCTGGTCGAAATCGTGGAGCGGGCGTCCACCGCTCCGCCGGTGCCGGACCAGGAAGCCGCACCCCAGCCGCGACCGAGCCGGGGAACCCGCCAGAGGCGGGTCGGCGAGGAAGTCCCGACAGCGCAGCTGGAGGGGAAGCCGCGCCGCAAGGCGGCCCCGGCTGATGCCGCTTCGATGCATGCGCCGGAGGCCGGGCCGTCATGATCGCCATGCGGACCCATCTTGACGTCGCGGACAACTCCGGCGTCAAGAAAGTGTGGGCCATCGGGGTGTTGCGCCGTGCCAACAAGCAGACGGCCGACGTCGGCGACGTCATCACGGTCCACGTCCGCGAGGCGGATCCGGATGCCCTGGCCAAGAAAGGCGAGGTCGTCCGGTGCGTCGTCGTGCGGACCCGGGCGCCGATCCGCCGCCAGGACGGCACGACCCTGCGGTTCGACTCCAACGCGGTGGTGCTGATTGACACGCAGAACAACCCGCGCGGGACCCGCGTGTTCGGCCCCGTGGCGCGCGAGCTGCGCGACAAGCGGTTCATGAAGATCATCTCCTTGGCGCCTGAGGTTGTGTGAGCGATGGGACGGATCCGGAAAGGCGACACGGTAACGGTGCTCAGCGGCAAGGACCGCGGCAAGAGCGGCAAGGTCCTGCAGATCTGGCCGGAGGACGAGCGGGCCCTGGTTGAGCGCATCAATCTGGTCAAGCACTTCGAGCGCCGCACCCAGCAGAACCAGACGGGCGGGATCGTCGAGCGGGAAGGGGCGATCGCCCTGTCGAAGCTCGCCCTCGTCTGCCAGCGCTGCCGCAAGCCCGTGCGGGTCAGCTGGACCGCGGGGGCCGACGGCGCCAAGCAGCGCGTCTGCCGCAAGTGTAAGGAGCCGCTCTGAGCCGATGACGAAACCAACTGCGACGACGAACGGCCGCACCCCGCTGGCGCTGGAGCGCTATCGCAAGACGATCGCGCCGGCCCTGATGCAGGAGTTTAAGCACCGCAACGCGATGGCGACGGCCAAACTGGAGAAGATCGTGCTCAACATGGGCTGCGGCGAGGCGGCCCACGACGCCAAGGTCCTCGAGGCGGCCCAGCGGGACCTGGGGTTGATCGCGGGCCAGCGGCCGCTGGTGACGCGGGCCAAGAAGGCCATCTCCAACTTCAAGATCAAGGAGCACGATCCCATCGGCTGCAAGGTCACGCTGCGGCGGCGCCGGATGTACGAGTTTCTGGACCGGCTGGTGAACGTAGCACTGCCCCGGATCCGCGACTTCCGGGGGCTGAGCCCGAACGGGTTCGACGAGGGCGGCAACTACAGCTTCGGCCTCAAGGAGCACACGATTTTTCCGGAAATCCAGGTCGACCGGGTGCAGTTTCCCCTCGGCATGGACGTGACGTTCGTCATCCGCGCCCAGTCCCGCGACGAGGCGACCGCGCTGCTGAAGGGGTTCGGGATGCCGTTTGCCCACAAAGGGACAGGACAGTAATCCATGGCGAAGAAAGCCTGGTTGGAACGCGTGAAGCGGACGCCCAAGTTCAAGACGCGGGCCGTCCACCGGTGCCAACGGTGCGGGCGCCGGCGGGGATTCTACCGGCGGTTCGGCCTGTGCCGGATGTGCTTCCGCGAAATGGCATGGCGGGGGGAGATCCCCGGCCTCGTCAAGGCGAGTTGGTAACCACACCACACAGGGACGCGCAGACACGACATGGCTGCTAGTGATCCGATTGCTGATGCACTGACGAAGATCCGCAACGCCTCACGGGCGGGACATCCCACCGTGGAGGTGCGGTGCTCCAGGCCGCTCCAGCAGATTCTGGACGTACTGCGGCAGGAAGGCTTCATCACGGCCCATAAGGTGGTGGGCGAGGCCCCGGCGCAGCGGCTGCTGCGGGTGTACCTCAAGTATTCCAGCAAGAAGACGCCGGCCATCACCCAGCTCGTTCGGGTCTCGACGCCCGGCGTGCGCCATTACCGCAAAGCGGACGCCCTGCCGCGCATTCTCGGCGGGATGGGGGCCGCGGTCGTGTCGACCTCCAAAGGGATCATGACCGAACGGGACGCCTACCGCCAGCACATCGGCGGGGAGCTCATGTGCTATGTCTGGTAACCGGACGGCTCCAGGAGCCGGGTGCTGATGTCGCGGATCGGTCGAGCCCCCATTACGCTGCCCGCGGCGGTGAAGGTCACATCCGGGGCGTCCCAGGTGTCGGTGGAGGGGCCGAAGGGCAAGCTGTCGCTCACTCTGCCGTCCTCCGTCTCGGTGGCGCTCGACGGCCAGCAGTTGAAGGTCAGCATCAGCGGCTCGGAGGCCGCCGACCACGCGCTGCATGGGCTCTACCGCGCGCTCCTGGCCAACATGGTGCAGGGGGCTGCCGCCGGGTTCTCGAGGGAACTCGACATTGTCGGCGTCGGCTACCGGGCGCAGCTGCAGGGCAAGGCGTTGTCGCTGCACGTGGGGTTCTCCCACCCCGTCGTGGTGACGGTGCCCGAGGGGCTCACCGTGGAACTGCCGAAACCGACAAACGTGATTATCAAGGGTGCCGATAAGCAGCTGGTGGGTCAGTTCGCGGCCAATCTGCGGCGCATCGCCCCGCCCGAGCCGTATAAGGGCAAGGGAATCCGCTACACCGGGGAAGTCGTCCGGCGCAAGGCGGGCAAGGCCGCCACCGGCTCCGGTGCGAAGGCGGCAGGATGAGCAGCCGCACCACGTCTCGCACGCTTGGACGGCAAGCGCGGCACCGCCGGCTGCGCAAGAAAGTCGTGGGCATGCCGGAACGGCCGCGACTGTGCGTGTTCCGCAGTCACAAGCACCTGTACGCGCAGCTGGTGGATGACGTCGCCGGCAAGACGCTGCAGGGCTGGTCCACGAAAGACGACCGGCTGAAGCACCTGCCGAAACAGCAGCGGGGGAATACGACCTCGGCGACGGAACTCGGGACGTTGGTAGCCGCCGATACGGTCAAACGGGGCATCAAGCGGGTCGTCTTTGACCGCGGCGGATACCTGTATCACGGCCGCGTCAAGGCGTTGGCGGAGGCGGTTCGCGCAGGAGGGATCCAGGTCTAATGGCGCAAGGCGATCGGTTTGGTCCGCGTGGGGGCCGGCCCCGTGGCGATGAGTCCCCGTTCATGGAAAAGCTTATCAGCATCAACCGCGTGGCGAAGGTCCACAAGGGCGGCAAGCGGCTGGCGTTCAACGCGCTGGCGATCGTCGGGGACGGCAAAGGCCGCGTGGGCATGGCGCTCGGCAAGTCCAATGAAGCCTCGGACGCCATCCGCAAAGGGTTCCTGCAGGCTCAGCGGAACATGGTGGTGGTTCCGTTGAAGGGGACCACCATTCCGCACGAGGTGATCGGCCATTCCGATGCGTCCCGGGTGCTGCTCAAGCCGGCCAGTCCAGGCACCGGGATCATCGCCGGCGGACCGGTGCGCGCCGTGTGCGAGGCGGCGGGGATCCGCGACATTCTGACGAAGAGCTTGGGCTCCTGCAATGCCGTCAATCTCGTGAAGGCGACGCTGGAAGGGCTGTTGCGGCTGGAGAGCGCCGACCAGGTGCGCGACCGGCTGCGCGTGGTCACCGACGTGGTGGAGGACTAAATGGACGTGGCGTCCCTCCCGGCAGTCCACGGCGCCCGGCACCGGCGCAAGCGGGTCGGCCGGGGCATCGGCTCCGGACACGGCAAGACCTCGACCCGCGGCCAGAAAGGCCAGCGCGCCCGCACCGGCTCAGGCAAGCGGCCGGGATTCGAAGGGGGGCGTAACCCGCTCATCCGGCGCACCCCGAAGCGCGGTTTCCGCCGCAAGGCCCCGATGCGCGCGCCGTCCACCCAGATTGTGAACGTCCAGCAGTTGAACCAGTGCCAGGAGGGGGAAGCGGTCACCCCGGATCGGCTCGCCGAGCTCGGCCTCGTGCCGGACGCGGCCGCCCCGGTCAAGCTGTTGGGAGACGGGTCTTTGACAAAGCGGCTCGTCGTTCGCGTGCACCGGGCGAGCGAATCGGCCAAAGCCAAGGTGGCGAAGGCCGGCGGGTCGGTTGAGCTCATTGCGCCGGCGGCTGCGCGAGGGTAACCTCGGCCGCCGCGGCCGCTGAAGGCCGAGGCAAGCATGTTCAGGCTGCTGAGTGCGCTCGTCAACGCGTGGAGCATTCCGGAACTCCGCCGGAAGCTCCTCTTCACGCTGGCGATGGTTGCGCTTTACGAAGTCGGGATCTTCATCCCGACGCCCGGCATTGACGGCAAGGAGCTGGGCCGGATCTTTGACCAACTCGCACAGGCGAGCGGCGGAGGGCTGTTGAACCTCCTCGACATGTTCACCGGAGGAGCCCTCTCGCATGCCACGATCTTCGCGCTCGGCATCATGCCGTACATCAGCGCCACGATCATCGTGGAGACGCTGCTGGCCACCGCGATCCCCGCGCTGGAAAAGCTCCGGAAAGAGGGGATGGCCGGCTACCGGAAGCTCCACCAGTATTCCCGCTATGCGACGGTGGTGCTGGCGGTCATCAACTCCTGGATGTACGCGCTGCTGCTGGAAAAGGCGATCCCGGCACAGTTCCATGTGCAGATCGTGCTGTTTCCGGGGTTGGGGTTCCGCGTGCTGACGGTGCTGACCATGACCGGCGGCATGGCGCTCATCATGTGGCTGGCTGAGCAGATTACCGACCGGGGCATCGGCAACGGCATGAGCCTGCTGATGACCGCCTCGATCGTCGGGCGCATCCCGCTCGCCATCCGCGACGTCAGCCTGCGGCTCGGGCCGGGAGGCATGGCACAGTCGCCGATGCAGCCGCTCATCGCGCTGGCGATGCTCGGGTTTCTCGTGCTCATCGTCACGGTGGTCATCTTCGTGGAGCAGGGCCAGCGGCGCATTCCGGTCCAGTACGCGCGCCGGGTTGTCGGCCGCAAGGTCTACGGCGGGCAGAACACCTACTTGCCGCTCAAGGTGAACAGCGGCGGGGTGCTGCCGATCATCTTCGCGGTGTCGCTCTTGTACTTCCCGATCCAGCTGGCGGGCTTCGTCCCGCAGCTGCAGGGGCTGATGGGCTGGTTTTCGCGGACCTCGCTCATCTTTAACCTGTGTTACGCGGTCCTGATTCTATTTTTCACGTATTTCAGCACGGCGCTGACCGCCCACCAGTTTCTGGAGGCGGCGGAGCAGATGAAGAAAGTCGGCGCGTTCATTCCGGGCATTCGTCCGGGCCAGCCGACCGTGGATCACCTGGACGGCATCCTGACGCGGGTGACCTTCGTGGCGGCGGTCTACCTGGTGGTGATCGCGATTCTGCCGACCTCAT
>Ga0209515_10002840_pt1 | contig 25668 bp, 24 predicted proteins | sample Subgroupgradi54m_FD_187454 | JGI IMG/M metagenome (GOLD analysis project Ga0209515, IMG submission 187454) | Subsurface groundwater microbial communities from S. Glens Falls, New York, USA - GMW60B uncontaminated upgradient, 5.4 m (SPAdes)... ... | reverse complement strand
GAGCCAGTGGGCCAGGCTGGCGATGCCGCGCAGGGGCGCCTTCAGATCGTGGCTCGCGGCGTAGGCGAACTGGTCCAGCTCGCGGCTGACCCGCTCGGCGTCGCGCTGGCGCACCTCGGCGATGTCACGCGCGCGCGCCTCGGCCCGGGTCAGCCGGTAGAGCACGAAGCTGATGGCCAGGCCGATGAGCCCGAGCAACCCGGGCAGCGAGCGTTCGAACGGGCTGACGAAGCCGGGGCGCGAGCTGAAGTACAGCCGCCAGCGGCGCCCGCCCAGGTCGATCTTGCGATCGGTGTGCAGCTCGCCCCCGGTCGAGCCGCCCGCGGCGCGCACCTGCCTGGCCGAGTCGTGCAGGAGCGTGACCGGATCGGCGGTGTCGGCGTCGTAGAGGCGGTAGGTGACCATGGGCGCCGCCTCGCTGGCCACGCTGGCGAACAGATCGGCGGCGCGGAAGGGCGCGTAGATGAACCCGCGCAGGAGCGCGCGCCGCTCGGCCTCGCTGCTCGGCTCGGCCACGCCGGCGTAGATGGGCACGTAGAGCACGAAGCCAGCGGCCTCGCGCCCGGGCGTGCCGGGCGTGCCGGGCGTGCCGGGCGTGCCGCCGACCAGCATGACCTTGCCCGACAGCATCGACTGTCCGCTGTCACGCGCGCGCACCATGGCGGCGCGGCGGATCGGCTCGGAGAACATGTCGAAGCCGAGCGCGCGCCGGTTGCTGGCGTCGAGGGGCTCGATGTAGAGGATCATCGACTGCGGCGTGCGATCGCCGGGCGGCCAGGCGTGGAAATCGGTCACACCCTCGACGCGCGCGCGCAGGGCCAGCTCCTCGCGGCGTGCGGGCGTGATCACGGGCGCGAAGCCGACGCCCTGCACGCCGGCCAGACGCTTGCCCAGGCCCAGGCTGGCGGCGTAGCGGGCGAACTGATCGCGGGTCACCTCACCATCGGCGACGAAGAGCGCGCGCGTCGACAGCAGGATGCCCTCGACGCCCTGCAGGCGTCGCTCGATGCGGTTGACCGTGTCGTCGACGGCGAGATCGAAGCGCTTGCGCACGCGCTCGTCGACCGCGGCATTGACGAGGATGGTGATGATGAGGGAGAGCAGGAGCGAGCCGCCCAGGACCACCGCCGGAGTGGCTCGGCCCGGACGGGTCATGATCCGTCGCTGGATCCGGGCACCGCGGGCAAGCACAGGCAGAAGCGTGCGCCGCCGCCGTCGCGGTTCTCGGCGTGGATGGATCCACCATGAGCCGCGGCGATGCCCTGCACGATCGACAGGCCCAGGCCGGCGCCGGCGCGCCGTTGCCGGTTGGCCTGCCAGTAGTGATCGAAGATGTGCGGCAGCGCGTCCTCGGGGATGCCCGGACCCTTGTCGGCCACCCACATGCGCAGGTTCTTGCCGTCGCGCTCGAGCGACAGCTCGACGTCACCCTTGCCGCGCGCGTAGCGCAGCGCGTTGCCGATGAGGTTGCCGATGGCCTGCAGGACGCGGTCGCGATCGCCGACGATCTTGGCGTCGGTCAGGTCGGCCGTGACGTTGACGCGGATGCCCATCTCGGCGTCGCGCGCCAGCACCTCGTGCTCGCGCGCCGCCTGCTCGAGCAGCGCACGCGCGGCCACCGGGCGGGCATCGATGGACAGCTTGCCCGCCTCGATGCGACTGACGTCGAGCAGGTCGCGGATGAGCCGGTCGGCGCGCCCGACCGCGCGCCGGATCGCGGTCACGTAGCGTACGCGCGTGGGGCCCTCCAGCTCGGGATCGGCGAGCTCGTCGATGGCGACGCTGACCGCGTTGAGCGGGTTGCGCAGGTCGTGCGAGACGATGGCGAGGATCTCCTCGCGCGCGTGCGCGGCGCGCTCGAGCTCGCCCTGCGCGCGGCGCTCGGCGGTGAGATCCTCGAGGGTCATGACCGCGGCGACGACGCGGTTGCCGGAGTCGTGGACCGGCTGCGCGCTGGCGCGCACGATGACGCGCTTGCCATCGGGGCGCTCGATGATCATCTCCTCGGCGGCGATGGTGTCGCCCTTGGCGACCGCGCGCGCCAGCGGCCAGTCGTCCGGACCGTAAGGCGTGCCGTCGGCGTGGAAGGCCTGGTAGCGGCTGAGCTGCGAGAGCGCGTCCTGGCGCACCGCGGCCTGGCCGAGCAGCTCGTCGACCTGAGCGTTGGAGATGAGCAGCTGGCCGCTGGGCACCTCGGCGACCATGACCGCGGCGGGCATCTGGCGCAGCACCGCGGCGAACAGCTGGCGCTCCGAGGCCAGCTCGTGCAGCGCCTCGTGCGCGCGTGCCTCGGCGCGGCCCACGCGCATGGCGTAGCGCAGCCGACGGGCCAGGCGCGCGGGCGACAGGTCGGCCTTGGGCAGGTAGTCCGAGGCTCCCGCGGCCACCAGCTGCGCCGCGGTCTCGTCGTCCTGGCCGGTGACGACCAGGATGGGCGTGCTGATGCCCGACTCGCGCAGGCGCCGGATGAGCGACAGGCCGTCCTCGCCGGGCATGGACTGGTCGAGGACGACGCAGTCGTAGTCACGCTCGAGCAGGCGCTCCATGACCGCGGCCGAGCCGGTCTCCTCGTCGACGTCGGCGCGTAGCCCGGCGGCCGCGAGGGCGCGACGGATGGCCATACGATCCACTTCGTCGTCGTCCACGACCAACAGCTGCAGGGTCTCGTCGACCATGATCATTCCTCGCCGCGCTTTTGCAGCTTCCATACCATGCGCCAGTCACCGAGTTTGCACGCATCTCTCGTGCGGGATTGTCACAGCGAGCGCATGCGCGCGAGCGCGTGGACGGATCCGGCAGACAAAGGCGAGCAATCTCCGACAGGCACGCCCGCGCGAGCTTCTGCCGCGATCCGGCACGACGTCTGCACAAGAAGGCTCGCAAGGGTTGGAGACAGGAGCCGAGCATGACGCTCGTCTGGATGCTGATCGTGGGACTCGTGGTGGGTGCACTGGCACGTTTGCTGATCCCTGGTCGGCAGCCGGGCGGAATGCTCATGACGATGTTGCTGGGTGTCGCGGGTTCGTTCGTGGCCGGATACATCGGCCGGGGCATGGGACTCTATGACGTGCCCGGGCAGGGACCCAGTATCTTTGCCAGTCTGCTCGGTGCGCTCGCGCTGCTGCTGGTGTATCGCACCGTGCGTGCTCGCTGATCACTCGCGCTGCTCGTGCGTCCTTGCCACATCGTGCGCGGCCGACCCGCGCTGCCCGCCCCCAGCGCGCCACGAAGCCCGCGAAATCCGAACCGAAGTTGGTGGCACGCCCACTGCACTATTCCCCGGCATGGGTAACAAGAACGAAGAGCTCAAGAGTCGTGTCGAACAGAAGAAGCACGAGCTGATGGCGCGTCTGGCCGAGTTGAAGGCGGATAGCCGCGCGGAGGCGCGTGAACAGCAGTCGAAGATCAAGCTTCGGCTCGATCAGCTGGAGGACTACGTCAAGGAAGGCTGGGACAAGGCGCAGGTGAAGATCAACGAGTGGTTGAACAGCAAGAACAACTAGCGGCCGACAGGCCGAGCCTCGGTTTCCCGAAAGACTAGTTCGTGACAATCAGTCGAGCACAACCGGGCGGCGATGCACTCGGCGCCCGGTTGGCTCGGCGAACGCCGCCGCAGCAGCAGCTCACTTCGCCACGAGCCGGCACCGGCTGCTCGATGGTCACGGTCACGTGTAAGTGACGGCGGTCGGGGACGTCGCACCTGCAATGCACAGAAAAGGAGAAGCGTCATGTTCCGCGTCGCCATTGCACTACTCATCGTTGCCATCATTGCCGCCATCTTCGGGTTCGGCGGCATCGCCGCCACATCGGCCGGCTTTGCCAAGATCATCTTCGTCGTCGCGATCATTCTCGCCGTGGTCTCGTTCCTGGTGGGCGGCCGCGGCGGCGGCGTGATTCCCGGCCTCATCGTCGGCGGCGTGCTCCTGGCCGCGGCGGGTACCGCCCGCGCCGACGTCTACGTCGAGAACGGCACCACCCAGACCTACGTCCGACAGGGCGTCATCATCGGCGGCGGCGTGGGCGTCGGACACATCGCCTGTGACGGTGCCGACTGCAGCGGCGTGAACGAAGCTGGTGGAATCAACCTGCAACTCGGAGGCATGATTGCTCCTGACATGGGTCTGCTCGTCGACGCCTGGGGCATGTCGCACCGCGATGGCGATCACGCCACCTTCACGCATGCCATCCTGACGGGTGCCATTCGCTACTGGCTGGTTCCGCGCCTGTGGCTGAGTGGTGGCGTGGGCGTGGCCGAGGCAAGCTGGCATTATTCCAGCGACGTGGTGGATTTCCAGAGCCGTTCGGACACTGTCCCGGCGGTGATGGGCGCCATTGGCCTGGAGCTCCTGTCGAGCCCGGCCTTCGCCATGAACCTCGAGCTGCGTGCCGGCTCGGGTTTCTTCGAGAACGATACCCGCGTTCGCAACGTCTCTCTCGGCCTGGGCGTCGACTGGTACTAGGAAGATAGCCATTCTCCCATGACCGATCGCGCGCTCAACATTGTCCTGGTCGACGACGACGACGTCGACGTGATGAACGTTCAGCGCGCCTTCGCCAAGAGCAAGATCAGCCATCCCATCTGGGTCGCCCAGGACGGCATCTCGGCGCTCGCACTCCTGCGCAGCGGCGAGGTGCCGGCCACGCGTCGGCTCGTCCTGCTCGATCTGAACATGCCGCGCATGAACGGCATCGAGTTCCTGCGCGAGCTGCGCGCGGACAAGCGCCTGCGCATGACCCCGGTGGTCGTGCTGACCACGTCCAACGACGACCGCGACAAGGTCGAGGCCTACAACCTCAACGTGGCCGGCTATGTGCTCAAGCCGGTGACCTTCATGGCCTTCGTCGATCTGATGGCCGCGCTCGACACCTACTGGTCGATCGTCGAGCTTCCGCCCTGCCCCGCGGCCTGATCCCGGCTACGCGTCCTTGATGTCGAGGCTCTCGAGCCGGCGGTACAGCGTGCGCCGGTCGAGACCCAGGACCTTGGCCGCCTGCGTCTTGTTGCCGTTGCACGCGCCCAGGACGCGACGGATGTAGCGCCGCTCCATCTCGTCGAGGGTCAGCATCTCCTCGGGGTCCTCGCCACTGATGACCAGACGTGCGCTCTGGTGATCGCGGATCTTGTCGGGCAGATCGTCGACGCCGATCTCCGACAGGCGCGTCAGTGCGACCGCGCGCTCCATGCAGTTCTCCAGCTCGCGCACGTTGCCGGGCCAGTCGTAGTCGATGAGCTTCTTGGCCGCGGGCGCCGAGATGCCGACCACCGACTTGCCATTGCGCTCGGCGTGGCGGGAGAGAAAGTACTGCGCGAGCACGAGCACGTCGCCCTGGCGCGAGCGCAGGGGCGGCACCTCGATGTGGACCACGTTGATGCGGTAGAAGAGGTCGGAGCGAAAGCGATTCTCTTCCACCTCCGACTCGAGGTCGCGGTTGGTCGCGGTGACCAGACGCGCGTCGAAGGCGATCTCGTCGTCGCCGCCGACCGGGCGCACCTTGCGCTCCTGCAGCACGCGCAAGAGCTTGACCTGCATCTCCATCGGCATCTCGCCGATCTCGTCCAGGAAGAGCGTACCGCCCGAGGCCTGCACGAACAGACCGGGCCGCGCGCGCTTGGCGTCGGTGAAGGCACCGCGCACGTGACCGAAGAGCTCGCTCTCGAGCAGGGTCGCCGGCATGGCCGCACAGTTGACCGCGACGAAGGGCGCGGCCGCGCGCGGGCTACGATCGTGGACCGCGCGCGCGACCAGCTCCTTGCCGGTGCCGCTCTCGCCGGTGACCAGCACGGTCGCGTCGGAGTCGGAGACCTGCTCGATGAGCTCGATCACGCGCCGGATGGCCGCCGAGTCGCCGACCATGCCAGGCAGCCGCTTGGCGCCCGCGGCCTGCTCGCGCAGGCGCTTGACCTCGCCGATGAGGCGGCGGTGCTGCACCGCGCGCCCGAGCGCGATCGACAGCGCGTCGGCCGAGATGGGCTTCTCGATGAAATCGTAGGCGCCGGCACGGATGGCCGAGACCGCGACCTCCATGTTGCCGTGCCCGGTGACCACGATCACCGGCACGTCGGGTCGGCTCTCGGCCAGGCGCTGGCACAGCTCGAGGCCGGTCATGCCGCCCAGCTGCACGTCGGCGACGACGACATCGATGTCGCGCTGCGCCAAGAGATCGAGCGCCGCCTGCGCGCTCGGCGCCGCGGTGGGAGAATGGCCGCGCCGCTCCAGCGCATCGACCAGAATGCCACGGGTATCCTCATCGTCGTCGACGATGAGCACGCTACCCCCTGCCCCTCCGTTCGTCTGAACACTCACGGGGGGCAGTCTATCCCATCTCAAGGTCGCTGCGACCACTCGCAATCGCTACCAGGTCACGTCGGACCGCTGCTTCTGGCTGGTACCCGGGGCCGGACTCGAACCGGCACGAGCTTTCGCTCACAAGATTTTAAGTCTCGTGTGGCTACCATTTCACCACCCGGGCGCTGTCGTCGCTCTCGTAGCCTTCGCCGTTTCTGCCACGACGTCTCGGCTCAAGGCTATGACAATTCAGCGCTCGCGGGCGTCCACTCTCAGCAGCACTTGCGGACGGTATCGAGCATGAGCTCCAGGGCCACCGGCTTCTTCATGATGAAGACGCCGCTCGGCGCGCGCGCCGGTTCGGAGGTGGTCACGACCACGTTGACGCCGGCCAGGGCGGGATCCTTCTTCATTTCCCGGTAGACCGCGTTGCCGTCCAGGACGGGCATGAGCAGATCCAGGATGACCAGGCAGGGCTTGACCGGCATCGAGCGCAGCGTGGCGAGCGCCTCGACTCCGTTGCGGGCCACCGCGACGGAATAGCCCTCGTGCTCGAACACGACCCTGAGGATCTCGCACAGCGCGTCCTCGTCGTCGACCACGACCACGGTCTTGCCGGGCTGCAATGGCTTCACAACTCGACTCGATTCTGCGGCGCCTTGCCGGCTGCTGCGGGTGTACGGGGCAACTGCACGCGCATGGTGGTGCCGTCGTCCTGGTTGGAGACCACCTCGAGCGTGCCGCCGTGTGCGGCCACGATCTGCCGGCTGATGAACAGCCCGAGGCCGAGCCCCTGGGTCTTCTGCTGCTTGTTGCGGCCACGGAACGGCTCGAAGATGACGGGCAGGATGTCGGGGGCCACGGCGCCGGCGTTGTGCACGAATGCGACCACGCTGGTGGCGTCGCTGCCGTCGGTGCCGATGCTGACCTGACAGCCCGAGCTGCCATGCGCGATGGCATTGCCGACCAGGTTGGAGAACACCTGCAGCAAGCGATCGTAGTCCCACTCGCCCACCGTGTCGCCGCTGGTGGTGAGGCCGATGGAGCACTCTGGATTGGCGGCTTCCAGCTCGTCCTTCACCTTGTAGCAGAGGTCGGCGAGGTCGAGCCGCGTGTGGTTGAGGACCAGCCCGCCGCCCACCCGGATGCGCGTGAAGTCGAGCAGCTGGTCGATCATGCGCGCCATGCGCTCGGCGCTGCTGACGATGCGCGAGGCCACGATCTTGGTCGACCCGTCGACGGTGGGCATGCGCGCCAGGTAGTTCGCGCCCATGCTGATGGCGCCCAGGGGGTTGCGCAGGTCGTGCCCGAGCATGCCGGCGAACATCTGGTTATAGCGCACGCTGCGCTCGGCCTCCTGGCGCAGGAGCTTCTCGCGCTCGAGCGCCTCGCGCAGCGCGCCCTCGAGCTGCTTGCGCTGCTCGATCTCGCTCTCCAGCGAGCGCGCCCGCTGCTGCAGCTGGCTGATCTCGCGCAGGCGCGCGTCGGCGCCATCGAGCCCGACGTAGCGCTCGGTGGGAATCACATGCGTGTGCGCGCGGCACACGTCGTCGAAGCCGGAGCCGTCGCCCGAGTGGTAGAAGTTACCCATCACGTAGGCACACAGGAGCGAGAAGGAGTGGATGGTGGCCAGCTGGTTCCACGCGCCCTCGAGCGCGATGGCGGCCGGCTTGCACCCCTCGCGCCACAGCAGGTCGACCATCTCGCCGTAGGCACGCACGCGTGCGCGCTCGCGTCCGAGGCGGGCCTGCTCGATGACGCCACCGACCAGCTCCTTGAACAGCTCCCAGTCGGGCATGTCGTCGACCATGAACTTCGCCAGCGTCTCCGCGGCGTCGAGCATGACCAGCTGGCCGCTGGCGAGCGAGCGCTCCAGGTCACAGCCCTGCAGCTTGAGGCGCTGCGTGAAGGCCTTGCGGTGGACCAAGGTGGCGATGACGACGACCGGCTCGCCTGCCATCAGTCCGGCGGCGAGGAAGTGCGCGACGTGGTCGCAGAGAAAGCCGTCGTCCTCGTAGAACTGGACGATGTGGGTGTGCTCCGCCGGCTGGCCGAGGAGCTCGCTCAGCTGCGGCTGCCCGTCGAGCCCGACGCCCGATACTGCCGGGCTCGCCGCGTCGGCGGCGGGCGGGACCAGATGAACCGTGGTTGCGTCACTCATGAGCGGTGCTCCCTGACATGCCTCGTGGCGACAGCAATTCTAGCGGCCGCTTCGATCCTGGCCCGCACAAAGATCATCCCTTGCGCGCCTTCCTGCGGTCTTCTCGTCGGACGGGCGTGACTCGACGGGCAAGGGCTGGTCGCGCGGACGCGACTCGCGCGCCGCGAAGCAGTAATTTCACAACTGGCGTGCTAGGTTTCGGGCCATAGTGCGGCGGACGTCATGAAGGCACTCGTCGTCGAAGACAATGCGCTCGTGCTGCGTAGCCTCGTCGAGGAGCTGAGCCAGGACTACGAGGTCGTCGCCGCGGCAAATGGCCAGCAGGCGATTCAGTTTCTCGATGATGATCAGGAGTTCGCACTGGTCGTCAGCGACTATGACCTGGGCAGCGATCCCAACGGCGACGAGCTGCTGGCGCGCGCGCGCGCGCGCCACGAGGGCAGCGATCGGGTGCTCCTGGTCGGCGCCCGCCACGACCAGGTGCCCGCCCACCACGGCGCCGACGCGCACATCGTCCTGGGCAAGCCGGTGCCGCCCGGCGACCTGCTGGCTGCGGTGCGCCGCCAGCGTGATGGCTTGTCGGATCCGGCCGTGCGCCGCCCGACCGTGGCCTTCCCGCGCCGCCGCATGGTCCTGGTCGTCGACGACAGCGAGGATGCGCAGGAGCTCATGCGTCACTGCCTGGAGAGCGGCGGCTTCACCGTGAACTCGGCCTTCAGCGGCCAGGAAGCCCTCGACCAGCTGCTGACCCAGGCGGCGCCTGGCCTGCTCATCATCGACCTCATGATGCCGGAGATGAACGGCATGGAGCTGATCGGGCGACTGCATTCGTACCAGCGCCTGGCCAACGTGCCCATGTTGATCGTGAGCGGCGTGAGCGTGCCCGAGCCGGCGCGCCTGCCGGGCGTGTGTTACCTGGAGAAGCCCTTCGAGCGCGACCGGCTGCTCGCGGTCGTGCGCGAGCTCACAGGGAACCCCGTCTGATCCGGAGTGGTGGGCCTCCGCCGCGGGCGCCCTCGCCACATACATTTACCCCTGTCAAATCTGGACACGTGCGGATTTGACATGCCGTGGCGATCTTGCAGGACAGGTTTTTACACAAGTCGCGGATATGTGAAGGCTAGATGTTTCAACAGTTACAACGTTCCCTGGCATGGATTCTGCTGCTATCCAGGTCGTGAAAGGCCGCGTATGACGATAACCAGGGCATCGGCTGCCGTCGACGGGCCGGGTCACGACACAGATCCGGACGGCGCAGCCGAAAAGCCGGTCGACGACAGAGCTGTCACGTCCAAGTTCCCCGCACAAAGGCGCGTCCGACCGCGCACGGTGGTCGTGGTCGACGACAGCGACGACGCGCAAGACTTCTTCAAGTCGAGCCTCGAAGGCGCCGGCTACATGGTGCTGGGCGCGCGCAACGGCAAGGACGCACTCGAGATCCTCATCGATCACTCGACCCCGTCTGCCATCATCGTCGACCTGTTCATGCCGGTCATGGACGGCTACGAGCTGGTCGAGATCCTGCGTTCGTACACCCGGCTGGCACGCGTGCCACTCATCGTGGTGAGCGCGTCGGACGGGCAGATCGCATTCTCGGAGGGGCCCGAGACGTGTTTCCTGAAGAAGCCGATCGACGAGTTCGAGCTGCTGCGCACGCTCGAGAACGTGATCAGCGCGGCCTCGAGCCGACGTTAGCCCGGGCCGACGCGTTCAGTGCTCGAACCATAGCGACACCAGCACCGTGAAGCCCGGCTGCGGCATGAGCGAGTTGAAGTAGCTCGAGCCCGACCCGCCCACGTACGCGCCGTTGACGACGTCACCCGGCGTGGTGCCCGCGCCGGCGTCGGCGATGCCGGGATGGAAGTACTGCGCGTCGAAGAGATTCTGCGCCGCCAGCGACAGGCCCAGCCCGCTGGCCAGGATGTCGCGGTACTCGAGCGCCGCGTCGACGGTCATGTAGCGCTCGACCTTGCGGATGGGGTTCGAGGGCACGGTCTCGGCCTGGCCGATGAAGCGGCCGCGCAGCGACCCGGCCAGGTGCGCGTCGTAGCGCGCGCTGACCCCGAAGTGCAGCTTGTGCGTGGACAGGTCGCCGATGGGCTCGGTGTAGATCTGCCCGGCGTCGTCCTGCTTTTCCTCGTCGGCGAAGAAGACCGCGGTGTACCAGGCCCACAGCTGCAAGCTCTTCAACCCGGGCACGTGCGGCTGCCACTTGAGCCCGTAGTCGAGGCCCAGGATCCTGCGTTTGCCCAGGTTGCGCGCCTTGCCGCTGGTCGAGATGGTGTCGGTGTCCTCGACGTAGTAGAGCGACGCCGAGTTGCTCAGCCACGACAGCGTGTGCGAGAGGCCCAGCTCGAACGTCTGCGAGCGTTCGGGCAGGAGGCGGATGTCGGAGCCGGCGCCGGTCCAGCCGCCGTAGAGCACGCGCGGCGGCGGCTCCTGGAAGGCCTGGCCATAGAGCAGCTTGACCCCGAATGCACCCTCGCTGCCCACATAGCCGGCGCGCAGCGTGGGTGCGTTCTTGTAGCCGGTGGCGCCGTCGATGCGCGCGCCCAGGTGCAGGTGGTGGCCGTCGGTGAGGTGGTACTTGCTCTGCACGTAGACGCCGACGTCCTCGGTGTGGATGCGGTTCTCCGGGCGATCGACGGCCTCGGGCGGCTGGGGGAAGTCGTAGCTCATGGGATCGATGTTGCCGACCGGCTCGTAGCCGCCCGGCGTGCCCGCGGCGCCCTCGCCGTTGATGTCGTAGGCCTTGGTGAGATCCTTGCGCTCGTACTTGAAGCCGAAGTGCACCGCCAGGCCACCTTGCGGCGCCAGGGTGAAGTCCTCGAGCGCCGACCAGCTCGAGTTGCGCGCCTGCCAGTACGAGAACGCGGCCACGTGCCCGGCACCGCTCTCGTAGCCGTCGACGAAGTACGACTCCGCCGGGATGCCGCTCTCGCGGTAGCGCAGGAGCAGGCGCACCGACAGCCAGTCGAACAGCTTCTGCTCGCGCCGGCCGTACAGGCTGAGTTCGCGGCGCGTCCACACCGAATTGTTCTGCACCTTGTCGCCCGGGTACTCGACGCCGTAGCCGCTCGACAGCTGGTAGAACTGCGCGCCCAGCTCGGTGGTGTCCAGGTAGACGCGCGCGTCGAGGGCGCTGGTCATGTGGTGCGACGCGAAGCCGCCGCCCAGGCTGGGGTTGGTGACGAAGCCGCCCCACAAGCGCTGGTCGGCGAAGTAGTGGTCCTTGCTGAACTCGTAGCTGTCGCTGGTCGTGTCGTCGAGCCAGCCGGTCTCGATGCGCGCGCTCAGGCTGATGCGCAGGTCGCCGTGCTTCTCGAAGAACGTGGTGTCGAGGATGCGCGCGCCGAAGCTGCCCACGCTCACGCGCGTGCGCTGGCTGAAACCGTCGTGAGCCGCGTCGGAGTGGGTGATGACGTTGACCACGCCCATGAAGGCATTGGGCCCGTACACCGACGAGGCCGGGCCGAAGACGATCTCGATGCGCTCGATGCTGGACAGCGGCATCGACGCCAGCGGTGCGTCGGCGTCGACGTAGTACAGCGAGTTGAAGTAGAGGCCGTCGACCAGGATGAGGAAGGGCACCTGCACGTCGCCGCGAAAGCCGCGCCAGTAGCTGAGCGCCCAGTTGTCGCCGTACGGGCGCGCGATGTCCATGCCGGGCAGATCGTCGAAGATGTCGACCAGCTGGCGGTAGCCGCGCTGCTCGAGCTCCTCGCGCGTCAGCACGATGACCTGCGCGGGCGCCTCGGCCAGGGTCTCCTCGGCGTTCGATGCCGAGATGACCGGCACGTCCATGAGCTCCTCGAGCGACAGGTCGGAGAGGTCCTCGTCGGGATCGTAGCCCTGGGCACGGGCCGTCACCGGCCAGGTGGCGGCCGCGGCAACAGCAGCCAGCGTGAGCGAGAGGGCCAGGCGGCGAGCCTGGGTCACGTACCACCGCGCGGCGACGCGGCGCTCGCACCACCGATGCGCGGCGCCTCCGCATGCAGCAGGTGGTCGATGGCGGCCGACAGGCGCGCCTCCACGCCCGGGCCCTTCTTGACCGTGGCGGCGATGCGGCCGCGCAGGCGCGCGCGGTCGGCCTCGTCGAGGTCCTTGGCGGTCAGCAGCACGATGGGCACGTTGCCGGTGCGCTCGTCGTTCTGCAGGCGAACCGCGACCTCGAAGCCGTCCATGCCGTCCATGAGCAGGTCGAGCAGGATGATGTCGGGAGGACGCTTGCGCGCCTGCTCCAGGCCCTCGCTGCCCGAGTGCGCGTGCTCGAGATCGTAGGGATCGTGGACCCACGAGCCGATCAGCTCGTGCACCAGCGGATCGTCGTCGATGAGCAGCAGGCGATGCTTGCCGGTGACCCGGCCGCGCGAGGCGAACACGCTGCGCAGGCGCTCGGTCAGCTGCTCCTCGTCGAGGCGCGACAGCATCCAGAAGTCAGCGGCGTCGAGCGACGGGCCCAGGCGCGGGCCGTCGAGCGGCACGACCAGGATGGGCACGTCGCGCGTGGCCGGATCGTTGCGCAGCGCGCGCAGCGCCTCCCAGCCGTCGAGGTTGGGCGAGATGACGTCGAGCGCGATGGCCGCGGGCGGGCTCTGCCGGGCCTTCTCCAGCGCTTCCTCGAGGGTGCGCGCCCACTGCGGCACGTAGCGGGTGTGATCGAGCTGGCGGCGGATGGCCTCGTAGGCGGCGGCGTCGCCCTCGACCACCAGCACGAGCGAGCGGCCCGCGGCGCCGTCGGCGTTGGGGTCGCCCTGCCGCTGCGGCAGGTGCACGACCAGGCGCGTGCCGTGGCCGACCGAGCTCTCGACGATGACGCGACCGCGGTGCAGCTCGACGAAGCGCTTGACCAGGGCCAGGCCCAGGCCGGTGCCCTCGAGCACGGCCGGCTGGCCCTCCATCTGCTTGAACTCCTCGAAGATGCGCGCGTGGTCGCGTGGATCGATGCCCGGGCCCTCGTCGCGCACGGCGATCTCGGTGGCGTCGATGCCGAGGGGCGAGCGCGCGGCCTCGAGGTGGCGGATCTCGAGCGTGACCGTGCCGCCCTCGGGCGAGAACTTCACCGCGTTGGACAGCAGGTTGTACAGGATCTGCTTGAGCTTGACCGCGTCGACCTCGAGGCGCGGCTGCAGGTCCTCGGCCTGGATGGCGATGGTGACCGAGCGCTTGCCGGCCACGCCGTTCATGATCTGCGCCACCGCCTTGCCCACCGAGACCGCCGAGACCGGCTCGAGGCTGAGCGTCATCTTGCCCGCCTCGACCTTGGACAGGTCGAGGATGTCGTTGATGACCCCGAGCAGGTGCAGGCCCGAGCTGTGGATGTTCTCCAGGAAGCGCAGCTCCTTGGCCTCGACGCGGCCGGGCAGGCGCGACAGCAGGATCTCGGAGAAGCCGATCACCGAGTTCATGGGCGTGCGCAGCTCGTGGCTCATGTTGGCGAGGAACTGGCTCTTCTCGCGCGTGCGCAACTCGGCCTTGTCGCGCTCCAGCTCGCGCGCGTGGATCTCGTCGAGCATGTGGTTGAAGGCGTCGCGCAGCACGCCGATCTCGTCCTGGCCGCCGCCGTGCGCACGCAAGGTGTAGTCGTGCTTCTCCGAGACGCGCCGGGCCACCGCGGTCAGCTCCATGGTCGGGCGCACGATCAGCTTGCCCAGGCGCGCCGCCAGCACGTAGGCCAGGGCGATGAGCGCGAGCAGCGCGATGCCCAGGGTCAACAGGTAGGCGGCGATGCCACGATCCAGCTCGTCGGTGGACAGGGCCACCACCAGGGTGCCGAAGCGCTCGCCCTTGTTGTCGATGACCGGCTGGACCACGCGCACCAGGCCACTGCCGAAGGCGATGCTCGAAGCGGTACTGGGCGCGATGACGTCCTGGCCCGCGGGTGGGTTGTTCCAGTCGACGAAGACGTGACCCTTGGCGTCGTAGAGCCGGGCGTAGCGCGCCTCGGGCACGTCGTGCAGGCGCGCCAGGTCCTCGAGCGCACCCTCACGGTCGTCGAAGGAGAGCGTGGACGCGCTGTAGTTGGCGACCACGCGCGTGACCAGGGCCGCCTTCTCGCGGCTGTCGCGGCGGAAGGTGCGCACCTGCGTGGCGGCGACGAAGGCGAATGCGCTGCACAGCACGATGGCGGTCACCGCGACGATGGTCACGGTGAGCTTCTTGCCGATGGAGAGATCGCGGAGCCTCATGGCCGCTTCCCCAGGATTCGTGCCAGCCGCAAGATCTTGGACGAGAAGCGCAGGCCGCTGCGGTCGACGGCGCGCACGTTGATCTCGAAGCGGACGTTGTCACCGTCGCGGTAGAAGTTGACCAGCACGCCGCGGGCGCCGAAGCCGTTCGAATCCCCGACCGTGAGCACGGGATGATCGGCGGTCTCGGCGAGGATCTTGTCCAGCCGCTTGTCCTCGCTGCGCGCGACGAAGACCAGGTTGCAGCCGCCCAGGACGGTGATCTCGCTCACGCGGGCGACGGCGATGCGGCGGCCCTGGATCTTTCGTTCCTTGGCCATCCTGGCCAGGTAGTCAGCGAACGGGCTGTCGCCGACCAGGCAGACGGTGAAGGGTGCGTTCTCGCTGGCGAAGCTGTCGTCCGGCCAGTCGACGTAGCGCGTGATGCGCTCCATGAACTCGGCCTTGAGGGCCGGCTCGGGCGCCACGTCGGCCGCGCGTGCCTCACCCGTGTCGAGGACGAGCGCCAGCGCGAGCGCAAGCGCCCCCACGAGGTGCAGCACCGTCATAAGGCCGAGGGACGTCCATACGCGCCCTCGGCGCCCGCCGCCCCATGGCATGCGACCTCCCACTCAGACTTCGGGTTTCCAGCGTCTCCCCTGGCGGTGGGTGATGTCAACTCAGGGTGGAGCGAGATCGCGCGATGCGTGGACCGCTACACAGGATCAGAGCTGGGCACGCGGGGGCTCAGGAGGGCACGCTGGGCTACAGTCGCGTCTCCCCGTCGGTGGCAGGGAAGTCGAGCACTTGGGTGCTGGCCCGCGGCTTGCCTCCTGGCCGGTCATGCCGAGATGGATGATCTCGATCGCCGCGCTGGGCCTGGCCCTGCTCCTGTTCGGTTCTTTCTGGATCCTGCGCTCCGAGGATCGCGCTGACGGCGCCACCGCCGTCACCAAGGAGCCGACTGACCAGCCCGCGAATCCCGTCGTCGCGCCGCCGGCGCCGATGTCACGCGTGCCGACCGTCGCGCCCCGAGCGACAGCCGCCGCCGACGCTGGCGCCGAGATCGACCCGCGCGAGGACGCGGCCGCCATCGGACAGGTGTTCTCGGCCAGGTACGACAGCGTGCGCGAGCAGGTCGAGGCCTACGGCAAGCTGCTCGTGGACAGCGGCGTGTCGACCGAAGCGTGGACGGCCGAGGCACGCAGCACGCTGAACGCGAGCATCACCGAGATCACCACCGCCGCAGGTGGCCCGGCCGTGCGGGCTTCGGCGCCCGAATGCTACCGACTCGGCTGCATCGTGCGTCTGACCAGCGCCGACGAGGGCAGCCGCGAGGACTTCTCCAACCGGTTCCAATCCAGCGAAAAGGCACGCGCCTGGCCCGGCTCCCGTCTGATCACGGCGGGCTACGCGGACCAGGGCAGCGTGAAGAGCTCCCTCATCTTCATTCGACCGCAGTGAAACGTACCGCCTACCGACAGAGGAGAAGACCCACATGAATGCTCAGTTCCTTCGTACCGCCGTCGCCGGAGCCTTGTTGCTGGTGTCCGTGCCCGCCCTGGCCGCCAACGAGCCGATCTTCATGCCCGCCCAGGCCTGCCAGGGCGAGCGCCAGGTGGATCGCAACGTGCTGCTCTACAACTCGAAGAGTGTGGCCAATGAAGGCACGGCGACCATCACACTCACCTGCCCGTTCAAGCTGCCTCAGGCCCAGCTGTCGAACATCAGCCTCATCGGCGTCGAAGCGTGGGACCGCAACGCCACCAGCGACGTGCGCTGCAGCGTGCACGTGGTCAACTCCAACGGCGACGTGCTCGTCGGCTCGCAGGGCGGGACGTTTGGCGTCGACCAGGTCGGCCCGAAGCAGTTCTTCCTCACTGCGCCCGCGGGCGTGGACCCGTCCATCGCCGGCATGTCGCTCATCTGCGGCATCCCGCCCATGGACGCCGGCTCGCGCTCGGGCCTGCTCGCGTACCACTTCAACGCCCAGCTGAACTAGCAACGCACGGGACGCGGCCGCGTCGACGCCGGTTCGGGTCGACGCGGCGTCAGCGTCGTTCGGGTAACCCGGTGCCGATGAGTCGCTGCAGCGCCGCCTGGAACTCCTCCAGGCTCACGTCGATTCGCTCGACCACGCGGCCGTAGAGCTGCGCGGTCGGGACGTTGCCGTCGTCGCGCTCGCGCTGCAGCTCGTGCAGCGTCAGCAGGATGCAGCGCTCGAGCCGCGACAGCCCGTCGCGCACGTCGGGCAGGACATCCTCGGGGCGCCCGGGCTCGCGCCCGCGTCGGTTCACGACGCCTCTGCTTCGCTGCGCAGGATGTCGTCGAGCCGCTCGGGGTCGACGTTGCCCCCGGTCACCACGATGACCGTGAGCCGCCCGCCGCCGGCCACGCCGGCCACACCTTCCATCACCCCGGCGATGCCCACGGCGCCGGTGGCCTCGCAGATCACGCCCAGCCTGCGGTACGCGAACGCCACGGCGCGCCGGATCGACGCCTCCGACACCAGCTGCACGCTCACGCCATACTTGCGGCACAGCTGGAAGGTCGTCTCGGCGACAGCGCCCTCGCAGCCTTCCGCCAGGGTCGCGCCACCTTGGTACACGGTGAGTGCCTTGCCCTGCGCCAGCGAGTCGTGCATGGCACAGTTGGCGCTCGGCTGCACCCCCTCGACGCGCACGCCGGTGGGCACGAGCGCCGTGGCCAGGCCGCCGATGAGGCCGCCGCCGCCCACGGGCGCCACCACGCAGGCCACGCTCACCAGCTGGGCGAGGATCTCGTCGCCCAGCGTGCCGCCGTTGCCGCGGATCACGTGGGCATCGTCGAACGCCGACACGAACACGGCGCCCGACCTGGCCGCGTGCGCGCGTGCCGCCAGCTCGGCGGCGTCGTAGCCGTCGCCCGACTCGACCACCTTGGCGCCCAGCGCCAAGATGGCGCGCTTCTTCACCAGCGGCGTGGTCACCGGTACGAAGACCTCGGTCGCGATGCCGAGGTGCGTGCCCGCGAGCGCCACACCCTGGCCATGGTTGCCGGCCGACGCCGTGACCACGCCGCGCGCGCGCTCGTCGTCGCTGAGCGCGTCCATGCGCAGCGACGCGCCGCGCAGCTTGAACGAGCCGGTCCGCTGCAGGCACTCCAGCTTCAGCCAGACGTCAGGGCCGAGCGCCGGCGCGGGCACGAGCGGCGTCCGCCGCACCAGCGCCGCGAACGCCCCCATCGTCCCGCCTACGCCACCACGGGCAGGCGCAGGCCGCCCGCCGCGCGCGCCGAGCGCCGCCCGGCCACCTTCACGGGCGCGGCATCGACGACTTCCTGGATGGACGCGGCCAGATCGTAGTCGGCGTAGGACGTCACCAGCGCGCGCACCAGGTCGCCCGGACGCGCCTCACCGTCGGTCAGATAGACCACGCCGTCGATCTCGGGCGCCTGGCCGTACCAGCGCCCCTGCAGCAAGTACTCGCTCTCGTCGGAGACACCTTCGACCAGCACCTGGATCTCGCGCCCGACCATGGCCTTCTGCTGCGCCTTGGAGATCTGCCGCTGCAGGCGCATGAGCGCGGTGCGCCGCTTCCTGGCCGTGGCCTTGGGGACCTCGGCGTCGAGCTCGGCGGCGGCGGTGCCCTCTTCCTTGGAGAAGGTGAACACGCCCAGCCGCTCGAACCTGGACGCCTCCACGAAGGCCTTCAGGCGCTCGAACGCCTCTTCCGTCTCACCGGGATGCCCGACCAGGAAGGTCGTGCGCAGCACCAGGCCGGGAATGCGCGCGCGCAGCTTCTCCACCAGGGCGGTCAGCAGCCTGGAGCCATGCCCGCGGCGCATGCGCTTGAGCACGGTGTCGTCGAAGTGCTGGAACGGCACGTCCAGGTACTTGGCCACGTTGGGCTCGCTGGCGATGACGTCGATGAGCTCGTCGGTCACCGCCGACGGGTAGGCGTAGTGCAGGCGCACCCACTTCACGCCCTCGACGCGCGCCACGCGGCGCAAGAGCTGCGCCAGGTCGGGCCGCGCGTCCTCGGGCAAGTCGTCGCCGTACTTGGTCAGATCCTGCGCGATGAGGTTGAACTCGCGCGTGCCGCGCGCGACCAGGTCGCGCACCTCGGCCTCGACGTCGTCGATGGTGCGCGAACGCTGCGGCCCGCGCAGCTTGGGGATGATGCAGAAGGCGCACGGGCGATCGCAGCCCTCGGCGATCTTCACGTAGGCCGAGTGCGAGGCCGCCGACAGCGTGCGCGCGGTGGCCGCGTCGTACAGGTAGCTGGGCTCCTCGGCGACGTCGATGCGGTCCTCGTCGGCGACGGCGTCCAGGTTGAGCGCGCCCGCGACCTTCTTGACCTCGCCCGAGCCGAAGATCTTGTCGACCTCGGGAATCTGGTCGGCGACTTCCTTGGGATAGCGCTGGGTCAGACAGCCGGTCACGACCAGCTTCTTGCAGGAGCCCTGCTCCTTGTAGCGCGCCATCTCGAGAATCGTGTCGACCGACTCTTCCTTGGCCTCGCCGATGAACCCGCAGGTGTTCACGACGATGACGTCGGCCTGCGCGGGATCGCTCACCACCTCGTGGCCGCGGTCGAGCGTGTCGCCGAGCATGACCTCGGTATCGACGCGATTCTTCGGGCAGCCCAGCGAGACGAAGTACACGGTGGGACGACGATCGTTGCTACTGCTGTGGTTCATGGATGGGCTCGGTCGCAGGAGTCTGCACGCGCCACCCGTGGCGGTCAACGGGCGCTCGCAGTTTCACTCAAACTACTGGATTTGCTCGGGTTTGGCGGCCAGCGCGGGCAGCGACTCGGGCCCGGGCACCAGCTTGGCACGGGCGGGTCCCCACAGGCTGTCGCCCGCGCGCGCCAGGGCCATCAGGCCGAGCAGGCCGAAGACGCCGCACGCGGTGAGCCCGGCGCGTGTGCCCCAGCTGTCCATGACCTGGCCGATGGCAGGCGAGAACAGACCGAAGGCGATGCGCCGCGCCATGCTCTCCACCGACAGTACGGTGGCGCGCCGGCGCGAGTCGTCGATTTCGTTGTTGAGCAGCGGCTTGACCAGCGGCGAGTAGAGACCGTTGGCGGCGGCCTGGATCGCCAGCACGCCGATGGCCCACTTGCCGCCGGGCAGCGCGCCCAGCACCAGGAAGGTCGCCACCAGCGTGCCGCCCAGGAGCCACAGCAGGCTGGCGTCGCTCATGCGCTGGCGCAGGCCGTTGGCATGGTGCGCGACCACCGCGGCGACCAGGTACACACCCGCGAAGATGAGCCCGGTCGACGCGATGCCGTAGCCCGCCTGCTTGAGGTACGGCTGGTAGATGTAGATGGTCGCGCGCAGCAGCACGAACACGATGGCCGAGTAGGCGATGACCCACTGCAATCGGCGCTGCCGGGCAACCGCGCGGAAGGCGCCGCGCATCTGCACCAGCATCTCGCGCGCGCCGGGCAGGCGCGTCCCGGCGTGCTCCTGCGGACGATCCTGACGCATCGACAGCGCGACCACGAAGGCCAGCGAGGCCACGCCCGCCGAGACCAGGTAGGGCAGGGCCAGGTCGTACGCGCCCAGGAGGCCTCCCGCAGCGAAGGCGAGCGTCTGCCCGCCCTGGTGCCAGGTCGACGCGGTGCCCTCGCGGCGCGGGTACTCGTGGCCGCGCCCGTTGTCGTTGAGCAGGTCGAAGAGGTACGCCGAGTCGGCGCCCGAGCACAGCGTCATGGACAGCGCGCCCAGCATCTCGGCCGCGGCGAAGGTCCAGAAGCCGTGCGCGACGTAGTAGGTCAGGCAGGCCGCGACCATGACCAGCGCGCCCGCCATCATGGCGCGGCGCCGGCCGATGCGGTCGGCGAGCGCGCCCGTGGGCACCTCGCTGAAGATCACGGTCACGCAGTAGATCGAGCCCAGCAGCAGCACCTCGACGATGTCGAGGCCGCGCGAGGTCGCGTAGAGCCACGACACCGGCACGAACAGGTAGCTCGTGGACAGCAGACGGAAGAGGTAGAACCAGCGCAGATCGCGGGCCACGGCTAGCGCAGCTCCGAGGGCGGCCTGGCGTCACACAGCACGATCACCGCCTCGGCGGCCTCGATGCGCGCGACCTCGTCGCCGTGCTCGAGCACCGCCGCGAGCGGCGACAGATCCACGTCGACGCCCAGGCGACGCAGGCCGATGGCCGCTTCCACCGACAAGGACGACAGCACCAGCACCTTGGTCAGCACCGGCACGGCCGAGGTCTCACCCAGGCGCGCCAGCGCCACCGCGGCCAGCTGGTCGTAGCGCGGGTCGGCGATCATCTGCAGCAGGAGCTCCTTGCCCGAGGCGTCGCCGGCCTTGCCCAGCGCGGCCGCGGCGCGCATGCGCGGCTCGGCCTCCCTGGCGGCGAGCGACTCCTTGAGCGCCGCGATGCCGTCGGCGTCGCCGAGCAGCGCCAGGCTGCCCGCGGCCGACAATCGGTGCGTCGACAGGGTCAGCCAGCTCTTGAGCGGGCTCTTGGCCTTCTCGTCGCCCAGCTGGGCCAGCGCGATGGCCGCGTTCATGCGGATGTCGCGGCGCGTGTTGGTCAGCGAGGCGACGAGGAACTCGCGCCCGCGCGCGTGCCCGGCCTTGGCCAGCGCCTCGGCGATGGCCACGCGCGTGACCTCCGACGGCTCGCTGTCGAGCTGCTTGATCAGCTCCTCGAGCGCGCCGGTGTGGCCACTGCGCGACAGGGCCATGGCGGCCTCGCGGCGCAGACGCGGCGAGGTGTCGGCCAGGTAGCCCTCGAGCGTGGCGCGCGCGCGCGCCAGCATGGCTTCCTTGGTAGGCGGCGCGGACGGCGGAGGTGGCTCGGCCGCGGGCGCGGCGGGTGCCGGCGCCGAAGTCACGACCACCGCCGCGGCGGCGGGCGACGAGCGGCCGGGCGAGACCATCTGCACCACGGCACCGCCGACGCCGGCGGCCAGCAGGGTGCCGAACGCCGCGATGATCACCGCCTTGCGCGAGCGGTGCTGGGGCGCATGCAGGTTGGGCTCGAGCATGGTGAAGCGCTGCTCGTCGGTGGCACGCGACGGCAGCGGCGCGGGCGGCATCGGTGCGGGCGCGGGCGCGGGTGCCACCTCGGCGACGCGTTCGGGCACCGGCGTGGCCTCCGGCTTGATGCCGCGCGCGCACTCGGGCGAGCAGAACGTCATCACCTTGCCACCGACGATCTTCGCCGCTGGCGCGCGCAGCGCGTCCACGGTTCTCTGGCAGTTCGGGCAAATCATCGCGGTTCAGCTCGCTCCACGCTGCAGGATCAAGGGAACGCCAGCACCGCGGCCTCGCCGTAGTCCGCGATCAAGTCATCCATGTACGCGACCATGTAGTCGCGTCGCTTCATCATGGCCGCGATCTCCTCCTCCGAGAGCAGGCGCGGCCAGGGTCCGGTGTCGGTCATCATGGCGTCGGTGACGTCGTCGGCATCCAGGACCTTGAGCGCCTCGTACAGGTGGCGCGAGAACTTCTGCGAGCGCTTGAGGTAGATGCGCACCTTCAGCTGTCCGGTCTCTTCCAGGCCGAAGGACAGCGCGTTGTCCATGAAGTAGACGTGCTTGCCGTCGGGCGATGATTTCGCATTCGATCCCGACCAGCGGTCGAAGTTGTCGATGAGGAAGTCGAAGGCGACCAGCTCGCTGATCTGGGGCAAGATCTCGACGTCCTCGGGCGGGATGACCTCGCCGATGGTCAGGTAGCGCTTCCACAGCACGATGCCGTCGACGCTGTCGATGTGGAAGCCATCCAGCTTGGCGTCGACGATCTCGGGAATCCACCACGCCAGCGAGCCGGTGACCATGCCGTCCTCGGAGCTGAGCACCTCGGCGTTGAAGCGCGGCAAGAGCTGTAGCGCCTCGGGCGTCATGGCCGCGATGACGTCCTCGCGCGGGAAGGCGCCCGGCAGCGCCGGCGCGACCGACGCCAGGCCGAGCAGGCGGTTCATGCGGTAGGCGGCCACTTCCTTGCGCGGCACCGACTGCAGATTGGTCTGGTCGGGCTTGAAGGCGGCGCGTCCCCCGTCGGAGAAGTCGAAGCGCATCGACACCGACGAGCCGCCCTTGTTGAACTTGGCCCTGGCGATCGCGTGATCGCGCAGCGGCGCGAGCAGGGCCTCGTCCGGATTGCCCAGGAATTCGCCGCTGTAGGGCGGCGGCGGGACCAGCTGACGGACCTGCGGCTCGGGCGGCGCGGGCGCAGGCGCCGGTGCAGGCACCGGGTCGGGGTCGGGCGCCGCGACGACGATGTCGGCCCGGTGATCACGGACGGGTCGGAGCTGCTCGACCGCGGCCTGGGCCGGACGCGTCTCGAAGAGGTTCTGACCACCGAAATAGATCGCCGTACCGCTGCCCGCGAGCAGGGTCGCCCCTACCGCGAGCTCGAGCAGGATGTACCTGACGAGCCGCACTGGAGCAAAGTAACACGGGCCCCCACAAGCGATCCAATTCTCGCCAGTTAGGCGCCACTGTCCACAGCTTGGTCACAGTCGGACGGGCCGGATTTCCGCACTTGTGGCGGGTACTTGCGCGCTACCCCCGGGCCTACTTGGACGCGCTCTCGCGCGACGCCGTCTCCTCGATGTACGCGGCGCTGCGGTGCCGGGCCGTGGGCAGGTGGGCGTCCCAGCACGAGGCCGTGCAGAACACGAGCTTCATCCGGCCGGCGTTGCACGCGGTGACCGAACAGCGGAGGTACTTGGCGCCGAACGCGATCGGCTTGCGGCACATGGAGCACACCGCGAACTGGTCGGCGGGCATTGGCGAGCAGCCTAGCACCCCATGGTGACAGCGGCCATCGTCGTACTACGGCGCTGCGAGCGACGCGGCGATCGCGGCGTCGAGGTCTTCCTCCAGCTTGCTCAGGCTGATCACGCCGATGTTGACCTTCCGCACCACGCCCAGGCGGTCGACGATCACCATGTGCGGGAAGGACTCGACCTTGTACAGCTCGGCGGCCAGGCCGTCGTGGTCGTGCACGACCGGGAAGGGCAGCTGCCTGGCGCGCGCGTACGCCGCGGCGCGCTGCTCGGCGTTCTTGCCCTGGTCCTCGTTGACCGACCAGACCTCGAAGCCGCGCGCGGCGTACTTCGCGTACAGCCGCTTCTGCGCCGGGATGGTCATCTCGCACGGCTTGCACCAGGTGGCCCAGAAGTCGACCAGCACCACCTTGCCCTTCAGATCGGCGAGCGCTCGCTGCCCGTGGCCGTCGACCAGGGGCAGCGGCACGCTGGGCGCGATGTCGCCCATGCCGACCGGGCGCAGCTGCTCGCAGTGACGCATGACCCAGGCGCCGTTCACGACCAGGAGCGCAGCGAAGAGCGCCATGATCACCCGCCCGGCCACGCGCGCACGCTGGTCAGCGGCCGGCATCCGCCACCTCCCGGCGCTGGCGCGCGTGTCGGATGGCCATGCCCAGCCAGCCGGCCAGCACGGCCAGCGCGATCAGCCCGATGGCGTCGTTGACGAGGCGCGGCGGACGCACGCCCGCGATGGTGAGCACCAGCTGCGCGATCAACGTGACCACCAGGTAGGGAATCCACGCCACCGCGGCCAGATCGAAGTCACGCGAGGGCCGGCGCTTGCGCCCCGCCGCCAGCGTCACCAGCACGCCACCACCGAAGACCACGATGAGATCCAGGCCCAGCGCCGCCTGCAGGCGCGGGCCGAGCGCACCCAGCCCGGGCATGAAACCCACCGTGACCATGGTCCACGCCACCGCCACCAGCGCGCGCACCTCGACGCACACGAACTTGAGCAACAGCAGCGTGGCCACGTCGCTCAGCCCGGCGCGCCCGTGGGCCGCGTCGGAGATCTCGAACGCCCGCCGCGGGGCGATCACGGCCAGGCCGACGCGCGTGGTGAGCGGCGGGAACCGATCGTCCTTCTGGCTAATGTCCGCCACCGCTCTTCTGCGAGACCAGCTTCTTTGCCTGCGCCGACAGCGCCGATGGGATGCCCTTCGACTTGGACAGGTTCTTGAGATCCTTGGGGTGCAGGAAGGGCAAGAAGCGCATCGACGTGGCCAGCGGACACTTGGGGTTCTGCACCAGGTTCAGCTTCACGGTGTAGAGGCGCGTCCACTCCTTGTTGTTCGCGATGACGCGGATCACGTCGTCGGAGAGGCCGCGGTTGGAGGAGAACTTGGCCACCTCGTTGTCGGTGATGCCGGGCGAGCGGATGGCGGCCAGCGCCACCTGCTTGTTGGAGTCGCGGATGAGCATGGCGCGCGCGAACGTGTTGCCCAGCGTGGCCAGGCGGATCTTGCCGGGAATGGTGAGCTTGGAGATGGCGGTCTGCTTCTGCTCGGTGGTCGACGAGGGCGCCACCGGGTTGCCGGCCTCGTCCTCGGCGAGCAGCTCCTCGAGCAACGAGTCGTCGATGGTCTGGTCGCCGACCGCGAAGGCGGTCACCTGCGAGAACGCAGCGTCGATGGCGGCGGCCTCGGGTGACGCGGGCGGCGCCGCCGGCCTGTGCAGGCCGAGCACGGCGGCGACCACCTCGTCCCACGAGGGCACGCCCGGCACGGTGACCTTGTTGCGCACGGCCAGCTCGACCGCGCGGTCGACCGTCGACATGCGCGTCTTGGGGTTCATGTACAGCGCGCCGATGATGGGCGGGTGGCGCAGGAGCCGCTCCTCGTTCTGCGCGATGATCTCGAGCTCGCGTTCGTCCAGCTTGGCGGCGAGATCCTTGTAGGTCTCGTCGGCGGTGTTCTTGTTGAACAGGATGGCCTCGACCAGGGTCGCCTTGCCGATCACGCGCAGGGCGAAGAAGTCGAGCACGCGCGGGTCGAGCGCACCGTCGATGAGCGCGCCCGCGAGCACCTTCTCGGGCAGCTCGCCCGCGGTCTTGTGCGCCGAGGCCTGCACGGGCGCGTCGGCGTCGAGCGCGAGCGAGTAGATGACGTTGGCGATGTCGACCGCGCGCGGCAGGGGCGCCAGGCCACGGGCGGCCATGAGCTTCATGGGGCCGACGGCGGCGAGCGCCTTCCGGGCCGGCTCGCCGATCTCGCGGAGCCCGCCCACGACGTACGCGAGGACGAGCGCGCCGAAAGATCGTGAGAG